>ERZ779641.184-NODE-184-length-29203-cov-2.72952_pt1 | contig 29203 bp, 27 predicted proteins | sample MGYA00511373_ERZ779641 | MGnify/ENA primary metagenome ERZ779641 (study PRJEB29588, sample SAMEA2163351) | human gut metagenome | biome: human gut; feature: human-associated habitat; material: faeces | place: Denmark | collected 2008/2010 ...
GAGCATCGTGCGGTTTTGCGAATGTGCGTGGGATGGTTCTGAATAGTTACGGTAATCCTTAGAACCACTGAGAACAAAAAAGCTGATGCGTCATGCTCGCATGTAAGCAGCAGGGGTTCTGTAACACGAAATGAGGTAATTATGGAAGCATACACGAGTTTTGCCCGGGTGTATGACATGTTCATGGACAATGTGCCATATGAGGTGTGGGGCAGATATATTGTCGAAAAACTGCGTGCAAATGGCATAGATAGTGGATATGTCGTGGACTTAGGCTGTGGTACGGGAAAGCTTACCACGCTTCTTGCAGATGCAGGCTATGATATGATAGGCATTGACAATTCTTTTGACATGCTTGATATGGCGCTTGAGAGAGAGGATGACAGAATCCTTTATCTGATGCAGGATATGAGAGAGTTTGAACCGGGAGAAAAGGTGAGTGCCGTCGTAAGCGCATGTGACAGCATCAATTATATTCTTGAGCCTGAGGATCTTCAGGCAGTTTTTTTCTGCGTGAGCGAAAGTCTTAAAGAGGGTGGCATTTTTATATTTGATGTCAATACTCCATACAAATATGAGGTGCTCATGGCTGATAATACCATAGCTGAAAACCGTGATGAGGGCAGCTTTATATGGGACAATTATTATGATGCCGATGAGAAAATAAACGAGTATGACCTGACACTTTTTATAAAGGAGCAGTCAGAGGATGAGGATGACATCTACAAGAAGTTTGAGGAAACTCATTTCCAGAGATGCTATGAGATTTCAGAGCTTAAGGAGCTTCTTGAGCAGTCGGGACTTGTGTTTGATGCGGTGTATGATGCGTACACAGACGATCAGGTGAAGTGTGACAGTGAGAAGGTCACTGTAATTGCACATAAAGCATAGAATTAGATAATGAGAGGTAAATTATGTCAGATTATATAGTAAGAGCAACAGCGGCGGATGCCAACATCAGAGCATTTGCTGTAACATCAAGGGAGATGGTGGAGACCGCCAGAGAGGATCACATGACAACACCTGTCATGACGGCGGCACTTGGCAGGCTTCTTTCTGCGGGAGCCATGATGGGAGCTATGATGAAGGGAGATAAGGATATCATAACTCTTCAGATACAGTGCAGCGGACCTGCAAAGGGACTTACCGTCACAGCAGATTCGCACGGCAATGTAAAGGGCTTTGCCATAAATCCACAGGTTGAGCTGCCACTCAATGCGGCAGGCAAGCTCGATGTGGGTGGAGCGCTTGATCTTGGTATACTCACAGTCATAAAGGATATGGGCTTAAAGGAGCCGTATTCAGGTCAGTGTGAGCTTAAAACAGGTGAGATAGCTGAGGATCTGACCTATTATTTTGCCACATCTGAGCAGATTCCGTCGGCGGTTGGTCTGGGTGTGCTTGTGGATAAGGACCAGAGCGTAAAGCAGGCCGGTGGATTTATCATCCAGCTTATGCCGTTTACACCGGAGGAGGTTGTGGACAGGCTTGAAAAGAAAATCACAGAGATTGATTCGGTGACACAGATGCTTGACAGGGGACTGACTCCGGAGCAGATACTTGAGGAAATTTTAGGGGATTTCGGGCTTGAAATCACAGATACGACTGAGACACGCTTCCACTGTGACTGTTCAAAGGAGCGTGTGAGCAGAGCACTTTCCACACTGAGCAAAAAGGATCTTGATTCCATTATCGCAGATGGTGAAAGCATTGAGGTAAAGTGCCAGTTCTGTAATAAGGCATATGAGTTTACGGTGGATGAGTTGAAGGAGATGCGCTAATTGAAGGACGGATATATAAAGGTCGCTGCAGCGACACCAAAGGTAAAGGTAGCTGATACTGTATACAACGGACAGCTTATTAAAGCTCTTATGAAGGAGAGCACTGACAACGGGGCAAAGGTGGTTGTTTTCCCGGAGCTTTGCATTACCGGATACACCTGTCAGGATCTTTTCTGGCAGGATAAGCTCATCGCTGCAGCAGAGGATGAGCTTATAGGAATAGCAGATTACAGCAGGAGCCTTGACAGCATATTTTTCATAGGGCTTCCATATGAGATAAACGGCATGCTATACAATATGGCGGCAGTTGTATCGCGCGGAGAGGTGCTTGCCATGGTGCCTAAGACATTTCTGCCAAATTACAATGAGTTTTATGAGGCAAGGCATTTTGCATCGGGAGAAAACCTTAGCACATATGTCACACTGAAAAATGGACAGCAGGTGTCTGTAGATACTGATTTTATTTTTAGCTGCAAGCAGCTGCCAAAGCTTAAGATAGCGGTAGAGCTTTGTGAGGATCTCTGGACTCCGAACCCGCCGAGCATCAGACACGCGATGTCGGGTGCCACTGTGATTGTAAATCTATCAGCATCAGATGAGGTGACAGGCAAGGCAATATACAGGAGAGAGCTTGTGAGCGGACAGTCTGCCAGATTAATCTGTGGATATATTTATGCGTCAGCGGGAGACGGTGAGTCCACACAGGATGTGGTCTACTCAGGACACAATCTCATCTGTGAAAACGGAAATGTGCTTGCCGAGTCAAAGCGCTTTACAAATGAGACTATATACAGCGAGTTTGATGTGGAAAGAATAGAGACTGAGAGGCGCAGGATGACAACATTTGTTGTCGAGGATGATCACAGATGGGCTGAGTTTGATCTTGAGGTAAAGGATACCACTCTTAGCCGCTATGTAAATCCGGCTCCTTTTGTTCCTGCAGACAAGACAGACAGGGACAGACGCTGTGATGAGATTCTTATGATTCAGGCTATGGGGCTTAAAAAGAGATTAGAGCATACCAACTGCAAGACAGCAGTTATCGGTATTTCAGGAGGACTCGACTCCACACTGGCACTGCTTGTCACGGTAAGAGCATTTGACCTTTTGGGAAAGGATCACAAGGATATAGCGGCAGTTACTATGCCGGGCTTTGGAACAACAGACCGCACATATGACAATGCGGTAAATCTCATTAAATGCCTTGGAGCTACATTTATCGAGGTGGATATAAAGGATGCCGTAAATATACATTTCAGGGATATCGGACAGGATCCGTCTGTGCATGATGTCACATACGAGAATGGACAGGCGCGCGAGCGCACACAGATACTTATGGATATCGCAAACAAGGAAAACGGAATGGTTATAGGTACAGGAGATTTGTCGGAGCTGGCACTCGGCTGGGCGACCTACAACGGAGACCATATGTCCATGTATGCTGTAAATGCATCGGTTCCAAAGACTCTGGTGCGCCATCTGGTAAAATACTATGCAGATACCTGCGGCAGCGATTTGCTGGAAAGTACACTTATTGATGTGCTTGATACACCTGTTTCTCCTGAGCTTTTACCACCTGAAAACGGTAAGATTTCACAGAAGACAGAGGATCTTGTGGGGCCTTATGAGCTGCATGACTTCTTCCTTTACAATATGCTGCGCTGCGGCTATGCTCCTGCCAAGGTTTACCGCCTTGCAAGGATAGCATTTGAAGGAAAATATGATGATGAGTTTATTCTCAAATGGCTTAAGAACTTCTATCGCAGATTTTTCGCACAGCAGTTCAAGCGCTCATGTCTGCCGGATGGACCAAAGGTAGGAACAGTGGCGGTCTCACCGAGAGGAGACCTAAGGATGCCTTCGGATGCGTGCGGACGTATCTGGATGGATGAAGTTGATAAGCTGTAATAGTAAGAGGAAAACAATGGGAAAGACACATAAGAAAACTGATAGAAGGCAGGGAGGCATAAAACGTGCAAGGCACAGTGACAGGCGCATGAAAATAGGCGCAATAGTCATTTGTGCAGCGATAGTCATAACAATATTTGTGGCTGGGGGCATGCAGCTTTTGGTTCCTGATACAGAAGCAGCGGTAAGTGCTGATAATAAGACACGCTCAGGGAATGTTGATGTGCAGAAGAATAATAATTCACTCACTGCATCTAAAATGGACTCAGTAAAAAGGCAAAACAGCTCAGAAGATGATGTAAACGCTGCGGAGGAAAGCAGCGAGCCTGACAAGGAAACGAAGCTTGATGAGATACTTCAAAGTGCAGAGTATCCGGTGCAGCTAAAGGAGCTTGCGAAGAAGAATGATGAGGCAATTGACTTCATATATGAGTATCCTGAGGAGCATTTGAAAGAGCATGACATTGATCTGACTGCAGAGGCTTCGCAGGATACAGTACCTCTATTGCAGCAGTGGGATAAGAGATGGGGCTATGAAAAGTACAGCGGCAATTATTTTGCGGCGAGTGGCTGCGGTCCGACTGCACTTTCGATGGTTGTATTATATCTGACGCATGATGCACAGGCATCACCTCTTGCAGTGGCAGAGTATGCAAAGGAGGCCGGCTACAGTGTGGACGGCTCCGGAAGTGCATGGGATCTTATGAGCAAGGGCTGCAGGCACTACGGCGTAAATGCTAAGACTATAAAGGAGGATGAGGATACATTTAAAGAAAGGCTTGATGAGGGCAATCTGATAGTCGTAAATGTCGGTCCGGGAGATTTCACAGACAATGGACATTTTATGGTGATCACAGGCTATGATGATGAGGGCTTTACTATAAATGATCCAAACAGTATCATAAAGAGCAATACCCACTGGCAGTTTGAGAGGCTGAGTTCGCAGATCAGGGCTGCATGGAGGATGTTTGTGTAGATAATAGCAGCACATGAATTTATGCTGATGTTTGTGATGCATATGGAAAAATTAAAAAATAAGAAATAAAAAACCTGCTGTGTCATGCTTGTCTGACACAGCAGGTTTTTAATAACAAACAGTAAAGTATGGTATGCAGATTATAGCAATTGAATACCATGCTCCTCACATTCCTTAATTGTCTCCTCAGGCCACAGTGAGCTTTGTACCTCACCGATATGAGCCTTTCTGAGGAAGAACATACAGATTCGTGACTGTCCGATTCCGCCTCCGATAGTGTACGGAAGCTCCTTGTTGAGGATAGCCTTCTGGAATGGAAGCTTAGCACGCTCAGGACATCCGGCCTTGTCAAGCTGCTCCTTCAGAGCTTTTTCATCTACACGGATACCCATTGATGAAAGCTCAAGTGCGATATCAAGAACAGGATAGTATACGATGATATCAGCGTTTAAAGCCCAGTCGTCATAGTCAGGGGCACGTCCGTCGTGAGGCTCTCCGTTTGCAAGCTTGTCACCAATCTGCATTACACAGATTGCACCCTTTGCCTTTGCAAAATAATACTCGCGCTCCTTTGGAGTATTGTCCGGGAACATTTCCTCAAGCTCTGATGTGGTGATAAAGGTGATATCCTTTGGCAGAATCAAATCTATGTAGTCGTACTGTATAGCCATGTACTGCTCGGTCTTGCGCAGGCATTTGTATACTGTCTTTACTGTTTCCTCAAGGAAATCTAAGTTTCTGTCCTCCTTGCGGATGACCTTTTCCCAGTCCCACTGGTCAACAAATATAGAGTGGATATTGTCAGTCTCCTCATCACGTCTTATGGCATTCATATCTGTGTAGATGCCCTCGCCGAGAGAAAAGCCGTATTTCTTTAATGCATATCTCTTCCACTTGGCAAGAGAGTGAACGACCTCAGCCTCCTTGTCACCCTGCTCAAGGATGCCGAAGGTAACAGGTCTTTCATATCCGTTTAAGTTATCGTTTAAGCCTGTGGTAGGATCAACGAAAAGCGGTGCTGAAACACGTGTCAGGGAAAGACGCTGTGCGAGCATGCCCTGGAAGAAATCCTTAACAGTCTTGATGGCAAGCTGTGTATCGTGAAGATTCAGTGCCGAAGAATAGTTCTTTGGTATTGTTAATTTGCTCATTTTCGATTAAACCTCGTTGTATTATTAATTTTTAAATAAAATTCCTTTAACTTGATTATTATATCACAATTTTTCTAGAAAGATAGTCCATAATATGATAAAATTAGATAGTTTAAAGAGAAACAATATCGTTTTACCTTATTTTTATGTGTTTAAGGTGTTAATGAAAGGTAGTAGATTTATATGAGAAAAAGAGATATGACCTTTGCTTCGGCGGTGCTTGAGGCAATAGATGCGCTTTTAGCTCTTGCGTATATAGGCTTACAGATTTATTATGGAGTGTGCTATCACATACAGGTATTTAAGTTTGTGGCCAATATACTTGTGCTTTTGCTTGTATACATTGCAATCACATGGCTGCAGCATTATCCGGAAAAGCTCAATCACATAGCAGCGGAGCTGTGTGTGGGCAATATCAGAAAGTATTCACTCAGGCTTTTGACGTTTGTAAAGATTGTTTTTACTGCGGGGCTTTTGGTGCCATGCGTGTGTGATGCGTTTGGAATAGCAATCCGCGATGTATACAGCCTCATTATGATAGGGCTCATCCTTGTGGTGTCGGCATATTATGAGTACAGGATATTTCAGGAAATAAAGTCATTGCGGAAATAATATAGGAGAAATAAAATGCAGCTTAGTATAGAAGAAGTTAAAAAGCTGGATAGTAACAGCTATCAGATAATAGATATAAGAAGTGAGGAAGAGGTGGCGCACGGTGCCATAAAGGGAGCACTCAATATTCAGGCAGAGGAAATAGAGTCAGATGAGAGGGTGTTGCATGATAAGAAGCTTGTCATAGTCTGCAGCCGTGGTAAGACGAGTGTGGATGTGGCAGAGTATCTCACAGAAAAAGGTTTTGATGCGGCAAGCTTAAAGGGAGGCTATATAAGCTGGCTGCTTGATGCCATGAAAGAGGATGAGGTGGCAGAGCGCGATATAAAGGCAGATGTGGAGCAAAGCATCAGAAAGAAATTTAAGAAATCCATCTGGCGCAAGTTTACAAAGGCGATAAATACCTATGAGCTTGTAAAGCCGGGGGATAAGATTGCAGTGTGTATCTCGGGCGGTAAGGATTCCATGCTCATGGCAAAGCTTTTTCAGGAGCTTAAGCATCACAACAAGTTTGATTTTGATGTGAAGTTTCTCGTCATGGACCCGGGCTACAATGAGGCAAACAGGCATGTCATAGAGGAAAACTGCAGGAACCTTGGCATCCCTGCCACTATTTTTGAGTCAGATATATTTGATGCTGTATATGATATCGAAAAATCGCCATGCTATTTATGTGCGAGGATGAGAAGAGGACATCTGTATGCATTTGCAAAGGAGCTGGGCTGCAACAAAATTGCGCTCGGACATCACTATGATGATGTTATCGAGACGATACTCATGGGTATGCTCTACGGTGCACAGGTACAGACCATGATGCCTAAGCTTCACAGCACAAACTTTGAGGGCATGGAGCTTATCAGGCCTCTTTACCTGGTCAGGGAGGACGATATCAAGGCATGGCGTGATTACAACGGTCTGCATTTCATACAATGTGCCTGCAAGTTTACAGATACCTGTACCACCTGCAATAATGAGGAAAACCGCTCAAAGCGTGTTGAGATAAAGCAGCTCATCGCTAATCTTAAAAAGGTGAATCCTTTTGTCGAGGCAAATATATTTAAGAGCGTGGAGAATGTAAATCTGGCTACGGTTGTAGCATATAAAAAGGATGGCATAAAGCACAGCTTCCTAGATCACTATGATGAATAAGACAGATATATTTCAGGAGGGCATTGTATGGCAGATATCATGGATTATATTGACTGGCGTGGAGACATAGGCTTTGATGAGGTGCATGTAAATGAGGTGGACGGACTGATTTTTTCACAGCTTATTTATGTGCAGATGAAGCCATATATGCCGGATGCAAAGAAGTCATACCTTACGATAAAACAGCTTTCAAGTCTTTACTGCGCGGATTATAGTGATGATGAGATTGAGCAGATGCCTAATCTTTTCCGCCATTCCGCGAGGCTGCTTCAAAAGCTGGCGCACTCAAGGCGCTATGCTGACTGCATTTTGAGATATTATATATACGATATAAGTGAAAAAGAGGAGTCGCAGTTTTCTGCGGTTACGATAGAACTGCCTGACGGCACATATTTCATTTCCTATAGTGGTACAGACCATTCCGTAATTGGCTGGAAGGAAAACTTTAATCTAAGCTATCTCGATGAGACACCCGGACAGAACAAGGCAAAAAAATATTTAAAGCAGGTGGCAGCATATATTTGTAATGATGAAAATATCAACAATAAAAGCATCAATACAAGAAAGTTGTGGATAGGCGGGCACTCAAAGGGTGGAAATCTGGCAGTGTTTGCCGCCATGCATGTGGATAAAGAGGTGCAGGATGTCATTATTAAGGTGTTTAATTTTGACGGACCGGGCTTCAATCACAAGATGATATATACGGCAGGCTACAAAAGAATTTTTGACAGAATAGAGACATTTCTGCCGCAGTCGTCTATTGTTGGCTTATTGCTTGAGCATGTGGACGATTATGAGGTGGTAAGAAGCCGTAATTCGGGGCCGCTGCAGCATGATGCTTTTTCATGGGAGATAATGGGCGGAAGTATCATAAAGGCGGATGGGCTGGACAAAAACAGTGTGCGCCTTGACAAGACACTCAGAAACTGGATAGGCAGCATGGATGAGGCGCAGCGAAAGCAGTTTGTAAATGTGCTTTTTTCAATTGCATCGGACTCCAATTTTGAGAACCTTGACCAGATGTCATTTAAGCAGCTCATTGAGATGATAAAGGCTGCCGATGAGCTGTCAAAGGCTGACTGGAGCATGCTTAAGGATACAGTAAGACTCCTGATTTCTGCCGGTGTCGGCGTGGTCAGGGATGAAAAGGAGAAATAAATGTTAAATCAGTTTTCAAGAACACAGCTTTTGCTTGGAAAAGAGGCGATGGATAGGCTAAAGGGCGCAAGAGTCGCAGTATTTGGAATAGGAGGAGTGGGCGGATATGTCTGCGAGGCACTAGTCAGAAGCGGCGTGGGAGCGATTGACCTTATCGATGATGACAAGGTGTGTCTTACAAACCTAAACAGGCAGATAATCGCAACCAGAAAGACCATAGGAAAATACAAGACAGATGTGATGGAGGAGAGGATTCATGATATTAATCCTGATGTCAGTGTCGTGACGCACAGGTGTTTCTTTTTGCCGGAAAATGCTGATGAATTTCCGTTTGAAGAGTATGATTATATAGTTGACGCGGTTGATACGGTCACAGCAAAGATTGCGCTTGTCATGAAGGCACAGGAGAAAAATGTCCCTATCATAAGCAGTATGGGAGCGGGAAATAAGCTGGATGCAAGTGCATTTAAGGTGGCTGATATATATAAGACCAGCATGTGTCCGCTTGCAAAGGTCATGCGCCGTGAGCTTAAAAAACGTGGCGTGAAAAAGCTCAAGGTGGTATACTCTGAGGAGAAGCCTACAAGACCGATAGAGGATATGTCTATAAGCTGCAGAAGCAACTGCATCTGTCCGCCGGGTGCCGAACACAAGTGCACAGAGCGCAGGGATATTCCCGGAAGCCTTGCATTTGTACCATCAGTGGCAGGACTTATCATCGCGGGCGAGGTGGTACAAGACATAGCCTTTGACAGGGTATGATGAAGAATACAATTACGAAAAGAGAGGAATAAAAATGCCAGTATTTGATTTTAGCGATACACCGGTAGCAAACGAGCATCCGGAGTGTACATATGAGACATTTCATTCGACAGAGACCAAGGCATCGGCCGATAAACCGATTGTTGTGATAGACAATAAGCAAAATGAGTGGGCGCATCATGCGCTTGGTATGTTTACAAATCCGATAAAGCGTACATCCTTTGAATTTGAGGATGGTGATGGGGTGACCAGTGCAGATATCCTGCGCATTGATTCCCGCTTCGTCAGTCTTTTTAAGTGGCTTGGCGAAAATCACATAAAGGTACAGCTTTCAGGAGCCAATACACCTGACGGATACGCAGTATACAGGGTGAGGGAGGTGGCTCTCGGCAGAGGCACAAAGCTGTCTGCAGAGGACGGATTCCTGCAGTATATGATGGAAAGGCTCTTTGCCAGCACCATGCCTGAGGATGAACCTGACCTCGATGATTACGAGGAAGAGGGCGACAGCATGAAGCTCACCAGTATACAGAGCATCACAGATTTCATGACCTGTGCAGGTCGTACACTGCCTGACAATATACTGCTGTGGGCCAGAAGAAATCTGGCAGTTGCGCGTTCAAGCGAGGTATCACCTGAGGAGAGACGCCATGCGCAGAGAGCACTTTCCATCATGATGAATATCCAGTGGAAGGGAAATTACTTTGAGGCAATTGACCCTGTGGAGGCAAGGCGCATACTCGATGAGGAGCTCTATGGCATGGAGAGCGTGAAGCAGAGAATCATTGAGACCATTATCCAGATAAACAGGACTCATACACTTCCTGCCTACGGACTGCTGCTCTGCGGACCGGCAGGAACCGGAAAGTCACAGATTGCATATGCTGTTGCACGTATACTCAAGCTTCCATGGACCACACTCGATATGAGCTCCATAAATGATGCGGAGCAGCTCACAGGAAGCTCAAGAATCTATTCAAACGCAAAGCCGGGAATCATTATGGAGGCATTTTCACAGGCGGGAGAGTCAAATCTTGTATTTATCATCAATGAGCTTGACAAGGCCTCAAGCAAAAACGGCAACGGAAATCCGGCAGATGTGCTTTTGACACTGCTTGACAATCTGGGCTTTACAGACAACTATATGGAGTGTATGGTGCCGACCGTCGGAGTATATCCGATTGCAACAGCCAATGATAAATCCCAGATTTCTGCACCGCTTATGTCACGTTTTGCAGTGATTGATATTCCGGACTATACCGATGAAGAGAAGAAGGTCATCTTCCAGCGATTTGCCCTGCGCAAGGTATTTGAGCGAATGGGAATGAAGGAGGAGGAGTGCGTTCTCACAGAGGACGGACTTGATGCAGTGATTAAGCTTCACGAGAACACATCGGGCATAAGAGATCTCGAGCAGGCTGCAGAGCATCTGGCAGCAAATGCACTTTATCAGATAGAGGTTGATAAGGTAAAGCAGGTGGTATTTGACGCTGAGGCTGTTTTTGAGCTTTTAGGCTAGCAGGATATATTACGGATACAGGAATTGTTACGAAAATAAAAGGAGATTGTCAGGATGAGAGAATTTGGAAAATCCAGAAAATTAGATAATGTGCTTTATGATGTAAGAGGACCGGTGGTGGATGAGGCGGCCCGCATGGAGGAAAACGGCACAAATGTGTTGAAGCTCAATATAGGAAATCCGGCGCCGTTTGGCTTCAGGACACCTGATGAGGTGATATATGATATGTCTCGTCAGCTCACGGACTGTGAGGGGTATTCCAACTCCAAGGGACTTTTTTCTGCAAGAAAAGCAATCATGCAATATGCACAGCTCAAAAAGCTTCCTAATGTGACGGTTGAGGATATCTACACCGGAAACGGAGTCAGCGAGCTTATAAACTTAAGCATGTCAGCGCTTCTTGACAATGGTGATGAGGTGCTGGTGCCGGCACCGGACTATCCGCTTTGGACAGCCTGCGTTACACTTGCGGGAGGCACTGCAGTGCACTATATCTGTGATGAGCAGTCAGAGTGGTATCCGGACATAGAGGATATCAAAAAGAAGATTACAGACAAGACAAAGGCAATCGTAATAATAAACCCTAATAACCCTACAGGAGCGCTCTATCCAAGGGAGGTGCTGCAGCAGATAGTTGATGTGGCAAGAGAGCACGAGCTCATGATTTTTTCGGATGAGATATATGACAGACTTGTGATGGATGACTATGAGCATGTGTCTATTGCGTCGCTTGCACCGGACCTTTTCTGTGTGACATTCAGCGGTCTTTCGAAGTCGCATATGATAGCAGGCTATCGTATCGGATGGATGGTTTTAAGCGGTAACAAGGCGCTCGGAAAGGACTATATCGAGGGTCTCAACATGCTCTCAAACATGCGTCTTTGCTCGAATGTTCCGGCGCAGTCGATAGTGCAGACAGCTTTAGGCGGATATCAGAGTGTAGGCGAGTATATTGTGCCGGGCGGACGAATCTATGAGCAGAGAGAGTACGTCTACAAGGCATTAAACGATATACCGGGAATTTCGGCAGTAAAGCCAAAGGCAGCATTTTACATATTCCCAAAGATTGATACTGCAAGGTTCAACATCACAAACGATGAACAGTTTGCACTCGATCTGCTTCGTGAGAAGAAGATACTCATCATCCACGGTGGCGGCTTCAACTGGGATAAGCCGGATCACTTCAGAGTGGTATATCTGCCTCGAACAGAGATATTAAAGGATGCCACAGGCAAGCTTGCAGACTTTTTGTCTTCATATAAGCAGAAATAATTATTGGCATAGATAATTATAAAACATATGATATAAAACATATAACATAAAACATATAAGCTCCGGCACAGAAAACTTTTTGTTCTGACCGGAGTTTTTATATTATGCTGTAATATTTTTTAAAAGTAACCTACCTGTAACTTTACATAATGTATTATACACTTGTATCGCGGGGCGGCTGCACTTTAGATGGCAGACCGCACAGCACTCAAAAATGCATAGAGAAGAAAAGGAGAATTAAATGGAACTGCTTAGAGTAGAACACTTATCAAAAATATACGGAGCCGGAGAAAATCAGGTCAAGGCTCTGGACGATGTGTCATTGAGCGTGGAAAAGGGAGAGTTTGTGGCAATTGTCGGGGCGAGCGGCTCCGGAAAATCCACACTGCTTCATCTGCTCGGAGGTGTTGACAGGCCAACAAGCGGAAAGGTGTATATAAACGGCACTGATATTTTTGCAATGAATGATGATGAGCTTGCCATATTCAGAAGAAGACAGGTAGGTATCATTTATCAGTTTTATAATCTGATACCTATATTAAATGTGGAGGAAAACATGGCAATCCCGATGGAGCTTGATGGAAGAAAGGTGGAAAAAACACAGGATGACATGCTTTTACGCCTTGGACTTACAGAGAGACGCACTCATCTGCCAAACGAGCTTTCAGGAGGCCAGCAGCAGCGCACATCTATAGGAAGAGCCCTGATTACGAGACCATCTATAGTGCTCGCGGATGAGCCGACCGGAAACCTGGATACCAAGGCCAGCAACGAGATTATGCATCTCTTAAAGACCTCAAACCGTGAGCTCAACCAGACAATCATTATGATTACACACAATATGGAGCTTGCAAAGGCGGCTGACCGCACAATAATGATAGAGGATGGTAAAATCAGATGAATTTGATGAAGACACTCACATTAAAAAACTTAAAGCTCAACATGAAAAGAACTATTGTCACGATAGTCGGAATAATTCTTGCAACAGCGCTTTTGTCGGCGCTTGTCACACTTGTGTCAAGCTTTCAGTACAGTATGATTGAATACCAGAAGCAAAAGGGCGGTGACTTTCATGTGAAATTTTCGAATGTGAAAATGTCTGAGCTTTCGGAGTTTAAAAACAACAGAAATATTGAAAGCACATTTGAGACAATGGGAATGGGCTTTGCAAAGCTAGACGGCTGCAAGAATGAGGATAAGCCGTATGCATATGTCATGGCAACAGATGAGGCCGGCTTTGAGAGAGGCTGCTTTAAACTTATAGAGGGGCGCATGGCAAAAAATGAGGATGAGATAGTCATTCCAAGGCACTTAAAGACAAACGGACGAATCGACATAAAGGTGGGAGATGAGATAACACTGGATGTCGGAAAGCGATATGATTCAAACACCGAAGGTGTCATATCGGAAAACAGCGCATATGAGAATGAGGCAGAGACACTTACCGATACTGTGACAAAGCACTACAAGGTGGTAGGCATCATGGAAAGACCGGGCTATGGAATGGAGGACTATAGTGCCGCCGGATATACATTTGTCACATACTCTGATGAACTGGCAGCAATTGATAACGGCACAAAGAGTGAGGCAAGCGAAGCTGACACTACACTCACAGTGTACAGCAGATACACTAAAAAGGCTTTAAGAAACAAGGATGCTGTGACTGCTGATATAATTGGTGTGGATGAAAAGCTGTTTGAGAAAGCAAATAAATCATCTGTTGAAATGTCTGCTGAGGAGAGTGACAGGTTTCTTAAAGAGATGGAAAATGCAAAATATGATATATATATGAATGGATACCTTATAAGCTATGAGTGCGTTTTCCCGATTGACGGTTCATTTAAAGCACTGTTTACAGTGGCCGCTGTTGTGGCTTTGATAATCATACTGACATCAGTGTACTGTATCAAAAACAGCTTCAACATATCAATCACTGAAAAAATCAGGCAGTATGGCATGCTTGCAAGCGTGGGTGCTACGAGGCGCCAGATAAAAAGCAGCGTTAAGACAGAGGCAGCAATGCTTGGAGTGGTTGGTATTCCTGTAGGTACCATGAGTGGTATTTTGGCATCGCTTATACTTGTCAAGGTGGTAAATGCGCTGTCAGCAGGCTGGCTTAACGTTGCTTTGAGCTTCCACACATCACTGCCTGCACTTATTCTTGCTGTGATACTGAGTATAGCAACCATTTATTTCTCAGCAACAGGCAGTGCAAGAAGGGCTGCAAAGGTCACACCGCTTGAAGCAATAAGAAACACAAAGGAGATTAAAATAAAGTCAGCAAAGCTTAAGACACCGGCGATTATAGGCAGAATCTGGGGTATCGGAGGTGTTATCTCATATAAGAATATAAAGAGGAACAATAAAAAGTACAGAACCACAGTGACATCTATTGTCATCTGCTCAGTAACCTTTATTGTGATATCATACTTTATGTCTATGGCCTTTAGCGTTGTTGGGATGTCATATGCATCAGCAGATTACAATATTGGAATAAATATGTCATGTAAAAAAGACATTGATATTGAAAAGTTCTCTAAGCTTTTGAGTGGCATTGAAGGAGCTGAGGATTATCTGGTTGGAGCAGGCTATGATTTCGATGTAGATAAGCCTGAGTACACAAAGGAATATGGAGAGTATTGCAGGCAGCTTTATGATGACAGTGAGGATGTCTCGCAAATGTTTTTAATCACGGTTTTGGATGACAAATCGTATGATAAGTATGCGTCTGACGCAGGCATAAAAAATGCAGCTGCAGGAGCAATTCTTGTGAATAAATGCACATTTGATGTGTATAATGAGAATAGCTCTAAATACGTCAAAAAAGAGATGGAGCTGTACAAATATAAAGCAGGAGATACAATTGAGTGTGGCTACAATGTGTATGATGATGCTTCTTCTGATGATAATGCAGCAGAAGGCGATACTGAAAGCAGCACAGATGATAATAATGCAGTGGAAGGTGATACTGAAAGCGGCACAGAGGATAACAGTGGATACGTTGACGAGGAAACAATAAATAACGGAGTCAGAAAGACTGTGGATGTAACTATTGCAGGTGTCACAGACAAGGTACCAATAGGTTATAAGGGCTACAGCAACACGCTTTTGTTTATGAACAAAAAAGGTTTGAAAGCCTATGGGGTGACGGCAAGAACGGTAATGAGATTAAACCGGGATATGCGTCATATTTAGCATATGTGGTTGCAGAAAATGCAGATGAATATCAGGATACATTCGAAAAGGAGACGGAAGGAAATCCTGAGTATTCGCAGATTAGTTTTTATGTCAGCAATCTGGATAAGCAGATGCGCGATGAAAAGTCACTCTTTACACTGCTTGGAGTATTTGCATACGGACTTATTGTAGTCATTGCCTTAATAGGAATCACAAATATCATCAATACCTTAAGCACCGGAATGGAGCTTAGAAGCCGCGAGTTTGCCACATTGAGAAGCATTGGAATGACAGATAAGCAGTTTGTGGGAATGGTCAGACTCGAGAGTGTGTTTATATCTGTGAAGGCGCTTGTAATAGGAGTACCGCTTGGTATTTTAATAAGCTATCTCTTATGTGTTATGATGAACAGGATGGATGATGCAATCATTTATGAACCGCCGTATAAAGCAATTATATTGTGTATATTGGTTGTAATAATGCTGATTTATGCTATCATGAAACTATCAATGACGAAGCTTAGACACAATAACATTATTGAGACGATCAAGAATGAAAATCTGTAGGAAATGCGGGAGCTGATATGAAAAAAATACTTCTCATAGAGGACAATAAAGGAATAACAGAGGGACTGTGTGATACCTTTACAGAACCTGAATATGAGCTTTTGACAGCAGGCAATTTAAAGGAGGCTGGGGCGCTTTTGAGTGAGCACCCCGGCCTTGTGCTGCTTGATGTGTCGCTTCCGGATGGGAACGGCTTTGATTTTTACAGCGAAAGGCTGGAAAAAGAAAAAACACCGGTGATTTTTCTTACCGCAAGGGATGAGGAAAATGATATAGTAAAGGGCCTTGAGATTGGAGCGGAGGATTACATCACAAAGCCTTTTTCCGTAAGGGAGCTTGTGGCGAGGGTAAACCGCGTATTTTTACGAAGGAAAAGTGATGACAGCTCATCTGTCATACACGCAGGAAGCATAAGCTATGACATGGACAAAAAGGAAGCAAGAAGGGCTGGACAGTTGATTTCTCTTTCAAGTCTTGAAAACCGAATACTTGATCTGCTTTTTACCAATCACGACAAGGCTGTGTCCAGAAATGCCGTGATTGACTGCATTTGGGAGGCAACAGGCAACGATGTCTATGACCATACAGTGACTGTCTATATGAAGCGCATCAGGGCAAAACTTGGTGAGGATGTGATAAAGACTGTGAAGGGAATCGGGTATCGTGTTGATTCAAGTGAAGCTCTTTAAACAGTATCGGCCGACAGAGCCGGTTCCCGGGAGAAAGCATGAGAAAGAAGAAATATAATTTAGAGAACAGAAAACATTTTGTGTATTTTGCGATAATTTATACATGTATATGTGTGACGGTTATGGCTTTTACCGTTTTTTTCCAGTACAGGGCATATACGAAAAACTATAACGCCACAGTGGCTAAGCTATGTGCGCTTATTCATGAAAAATATCCCGATGTATCAGATGGCAGCATAGCCGGGATTCTAAATGACAGCAGCTCAGGCAGCGATTATACAAATTTAAAAAGCGCAGAGACGCTCTTAAAAAAATACGGCATTGATATGGAAAAGGATTCTGCGGTTTTGTCAAATGAAAAAGCGCTTAAAGGAGCGCTTTGGCTTGACATATTTCTTGTTGTGCTTTTTGCTGGGGGCTTTTGCCTTTACATTGTGCTTATAAGATTTAGCTTTAAAAGACAGGTCAGACAGGCTGCGGATTATCTGCGCCGCATAAATCAGGGAGACTACAGACTTGTTATGGCAGATAGCACAGAGGGGGAGCTTTCTATACTAAAGGGAGAGCTTTACAAGACAGCAATCTATTTGAGGGAGTCTGCGGAAAATGCAAAGGCAGACAAGCTTTTGCTAAAGGATGCGCTTTCTGACATATCGCACCAGCTTAAGACTCCGCTCACATCACTTTCGATAAATCTGGAAAATCTGGAAGGAAATCCTGATATGGCATCTGAAAACAGAAACAGGATAATGCGCAGGGCAAAGCGCGATGTGGACAATATATCGCATATGGTGCAGGCTATCTTAAAGCTTTCAAGGCTTGAAGCGGATGTTGTGGAGTTTGATGAGAAGGATACGCTGCTGTCTGAAATTGTGTCTGAGGCAGCTGACAATGTTATGGCACTTTGTGATTTGAGAGACATAAGGCTGTCCATAGATGAAGGCTCTGATAAGGATGCCTGTATACATGCTGATGCATACTGGCAGTGTGAGGCCATTACAAACATAGTAAAAAATGCAGTGGAGCACGCAGAGAGTGAGGTAAAGATAGGCTTTTACAGGTATGAGATGTATGCAGAGATAACAGTGCAAAACGATGGAGAGACCATAAGTGATGAGGACAAAAAGCATATTTTTACGCGTTTTTACAGCGGCAGCGGACAGCCGGCAGACAGCATCGGCATAGGACTTTCGCTCGCGGAAGCAATTGTGCGTCATGACAATGGATATATCCTTGTGGAGGATTGTAAAAAAGATGTATTAAATGAAAAAAATGAATGCAGTGGCACACGCTTTGTGGTAAGATATTTGTGATAAGTTGAGAAAAATTATCAATAAATACACTAGGAAGCGATAAAATGACACTAAAAGAACTTGGCATAGGACAGAGTGCCAGAATACTTACAGTAGGCGGTGAGGGCGCGCTGCGCCAGCATTTCCTGGATATGGGAGTAATCCCAAAAGCCGAAGTAACAGTTATCAAATTTGCACCGATGGGAGACCCGATGGAGCTTCAGGTGCACGGCTATGAGCTCACATTGAGGCTTGATGATGCGGCTCAGATTGAGGTAGAATTAATTGACAGTCGTTCAAGAAAGCATGAGGGACCTAAAAAGATAAGCAACACAGCCCATCCCGGACTTGGTGAGGAGGGCAAATACCATGTGAAGGGCAGTGGCAATCCCCTTCCGGATGGTGAGAAGCTCACATACGCACTTGTGGGAAACCAAAACTGCGGCAAGACAACACTTTTCAACCAGCTTACAGGCTCAAACCAGCATGTGGGCAATTTCCCGGGAGTGACGGTGGACAGAAAGGATGGCTCTATTAAAGAACATCCGGATACATCAATCACAGATTTACCGGGCATTTACTCAATGAGCCCATATACTAATGAGGAGATCGTGTCGAGAAACTTTGTACTCGATAACAAGCCAAAGGCCATAATAAATATCGTAGATGCGACAAATATCGAGAGAAACCTGTATCTGACCATGCAGCTTCTTGAGATGGATATACCGATGGTTATTGCACTCAATATGATGGATGAGGTGACGGCAAACTCAGGCTCAATCGATGTAAATAAAATCGAGGGACTGTTAGGAGTGCCTGTTGTACCGATTTCTGCCGCAAAGAATCAGGGTGTTGATGAGCTGGTGCGCCATGCAATACACATTGCAAAGTATCAGGAGCGCCCGGGTAGACAGGATTTCTGTGATGAGAATGATTTTGGCGGTGCCGTGCACAGATGTATACACGCGGTCAGCCACCTGATTGAGGATCATGCAAAGCTCGCCGGAGTTCCGATTCGCTTTGCTGCTACCAAAATTATCGAGGGAGATGCACTTATATTAGAGCAGCTTCATCTTGATGAGAATGAGAAAGATGCAATAGAGCATCTGATTGTCCAGATGGAGAAGGAGCGAGGCCTTGACAGAAGTGCTGCAATTGCGGATATGCGCTTTACATTTATTGAGAAAATATGCGAGAGCACTGTGGTAAAGCCGAAGGAGAGCAGGGAGCGTATCAGAAGTGAGCGCATCGACCGTGTTCTTACAGGCAAATACACGGCAATACCGTGCTTTATAGTGATAATGCTTGCTGTATTTTATCTCACCTTCAACGTAATCGGAGCAGGCCTTCAGTGGCTTTTGGAGCAGGGGATAGGAGCACTGACCGCACTGACGGATAAGGCGCTCACAGCGGCAGGCGTGAATGAGGTGCTGCACGGACTGGTAATAGACGGCATCTTTCAGGGTGTCGGAAGCGTATTAAGCTTTTTGCCGATTATCGTGACACTGTTCTTTTTCTTATCCCTCATGGAGGACAGCGGATACATAGCGAGGGTTGCGTTCTTCATGGACAAGCTCCTTCGTAAGATAGGACTTTCAGGACGAAGCATAGTACCAATGCTCATAGGCTTCGGCTGTACGGTGCCAGCTGTCATGGCGACACGTACACTGCCAAGTGAGAGAGACCGTCGAATGACTATACTCCTCACACCGTTTATGAGCTGTTCGGCAAAATTGCCAATTTATGCATTCTTTGTTAGTGCTTTTTTCCCGAAGCATGGCGGACTTGTCATGGGAGGACTGTACTTCCTTGGCATAATTGTCGGAATACTTTTCGCATTTATCTACAGAAAGACTTTGTTCAGGGGTGACGCAGTGCCGTTTGTCATGGAACTGCCAAACTACAGGATGCCGGGCGCCAAGAATGTGTGCCAGCTCCTCTGGGAGAAGGCAAAGGACTTTTTGCAGAAGGCATTTACGGTAATACTTATTGCCACAATGCTGATATGGTTCTTACAGAGCTTTGACATACACTTTAACATGGTAACAGACTCAAAGGACAGCATGCTTGCCGTTATTTCAAGTATTATCGTGCCTGTCTTTAAGCCTCTGGGACTCGGCGACTGGCGTATATGCACATCACTTATCAGCGGACTCATGGCAAAGGAGAGTGTGGTATCAACACTTGAGATACTGTTTGGCGGAACGGTTACGACAGCACTCACAACACTTTCAGCCGCATCTCTTCTGGTGTTCTCGCTGCTCTACAGCCCTTGCGTGGCTGCTATAGCATCCATAAAGAGAGAGCTGGGTGCAAAGTGGGCAGTCAGTGTGGTGCTTTTGCAGTGTGCGATTGCATGGGTGGCAGCATTTATTGTAAGAGTTATTGGACTGCTTGTGATGTAATTAAAAACAGACTATTCAGAACCACTGAGAACCAAAAAGATGATGTGTCATGCTTGCATGTAAGCAACAGGTTTTCTTGTTCTCAAGGCGGTTCTGAATAGTTACAAAAAATATAAAAGGAGATATTTGATGGAGATTAAACTGGAAAATGAATCACTTGAGCTCACGATAAACAGCTTCGGAGCAGAGCTTAAAAGCATCACCGGCAAGGAAACAGGTACACAGTATCTGTGGGATGCCGATGAGAAATACTGGAAGAGAAGCGCACCGGTGCTTTTCCCGTTTGTCGGTAGCTTAAAGGACAAGAAGTTTACCGTTGATGGGACAGATTATCCGATGGGACAGCACGGCTTTGCAAGGGATATGGAGTTTGAGCTTGTGTCACAGACAAGGGATGAGGCATGGTTTTCACTTAAATCAAATGATGAGACTCTTGCAAAATATCCGTTTGAGTTTGTGCTCGAAATCGGCTATAAGCTCTCAGGCAGTGAGATAAAAGTGACCTGGAGGGTGACTAATCCTGCGAAAAAGGATTTACTTTTCTCAATAGGTGGTCATCCTGCATTTATGTGCCCGGTCGCAGAGCAGGGAAAGCAGTCAGACTATTATCTGAAGCTTGACACAGACAAAGCAATCACCTACGGACTTATCTGTGACGGAGGACTTTTAGACAAGGATGACAATCTGCTTAATGTGGATGTGGATGGATACTGTCAGATAGATGAGCATATGTTTGATAAGGATGCGCTCATAATAGAAAACAGACAGGCTTCAAAGGTGAGCCTGTGTACACCGGATAAGAAGCCATACCTTACGGTGTCCTTTGATGCGCCTTTATTTGGTCTGTGGTCACCGGCAGGAATGGGAGCACCGTTTATCTGTATTGAGCCGTGGTACGGCCGATGTGACAGAGCAGGCTTTGCCGGAGAATTAAAGGACAGGGAGTATGGTAATTCACTGGCACAGGGTGAGAAATTTGAGAAGTCATATACGATTGCAATTGAGCTGTAGATTTTCTTGTTCTCGGGTGGCTTAAATACTTATTAAAATAATAATATAAGACATAATTAGAATCATGGGGCTGCGGTATATTGCAGTCCCATGATTTTTAGATAGTAAGGATTTTTCACGAACTGGAAATAATGTAATGTAGGATAGCATAACGCTATATGTGCCTTGATGCACCTGCTTTCTTCAAGTTTGCCTGAAGCAGCCATTTCTGATCAATTTTCTTAAGATCTTCACCGAATCTGACATGCAGCCGAACTGAGCCTTCGAGCTGCTCGATATGTTCAATGGTGCCCTTGCCGAACTTTGGATGATTGACATCGTCATTGATATTAAATTTTACAGTACTGTTTTTCTTTTTGCGGTATTCCTGCTCGCGTGAATATGTGTCGCGGATAGGAATACTCTTGTCAGTGATTTTCTTTTTGAGAACCTTATCATAATCGTGCTTAATAAGTCCTTCACCGGCTTTGTAGTAAGGAGTGGGAGCTGCTCCGATAAGTGAGCAGCAGTATTTCCACGCACTTCCGTGGATGCCGGGCTGCCAGTTGTACTTGTCCGGTATATCCATATTATACTGCATATAGTGGGCATATTCGTGCTTATATAAATCCATCCTGTCATCCTTTGACAAGGGCTTTGCCACACAGTAGCCGATGAAAAGCAGCGAAAAAAGAAATTCTTCTTCATCCTGCTCAAAGCCCGGAGTGTATGCACCGAGCCTGTCCGTATCAAAGCCAAATGTGATAGGAACCCTTGCACCGTTAAGCCCAAGCTGTCTGTCGAGCTTCTGGTAGAGAAAGCGGATTTCCGCGAGATGTATTTTTGTTTCGTTTTCGAGTAGTTGTCGTAAATTGTTGTCTATGTTCATAAGTATATTTCTCTAAAAAATCAGTTTGTTTTCAACACAGTAATGATATATTCCGTCATCCTCAACTGATTTGCATACAAAATCAGCCTTAGCCTTGACTTCGTCCTTTGCATTGCCCATGGCAATACCCATGCCTACGGCCTCAAGCATTTCAATATCGTTATGTCCGTCACCGAAAGCAATTGCTTCATCCTTTGAGAAGCCATAATGCCTAAGAACTGCAGCAACAGCATTGCCTTTGCCGCTGTTAAGCGGAATAATATCAACGGCCTTATCCCACCATGCAGTTATCTGTGAGTGGGGCGCGCCGGATAGAATCTGTGAGTGCTCATCTTTTTGGCAGGAGCACATAATCTGATAGATATCAGTTTTGCTTATGTCGTCAAAATTGTCAGCAATTTTAAGCTTTTCGCTGCCGAAGGCAAAGTACTGCTCTAAATCAGGATCGGTACCGTTTGTGACAATCATATGCTCGTTGCTGATTGCAATGGCGCGGTTCATCTGCTTTAGATTGGAGATTATCTGATATTTGTCATGCTCATTAATAGGATTTTTGAAGATGATATCATTGCCTTTGGTGACGAATGAGCCGTTAAAGGTGAGCAGGACATCAAAATCAATTCCATCAAAATGAGGCACACCTGTGTAGCCTCTTCCGGTAGCCATACAAAGGATGATGCCATTTTGGTGGAGCTGCCTAAGAGCAGCAGCAGTGTTTGCTGATAATTCTTTATGTCCCAGTCGAAGCAGGGTGCCATCCACATCAAAGAATGCTATTTTAATCATAATTCACCTGCCTGTTTTACTGAATTTCAATAATATTTCATTTACTTTAATCATAACATAATAAGCGCAAGATTAAAAACATTTATTTAAATTTCTGCCACAACGTAAGGTACGTAAGCCGGGGACTGAGGGGACACATGCGCTTTAGCAGGAGTGCATAGACAGATTTATTGAATGCACAACTACTAATAATATGGTTGATGGGCAGGAAATACAGAATTGCTCAGGAAGTCAGATTTTAAATGAATCAAGAAGTAACTATATACTCGGAAAATACCAGTATTACAGAAATCCGTACGGAGATCAGGAGATATAGAATATGATAATAGTGAACTGCTGGGTTATTCAATAGCTGAGTAGTTCACAAACATACTCTATATAGATTATAATTAATTGGAGAAAATATGAGCATAGGATTTAACGGTGACACATTTAAATGCAGGTATCCTGCTGTGGCTGGCTTTCCACAGCCAGCGTTTGAGTTCATCCTCATCTTCATCTACGTTTGTAAGCTTTAGTAATAACTGGAGCTGTTCCCAATGCGTAAGCAGAGCCTTTTATCTCATCCGCCTTAGTTTTAGCTGCTTTTACAATAGGCAAATTCAGGATCATCCTTTCTTATCAGAGTAAAGATTACAATTTTTTATAACTGTGTTTTTAACATTAAGGACACTTTTGAATAATGTATTAACTGAAGCCACTTTTGAATACTCTTTTTGTGTTTTTCTTCGCAGTTAATACATTAAAGGACACAAGTGGTTTTTTCAATATGTTGTTGTTAATTTATGTTGTTGGGCTTCCACCATTATGCCAGAAGTCTCGCAAAAAGTAGCTGAAACTGCAGAAATCACCAAAACAGCACCACAAACCCAGCTCAAAAGCCGGAGAAAAGCCAGAAAAAAGTAGCTTCTGGCATAATGGTGTTGGGCTTACAACATTATGCCAGAAGCCTCATAAAAATGGACTTATAGACATGTATTGATGGCTTAGTCGAGAATTAACTACTGTGGAGTGTACTAGAACTTGTGAGTAGCGTGTCATTTTGTAACCGCCAAAGCGTACACAATGAAGCAGTAACTATAAACTGTGAGATTATAGCAAACCATCTAGCATATACATTTGTATAAGTTTCGACGGTTTCGTCGTGCATAGAAAACCTAAAAGCATAATTTCGTATAGAATCTTAGTCGCGAAGCGTAGCGAGGGCGAAAGTGCGTGTCTCCCCAACAGTCCACGGCTTACGTACCGACCTGCGACCAATACGCAAAAGTTGCGCACAGAAACGCGCACCTAATCCTTTTTTTGTGAAAAATGCTTGAAAACAAAAATTTAAAAATGTCGAAATTGCACATTGACATAATCATAATACTGTAATATACTAAGTTTAGAACAAACGGTTGCGCGAAAAAACGTACCTAAGAAATAAATTAAATTACAAGCAAATGGAGGAAACAACGGATGGACAAATTTATTGTTAACATCATTCACCGCCCTGAGATGGTGCCTGAGTACTCAGTAACAGTGACAGGACAGGGAAAAGAAGAGGATATTGGAGATAAGAAGCTTATCACAGAGTCACTCGACATCTTCAAGACACAGCAGAGACTTGCACATGAGGCGGGACTCAAAACCACAATCCAGATGACATATGCTTCACTTTTTAATGATGAGGCAGTAGAGCTTGCAAAGCAGGATCACGAGAAATACGGTGATGAGATAGCACTTTCACTCCTTGGACTTCCATGTGAGGAGTTTAGAGAGAAGTATAAGACAAAGGATTTCTGTATCTGGATGTTCTCAATGGAGGACAAGAAAGCTATCGTAAATGATGTTTTCGAGAAATTCCATGACAGATTCGGTTTCTATCCTGAGTCAACAGGCTCATACTATATGGATGCAGACCTTACAAACTACATAAAAGAAAAATACCCAATGGTAAAATGTGCAGTTGCAACATGCTGGGAGGAAGGCCCAAAGGCATACCACACATGTAACAACTCATGGTACACACTCTTCGACGGAGGCCCATGGGCACCATGGATTCCATCAAAGCAGAACACACATGCGCCAGCAGCAAATAAGGAAGAGGATAGCGGAATCGTAGCAATTCCACATCTCTCACGTGACCTTATTGCATGCTATGACGGAAACGGCTCAAACTTCGGAACACATCCACAGAACGTGCTTCGTGGAATGATTTATGATACAAAGACATGGGAGTATCCATATCTTTACAACCTCATCGACCAGTACAGAGACCTTGCAAAATACAATAACGGATATTCATACAACATGATGTTCGTAGGACCTGGCTGGATGAACAAGATGGGACGCTGGGAGCAGCCATATGAGCTTCTCTTAAAGTCATACACAGATGGCTGTAATTACTATGGCAAGTTAAAGAAAGAGGGTAAGCTCATCGACATGACAATGTCAGAGTTCGCTGATTACTTCAGAGAGAAGAAGGGTGTCAACGCAGGTAACTACAATGAGCCTGAGTGTGCACCATGGAGAGATATCCTTTACGGCTCAGACAAGCAGCTCTTCTGGTACTGTGACCCATACATGAGAGCATGCGTAAACATGGATCAGGGTGGAGCAATCGTAGACCTTCGTCCATACGTTGCAAAACTTGAGTGGCCTGTAGGAATCGGAACAAAGCATGTACAGGATGCATCTTATCCATTCCTTATTCAGGAGAAATACAGAGCAGGATACTTTACACACTATGCAGGAGCTGGAACAGTAAGAAGTGCCAAGCTTTCACACAACGGTGAGGAGGTTGACCTGTGTCTCTGTCCTACACACAGCCATTTTTCAGAGGAAGTTATTGATGGCAAGAAGACAAGAATCCTTACACTTGATCCTGTAGATATTGAGTTTTATGATGTTAAGCTTACTCTTCAGACAAAGGAATACTTTGAGGAGGGCTCATCAAACATCAAGATTGAGCGTAATATCCTTAGCATGAGTGATCCAGATGCAGAGGTTTATCTCGATGAGTACATCACAGCATGCTATGGAACAACAGAGTATCCTGAGGATATGACAGGCATCACACTTACATGTGAGGGAGAAAACCCACAGAGCATCAATTATGAGTACAAGTGTCGTGATGCAAAGCTTGACGGAGCAACTGCAGTAAGCGCAGTAATTCCTGCAATTCAGACAAAGGTTTCACTCACACCATCTGCAAAGGCAGAGGGATACATTGAGGAAGGATATGCATTCTCTCCAATGTTCAAGCTTGGTTACAAGAAACAGATTAAAGACAAGGAGGTATTTGCAACATGGCTCAACTTGGAAAAGGCAAATTAAATTACAGATGTCCTTTATGTTTTATGAGGGATCTTGATATTGATATGTTCTATAATAAGGAAACAGGTATTTATAGCTGCATCCGCTGTCAGTTCAGAGGTACAGAGGAAGAGGTACTTCAGGGCAACGAGGATGTCCGCAAGAAGTACAAGGCTATGTACAAGAGATTCGACAAGTTCGATTTTGATTAAAGTAGTGATTAGTACGCTGCTGCTATAATAGCAGCAGCGTATTTTGCATTTCGCTACAAAGGAGAGTATATATGGCGAAAAGAAAAAAAGACACGATGGAATTCAGATTTTATGAGCTGCCACAGGGAGAATCTGCACTTGTGCTGTGTGGAGAATCATGGAAGAGAGTGTATGGTCATGATGAATTACACCTGCATTTCCATAATCTGCTTGAAATCGGCATCTGCCGCGAGGGAGATGGAAATATGTATCTGGATGAGGATATTTACCAGTATCATGACGGCGATATCACATTTATACCTGAGAATTTTCCGCATGTTACAGTCAGCTATGGTGAGGTGGTAAATTTCTGGGAGTATATTTTCATTGACCTGCGCTCTGTGATAGAAGAAATGTTTCCAAACAATGCGGCATTCCAGAATGATGCAGTTTCGACCATCTCAAAAAAAGCATTTATGACCAATGTATACCAAAGCCCGGTTGTGGCCGGATATATAAATTCCATCATTAGGGAAACTAATGAGCACAAGGAATATTCCCAGAGAACAATAAAGCTTCTTGTGCAGGGAATTGTAATTGAATTGCTGCGCAAGTATGATGAGCTGCCGGAGGAAGATAATGATGTCGTAAAGGGCACTAATATGTCACAGATAGCCACGGCGCTTGACTATATGAATAAGCATTACAGTGAAACAATAAAGGCAGGGGAGCTTTCGTCACTGTGCAATATGAGTGAGACTCATTTCAGGAGACTGTTTGAATCATATATCAATATGCCGCCTATGGAGTATCTGAATCTGATAAGAGTGCAGAAGGCATGCGAGCTTATGAAAAAGACAAATGAGCCGATGGAGCTTATTGCACAAAAATGTGGATTTACAACTCAGTCAACTTTTAACCGTAATTTCCGCAAATTTTTGAACACTTCGCCATATCAGTGGAAGATAAATCCTGAAAATTATGAGCATAAACTACTCAATTTTAGGATATCTGCACTAAAGGGATGGTAGAAAACATGTCTTTTCGCATATTTTTGTACATTTATGTTTGAATATGCATATAATTGTGTGGAATTTGTTAACACAGAAACAACGTATATGGTTATAATGACTATGTAATCAAGAAACGGACAAATATTCGTAGTCAAAATGCCCAATTAAAATAATATGATTATGAATGAATTGTAAACGTAGTATTGCAGAAACATCATTTTTATTAGGGAGGAAGAAAAATGAAAAAGAAAGTAGTTTCATTATTACTCGTAACAACAATGGTTGCCTCACTTGCAGCCGGATGTGGAGACTCATCTTCATCAGGAGATGGCACAGAAAAGACAGGTAAGAAGGTAGAGACAGTAGATGACGGCCATACACTTACAGCCTGGGCTTGGGATCCAAACTTCAATATCCCGGCACTCAAAGCAGCAGCAGAGGATTACAAGAAAAATGTAGATCCTGATTTTGTGCTCAATATCGAGGAGCAGTCAGGGTCATCTGACATTGAGACAGCAATTACAACAGCAGGCTCAGCTGGGGATTACAGTACACTTCCTGACATCGTATTATTCCAGGATCACTACTTCCGGCAGTACCATACAAATTATCCTGATGCATGGGTATCAGCAAATGATGCAGATGTTAAGTGGGATGATTTCAGTCAGGAGAAGTTATCATTCTCTACAATCGACGGAGAGCACTTTGGATTCCCTGTTGATAACGGAACAGTAATCTTTGCTTACAGAACAGATCTTCTTGAGCAGGCAGGATACACAATCGATGATATGACAGGTATCTCTTGGAAGGATTTCATCGAGGTAGGTAAGAAAGTATACGAGAAGACAGGAAAATACTTACTTTGCATGGATGGAGACGGAAACGATTTATTCTACATGATGCTTCAGGCAGAGGGTGAGTCACAGTTCAAGGATGGCAAGCCAAAATTTGTAGACAATGCTAAATTAAAAGAAATCATGCAGGTACTTAAGGATATGATCGACAACAATGTTCTTTACCTTGCAAATAACTGGTCAGATTACACAGATCAGGTTATTCAGGGAGACATGGTTGCAGGCGTTATGAACGGAAACTGGATCATTCCTACAATCGAGAAGGTTACAGACAACAGTGGAAAGTGGGAGATTACATCTCTTCCAACACTTGAGGGTGGTGAAGGCTATGCATCAAACGGTGGTTCTTCACTTTACATCACAAGCAACTGCAAGCAGGCAGACCTTGCTAAGAAATTCTTAGCATATACATTCGGTGGCGGATCTTATACAGACAAGGGTGTATCTGAGACATATGACAATGCTCTTAAGAATGGTGGTGTTATCACTACATATACACCTGCAGGCAAGTCAGAGGTTTACAACGAGGGTGTTGAGTATTTCAACAACCAGCCAATTTACGCTAAGATCGTTGAGATGGGTGCAAATGTTAAGATAATCGAGCAGAGCGATTTCCACTACGATGCACGTAAGAAGCTTGCTACAGCACTTATCAATATTACTCAGAATGGTGCAGATATCGATTCAGAGATAAAGACAGCAGAGGATGACCTTAAATTCACAATGGGACTTTAATCTGTTAGCTTGATGGCAAATGTACAGGGGG
>ERZ779641.247-NODE-247-length-22774-cov-2.61345_pt1 | contig 22774 bp, 16 predicted proteins | sample MGYA00511373_ERZ779641 | MGnify/ENA primary metagenome ERZ779641 (study PRJEB29588, sample SAMEA2163351) | human gut metagenome | biome: human gut; feature: human-associated habitat; material: faeces | place: Denmark | collected 2008/2010 ...
GTGGATTTTGATGAGGAAACTGTAAAAAAATGGCTTGTGAGCTAATATTGTAGTGCAATGTAAATTATAGGAAGCAATCTTTGGGCGAGAACGCGGAGGTTGCTTCCTCTTTTGTTGAGATAATTGCAGGTACTGGCAGTAGGACAGGGCTTCATCGCTTACAAAATAGGGGGATTATGTAAAAGTAAATTGGTTATAACAGATGCACAACTGCCTTGATTGTGGTAAAATATTGAAATAAAGTTTCACGCAAGAAGGTGATCACCATGAAACAACACAAGTTTTTAAAAATAACAATTTCACTCATTCTCCTCGTTGCACTTATCACGGCTGCGAGCATCTTTTTGTCATACAATGTTTTGACGGTCAGGACATTTTCGTATGAGACGGACAAGGCTGTGGACCCGGTGAGGGCGGTAGTGATTTCGGATCTGCATGAGCACGAGTTTGGAAAGGATAATGTGAAGCTGGTGGAGAAGATTCGGGAGCAGAATCCGGATATTATTCTGATGGTGGGGGATTTTGTGAATCAGGATTCAGCGGATTCGACGGTTGCGGTGAAGCTGGTGGAGCAGCTTAGTAAGCTGGCGCCGGTGTGCTATTCACTTGGCAATCATGAGGAGTCTTATATGGCGAAGACGGACTGGAATTTTCCGGCAGAGATTGAGAAGGCGGGAGCACATTTTCTGGATAAGGAGTATGTAGATGTGGATATTCGCGGGACGAAGCTGCGGATTGGGGGGATGTTTTCCTATGCATTTGGAGCGGATGGAAAGGATTCGGCGGCTGCGGCACCGGAGGATGTGAAGAATTTTCTGATGGATTTTCAGGATACGGAACGTTTGAAGATTATGATGGCGCACAGACCGGATTCCTTTATATTTGGAGATGCGGCGTCGGTGTGGGATGTGGATCTGGTTGTGAGCGGACATGACCACGGTGGACAGGTAGTCGTGCCATTTGCGGGGGGAGTGTTTGGCGGAGACCAGGGATATTTTCCAAAGTATGTGCATGGCATGTATGAGAAGGAGCGGCTGCATCTGTTCGTGTCGAGTGGGCTTGGAAGCGCCAACGAGCCGTTGCCGAGGGTGAATAATCTGCCGGAGGTGGCTGTGGTGGAGATTGAGAAATCAACTCAAACTTGATGATGCGAAGCAGACATGCTATATTATATAGGAAGAAAGACGAAATATCCTAGAAAGAATGAGGAGAAAAAATGAGAGTAGACGATGGATTTGTATTAAGAGAAATTGCAGGAGATTATGTGATTATCCCAACCGGTAAAACGGTGCTTGATTTTAACGGAATGATAACGGTCAATGAAGTGGGAGTTTCCATCTGGAAGATGCTGCAGGAGGAGACGACATTTGAAAATATTGTGAAGGGCATTTTGGATGAGTACGATGCCGATGAGGAGACTGTGAAGGCGGATGTGCAGGAGTTTTTGGACCGCATTAAAGAGGCTGGGATATTGAAATAGAGGTGTATGAGAAAACGAGTCTCAATGTTTATTTTTTAAGATGGCTTCATATGTATAGTAGGGAAATTACCAAATTATATCAAATTTTTTAGATTATATATAAAAAAATCTACAAATTATACAAAATATAACATTTTTGGGATGATTTACCTATTGTATTTTCATCAAAAAAACTTTAGAATATTTTAGAATAAATCTATTGCTAAAACTATGTTTTCACGTAGCAGTAGAAATAACATATTAATCATACTCAATTTAAAGGGAAGGGAGAGGAAAGTATGAGAAAAAAATTTAAGAAACGGTTGCTCGGAATCATCCTTACCATCTTGATGGTAGTTAGCGTGATACCTGTGCAGCAAGTACAGCCCGTAAAAGCGGCAGATACGCAAATTATTTATCTTGAAATATCAGGAGAAGTAACAGGATGGACAACGCCAGGTGTTCACGCGTTAGATGCCAGTGGTACGCCAGTAAATAAGTTGTTTGCGATGGAGAAAGTTGCAGACAGTGACAATATTTATAAGGCGGAAATTGCTGAAAATGCTACAAAGGTAATTTTTACACCAGATAATACATGGAATACAGGAGAAACAAATGCAGTTTCTATTAGAGATGCCAATGCAGATTTAAAAACAACATATCCATGCTATAAAGTTACATCTTTCCAAAAGGGGTCAAAACAATGTTGGAAAGGTCATTGGACAACATACAGTACCGGAGATGAAGTTTTAAAAGAAAGATTTTATGTTTCCACTAATTTGGTTGATTACATCAATGATGCTAGATTTGACTCAGGAAATAAAACGAGAGGATACAGTGACAACAATCAAGGAACAGTTGTTGATGGCTCAGAAAAAGGAGCAAATGTTTACAGTTATTTAGATGCTGCAATATCGGGAAGCCCATGGTATAATAGTTCTGGTCAAGATTCAAAAGCATGTCAATATACATATCCATTGTACTTTGGTAACATGTTCGATACCAAAAATAGATATGGACGCATGTTAAATGGAAATTGGTATGGACTTAATAACTTTAGTGTGGGTGCCAATGTGGCTTTAGAAGAAAAAACCACAACTGAGGGAAAGTGCTTTTATGGAGCAGCAGCACAAGGTTTAGTAGGTGATAAACTGGTTGATGGGAAAATGGTAGATCCGATGAATTCAAGTGTTGTTCTGCCTTATTTCTCTGGGGAAGCGATTCATCCATATAAAAATGGTAGTGAAATTGATAACAACAAGAACTTATCTGAATATTACAATGGTTTACAGTTCCCATTCAAGCAGACAAAGGATAAAAATGGCGTAATTACATACTCTTATGATTCGGGAAAGGATTATGCTGTATATTATAATTTTGAAAAGAATTGTTTCTATGAAAGTCCGGAGCATATTAAAAATGAAACAACAAATGATGGTACAGCACCAGAAGATGGATTCTATCCATTGAACAAACCAGGAGATCCTCGTAAAGCTGTAAATATGGGATTTGGTACTGAATTTACGATTCCATTTACATTATCAAAAGATGGAAAAATCAATGGTAAGGACATAACATTTAACTTCACTGGTGATGATGATGTGTGGGTATTCATTGATGACTACCTTGTTTTAGACATGGGTGGTGCACATAGAATGGCAAGAGGAACAATTGACTTCGCACAGAAAAATGTAACAGTTGAACGCGCATTTACACCAGATAAGTCCACAACGGCTGCTTGGAAAGATGGAGCTACTCGTGCAAATCAGACATCAACGGAAAGGTTAAAGACATTTGCAGATATTAAAACAGACAATGGAAAGACTTTTGCAGATATCATGGCAAATGATTCAAAAGTACATACACTGAAGATGTTCTACATGGAACGTGGTATGTTCGATTCCAATATGTCTGTAAGCTTTAACTTTTCACCTATTCCATCAGGTTTAACACTTAGTAAAGACGTTGACACTAAACCAGTAAATGATGGATTAAAGTCAGTTGTAGAGACAAAAGATAATTTTGATTTTACAGTTACAGATACAGATCCAAGAATAGAATACAATTATGAAAAAGACTATAATGGTACAGGTATAGAAAGTGAGACTACAAAAGATGGAGTTGTAAAAGGACTTGCTGATAATGTATACGCAAAGAACTTTGAATATACTGAAGCAGATTCAAAAGGTAATAAAGGCTTAAAAATTGGTACAGACTTTACAATTACAGAGAAAGAAAATTCCAATTATTCTACTAGATGGTTTGTTACGGATATTTCAACTCTAGCTACCAAAGAGAGTGGAAGTGGACGGATTTCAACCTTCAAATTAGGAGAAGCTGGATCAGATGTGACAAAAGTAAATTACAACGTTAACTTTGTAAATACACCAAAGGTAGGTACTGTGAATATAACCAAGGCATGGGATGGTGATGTTCCGGATACACTGAAAAATACAGAGTTCCCATTCAAGGTGGAAGTTGACTTGGATGGTGTAGCTGATGAATATGGATATTCGCCATATCCTTTGGAATATACTGTAGATGGAAAAGATTCTTATACTACCGAGGCAGATGGTAGCTTTAAATTAAAGTGTGGTCAGAAAGCTGCTTTTAAAGGTATTCCGATAGGAGCAACAGTTAAAGTAACAGAAACAAAAACTACTGATGGAAAGTCATGGGTAGTAAGTGGACAAGAATTCAAAGAAAGTGCTGCAGTTACAGATGGTTCTAATGAAACTTTAACGATTACCAATGCCACCATGACTATACCTTCGGATAAAGTGATTTATGTTGAAGCAGGAAAAGATACATTTTATAAACCAGCTAATGTTGAAACAGGCTATACTGTTTCTAAGATGTCCGATGGACTGACTTATACAGATAAAGGTTTCAATGGTGCAGAGCCAAACAAATCATATACAGCTAACTATACAGGATTTAACAGCGATGGAGCAATAGTAAATGGTACAATTACTGTATATACATATCAGGCAACCAATAAGGTTTATGTATTTGATTACGGTTTAGAGTCAGACATTGCAGAAACAAATAAAAATAATGATGGCTTATTCCAGGGTGGTACATTCTACAATGAAGAAGCTACAGGTGATATGGCTACAACTGCTAAATTAGGAACAATCACTCCAGCAGAAGAGAATACACAAACTACAATTAGCAGCGGTTCTAATATTGCAATTGATAGCGTTGGAAAAGCAGATGGCGCAGTAACATTCAAGCCAATTGCATTCATGGATAAGGTTGAGAATTACAAATATACAGCAAATATTGCTAAGGTGAGTACAGAATTGGATGATACTAACCCAGAAACTGGTACAACAGTACATGGTACAATCAAGACAATGCCGGCAAACGTTGTTTACTATGAAGATAACTTCAATGCAACCAATGAAAATGATGACAGCAGTGTAAAGATTGTATACACAAACTCAGGCTCAAAGCCAACAAATGACCCAACATATTCACAGAGTAATGACCAGAGTGAAAATTACGGACATGACAAGGCTTACAATGGTGACTTGGAAGAAAGTGGAAATAGTGCTACGGAAATGAATAATGGAGATGGAGCATATTTCACTTTCACAGGAGACGGATTTGACATTGTATCCAGAACAAATGAGAATACAGCAGGTCTTATCGCATATGTATACAATGGAAAGAAAGATGCAGAATACTTCAGAAATCCTGAAGTATTTAAAGCAGGAACCAAAGATTTGGTAAAATCAATTCCTGTTGATACGTTCTATAGTAATGGTGACCTGTATCAGGTACCGGTTATCAGCACTACATTACAACAAAGAGGAACCTATACAGTATATCTGAAAGCACTGAAAACTTACACAGGACAGTCGGTCATCTATATTGATGGTGTACGAATCTATAATCCACTGGCAGACAAGAGTGCTTATCTTGAGACAGAGAAGAATACAAAAGTGCAGGAACTGAGAGGAATGTTATTAGGAAGTAGTCCGTCAATCAATCTTGTAACGCCAGATGGAAATAATGGATTCCTGATTGACGGTGGTTCAACAGCAGTAGAGCAGTATCTTCCAGAGAAGCCAGAGATTGGTGCATATTTAGGTGCAGAAACATTAGCAGATGTCATGAAAGCAGGACCAAATAATGAACTGTATCTGCCAATTGATAATGGTGTGGCATTTAAGGTTTCTACACCTGTAGGCGATGCAGACTGGACACTTCAGGTTGGAGCAAAATCAGTATCAGCAGATACAAGTACAGAATCAGATGCAGTTGTAGCAGACAAGGCATTTACGGTTTATGTAAAACCGGATGATGTAAAAGAGACAAAATATCAGGAAGTAAAAAATTATACTATCAACACATCAACAGATATGTATTATGATATTGATCTGAAAGAAGTAATTAAAGCACAAGGATGGACAGCAGACAGCTACGATGTAATTGTGTTGAATACAACGGTAGATTATAACAATTATGATATTATATCTCTGACAAATATCAAGTGTGCAGCAGATATGACACTGAGCAAACCAAGCCAGCTGACAAGGATGGGATATAATCTGGCAGGAAGAAATGTTCTGACAGGAAATGATGAGGCAGTCTTGAGCGCTAAATTCGGAGTTACAAATGTAACAAGAGGAAAATATGCAAGTATGACAGTTGTCACCAAAAAAGAGGCAACAGATGTACAGGTTACAGATCCTACAGGAGCAGTTGTAACATCCTTTACGAAAAAGACAAGTTCTATTGATGCAGATGGAAACAAAGAGTGGAAATTAACATTTAAAGTTATTAAGCAAAGAGGTGAGGCAAAATACAGTGTGGATGCTGTAGTGAACGGCTCATTGACCAATATGCCATATTCAACATCTATCATGGTTAGATAGAAAAGTAGTTGAATATGAATAATTTGGAAAGGAGATAGGAAATGAAAAAACAATACAGAAAACCTGAAATTGCTATAGAAGATTTTGTGCTTAACCAGTTTATTGCTGGTTCATGTACAGTGAAAACAAATCTAAGAGACACTTGTTATTCAGCTAATTATGATGAATGGAGTAAAGAACTTGATCCATTTACATTAGCTGCGATTAAAGCAGGACAGTTTATAGAGAAGCTTTCGTGTACAGTGAACGCAGATGATGATAATGACACAATATGCTATCATACACAGGGTAGTCCTTTGTTCCAGTCATAGCAAATAAAGATAAAACGGAGTTATGTATAAATGCATAGCTCCTTTTTTGATGAAAGGATAAGAATGTATCGTTATTATTTTAAATTGGCAAATTTGGTTATTCAGATAAATGCTCCGTTTGTTATCGAAAAATTCTATGAAATGGAAATTTATCGTATTGAATATGCAGAGAAAATCAATGCTCAGTATACAATAGAAATGTTTCCAGAAAATTGGAAAATAGAAGGAAAGTTATTGTTCGATGATAGAAAGTCTAAAATATACGAGACGAAGGAAACGATTCAAAGATATTTTTTTTGGAGCGTACATACAGAAAAAAAATATGTGATGCTTTCTTATAGTAAAAAGGATTTTTCACTTTTTAAGATATATTTACAAAAAGAGTACAAGGATGAATTGTTAAGAGAATTCCATATTTCAGGAATGTTGGCAATGGAGCTTGTTTTCATAATAAATCAGGGATTTCAACTTCATGCATCTGTGATAAATTGGAAAGACAAAGGAATATTATTTTCTGCACCATCGGGAACTGGAAAATCTACGCAAGCCGATTTGTGGAAAAAATATGAAGGAGCAAAAGTAATAAACGGCGACAGGGCCTTAATTAGAAAAGAAAAAGGAGAGTTTACGGTTTATGGTTCTCCATATGCTGGTACATCGAAAATATATACAAATTTCTCAGCTCCAATCAAAGCGATTGTTATCTTGGATCAAGGTAAAGAGAATAAAATTAAAAGGTTGGGAGTAAAAGATGCATTTGTGAGATTGTATAGCGAGTCAACAGTAAATGCATGGAATCAGGAATACGTCATTCGATTTCTGGATTTATTACAGGATTTGATTGAAAATGTGCCCGTTTACCATCTCTCCTGTCGCCCGGATCAGGACGCAGTAAATACGGTGAAAAACGAAATTTTAAAAGAGTTATAAGATAACAATAAAACAAAGAATGCAGATTAGTGAGGGTGGAGTGCACTCTCACTATTCTAGGTTTAAGGAGATTTTGAGGGATAGGTTGTAATTTATTGGAAGATAGTTTATAGTAAAAGATAAAAAGATGAGAAAATGGAGGGCACTATGAAACAGAAAAAGAAATTAGGGATTATAATTGCTGTTGCAATAGCTATAATAGTGGTGGGAGTTGTAATACTTTTTGCATTAAAGGCAAATAAGAGTTCTTCACAGAAAGAAACAAAAGAAACCAACGAATATGAAATTGTAAAACCTGGAAAGGATACTTTGGATGCTGATAAAATCAAAGGATATTCAGCCAAAGTAGGTGTAGAAGACAAGACGGAAAAAGCAGAGCAAATTGTCCTTTCCGATCCGAACCTCACGGTTGAGTCCATCGGTGCTTATTCCGGTTCTTTTATAGAAGATGGAAGCGACGAGGCGACAAAGAACGTAACAGCGATGCTGATTACGAACAATTCTGACCAGATGCTTCAGGTGGCGCTGATTGATTTTCAGGTAAATAGCAATGAGACGGCGAGTTTTAAGGTGACGAATCTTCCGGCGGGAACTTCTACGCTGGTACTTGAGAGCAATAAGCGAGAGTTTTCAGATAAAGATACTTATACATATGGCAATGCGGCTACGGGATATATGGATCAGCCGACACTAGAAGAGGATAAGGTAGAGTTAAAGACTGAGAATGGAAAGATTACGCTGAAGAATAAGACGGATAAAGAGCTTAAGAGAGTTTATGTTTATTATAAGTACGTACAGATTGGCGGCGCTTATTTTGGCGGAATTACTTACCGTACACCATTTGAAAATGTGGGCGCAGGCAAGGAAGCAGAGGCAGTTGCGGCACATTTTAATCCGGACAGCAGTCAGATTATGGGAGTACAGATACTTGATAATTAAAAGAGATTGGGGAATAAGTTCATGAAGAAACAACAAGCACCAGTGCAGGCGCAGCTTAGAAAATATCTGTATCAGAAGGCGGCACACAATAAAGTGCCGCTTTCCGGTACATTTGAATTGACACCGAGATGCAATATGAATTGCAGGATGTGTTACATTCGAATGAGTGAAGCAGAGATGCGGGCGAGGGGAAGAGAGTATACAGCAGAAGAATGGATTGAGATGGGAAAAGCCTGTGCAAAAGAGGGAATGCTCTTCTTGCTGCTGACTGGCGGGGAACCATTTCTTAGAAAAGATTTTAGACAGATTTATACAGAGTTAAAGAAGCTTGGGTTACTCATCTCAATTAATACGAATGCGACATTGATTGATGAGGAGACCGTGGAGTGGTTAAAGAAGGATCCGCCGATGAAGGTGAATGTGACACTTTATGGTGGTGGAAATGAGACTTATAAAAAGCTGTGTGGACATCCGACCGGATATGATGCAGCTACGAAGGCGATTGATCTGATGCACGATGCGGGCATTTTTGTGAATATCAATGCGAGCTTTACGAAGTACAATCTGGATGATATGGAGGATATTTTTGCATTTGGCAAGAGAAGGGAGATCCAGGTGAATGCGGCGACTTATATGTTTCCGCCGGTACGTAGTGCGAAGGACGGCGTGACGGATGATGCGGTGCGTTTTACAGCAGAAGAGGCTGGAAGAGCGAGAGCGATGGCGGATAAGTACCGCCTGTCTAAGGAGGAGTTTGAGATTCGATTGAAGGCACTCCATGAAGGAAGAGATGACTTTATGGGCGGTGAGGAAGAGTGTGAGCGTACCCCGGATGAGAAGATGGGTTGTATGGCGGGACGGTCTTCATTCTGGATGACATGGGACGGACGAATGACGCCTTGCGGCATGATGAATGAGCCGGTAGCCAGACCATTTGAGATTGGCTTTTCGGATGCATGGAAGTCAATCTATCAGGCGACGGATGAGATTTTGCTGCCATCTGAATGCAAGAACTGCAAGAAGCGTTTTGCGTGTATGATGTGCGGGGCGCTTACGATTGCGGAAGGTGGCGGATGCAGTTATAAGAAGCCGGAGTATTTGTGCCGGCAGACAGAGGTGTTCCTAGAAGAGATGGAGAAAGAATACCAGAAACGGGAAACAGGGGTATGATGACGAATACACAAAAAGAGCTGTTACAGGCACTTCGGTGCTTTATGCAGGGGGATGAGGAATACCATCTTCCGGAAAGGTTTTCACAGCTAAAGGAGCTGTGTGACCTTGCTGCGATGCATAAGATTTTAGCAATTATATATGAGATGATCCGGAGGGATTCGGTGCTCCTTTTAGAGGAGAATGCGCCACTTGCTGCGAGGTGGAAGAAGAGTGCGATTGCGGAAGTGATGCTGCAGGTGCAAAGGACGGCTGGTTTTCTGGAGCTGTATCAGAAGCTTCAGAAGGAAGGGGTACATCCGCTGGTTGTGAAGGGGCTGATTTGCCGGTCTTTTTATGAAAAGCCGGACTTTCGGATATCAGCGGATGAAGATCTGCTGCTTAGGAAGGAAGAGTTTGAGACCTTTGACTGCATTTTGTTAGAGGAAGGATATAAGAGGCAGGAGCTGGATCCTAAGGATCTGCCGTATGAGATTCCATATCTGAATCCGAGAAATCAGGTATATATAGAGCTTCACTTTTCGTTGTTTGCAGAAGGCGAGGGTGCATATGGTCATCTGAATCAGGAATTTGCAGGGGCATTTGACCGATGCATTTGTGAGCAGATTGAGGGAGTGGATATTAAGACACTTTCGCCGACGGACCATATGTTTTATCTGATCTGTCATAGTTTTAAGCATTTTTTACATAGTGGATTTGGGATCAGACAGGTCTGTGATATGGTGATGATGGCAAAGCATTACACGACGCGGATTGACTGGAGAGAAATTCAGGATAAGCTTGCACAGCTTCGAATGGATACATTTTTCAGTGCTCTGGCAAAGATTGGCAGAGAGTATCTGGGATGCTCCTGGGAGAAAACCGGATATGTGGATTATACGCAGGAGAGTGTGGACTGTATGCCGCTTCTTGTGGATCTGCTGGAAGGCGGTGTGTATGGCGGGAGCACGATGGCGAGAAGGCACAGCGCGAATATGACGCTGGAAGCTGCTAGGAGAGGCAAAAAGGCGACGGCGTCGTCGGTTTGGTCATCGTTGTTTCCGGGTGTTTCTTATATGAAGGGGCATTATGTGTGGCTCTGTAAGTATCCGTGGCTGCTTCCGGCAGCATGGGTGATGCGGCTGTTTGGATATGCGGCAGACAGGAAGCATACAGAGGATCAGAGTAGTTTAGAGATTGGAAATAAACGTGTGGAACTTCTTCGGAAGTATCATGTGATAGATTAGGGGACAGATATATGAAGGTGATAGATACAAGAGAATATGTGTCGGTTCTGAAGCAATTGACGGACGATGGACGGGAAGTCAGCATGCGGATTGCAGGGAATAGTATGGCGCCATTTCTGATTCATGAGCGTGATACGATCTTCTTTCGGAAGCCGGAGGCAAAACTGAAGAAGGGCGATATGGTGTTCTTTAAAAGAAGAAACGGACAGTATATCATGCACAGGATTCACCATGTGAAGCCGGATGGGTATTATATCGTGGGTGATGCGCAGTGTATGATTGAGGGACCGGTCGCAGGGGAACAGATATTTGCGGTTGTGACGAAAGTCATAAGAAAGGGAAAGACGATACAGCCGGGGGACTTCTGGTGGGAGTTCTTTCGTCATGTGTGGCTGCATATGATTCCACTTCGAAGACCGGTGATGGCTCTTTATACGAAGCTTCTTTTTAGAGGAGGCAGATCATGAGAGAGAAGAAGACACATTTTGAATCGGTCAGAATATTAAAGAAACGATGGAAAGATGGTACATTTTCGGAGATTTTAGAGGACTGGAGATGGATTCTTGGGTATAGCGCAAGGTATAAGGGAGCGATTCTGTTTTATGTTGTGCTGGGAATCTTAAGTACGTCGTTTGGACTTGCGAGCAGTGTGGCGAGTAAGTATCTGATCGATATCATTACGGGTTATCAGACGAGTAAGCTTGCAGTGCTGTTTCTTGTGATGGTTGGCGGACAGGTGTTCAGTCTGTTGTTTGAGAGCCTGATCAACCGGGTTTCCACGAAGCTTAGTATTGATATTAACAATGATATTCAGGCGGATATTTTTGATAAGATTATTGATGCGGACTGGATGGAGATCAGTAAGTATAGCAATGGAGACATTCTGAATCGTTTTAATGGCGATATTCGTACGATCAGCAGCAATGCCATCAGCTGGCTTCCGACGATTATCATTGCACTTTATAAGCTGGTGGCGACATTTATGGTCATCCTGCATTATGACTGGGTGATGGCTCTGATTGCGCTTGGCAGTGCGCCGTTTCTTCTTCTGCTGTCACGAACGGTGCTGAAGAAGCAGAGGGACTTTAGCCAGAAGGTGCTCGAGACGAGCAGTAAGCTGATGGGATTTGAGGTCGAGACGTTTTATAACTTTGATACGATCAAATCTTTTGGTATTGCGCCGCATTATAGTAAGAAGATGAGATGGTGGCAGAAGCGGTTTCGGGATGACAGCCTGAAGTATAATTATTTTACGATTAAGACGAATGTAGTTCTGCAGGGAATTGGAATGGTCGTGCAGTTTATTGCATTTGGATATTGTCTGTTCCGGTTGTGGACGCATGATATTACATATGGTACGATGACATTGTTTCTGCAGCAGAGAAGCAATCTGTCGGCGGCATTTAATAATCTGGTGACGATTGTTCCGACATTTTTAAACAGTTCAGTATCGGCGCACCGTATTCGTGAGCTTGTGGAGCTTCCAAAGGAAGTACATATTACAGAGAGTTCGGTGCTTGATGCGTATGCGGCAGATGGATTTTCCATTTCTTTGCGGGATGTGGATTTTTCTTATGTGAAGGAAGAGCGTGTGATCACAGATTCTTCGTTTGAGGCAAAGCCGGGTGAGATTGTTGCACTGGTGGGTCCTTCCGGAGAGGGTAAGACAACATTAATCCGTATGTTTCTGGGGCTGATTCATCCGCAGAGCGGGCAGGCAGTGATGTCTGCGGCAGGCGGCATGGAAGTGGTGCTAAATGCAGAGACGAGACACCTGTTTGCATATGTTCCGCAGGGCAATACGATTCTGTCGGGAACCATCGCAGAGAATCTGCGGATGGTAAAGGAAGATGCGACAGAGGAAGAGATGATAGAAGCATTGGAGATTGCGTGTGCGTGGGACTTTGTGAAGAAGCGTCCGGACACGATAAATAGCAATGTGGGCGAGCGTGGCCGTGGACTGTCGGAAGGGCAGGCACAGAGGCTGTCGATTGCAAGGGCACTCTTAAGAGATGCGCCGGTGCTGCTGTTGGATGAGGCTACTTCCGCACTGGATGTGGAGACGGAGCGCAGGGTGCTTCGCAATATTATGACACAGAAACCAAACAAAACATGTATTGTTACAACGCACAGACCAAGTGTGTTAAATATGTGCAGACGGGTATACCGTGTGATGGATACCAGGGTGACAGAGCTTTCGGAAGAGGAAGCTGCAAAAATGGCAATGGATTTTTAAGGTAGAGAGTGGTAAAATGATTGATATACATACGCATATCCTGCCGGGGATGGATGATGGAGCAGTAGATATTTTAGATACGATAGAGATGGCAAGGCTGGCTGCTATGAGCGGAGTAACAGAAATTGTGGCAACACCGCATTTTAATATTCCGGGACTGTATGATAATGCATTTGGAGAGCATTATGTGAATACGTTTAATCAGGCCGCAAGGGCGATTAAGGAAGAGAAGATTCCAATCAGGCTTTTTCCGGGGATGGAGGCATTTTCTACAGAGGATCTGCCACGGCAGATGGCAGATGGAAAGGTAATGACGATCAATCAGAGCCATTATATTCTGATGGAGTTTGCATTTGATGAGGATCCGGACTTTGCAACGAGGCTTCTTGGTAAGGTAAGGGAAGTTGGTGCAAAGCCTGTGATTGCGCATGCGGAGCGTTATTATTTTGTGCAGGATGATCCGCAGATTGTATATCAGTGGAGGAAGAAGGGATATGCCATTCAGGTCAATAAGGGGAGTTTTCTTGGACGGTTTGGTGAGTCGGCAAGGGAGATGTCATACCGCCTGCTTCGTCACCATCTGGTATCGGTTGTGGCAAGTGATGCACACAGCGCGGTGGAGCGGACGCCTTTTTTGATGGATGCGTATGAAGCACTTAGTGAATGTTGTTCAAAGCGGCATCTGGATGTGCTGTTTCGAGACAATCCCGGCAGAATCTGTCAGGATAAGCCGGTACTTGAATTGGAGCCGCTTCCATTTTTACCATACTATTATGATTAAAGGAGAAAACATGATTAGATTGAGAAGAGCCATATGTCTGATATTTGTGTTGGCATGTGCGGTATTCGTTGGATTTTTAATAAAGGAAAAGATGGTGGAAGACCATGTGCCTCCGGTGATTACCTGTAGTGATGATGAGCTTGTACTCAGTGTCAATGAGAATCAGGAAGAGGCACTGATGAAGGGAATTAAGGCTACGGATAACAGGGATGGGGATTTGACGAAGGAAGTTCGTATTTCTTCTATCTCTCATTTTATTTCGGGTAATGAACGCACGGTCACTTATGTCGTTTTTGATAAATCGAACCAGATGGGAACGTTAAAAAGAACGGTGAAATATAATGATTATACGCCACCACGGATTAAGATGCTTCATGCACCAAGATGTAGCGCGGCAGAAGCGGCGAATACAGACTTTGTATCTTATCTGAGTGCAACAGACTGTCTCGATGGAGACCTGACCAGCCAGGTGAAGCTTTCAATGAATGACAGCCTGTATAATCCGCAGCCGGGAGATTATCCGGTTACGGCACAGGTAAGCAACAGTGCGGGAGATGTCTGTTCGGTATCGTTTGATATTACGATTACGGATAATGAGAATGAAAGTATAAAGCAATATCCGGCGTTATCGGAGTATATTGTTTATACAACTGTTGGAAATATGATAGATCCGATGGGTTATGTGGTCGGACTGGAACAGAATGGGATGGTTACACAGTATAATGAAGATCCCAGTGTTATGGAGTCGATTAGTGTGAATTCGAAGGTGGATTACAATGAGCCTGGAGTATATCCGGTAGAATTTTCGTATACCGGAGATGGAATTCCAACGGCTGTGACAAAGATGTTTGTAGTTGTGGAGGGAAATGAAGATGGAAAATAATCGGGAGAATGCATCCGCACAGACGGAGACAGAATTTGAACCGATTTCATTGGTTTGTGATATTTTAAAAAACTGGTGGGTCATCCTGTTTGGAGCGCTGGCCGGTGCAATGCTTTTTTATGTGGCAAGCAGCATGATATATGTTCCGAATTATCGTACACAGGCAACATTTGTTATCACATCCAGAGAGAATGCCAATGCATACAATAATCTTTCTTCTGCCAATTCGATGGCAGAAACATTCCAGAAGATTCTGGAAAGTACGATTATGAAGAAGACAATCTGTGAAAAATTGGATATGGATAAGCTTGATGCGGATATCAGTGCCAATGTTGTAAAGGGAACGAATATGCTGACCCTTTCTGTTACTGCACATTCACCAAAGGATTCGATTGATATTATCAAAACGGTGATGGACAACTACACCAGCATTTCTTATTATACAGTTGGAACGACAGTGCTTGATGTTTTGGAAGATCCGAAGATTCCGTATTCACCGGTCAATCCACCACAGAACGGTGAGATGGCAAAGAAGGGATTCTTCCTGGGAATGGCTGTCTGCATACTGTTATTTGCTATCTGGTCTTATATGCATAATACGGTGAAGCAGGAAAGAGAAGTAGAGAAAAAGCTCGATGCCAGAAGTCTTGGAGCGATTAGTTATGAATGGAAGTATAAGACGATAAAGGAATGGATCAAGCACCGGAAGAAGGCAGTTCTGGTGGATAATCCTCTGGCAAGCTTCCGGTTCGTGGAAAGCTTTAAGATGCTTGCGGCCAGGGTGGAATACCATATGTCAAAGATCAACGGTAAGATCCTGGTAGTTACGAGTGTCTGTGAGAATGAAGGAAAGTCATCCGTGGCAGGGAATCTTGCAATCACACTTGCGAAAAAAGGCAAGAGAGTCATTTTGATTGATGGCGATATCAGATGCCCTGCACAGTATCTGTTATTGGGAATGAGTCCGAAAAAAGAAAATGAGCTTGGAGAGTTCTTAAATGGCAGAACAGGTGCCAATAACATTTTGTTAAATACGGAGCGTAAGCGGCTTGGATTTATAGGTGGAAAGGTGTCCTATTCTGCTTCTACAGAGATGCTTGGAAACAGACAGCTTCCGGTTCTTATAGAAGCCTGCAGTAAGATTGTGGATTACGTCATTATCGATACACCACCATCTGGAATGATCGGAGATGCACAGATTTTTGCACAGCATGCAGATGCCGTAATGGTCGTTGCCAGACAGAACGTTACACTTGCAGAAGATATCAACGAGATGATGGATGATTTCCGTGACAATCATACCAAGGTACTTGGAGTTGTTTTAAATGGTGTCATGACGTTTCAGAGTATCGCGGACAGCCCGGTGGGAGATCATTACAGCAGATATGGGCGATATGGACGTTATGGGAAATATACGAATAATAAAGAGGTATAGCAGACATGGATGAGATGAGAGAAAAATCTGGGAAGGAGCAACAGGGTGAAATCGAGAAGATTGATCTGATTGAATTCCTTCGCAGTTTCCAATATGGAATCAAGAAAATGTGGTGGCTGGTTTTGGTTCTCGCATTGATTTTTGGACTGAATAGTTATATCAAAGCAAGAAAGAATTATACCCCTGTCTATACGGCATCAGCGACGGTGGCAGTAACGACAATTGATGGAAGTCCGGCTTACCAGAACAATGCGTCTGCACAGCAGATGGCGGATGTTTTCCCATACATACTGACAAGTGGTGTGCTAAAAGATGTGGTAGCTAAGGATATGAAGCTGGACTCTGTTCCGGGATCCATTTCTGTTAAGGCGGAAGAGGGAACGAATATGCTTACGATATCTGTTTCCGGTACGAATGCAGAACTTTCCTATAAGACATTAAAGTCAGTCATTAAAAATTATCCGGAAGTGGCACAGTTCGTACTTGGAAATACGACTCTGAAGATCCTGGATGAAACAGGTGTTCCGGATGATACGACAAAGCAGGGAGTCATTTCTTCTTCCTGGAAGAGAGGGGCACTTAAGGGTGCCATTATTGGTCTTGTGATTCTGTCTCTTTATGTACTTACCAGACGTACCGTGAAGACAGGTAAGGAGATTAAGACCCATTTGAATCTGGTTGATCTTGGAACATTGCCGGAAGTACATGTAAAGAAGAGAAATAAAGAAAGTTTTTATAATTCAGTCAATGTATTAAATAAAAGAATTCCGCAGGGATATCTGGAAGCGTTCAGAAAGGTCGGAATTAAGGTAATGAAACAGATGGAGGAAGAGGAGTTTAAGACGCTTTTGGTCACCAGCTCTGTGCCGGAAGAAGGAAAGACGGCATTTTCTGTGAATCTGGCAATCATAGAGGCAAAACTAGGGAAAAATGTCATACTTGTAGATTGTGATATGAGAAGACCATCTGTTGCAAAAGCCATGAATCAGGAAGGAGAATTTCCCGGACTTCAGGCGGTGCTTCAAGGTAAGGTGAAGATCAGTGAAGCAATGACAACGATAGAACTTGAGAAGTGCCCGGGATCTTTGCAGATTCTGTATGGCAAAACGACAGAAGGAAGTTCTTCCGACCTGCTTGAGAGTAAGCAGATGGAGAGACTCATTTCCATTTTAAAGAAGAAAGCAGACCTTGTAATATTTGATACGGCTCCTTCTGAGATGCTTGCAGATGCGCCGGTACTTGCAAGATATCTGGATGCTGCAGTCTATGTGATCCGCTATGATTATGCAAAGATGCGCCAGATTCGTATGGGTGTGGAGAACATTTCGATGAGTGGAATCCATATGCTGGGTTATGTATTAAACCGCGACCGCTCTACGGGTGGTGGATATGGATATGGTTATGGATACTATGGACGCTATCGTTATGGAAGATATGGAAGATATGGTCGTTATGGCGGATATAGACATTACAGCCGCTATGAAAAACAGTTTGATGAACCGGAAGAAGAGACAGGTGCGGTAAATCAAAAAGAGGTATTTACAGAGACGAAAGAGAACTGATTGCCAAATCATGTGAATAGTGGTACGATATAAAACTAGAGTGAGAAACTATAGAATTTGAGGAAAAGAAACAACCTGAGTATGAGGGGGTTACTTATGAAAAATGTTACAAAACTGTCCGCAAGGCAGAAAAATTATTTAAAAACTAAGAGCATGGTAGATATGATCCTGGGCTCAGTGGGAATGGTTGTGCTGTCGCCGGTATTTCTGGCGATAGCGGCAGCTATTAAGTTGGAAGATGGCTTACGGGCACCGGTATTCTTTTCACAAAAGAGAGTCGGTGTTCATAAGTCATATTTCAAGTTATATAAGTTTCGTTCCATGCGGCTTGACACTCCGCATGACATACCGACGCATCTTTTGGATAACCCGGAGCAGTATATCACAAAGGTGGGTCGTTTCCTGCGTAAATCTTCTTTAGATGAACTGCCTCAGCTCTACAACATTGCAAGAGGCGATATGGCAGTCGTCGGACCAAGACCGGCACTGTGGAATCAGACGGACTTAATTGCAGAGAGAGACAAATATGGTGCAAATGATGTGAAGCCGGGCCTTACCGGCTGGGCGCAGATCAATGGACGTGACGAACTCGAGATAGACGTAAAAGCAAAGCTTGACGGAGAGTACGTAAGCAAAGCAGGACTTGCGATGGACATCCGGTGCGTCTTTGGCACCATTTTTTCCGTACTCCGTGGAAGCGGCGTTGTAGAAGGTGGAACAGGAACAATGGAGCGAGAAAAGAAAAATAAAAAAGTAGTGATTATCACGAATCATTCTTATATGCTGTGGCAGTTCCGAAGAGAACTCATACAGATGCTGATGGAAGATGCAGAGGTCTATATCAGCACTCCATTTGTCGGCCACGAGAAAGACTTTGCCGATATGGGATGCCATATGATCGAGACTCCGGTTGACCGACGCGGCATCAATCCGATGACAGATCTGCGTTTATATAAGCAGTACCGTGCCATGTTAAAGAAAGAAAAGCCGGACATGGTCATCACTTATTCGATTAAGCCAAATGTTTATGCCGGTTATGCGTGCAGACGCCTGCACATTCCATATTGCGTAAATGTACAGGGACTTGGCACCGCATTTGAAAAGCCGGGACTTTCCCAGGTCGTAACCATGATGTACCGCACTGCTTTAAAGGGCGCAAAGACCGTATTCTTTGAAAATGAGCGAAATGCAGCACTCTTCCGGGAAAAGAAGATCACTCCGGAAAAGCAGCAGACGATCCTTTCCGGAGCCGGCATCACTCTCGACTTCTATCAGTACGAAGCCTATCCGGAAAATGAAGCATTTCACTTCCTGTATCTGGGCCGAATCATGAAGGAAAAGGGCATAGACGAGCTCTTCTACGCCATTCGCAAGTTACACAAGGAATATGGCAAGAAAGTCGTTCTTGACATTGTCGGATTCTTCGAAGACGAATATAAGGGTGAAGTAGAGAAGTTAGTAGAAGACGGCATCGCAGTCTTTCATGGATTCAAAGAAGACCCGAGACCGTATTATAAAGCAGCAGACTGCATCGTCCTTCCAAGTTATCATGAGGGCATGTCAAATGTCCTGCTAGAAGCAGCATCCACCGGCAGACCGGTTGTTACAAGCAAAATTCCAGGCTGTATGGAAAGCGTGGAAGACGGCACAACCGGATACCTCTGTCAGGTGAAAAATGCACATTCTCTGTACCAGAAGATGAATGAAATCTATCATAAGAGCCGCGCCGACCGAGAAGAAATGGGCAAATGCGCAAGAGATAAGATGGCAAGAGAGTTTGCGAAGGATGAAGTGGTGAAGATGACGGTGGCGAAAGTGAAGGAGTAGAGATGCAGCCAATCAGAGTATTACATATCGTAACCTATATGGGACGAGGTGGTTTGGAAACGATGCTTATGAACTACTATCGTCATATTGACCGCACAAAGGTACAGTTTGATTTCCTTGTACACAGAGACTTCGAGGCGGATTATGATGCAGAAATCTTATCGCTTGGTGGAAAAATTCATCATGTATCCAGACTGGTACCGTGGAGTAAATCGTATCAGAACGAGCTGCGTACTTTTTTTAAGGCACACCCGGAATATCGAATCGTGCATGTACACCAGGACTGTTTGAGTTCAGTTGCCTTAAAAGTGGCGAAGGAGTGTGGAGTACCGGTACGGATTGCGCACAGCCACAACAGCAATCAGGACAAGAATCTAAAGTATCTGATTAAGCTGCATTACATGAAGAAGATTCCTGCATTTGCAACTGCACTTTTTGCATGTGGAAAAGATGCGGGGGATTGGATGTTTGGAGGAAAACAGTATCATGTGATGGCAAATGCGGTGGAAGTAAAGAGATACCAGTACAAACCTTCTGTTGCAGAAAAAATAAGAAATGAATGGAATATTTCTGATGAACTTTTGGTTGGACATGTGGGAAGATTCAATCCACAAAAGAATCACACGTTTCTAATCGACATTTTCTATGAAGTACAGAAAATAAATCCATCTGCCAGATTACTTTTAGTCGGAGACGGAGATGGGAAAAAGGAAATACAAGAAAAAGCCAGAAAGCTTGGTATTGCAGATCATATCATCTTTGCGGGTGTCAGAACAGATGTAGAGGAACAGATGCAGGCAATGGATGTATTTGTATTTCCATCTTTGTATGAAGGATTGCCGGTTACTATGGTCGAAGCACAGGCAGCAGGCCTGCCATGTATCATATCTGACAAGGTTCCGGAAGAATGTATTATTACAACTAATCTTGTAACGACACAAAAATTGACCGATAGTCCTAAGATATGGGCAGAACATATCATAGGGAGGGCAAAGAACACGCGAACGGATCATTACGATGAGATGAAGTCTCATGGTTATGATATTGAAGAGGCAGCAAAATGGCTGCAAAACTATTATATTGCACACAGTGGAGAATAAGAATGGCAACACTTACAGTTTTTACTCCGGCATACAACCGGGCGCATACGCTGCCAAGAACCTATGAAAGCTTACAGAAGCAATCATGTAAAGATTTCGTCTGGCTGATTGTAGATGATGGATCGAAAGATCAGACAGCAAAATTGGTAAAAGAGTGGCAGCAACAGGAAAAAACGTTTGAAATCAGATATATCTATAAAGAAAATGGCGGGATGCATACGGCGCATAATGTAGCTTATGAAAATATCGATACTGAGCTGAATGTCTGCATCGATTCAGATGACTGTATGGCTGACGGGGCTGTGAAGAAAATCATAGATACCTGGGAAAAGGTAAGAGACAAAAACTATGCCGGATTAATCGGACTAGATGCAGACTTTAAGGGAAATATCATAGGAAAAGGATTTCCAGAGCACCTGAAAGAGACGACACTTGGTGACTATTATGCAGCAGGAGGACAAGGGGATAAGAAACTTGTTTACCGCACAGATGTAATAAACAGTGTGCCACCGTATCCGGTATTTGAGGGAGAAAAATACGTAGGACTGGTATATAAATATACGTTAGTCGATCAAAAATACAAATTATTTGTAATGAATGAAGTATTGTGTGATGTGGAGTATCAGGCTGATGGGTCAAGCAAAACGATGTGGAAACAATACTTAAAGAATCCAAATGGATTTGCATTTCTTAGGAAGGTATCGATGCAATATCCAAAATCAACAAAAAGATTAATCATAGACTGTATTCATTATTGTTCAAGCAGTCAGATTGCAGGAAACAGAAAATACATAAAAGAATCGCCCAAAAAGCTATTAACTGTTTTGTGTACACCTTTTGGGTGGTTATGGACGGCGTATGTGAGATATAAGGCAAAGAGGATATAGAGGACAAAAGATGTCAAATTATATTTTGATACTGGTGTGGATTGTAATATTAGGAATTGCAGCCATGTTCATAAATGTGAAAAGACCAGAAGTGGTCTGTGGAGAAAAAGTAGAGCGCTATTATGTGGTGTGGGCATTTTTGATATTTGTTCCACTGATTATCTGGTGTGGATATAGAGGAAATGTAGGAGATACATCCATGTATATCTCTAGTTTTTATGATATGCCAAGTGATTTTGGTGGAATAGAAACTTATATGCAGGGAGTAAAAAAAGATAAGGCATTTTTCTGTTTTTCAGCGGTAATAAAATGCCTGATTGGCAATAAGCCGGAAATTTATTTTATCATTTTGGCATTGATTCAGGCAACATTATTGATTCTTGTATACCGTAAGTATTCGCCGGAATTTCTCTTTACTTTCTTTTTATTTATTGCATCGACGGATTATATATCCTGGATGTTCAACGGAATTAGACAATTTATGGCAGTGACTATTACCTTTGCATGTTTTGGACTGATTCTGAAAAAGAAATATATAGTTGCTATTTTGCTAATCTTATTAGCTTCCCGGTTCCATGGTAGTGCACTGATTGTGATACCGTTTCTTTTTGTGGCGCAGGGAAAGGCATGGAATAAGAAAACTATTCTTGTTATAATGGCAACAATCGCAGTTGTTACGTTTATAGGAAGTTTTACGAACCTGTTGGATTCTGTGCTTGCAGAGACACAGTATACAAATGTTGTTTCTGACTGGCAGAGCTGGCAGGATGATGGAACGAATATATTCAGGGTATTGGTTTATGCAGTACCGGCGATTCTTTCATTTATAGGTAAAAGATATCTGGATGAAGCAAACAATCCGTGTATTAATTTCTGCGCGAACATGTCTATTATATCGACAGCAATCTATGTTGTGTCGATGTTTACATCTGGTATCTTTATAGGAAGACTTCCTATTTATTTTTCCCTATATAGTTACATTCTGTTGCCATGGGAGTTAAAAAATATGTTTAATGAAAAATCAAAACAATTTATTACGGGAGCGGCTGTTGTGGGTTATCTTGGATTTTATTTTTATAGTATTATTAGTATGGGAATGATATAAATGCATGAAAGGAATCAATATGAATAGGCAGGAGCGG
>ERZ779641.348-NODE-348-length-16192-cov-2.0233_pt1 | contig 16192 bp, 8 predicted proteins | sample MGYA00511373_ERZ779641 | MGnify/ENA primary metagenome ERZ779641 (study PRJEB29588, sample SAMEA2163351) | human gut metagenome | biome: human gut; feature: human-associated habitat; material: faeces | place: Denmark | collected 2008/2010 ...
TCCCCACCAACGGACTCACATAGCCGGCATAGTCTTTTGCCTGCACCCATAAAGTGAGGCAAAGAGCTATAGCTGAAAGGAAAAATTTCTTTATCATCGTGTGCCGGATTAGTTTATGGTTTTAACGGTTCAGCCCCCATACTGATTTCCATCACCCCTCCCGCCGTCAGGTCGCTGTGCGTAAAGAAAGGCTGTTCCAACGGTTTTCCATTTAACACAATGGACTGAACATATTTATTTTCTTTTGAGTTATTCTTCGTTCGAATGACAAACTCCTTTTGACCGGGCAAGTGAATAGTCACCTCTTCAAACAAGGGACGGCCAATAGAGTAAACCGGCTTACCGGGGCATACCTGATAAAAGCCCATCGCATTCAGAATATACCAAGCTGACATCTGACCGCAATCTTCGTTGCCCGAAAGCCCATCGGGAGCATTGCGGTACTGACTATGCAGCACACTATCGACCAACTCCTGCGTCCGCCACGGACGATTGACATAGTTATACAGATGAATAATGTGATGACTCGGTTCATTGCCATGAGCATATTGTCCGATAAGACCGGAGATATCTGCCGAAGCTGTCTCTCCCTCAAGTTCGGAAGAAACAGCGAACAGGGAATCCAGCTTGCCGACAAAAGCATCTTCTCCTCCCATCAGTCCGACCAGACCGGGTACATCATGAGGCACAAACCAAGTCCACTGCCAAGCCGTACCTTCGCAATAATCGTCATTACGGTGAGTAGACGAACGAGGATTGAACGGAGTACGCCATTTTCCTTTACTGTCCAATCCACGCATAAAACGAGTTTCGGAATCGAAATAAGACTTGTATGCACCGGCAAAACGAGCATATTTATCTCTTGTTTCCATATCTCCCAAGCTATCTGCCAAAACAGAAATGCACCAATCGTCATAAGCATATTCCAAAGCCTTTGCCACCGACTCGTTTTCGAAGTCGCAAGGAATATACCCCATTACATCCTTATAATAACGCGCGCGAGGCATCACAAAAGGAACCAGCCATTTCGGACCGACAATACCGGTTGTGTCATATTCGGCAACACGCAGACAGGCTTTGTAGGCTTCTTGAACATCAAAATCACGATACCCTTTCACGTATGCATCAGTGATAATAGAGACAGCATGATAGCCAATCATCGTTCCCGTATAATTGGCAGCACAGTCCCATTTTGGGAAAACACCTCCCTCACGCTGTTTCTTCAGCAACGAACGGATATAGCTTTCGTTGGTCTGAGGATCTATAATGGTAAGTAAAGGATGCAATGCACGGAATGTGTCCCAAATAGAGAAAGTAGTATACACAGGATCTTCCTTATCGGTGGTATGCACTTTCAAGTCCATACCCAAATAACGTCCGTCTACATCGGTAAACAAGTTCGGACTTAAAAATGCATGATACATAGAGGTATAGAAGATGGCACGTTGGTCGGGATCTTCCGTTTTCACATCTATCTTCGACAGACAATCATTCCAGATGCTACGGGCATCGGCACGTACCTTGTCAAAATTCCAATCGGGCAACTCAGCCAAAAGATTCTGCCTGGCTCCTTCACTGTCGACAGATGAAATAGAGAAACGAACCATTACTTGCTCATCTTTAGCCGTATCAAAATGGAGCAGCATTTTGCAAACGGGAATCTGCTGTCCGCCCTCTACAACAGTATCAGTATAGAGAGTATGGGTAAAAGGCTTTGAGAAAACTGCATAGAAATAAAGGTCCTGTTGCCAAGCCCAATAAGCACTGCGCTTGTATCCGCGGAGCACAGTATCATTGACAGCCTCCACAGCCATAGCCTGATTAATTTGCTGCTGGATGTTATAGTCCATGTCCAGAATGAAGCCCGATTCATTGCTTTCTGGAAAAGTATAACGATGCATGGCAGCACGCCCAGTGGCCGTCAACTCGGCTTTCACACCATAAGTATCCAAGAAAACCGAATAATATCCCGGTTCGGCATACTCATTGCTGTGTGAAAAGGCAGAAGCGAAAGGACGTTTCTGGCTCTCTTTACCAAGATATTCCACCTTTTGCTCACCCACGGTAGGCATCAGAAGAAAGTCCCCGAAATCGGCACACCCCGTGCCGCTGAGACGCGTATGAGCAAAACCATTGATGGTGGAGTCTTCGTAATAATAACCCGAACAGGAGTCCCAGCCATCGATACGTGTATCGGGGCCCGGTTGAATCATTCCATGAGGCAGCATTGCACCCGGATGCGTATGCCCGTGCCCTCCCGTTCCGATGAAAGGGTTAACATAACCAGTGTATTCTTTCAATTCCGTCGTTTGGGGAGAACACGCACTCAAGCATAATAATCCTGCCAGACAACCGCTTACAAGTATATTGAGTTTCATTGCTTTATAATTGATGTTATTTCATTTCCAACAAAATATATTACCGATACCAAACCTTTCCCGGCTCCGGCCCCATCTCAAATTCTACGGTAGCCCCATCCATAATCTGTTGATGGGTGATATAACTCTTGTCGTATGGTTTTCCGTTCAGTTTGACCGACTGAACATAGATATTCTCACGGTTGACAGCCGGTGCCAGCACCGTAAACGTTTTTCCGTTATCAAGATGCATACGCATTTCGGGGAATAACGGAGTCCCTATTTCATACTCACCACTTACAGGATTAACCGGATAAAAGCCCATAGCACTGAATACGTACCAGGCAGACATCTGCCCGCAGTCTTCGTTTCCACACAGTCCGGCCGGTGCATTAAAATAAAGATTATGCATCACTTGTGCCACATACTTCTGAGTCTTCCACGGCTGACGTGCTTTATTATACAAATAAATGACATGATGACTCGGTTCATTGCCGTGAGCATACTGTCCAATCATGCCGGTACTGAAAATAGGCAAATCCTCCTTTCCGGCAGGAATATAAGTAAACATACTGTCGAGCTTTTCGGCAAAGCGATTTTTTCCACCGACCAAAGTAATCAGTCCGCGAATATCCTGAGGCACAGACCATAAATATTGCCAACCATTGCTTTCACAAATATGAGCAGTATAGTCATCGGGAGAGAAAGGTCGGATAAAAATACCTTTGTCATCAATGGGTTGCATAAATCCCGTAGCGGGGTTGAACACATTCCTGTAGTTTTGAGAACGTTTATAAAACTCCTCTGCCAGTTCTGTCTTCCCCATCTTACGAGCCATCTCCGCAATGCAATAATCATCAAAAGCATACTCCAGTGTTTTGGAAAGTGACCAGTTTTCGGCATTATACTCATCTTTTATATTATAAGGAATATAGCCGAGCTTTTTATAAAGCCCGATTCCCCGATAGTTATCCAAGTTGGCTGTGGCAACACAGGCCTTCAATGCTTTTCCGGCATCAAAATCACCTATTCCTTTCAAATAAGCATCCACAATAACAGGAACAGCATGATAACCAATCATCATATCAGTCTCACTGCCCCAAAAGTTCCAAACCGGAAGGCGGCCGTTCTGGTCATAAAAGGCCAGGAAAGACTTTATCATATCATTGGTGCGAACAGGCTCGGTATAAGTAAGAAGCGGATGAGCGGCACGATAAGTATCCCATAAAGAAAAAGTACCATAATTCACCCAACCATCCGCCTTATGTATTTTCCGGTCAGGACCATAATACGAACCATCCACATCACTAAAGACAGTGGGCGCTATCATGGTACGATACAAAGCGGTATAGAAATTCACTTTATCATCCAGACTACAGATACCTCCGACCTCTATCTTCCCAAGCTCACGGTTCCAGCTTTCTTTAGTCTCTGCCACATACCTGTCAAAGTCATTGTGCGGAGCCTCAACCGCCAAGTTCTTAGCCGCACCTTCCATGCTTACTCCCGAAAGTGCCGTACACAACACCACTTCTTCCCCATCTGCCGTATCAAAATTGAAACGAGCTACATAAGCAGTTCCTATAGATTTGCCATCCTGCACTACGGCAGTAGTATCTATTTCGGAAGACTTGAAGGGTTTGGAAAAACGAGTACGGAAAAAGACACGCTGTCCACGCGCCCAACCGTCGGAGAAACGATACCCCTGTATGGTGCATGAATCCACAATTTCAATATAAGAATCTTGTGTGAAATCCCAATTCATCGCTTTCTTCAAATTCAGGAATACGGCAGCCTGTGCTTTAGGAAAAGTATAACGTTGAATGCCGCAACGCTCTGTCGCAGTCAACTCCACATTAATGTTGTAGTCCTTTAGCAATACACGGTAATATCCTGCGGAAGCCTCTTCATCCGAATGTAAGAATTTAGAATGAATGCCCAAAGGGGCTTCGGCTTCATGATAAGGCAGAGTGACAGGCATATAAGAGATATCATACAAATCACCGGCCCCTGTTCCTGAAAGATGCGTATGGCTGAAACCGGCAATGGTACTGTCGGGATAATAATAACCGGAGATGCGGTCCCAACCGGGCAAGCCATTGTCCGGGCTTAGCTGAACCATGCCGAATGGTGCTTGAGCACCGGGATAGGTATTCCCGGTAAAATCAGTTCCGATAAACGGATTCACCAACAAACTATAATCAATCACCGGTGCCGGCTGCCTATCGGATATACATGCTCCCAATATCACTAGAAAAAATAAAAACGAAAGAAGCGGTGTCTTCATATTCTATAAAAGATTTCATTATTACTCTATCACAAAAATACACATTATAATCACAAGAACAACCTTTCCCGCCAAACACTTCATCCTTTTTCCGATTATTTTTCTCATGCCAATCATAAAAAGCAATAAAATAAAGAAAGTTTTTTGATAGGAAATCTGAAGTTTTTTCGTATGTTTGTCACATCTATTACTAAAAAGCACTACTTAATCAATGAAAAAGAGCGATTTTATCTTTCTTTTGGTGGCTATTGCCATCTTTCTCCCCTTCTTTGTGAGTGACGCCGTTTATGAATGGTATAAATCATTCAACACCGCCCACGGCATGACAATGAGTTTCCTGAAGTTTGCCATCCTTTCTACCATGGGCGAAATGATTGGCTTGCGCATCAGTACCGGAGTTTACATCAACCGCACTTTCGGAGTCATTCCCCGAATGGCAGTATGGGGACTGCTGGGTATGGGTATCAATATGGCCATGATTATCTTTTCAAAAGGAGTGCCGATGTTTATGGAATATATGGGCATGGCAAATGCTTCCGATACTATCAACGGAGAAATGTGCCTCGAAAAAATAATGATAGCATTAGCCATCTCTGTTGCCATGAACAGTATCTTCGCCCCTGTCTTTATGACCCTTCACAAAATAACCGATACACACATAAGCAATTGCGCCGGTTCGGTAAAGGCATTGGTTACTCCCATCCCCATGAAACAGATTATCACAGAACTGAACTGGGCGGTGCTTTGGGGATTCGTATTCAAGAAAACCATTCCTCTGTTCTGGTATCCGGCACACACCATCACTTTCCTGCTCCCACCAACTATGAGAGTATTATTTGCTGCCGTATTAGGCATCGTATTGGGAGTGTTACTGGCCGTCGCAGCCAAAAAGAAATAAACATTCCAAGTTCATAGATAGGACTCCATATAAAAAGTAAAGGCTTCGATTTATCACAAACCGAAGCCTTCATCTATTCTCAAACAAGTCACTTACTATGTTAAAACTCTATTTCTTCTTCATATTCATTATTGTATATAAGTAGCCGTTATTTTATGACAATCTTTCTAGAAGACAAATCCCGGGAATTAGCCCCTACCATTATAGCAACCACTCCGGGCTCAATAACCTTTTCCATTTTCCTGTCATAAACCATAAAAGCAGTTGGAGGCAAAGTAAAATGTACTGTCTGCTGTTCTCCGGGTGCTAACGTTACAGAAGTAAAATCACGTAATTCCTTTTCTCTTGGAATAATCGTAGCCACTTCATCACGAATATAGAGCTGCACAACTTCACGCCCAGTACATTTCCCTGTATTCTTAACATTAACCGATACTTTCAGAGAATCACCTATATGTATTTCATCATTGCTTACCCTTAAATCAGAATAGTCAAATTGAGTATAACTCAAACCAAACCCAAACGGAAACTGAGGCCCTTCAGCCAAATCCATCGGTTCTATTTTGGCAAATGTTCTTCTTTCATTATAAGCCAGTGGAATTTGTCCGCTATGACGTGGAAAAGTTTGTGTCAACTTACCCGATGGATTTTCTTTCCCACTCAACAGCAATGCAATTGCTTTTCCCCCCATCGTTCCCGGATACCATGCTTCCAATACAGCATCACTTTCTTCTAACACCTCTTCCAAGACAAGTGGACGGCCATTAAAAAGCACTGTAACAACCTTCTTCCCTGTTTCTTTTAAAGACTTAAGTAAAGCAATTTGTTCTTTCGGAAGAGAAATCTTGGCAGAAGTAACAGCTTCGCCAATGGTTCCTACACTTTCTCCCAAACAGGCAATAATGACATCACTACCGGCTGCCGCTAAGGTAGCTGAAGCAATATAGTCTTTCGAAACCCCATCAAACTTACAACCTACAATATCAAAATCCGTATCAGGCATTACTTCTTTCAAACCTTCCGCCACGCTGACAGCTTCTTCTGTACGCCCCTGCATAGACCAACTGCCCAGCAAATTCGTTTTATCTGAAGCAAAAGGGCCCACAACAGCCACTTTACAAGATTGAGCCAAAGGCAACAAACCATCCTGATTTTTCAACAACACCATCGTAGAGGTCGTCAAGCTGCATGCCAAATTCCGATTTTCCTCAGACAACAGAGTCTGTTTTTCACGCTTTACATCAAAATAAGAATATGGGTCATCAAATAATCCAACTTGAAATTTGACCATCAAAGCATGTTTGGCAGCTTCTGTAACAGCAGAAGCCAAAACAGCCTTCTCTTCAACTAATTTCGCCAAATGACGGCTATACTGAGACGAAGACATATCCATTTCAAGCCCACTATTCATACCACGAGCTGCAGCTTCCTTTCCGTCAGCTGCCGCCCCCTCACGCACTGCATGATTAAACGTAGTCCAATCAGACATTAACAGCCCCTTGAACTTCAGTTGTTCACGCAGAATTTCATGATTCATAAACCGATTCATAGTAACCGGCTCTCCATCATAGGAAGTATACGAACACATTACACTGCCCACTCCCGCGTTAACGGCAGCTTGAAAGGGAGGGAGATAACATTCTTGCAAATCACGCAATGAGAAATCCGTGTTCTGATAATCACGTCCTCCACGCAACGCAGCATACCCGGCAAAATGCTTCACACACGCCATCATAGTATTCTTATCTTTCAGGTTTTCTCCCTGAAAGCCCTGCACCCGCGCCATTGCCAAAGCAGAAGTTAAGACCGGATCTTCCCCTGAAGTCTCCATAATACGCCCCCAACGCGGATCATTCGAAACATCTACCATTGGCGCATAAGTCAATTGAATTCCGGCAGCAGTAGCCTCGTCAGCCGCCAATGCAGCCCCTCTTTTCACCAACTCCCGATCCCAACAGCATGATTCACCTAATGGTATAGGCAAAATTGTCCGATAACCGTGAATAACATCTTCGTGGAACATCAATGGAATGCCCAAACGATGCGTTTCTACAGCTTCCCTTTGCAAAGAAAGATTCAATGCCGCCCCATTTGCCTTAAGTAATGCACCTATTTCCCCCAAACGTATTTTCGCGCGGATAAGAGAATCCTGCTTCTCATAATAAGGTATCAAGTTCAATTCCGCAATTTTCTCTTCCAAAGTCATTTGTGAGAGTACATCCTTAACACGTTCTTCCAACGGTGCAGATGGATTCTCATAGATATCCATCCGCCCATTCTTATTGAAGTCTATCCAACCTTTATGATAAATTTTCTTTTTAGCCGTTGTTTGTTTCTCGGCGGCAAATAAATTTATTTCTTGAGTTATACTCAGCAGAAACAAGGTTGCACAAAGTACTCCAAATTTACTCATATCCTTTTTGTTATATTAATATTCCACCTTATAATCTCTATGCAGGTGTTCTCCTTTCCATGCCTTTTTGGTAGTCCAGTCTTCATAAGGTTCTGTCCAAAAAGCATTGTCGGCAGGGAGTCCTAACGGCAAGAAACTCAAAGTCGCCATATAAAGGCTGCCGGTAGAAGTATAACCGTCGGCAGCTTCGGGTTGATGTCCATTAAACCCTAAAACCAGCCAACCGTTCTTGTCAAAGTTCTGATTACCTTCATATAAATTGCGATGTACGGCAGTCAAAGCACAACGCACCTGGGCAGGTTTCAAATGAGCCGGCAATTTCTCACGCAAAGCTACATCCGCCAATGACTGGAAAGCCGCCGAACGGTAAGTCACCGAACGTCCCAAAGCCGGATAAGTACCGTCGGGCCCGATAATACGTTCACAAAATTCGGCATGGCGTACCATACGTGCCATAGCTTCATCCACTTCTTTCTGACCAGCTCTTTTTTTGGATGCCAATGTTTCAAGCATAGCCACATACATCGGATTCAATACATAAGAATTGTAATAGTCCATACTGAATTTAGGACCATCGCAATACCAGCCGTCACCTGCATACCATTCTCTCACTTTATTCTTGGCAATCTTCAGGCGGAATGGATCACATTCACCCCCTGCCCAATTGATGAAAGACTCATTCAGTCCCGTAAAAATCAACCAGTTATTGTAAGCACCGGTACGATTGCGCAAAGCCTTCAACGATTCAATATAGCGTTGCTTGGTCACATCGTCTAACGGTTCCCAAAGTGCTTTGGGAGCGCGCAAGAAAGCATGTACCAGATAAGCGGCATCCACGATAGGCTGTGGCTGTTTCGTAAAATTCAGTTTGTCCGGTGAATTCGGATCAACGGCATTTTTCAATCCTTTCAACACTTCTTCACGCATCTGCTTGCGAAGTTTTCCCTCTTCGGTATCGTCATCGGGCAGCGACAACCAGGGAGCTACGCCTGCCAATGTACGACCGACAGCTTCCAAATGGGTGATTTCATCATAGCCTTTCGGATTTCCGTTCGGAGATTCTATCGGCATATTCTGACGCAATGTGTTCTCTGCCAGATTATGAATCACAGGATAGGCGATTTTCCACATAAGCTCCACCCAAACGGCACGGTCTTGTGCACCGGTAGTCGTTTGTTGTTCTTTCGCAGCTTTATCTTTCTTATTTTTAGCTTGCAAAGAAGATACAGGCATTGCCATTAGAAAAACCAACAACAAAGCAAAGTAATTTAATCGTTTCATAGTCATTATTTATTAGAAGAGAGATTCATTATTCAATAATTTATTATAGCGATGCAGAGCTTCTATAAAATAGTAATCTGCATACGTCAAAGGCACATCGATTTCACCACCATGCGGAATGGCACCGGTGCTGTGCATCAGAATGAAGTCGGCGTTCTCACCCAGTTTGGCACGATAAGCAGGGCTGCCCAACGAATGAAGAATCTGCTTGGCACCCTCCAAATATTTTTTGCTCTTGGCACCCTTCACATAAGTACTCAGCTCCATCAAAGCCGAAGCTGTGCAAGCAGCGGCTGAAGCATCACGATACAGAATAGGCGTAATGCTGGCTTTGGAACGTACACCGGGAACATAACCTTCTTCCCAAGCATTGAAGTCCCACCACGCCACCTTATCGCTAGGCAGATTAGGATGATCCAGATAATAATCAGCCATGCCTTGAGCTGTTTTCAGGAAACGTTTATCACCGGTTTCGCGATAGCACAAAGTAAACCCGTAAATACCCCAAGACTGGCCTCTCGACCAACAAGAATTATCGGAATAACCCTGAGAGGTTTCTCCCTTGATAGGAGCTCCGGTCTCTTTATCATAATAGATAATGTGATAGTGACTGTAGTCCTTACGGATTTGATTCTTCATCACCTTTTCGGCATGCGAAACAGCTACTTTCTTATAAGTGTCATCACCTGTCACCTTGCTGGCATGAAACAACAACTCCAAATTCATCATATTATCAATGATAACAGGAAAGTCATAGACTTTATCACCGTGCCAAGAACGGAAACCGTTCCATGACTGAATCACACCGGCTTTAGGACGGAAACGCGTACAGAGTGATTTAGCCGATTCAGTCAAAATGTCCTCGTATTCGGCTTTCGGTGCAAAACGATTCGCATTGCCGTAGCTGCAATACATCATGAAACCGATGTCATGATTGTCTGTAAAAGTCTTACAAGGCTCCATCTTCTGCGTATAAACCAAGGCAGAATCCTGCAAAGCCTTATCACCTAAGAAGTCGGAGATATACCATAAACTGCCCGGAAAGAAACCGGCTGTCCATAAGTAAATACTTCCTTTGGATACCGTTCCGTCTTTACGCATACTGTGAGGCATCACGCCACTGCCATTTTTTCCCTGACTCGGAGTCTTCAGCATCAGATTATACTGCTTGGCTGCAAATTCCATATTTTCTTGAATAAATTCCTTTTCGGAATTTTGAGCTTGCACATTACCTGTCACACACGAAAACAAAAGAGCCGTGAACAAGCCGAAGGTTTTTTTTATCATATTCATGTTTTTAATGGTGTTAATTTCAAATAGGTTTACTGCAAAGATATAGGCATTGAATGTAAAAAGAAGGAACATCAATCTTATAAAGGAGAGAAAACGTACATTCCTGCATTTTTAACGAAGAAAGTGGGAAATAGGGCATTATATGCATAAAAAGCACCATCTGAATTGGACAAAACATACCCCATTTGGACAATTTCTCCCTCTACATTTATTCTCCATTCTATTACAGACCGCCTAAAAGACATCTGTTACAGTATTACAGGTGAGACTGTATGGATAGTCCAAGTCTTTTCAAAAAAAAACCGTAGTTCTTTCTGAATAAAACCAAGCCCTTTTTGAGAGAGGATGAAATGACAGCCTCAGACTGTTGAACGGACAGGAAAATCCCGCCTACACACCAGAAGACTACTGATTAGTAGGCGGAATCTATTTCCCAACCTTTGTTACCTTAATGATTTCAAATTACCAACCCGGATTCTGTTGTGATTTCAAATCAGGATTACGCTCAAGTTCTGTTAGAGGAATGGGCCATAAATAATCACGTTCAACAAACTTACGAGTATAACGGTCATTACCTAAGATATCATCATATTTGAAGTTTAGTTTTTCTTCGCAAAGCTTCCAACGCTTTAAATCACCAAAACGATGTCCCTCGGCTGCCAACTCAACCGCACGTTCGTGAACAATACGCTGGAACACTTCATCATGAGTGCGAGCTTCAAGCCAAGACGGACCACTATTCAAAGCCGGCATATTAGTGGACGGACGCTGACGAACCTGATTGATTAAAGCCACGGCATCATCCAGTCTACCTATCTCATTATAACATTCGGCCAACATTAGCAATACATCTGCATAACGAATAATCGGGAAATTAATAGGCACGTGATAACGGTCATTGATTTCTCCATTCATGTCACCTTCCGGCACAAACTTGCGCCATATATAGTCATACCAACCACGATTATTGCGAATATAGCCATAATTCTCATTTGTTCCTTTCGCCAATACCAATTCCATTTCTTTAGGAGTACGACCTACTGCCCCTAGAGTATGCGCATACGGAGTAAGAACTGTTTGTTCCAAACGCGGGTCACGATTTTCATAAATCTGGCGAAGCAATTCCTTCTTTTCAGGATATTTAGAAACCACATTATTTGTCAGTTCTGCTAAAAAAGTTTCCTTTTGAATCGCCTGACTGGTCGTAAATCCTGGAATATAATCTTCCCAATCAAATGGTTTTCCATCTTTCATTTCATACATATCTACCAAAATATCCGTAGGTATGCTATTGTTCCAACCACCTCCGAAAGAAGAACGGCTACCCATATAAAGACCGGAAGGCAGACCGCTATCATTGCCGACTCCACCGGAATTCTGAACAGCGAAAATCATTTCATCACTACAGTCTCCTTCGGGTTTGAACAAATCAGGATAGCTATCATAAAGTTTATAACCGTAGCCTCTTCCACTAGGATCATTCACTACTTCTTCAAAATCTGTTGCAGCACCGCTATAATCTTGATTGAAAAGTTTTACTTTACCCCTTAATGCAACAGCAGCACCACGTGTAGCACGACCATATTCACTCTGTTCCCATTTTACAGGTAATACGTTAATCGCTTCCTCCAAATCGTCCAGAATGAATTGTCTAATCTCTTCCGCACTGCTACGAGGCTTTTTCATATTCATGAAATCATCACTAATGATAGTCGTTTCATCATATAAAGGCACACCGCCCCAAAAGTCCAACAATTGGAAGTAGTAAAGAGCACGCATGAATTTGGCTTCTCCCTTATATTGAGCTTTCAACGCATCAGTTATATCCACTCTATCGATATTCTGCAACAAAAGGTTAGCGCGAGCCACACCTTCATAAAGTGCAGACCATTTGCTACTAACATCACCGTTACTATTCGTATAGCTTCCATAAATAACAGACTCATAACGTCCAAATGAAATTTCTCCTAAAGCATCTACACCAAAATAAGTGCCGTATGTCTGTTCATGTTTCATTTGGGCATAGATACTCATCATGCCTTGGTGAGCATGCTCTTCTGTTTGCCAAAAAGTAGCAGAGCTCAATTTATCGTGCGGGTATTGATCCAAGTCATAGCAACTGCTCATCAATCCTGCCACTGCTAAAAGTAATAAATATTTTTTCATATTGGTATTATCATTAATTTAGAATGAAACATTAAGTCCGAAAGATGCCTGACGCATGGTCGGATAAGTAAACTTGTTTGTTTCCGGATCCATACCGGCATAATCTGTAAATGTAAAGAAATTCTCTAAACTGCAGAATAAACGTACCCGACTCAAAGATGCTGCCTGAACCCATTTTTGAGGAAGAGTATATCCTAACTGAATATTACGGATTTTAAAGTAGGACTTATCTGTTTCCCAAATGGTGCTCTGACGAGTATTGCGGCTGTCGCCATTGGACATCAGACGCGGATACTTAGCATTTGTCACACCTTCGTGCCAGCAGTTATCAGCGACTTCTTTACTAATCTGGTTACCGAAAGTCAAATAAGAGGAACGCATGTGCGTATATTGCACTTTATAGCTACCTGTACCGGACAATACCGTTGAGAAATCGAAGCCTTTGTATTCAAATCCCAAGTTGAAGTTGAACAAGAAGCGCGGAGTATCTCCATGACCTCTGGCCACTCTGTCGTCATCATCCAAATAACCGTTGTTATTCATATCTTTATAAAGCACGTCACCAAGTTCCGGACGCTTAAAGTTCTTGAAATAGTTGATGGGGTTGCCTGCTTCATCCAATCTGGGATTATCAACAAGCGACTGTACATAGTCTAAATCCGCCTGTGTCTGAATGATACGGTCTGCAATATAAATGTATTGAGTGTTAATGCCATATCCTTCTTTAATCATGGCAGTACCGCTATAACTAGCCTCATCACCTTTGAACTTGGTTACTTCATTATCCACAAAAGTAAGGTTGGCACCGATATTATAGTGGAAATCATTGATTTTATCCGCCCAATTCAAAGTCAGTTCAAAACCTTTATTCACTACTTCCGCACTATTTTGGATAGGAATTCCGGCTGTACCGTGAACCAACGGAGCAGGAAGGTCAATCAAAATATCTGATGTCTTTTTATAGAAATATTCCAAAGAACCGTTCAAACGGTTATTCAATACTCCAAAATCCACACCAATATTAGTAATGGCTGTGCTTTCCCAAGTCAAGCTCGTATTCGAGATAGAAGTCATGCCCAATCCTACCGCTTTATTACCATTTAATACATAGTTGCTCTGAGCATAAACCGGAACAGCAGCATAATCGTTGCCTTTCAAGTCATTGTTACCAAGCTGACCATAAGACACGCGCAGTTTTAAAGCATCCAGCCAATTGCGGGTACCTGCCATAAATGATTCCTGCTCCATACGCCAAGCGGCAGACATAGAGGGGAAATATCCCCAACGATTGTCTTTAGAGAAGCGTGAAGACGCATCAGCACGAAGGTTGACTTCCAACAGGTATTTATTGTCCCAACCCAAGTTAATACGTCCAAAGAACGAACGCATAGCCCATTCGGAATGTGAACCACTTGTTGTCGACTCACCGGTGGCACCGTTGATTACATCGACAGAAGAGTCCAGCCAATCATATCTTTGTGCGCTGAAGCTACGGTCACGGCGCATTTCCTGACTGGCACCTACCATCGCATTCAAATCAAAACGATTATTGAAGAACTTGTTTTCATAACGTATTACACCGTCCATAAATATACGTTCAATCTTACGGTTGTAATTGTATACATAACTCTGACCACTGTCCTTTTGAGTCATTGTCTCTGTTGCAAAATTCCAACGGTCATTAAAATTAGACTTTTCCCAATTATCTTTATCCGTAAGTTCATAAGAATAAGAGCCCGAAATACTCAATCCCTTCAGAGGAGTGATGGTTCCATTGAACTGTGCGCGTACATTACGTTCTTTCTTCTCACCTATTTCACGGTTCAACCACCACAATGGGTTATTGGCTTGCGCATCATCTTCAGGATTCTGCATAGCACCGTAACGTCCATCATGACGAAGCACCAAGCCTGGAGTACTTGCCACACCATAAGTGAACATATCGTCTACCCGATCCTGTCCCAAATCAATGTTTGCCAAGTACCCACTCACTTTTGCACCTAAAGTCAACCATTTAGTGATTTTAGCCTCTACATTAGAACGGAAATTATAACGTTCATAACCGGAATTTTCCATGACTCCCGGATTATTGTTATAACCAAAAGAAGTATAGAAATTAATCTTCTCACTACCACCGCTTACCGAAAGATTGTGATTGGTGGCAACAGCTGTATCAAAAACTTCGTCAATCCAATTGGTATTAGGATATATCAATGGATTCCTACCATTGTCATCACGCCATTCCTTAATGGTAGCTTCCGAGAAACGTCCCGGTTGGCCGGAATTACTATAAGCTTCATTCATCAATTCCATATAATCAGCATAATTTGACACCGGATCCAATGTTCTACCAATTGATTCCAATGAAGCATAGCCAGTATAATCTACATTGACCTTTCCACTTTTACCTTTTTTAGTAGTAATCAAAATAACACCATTAGCAGCACGGCTACCATAGATAGATGCAGATGCGGCATCTTTCAATACAGTCATGCTTTCTACATCCTGAGGAGCAACAGTGTTAATATTACTTTCTACCCCATCAATAATAACCAGTGGCGAAGAGTTATTCAAAGTACCTTGACCACGTACTAAAATAGAGGCATTGTCATCACCCGGCTTATTGCTGGCTGATGTTACCGAAACACCTGCTGCCATACCTGCCAAACCGGAAGAAAGATTGGTGATAGGACGTTTCTCTGCGATATCATCCATATTGACGGAAGAAACAGAACCGGACAAGTTTACTTTCTTTTGTGAAGCATAGCCCACTACCACTACTTCATCTATAAGTTCGCTACTTTCCTTTAACTTAATAGTCAGTGTACTTTGAGTGCCGACCTTCACAGTCAGGTCTTCATACCCTACAAAACTGACAACCAAGACAGCACCATTAGGTACATTGTCTAATGAGAACCGGCCATCCACATCCGTAATAGAACCGTTAGTCGTTCCTTTTACAACCACATTGGCACCAATAACAGTTTCACCGGTTTCATCGATTACCGTACCTGTAATAGTACGGCCATTCTGCTGTACGATAAGAGAAGAATTTGTGGAACTGATATCGGAAGGATTACCTCCGGCTGCATAAGCCGGACTTACCGCCAACACCAAAGCTCCTCCCACAAAAAGTTTGAATAGCTTGGTATGTAAAACACACCACTGTTTTTTCTGTTGATACATAGTCCTATATAATTTTAAGGTTTTGCTGCAAATTTATACGAATAGTACATAGGAGCAGGGGTACATTTGTGTTTTTGAGAGGAGTATACTTGTACCCTTATATTTTTAACGTTTGCAGCACAGGGTACATATTTGTACAACAAGATACATTTCCGTACAAAGAATAAAAGTTAAAGGAACAAATTTCATCCTTTTTCCAACAGCCTGACGGAGCCTGACACAATGACATATATACGTGCAGGCTTATGCGTACGTCCGTGTAGCCCGATGCGTATATACGTGTGGGCTTATGCCACCGTACGTATAGGCTT
>ERZ779641.381-NODE-381-length-14902-cov-1.83276_pt1 | contig 14902 bp, 7 predicted proteins | sample MGYA00511373_ERZ779641 | MGnify/ENA primary metagenome ERZ779641 (study PRJEB29588, sample SAMEA2163351) | human gut metagenome | biome: human gut; feature: human-associated habitat; material: faeces | place: Denmark | collected 2008/2010 ...
ACTTTGGGTGATAAGTTGTTTTATGGAACAGGACTTTCACCCTGTTTTTTGATAATCCGAAGGATGAAACCTGCTCATCACTCTGGGCGAATTTTGATGATAGATGGCTCCAAAATTCTAACTCAAAAGCGAGCGCAGAATGTTTTAGAAGAGAAAGATATGGATAGATTGTATTCACTTTATCATAGTTATTCTGATGAAGAGGACTATTCACGAATTGTGACTTTACAAGAGATAAGAGATAAAGAGTATAATCTATCACCCAATCGCTATGTGGTTTATCATAAGGAAGAAATTCGTCCTTATGAAGAAGTATTAGCTGAATTCAAGCAAGCCTACGAAGATGTGAAGCGATTGGAGAAAGAATTTTCATTACTTATTAACGCATAATATCAATATGGCAGAAAAGTCAAAACAATATCGTCATCCTGATGATCCTATTACACTTGATGAGCTGAAAAGTTTCCTTTGGGCTGCTGCAACTCATCTGCGTGGTCAGATTGATGCTGCTGGATATAAAGAGTATATTTTCCCTTTGCTCTTCTTTAAACGTATTTCTGATGTTTATGATGAACAGTTTGAAGGATTTGTATGTGAAGGAGGCGTTGAGTATGCAGGTATGCAAGTAGAGGATCTTCCCATTCGTATCCCTGAAGGTGCGCATTGGCGAGATGTGCGTGAGGTAACAGAGAATGTAGGGAATAAATTAGTCGAGGCATTTATTGCTATTGAGCAAGCCAATCCTGCCAAGGAGATGGATGGCAGAAAAATCGGAGGATTGGAAGGGATATTTGGGCCTAAGGATGGTTGGACTAATAAGGCAAAGATGCCCGACAGTATTATCACTTCTTTGATTGAGGATTTCTCTAAATATACGTTGAGTCTGAAAGCATGTCCTGCTGACGAGATGGGGCAGGCTTATGAATATCTGGTTGGAAAGTTTGCTGATGATGCAGGAAATACAGCTCAGGAATTTTATACGAATAGAACTGTAGTTCAATTGATGGCTGAAATACTGCAACCTAAACCGAATGAAAGCATTTATGACCCTACTTGTGGGTCCGGTGGTATGTTGATCAAATGCCTAGACTATTTACGAAACAAAGGTGAGGAATGGCAAAGTGTACAAGTGTTTGGACAGGAAATAAATGGGTTAACATCTTCTATTGCTCGAATGAATCTTTATTTGAACGGTGTGGAGGATTTCTCTGTTGTATGTGCCGACACGTTGGAAAATCCGGCATTTTTAGATGGAAGTCATCTTCGTAAGTTTGATATAGTTCTTGCAAATCCGCCTTATTCAATCAAGGAATGGAACCGTGAAAAGTTTATGGACGATAAATGGGGACGCAATTTTCTTGGTACTCCTCCACAGGGAAGGGCAGATTATGCATTTATACAACATATCCTTGCTTCAATGGATGAAAAAACAGGAAGATGTGCAATTCTGCTTCCTCATGGTGTATTAAACCGAATGGAAGAAGAGGTCATGCGGCGTAAACTTATCGAGGAAGACATGGTCGATAGTGTTATCAGCATAGGTAAAAATCTATTCTTTAACTCGCCAATGGAGGCATGTATTATGCTATGCTGTAGCAAGAAACCATCCGACCGAATAAACCAAGTACTTTTTATTCGTGCTACAGATTTGGTAGAAAGGAAGAATGGAGAAAGCTATCTCACAGAAGAGCATGTCGAGGAAATAGTTTCATTGTATCGTGGCAATACAAATGTAGATAATCGTTCATATATAGTTGATACCAAGACAATAAGCCAAAATGAGTATTCTATTTCACCAAAATTGTATGTGAAACAAACTCAAACAGATAATATTTTGAAATTTTCTGAACAAATAGAACAGTGGAAAGAATCTTCTTGTAATATTCATAGTGAATACACTAAACTTATAAATCTACTCTAATGACAAAGATAAAGTTTGAGGATGTTGCAACGCGAGTTAATACTCGTGAAGACAGATTAAATACTTCTTTATTATACTATGTAGGAGGTGAACATATTGAGTCCAATGAAATGCTGGTACAAGGATGTGGTCTCATAAAGGGTTCAACTATTGGTCCAATGTTTTATTGTGGTTTCAAAAAGGGCGATGTATTATTAGTCTCAAGAAATCCACATTTAAGAAAGGCTTCGATGGTTGAATTTGATGGTATTTGTTCTGAGAAAACATTTGTGTTAGGGACAAAAGATTCTAAGGTTTTGCTTCAGGAGTTCCTTGCCCTTGTTATGCAAAGTGATGATTTTTGGAATTATTGCGAAGAGCATAAATCTGGAGGAGTCAACTATTTCTTGAATTGGAGTACACTCGCAAAATATGAGTTTTATCTTCCTTCTATTCAAGAACAAAAAGAGATAGCAGACAAAGTATGGTCTGCCTATCGTTTGAAGGAAAGTTACAAGAAACTTCTTATAGCAACTGATGAAATGCTGAAATCGCAATTTATCGAAATGATTCATGGGTGCAAACATGTTCCTCTGAACAAGGTTGCTCGCTTTTCAAAAACATCAATCACGCCAACTAGTGGAACTGTCTATACTCTATTTAGCTTTCCTGCATTTGATAACGATTGTACTCCAGAGGTCGTAGATGGTTCCGATATTAAGAGTAGCAAGATTAAGTTAGAGGAAGATGTAATCCTCTACAATAAGCTTAATGTAAGATTGTCAAGAGTCTGGAATATTGAAAAGTTAAGCACCTATAACAACATCTGTTCCAGCGAGTTCATGCCTATTAAGGTCATGGGTAATGATGTAATATTAAAATCTTTTCTGTATAGAGTCCTCTGCTCTGATTATGTGACAAAGAAGATGGTCGCTTGCAGTACAGGAACTTCAAATAGCCAAAAGAGAATTGCACCCACATCATTACTAAACTTGGGAATCCCTGTTCCGACATTAGAACAACAAAATCAGTTTGTTTCTATTGCCCAACAGGCCGATAAATCAAAATTTGAACTGAAGCAGTGTATTGAAAATATTGATAAAGTCATAAAAAGCTTAATAAACGGATAGAATAAGATTGATACGTTGATAGCTGTAGTTTAATTAGAGGACTAAATTTATTAATAATATGATAGAGAATCTGATTAATGACATAGAACAGGCTATGCTAGGAGTTTTAAACAACGAGCAAATGAGACAATTACGAAAGGTGTTGGATTATACCTTTCGTGATATCAACGTATCGTTTAAAAACGGCGAGGAATGTGGTGGTAATAATGAGTTGATAGGTAGTTTCTTATCAGCGAAACGAGTAGAAGGTTGTTCGGATAAGTCGATGCACTATTATCGAAGTACTCTAAATAATGCCATCAAAAAGATAGGTAAAAGTATTCGTCATATTACGACTGATGATTTACGCAATTATTTGAATGATTATCAGCAGACAAGTGGTGCTACAAAGGTCACTGTGGACAATATTCGCCGTATCTTGTCGAGCTTTTTCTCATGGCTGGAAGATGAAGATTATATCGTGAAGAGCCCGGTGCGCAGAATTCACAAGGTAAAAGTAGGAAAAACAGTCAAAGAAACATATTCAGATGAAGCATTGGAACAAATGAGAGATTATTGTGAAGGTATTCGAGACTTGGCTTTGATTGATTTGCTTGCCTCTACAGGTATGCGTGTTGGTGAGTTAGTTAAGCTCAATCGGAACGATATTGATTTTGAAAATAGGGAATGTATTGTAACAGGCAAAGGAGATAAGCAACGTCGGGTTTATTTTGATGCTCGTACAAAGATACATCTACAACGCTATTTAGCAGACAGAACAGATGATAATCCTGCTTTGTTTGTTTCGCTATTAGCACCTTATAATCGCCTACAAATAAGTGGTGTAGAAATACGTTTGCGCCGACTGGGGCATGAATTGAATATTCCCAAGGTGCATCCTCATAAATTTCGTAGAACATTGGCTACAATGGCAATAGATAAAGGTATGCCTATTGAACAGGTTCAGCACCTCTTAGGGCATCAAAGTCTTGATACAACATTGCAATATGCTATGGTGAATCAGACAAATGTGAAAATGTCTCACCGTAAATTCATTGGTTAGTATGTCGCAATTTATCGAAATGTTTGGAAATCTCTGTCAAGATACACCATGGTCTGATGTCGTTACTATTACGAATGGAAAAGCTTATCCTGAAGAATATCAGGAAGAAGGCGCTTATCCAATTTGTGGTAGTGGTGGTATTATGCGTTATGGTAAAAAGAAATTATGTAATGGAAATACTACGATTCTTGGCAGAAAAGGAAATATCAACAATCCAATCTTCATGGAATCAGGTTACTGGATAGTTGATACGGCCTTTAGTATCGATGTTGACAAGGCTAAACTTCATCCAAAGTTCTTCTATTATTGGTGTTGTCAATACGATTTTACGAAGCTTAACAAACAGGGGGTTCTTCCAAGTCTTACAAGAAAGGACTTGGAGAAAGTAAAAATGGCTATTCCTCAAATGAGGGATCAACTAAAGTTTGTTTCCATAGCAGAACAGGTCGATAAATCAAAATTTGGCGACTTCAAATCGCAATTTATCGAGATGTTTGGCAATCCTGTTACGAATACAAAAGGTTGGAAGACTGCTAAGATTAAAGATGTCGCCCCGGAAATACCTTCTAAAGAGCAACTATCTGGCAAAATCTGGCTATTGAATCTTGATATGATAGAATCAAATACTGGTAGGGTAATAAAGAAGGTCTATGAAGATGTTGAGAATGCTTTATCTGTTCAATCCTTTGATGAGGGGAATGTATTATTCTCAAAATTAAGGCCTTATTTAAACAAGGTTGTGATACCAGATGAGCCTGGAATGGCAACGACAGAACTGGTTCCATTACGTCCAGAGCCTAGTAAATTGCATAAAGTATTTTTGAGTCATCTGTTGCGGGGTAATCAATTCGTTAATTATGCAAATGATATAGCAGGAGGTACTAAAATGCCACGAATGCCGCTCACTGAGTTAAGAAACTTTGATTGTATCTTACCACCAATGGGCAAACAACTTGAATTCGTTTTCATAGCAGAACAGGCCGATAAATCAAAATCTGTCATTCAAAAAGCTATGGTCTATTTGAATGATATACATAGTGATATTTTAAGAAGAACCGCTTAATAATTAAAATGATAACAATAAAAATAGATAGATATGTTTAACGAAGACAATACAGTAGAGCAAATGCTCATAGAAGCAGCTACACAAAGTGGTTGGCAGTATGTAAAGTCACAGGATATGCCTCGTAGTATCGATTCTGTTCTTGTGGAGGCATGGCTTTTGGAGGCTCTTATCAGATTGAATCCGATAACACGTCAACAAGCAGAGCAAATTATTTATAAGCTTCGAGCTGCTATTACTAGTGGTGGCAACAATGATGAATTGGTAACTGCAAATGACCGTTTTCGTACATTGTTGTTTAATGAAAACACTGAGCCTTTTGGAAAGGATGGTGAGTATATTCCTATACGATTCTTTAGTGAAGAACCGTTAGATGATTATTGCGTGGTCACTAATCAATGGGAGTTTCCTCGAAACTCCGTAGATGGGGGAAAACGTCTGGACTTAGTCTATCTAATAAATGGTATTCCTATTTGTATTGGTGAAGCAAAATCTCCTGTTCGTCCTCAGATAACATGGGCTGATGGTGCTGTAGATATGTTACATTATGAAAAGAGCATTCCAGAAATGTTTGTCTCTAATATATTGACTTTTGCAACAGAAGGCAAGGAGCTTCAGTATGCAGGCATCTGTACCCCTGTAGATAAATGGGGACCTTGGTTTAAAGATGAAAATCGTCAACATGGTTCTATTGAATCAGTTAAAAGTAATGTATCAAGTCTGGTTCAACCTCGCAGATTACTAGATATATATCGTTATTATAGTGTTTTTACAGGAACCTCGTCTGGCAAGAAAATAAAAATAGTCTGTCGTTATCAACAGTATTTAGGTGGCGAAGCAATTGTTCAACGTGTATTAAATACATACCGTGAGAAGCAGGGACCAAAGAAAGGACTTATTTGGCATTTTCAAGGTTCGGGAAAATCTTGGTTAATGGTGTTTGCAGCTCAAAAATTGCGTTTACAGAACGAATTACATGCTCCCACTGTTGTTATTGTTGATGACCGTATTGATTTGGAAGATCAGATAACAGGTGATTTTACTCGTGCGGACATCCCAAATATAGAATCAGCAAAGACAAAAGAAGATTTGGTCGCATTCTTCAAGCAGGATCAACGTAAGATTTTAATAACGACAATTTTTAAGTTTGGAGATGTTGACTGTGTATTAAATGAAAGAGATAATATTATTCTGTTAGTGGATGAAGCGCACAGGACTCAGGAAAAAGATTTAGGGCAGAAAATGCGTAATGCACTACCTAATGCATTTTTCTTTGGTCTTACTGGAACTCCTATCAATAAACGGGATAAAAATACTTTTCAATCATTTGGAGCAGAAGAAGACTTGGAAAAAGGGGGATATATTTCAAAATATACATTCCAAAATTCTGTTGAAGACGGAGCTACACTTGAATTGAATTTTCAAACAGTGCCGGTTGAGATGCATCTTAATGAAACTCAACTACAGGAAGAGTTTGATGAATTGACCGATCAAATATCAGAAGAAGAAAAAAATGAATTAGTAAAGCGTACGTCTGTTGAAGCTTTCTTTACAGCAGAAAAGCGAATAAATGATGTCGCACGTTATATCGTAAATCATTTCAAAGCGTATGTGGAGCTAAGTGGCATGAAAGCTCAAGTAGTGGTCTATAATCGTGATTGTTGTATTAAGTATAAAAAAGCTATCGATGCGCTTTTGGGTACGGAAGATGCTACTACCATTGTAATGCATACGGCTGGTGATAAAGCTGATGATTATAAGGCGTATCGTCGTGACCGTGACCAAGAGAGAAAACTCCTTGATCAATTCAGGGATCCATTGTCTCCTATTAAAATGGTGATTGTGACATCAAAACTATTAACAGGTTTTGATGCTCCAATCCTACAATGTATGTATCTTGATAAACCGATGAAAGATCATACACTATTGCAGGCAATCTGTCGTACTAATAGAAAGTACAACGTAGATAAGAAATGTGGATTGATTGTAGATTTTGTCGGTGTGTTCGACAATGTAGCTAAGAGTCTTGCATTTGATGAAGAGACAGTCAAAACGGTTGTAAAGAATATCGATGAGATAAAAAATCTGATACCTCAATTTTTGCAAGAATGTATTGACTTCTTTCCGGGTGTAGACCGTACAATCGGAGGTTGGGAAGGATTACAGGCAGCTCAACAATGTCTACTTGATGATTCTACAAAAACAAATTTCGCAAGATATTTCTCTCGATTAGCAAAGGCTTGGGAAACCGTAAGCCCAGATACCACGTTGGCAACTTATCAGTCAGATTACACTTGGTTGGCTCAAGTATATCAAAGCGTACGCCCTGTTAGTACTGGAGGTTCACTTATATGGACTTTATTAGGAGCTAAGACTATTGAAATCATTCATCGTAACATTGATACAATTGATATTGGGACACCACTTGAAAATCTTGTGGTGGATGGAGATGTGATTGATATGGTGTTGGAACAAGCTAAAGACAATCCTAAAAAGATATTGGAAGTAGAAAAAATGCTTCGTTTGAGATTGGGCGAACATCATGGAGATCCCAACTACAAGGCATTTGCCGAGAAATTGGATGAACTACGCCGTCACATGGAAGAGAACCTCATAACCAGTATTGATTTTCTCCGAGGATTGCTTACTCTTGCCAAAGAAGTATTGGAAGAAGAGAAAAACTCAAATCAGCCTCTTGATAAGAGAGAGCAGGCTAAAGCTGCTCTTACAGAACTGTTTGAGTCAATCAAAACAGAAGATACTCCTATCATCGTAGAACGTGTTGTAACTGATATTGATGAAAATGTTGTAGCAATTGTACGTAAGTTTAAAGATGCTTTCAAAAGCATTACAGCTCAACGAGAGATAAAAAAGAAGTTACGTTCCATTCTGTGGGTTAATTACCAAATTAAAGACCAAGAGGTTTTTGATAAGGCTTATCAGTATATCGAAATGTATTATTAATCAGGTTAATAAAGTAAATGGATTATGGCAGTTGAATCACATGATAAGAAACTTGAGGACCTTCTAAAAATGGTTGAAGAAGGCAAGGCCCAATTACCCGATTTTCAACGTAGTTGGGTTTGGGATGATACGAAGATATGTAAACTCATAGAGAGTATTACGTCAGGTTTCCCGATGGGTGCAGCTATGTTTTTGGCTAATGGTGGTGAGCATATTCGTTTTAAGTATCGTAAATTTGAAGGAGTGGATTCTAAGATAGACGTTACTCCTGAATGGCTTGTACTTGATGGGCAACAAAGACTTACAACCTTATATCAGGTCTTGAAGAGTAAGAAAGCAACGAATACTCGATTAGAGACCAATAGAGATACAATTATCAAACGCTATTATTATCTTAATATTCGTAAGTGCCTGGATCCTACTGCGGACAGATTGGAGGCAATCGTATCTGTATCCGAAAAGAAACAGCTTACAACAAATATTGGTCGTGATGTAACATTGGACTTATCTACAAGAGATAAAGAATTTGAGAACTTGATGTTTCCCCTGAACATTACGTTCTCTCATAATGATACGGAAGATTGGCATTATGATATGGAGGATTATTACAAAGGGGATAGAGAATATCGAAATTTGTTTCGTGATTTTTCTCAGCAGATTCTTCGTCCAATTTTGGAGTATAACATACCTATAATTCAGCTTGATAAAGAAACGCCAAAGGAAGCTGTCTGTCAGATTTTCGAGAATGTAAACACTGGAGGTGTGCCTCTTACTGTTTTTGAACTTGTTACAGCTACATTTGCTGCTGATGGGCATGAACTGCGAAAAGATTGGGAGACTATTCGCTATATTTTTTCTCAAAAAGTAAATGGTGAATTATTAAAAGAAATCACTGGTGCCAATTTTTTGGCGGCAATGACTCTACTGGTATCATATTATAAAAGAGTTGTTTCAGGTGATGATGAGCGTGTAGCTGTAACATGTAAGAAAAAAGACATTCTTAGGCTTGAATTGAAAGATTATTTGAAGTATCATGATGCTTTGATTAAAGGCTTCTGTGATGCAGCTGATTTTTTAGTACATCAGGGGATTTTCCGTTCCAGAGATCTTCCATATTCGTCACAACTTATTCCACTTGCAGCAATCTTTGCCTATGACAACGAAAATAAAAAAATGTTGCATCTTGGAAGCAAACAGGGATTATTGTCTCGTTGGTATTGGTGTGGCGTAATGGGTGAACTATATGGTGGTGCAAATGAAGCGAGATTTGCAACTGATATAATGGGCGTATTCCGTTGGATGGAAGGCGGTGAAATGCCAGAAACTGTATATCGCTCCAATATACAACCAACTCGTTTATTGACCATGCAGACTAGGAATAGTGCAGCATACAAAGGCGTTATGGCTCTTATCTTACAAGACTCACCACTTGATTTTATGACAGGGCATCGTATGGATATAGCATCTTATATTGATGAAGATGCTGATATTCATCATATATTTCCTCAAACTTATTGCGAGAAAAATAACCTTCCACGTATAAAATGGAATTCTGTTATTAATAAGACTCCAATCTATGCATCTTCCAATCGTTCAATAGGGGGACATGCACCAAGTATCTATATTGGAACTATGGCAAATAAGGGATTAAAACAAGTTGAGATACAGGAAGCCATAGAGTCACATAAGGTAAATTATGCTTATCTTGTATTGGATGATTTCAACGCTTATTTCATAGATCGAGCAAAACAATTGCTTGACAGAATAGAACAAGCGACAGGAAAATCAGTGTCAGGAAGAGATAGCGAAGAAACAATCCGAGAATTTGGTGTTGCCTTAATATAGATAGACAGCAACCTGTAACAAACTAAAAACATGATTAATAAATAGCTATAAATAAATGAACTGGAGATTTTGGAAGAAAATATGTGCAAATAATTTATTAGAGGATGATAAACAAGTATCATTAACTCCTGCTCTGCTTAATCGTGATAATGAAAATGATAAGAAGCAGTATAGAAGCGTTTTGAATCTTGCACGAAAATTAGAAGAGAAAGATATATTGAACATTGCTCTTACTGGTCCTTATGGATCCGGTAAGAGTTCCATTCTTCGTTCTTTGAAAAAAGACTATCCTAAATATAAATATCTTTCAATATCTCTTGCTACACTAAAGTCTCCATTAGATGCTAAAAAGAATGAAATAGATATTGATACGATGAACAATCGTATTGAATACAGTATCCTTCAACAACTTATTTATAAAGAAAAACAAGAGACACTTTATAATTCCAGATTAAAAAGGATTTATCATAAATCCAACTGGGCACAATATGCTTTATCTTTTGCAATAATACTTTATACTGTTTCCTTAATTATTGTTTTTGAACCATCCTTTTTGAAAGTTGATTGGATTTGCAATCATTTAAGCAATCCGCTATTAAATAAGTGGTCTGATATTTTTGCTATATCATATATATTCGTTGCAACAATAATATTCGCCCAAAAAACTATTAAATCATTGAGTAATAGTAAACTTAATAAGTTAAATCTAAAGAATGGAGAGATTGAATTAAAAGAAAACAAAGAAGATACATCTGTTTTCAATAAGCATATGGATGAGATTGTCTATTTCTTTGAAGTTACTAATTATAATGTTGTCATTATAGAGGATTTAGATAGATTTAATAACACGGATATTTTTCTTAAGCTAAGAGAAGTAAATCAACTCTTAAATCAGTCAAACTCTGTGGGGCGTAAAGTTACGTTCATTTATGCGGTTAAAGATGATATGTTTTTTGATGAAGAACGTACTAAATTCTTTGATTATATCACAACCGTAATCCCAATAATCAACTCATCAAACTCGGCAGATAAACTGAAAGACGAACTAGAGATAAAAGGTTTTTCAGATCTTAATATCGAGGTGATAGATAGTTTAGCTTTTTTCATTGACGATATGAGATTACTTAAGAACATAGTCAATGAATATGCCCAATATAGAGAAAAACTAGATGAGAAACTGGATCAAAATAAGCTTCTTGCCATGATTGTATATAAAAACTATCATCCAAAAGATTTTGCCGATTTGCATAAGGGAAAGGGGATTTTGTATGATTGTTTGCATAAGAAGAACGAATTATTGGTTGAACGAAACAGGCAAGTTGATGAACGTATTAGTGTAATCACTAAAAAACTTCAAGTATTAGAAGCTACGCATACCATACAAGAAAAAGAATTAAGGTTGGTTTATATCGAAGGGTATCGTAAAAAACTATCAAAACAAAATGAAATTAATGCCTTTTTGTTTTTTGTCGAGAATAATTTTATTCCTCTTGAAGATATTGCTGAGAATGAAATTTTGTTTAATTCATTTATATCGCAATCTTCAATTCGGTATCAAAAATTCACAAAATACCACAATAACGGATATTATGGACCTATATCATATTATAATACATCTGAAGATAGTTGCAATGTTCAATTCGGTCAAATAGAGAAAATAGTTAATTCTGACTTTACCTACCATGAGCGATTAGAAGCCTTGCGAGAAGGTGAAAAAAAATATCGTGAACAAATCAAGATGCTGGAATTATCTCGTAACAATCATTATGCTACTCCAATACAAGAACTGTTGCTGGATGTTGATATGCAGACAAATGAGATTTTTAGTGAACTCAAAGTTCCTAAAATGCTTGAATCTTTCTTGAAGGAAGGACTTATAAATGAAGATTACTTTGATTATATCTCTTTCTTTTTTGGTAAGTCAATCAATAAGCATGACCATGATTTTATTCTGGAATTAAAACTTCGGCATAGCTTGCCATATGATTATCATATAGATAAAATAGAACAGTGTGTAAAAAACATTCCTGACAAATGTTACAATGATACAAGTATATTGAATATCCAGATAGTTGATTATATTTGTCAGCATCTTGAAGAAGAAACCAATAACTCAAAACTTCATTCGATAGTACAAGTTATCAAGAATAATAAAAAGTGGGACTTTTTGATTGATTTCTATACATCAGTTGAAGATTCGAGCTCGCTTTTCAATCATTTGGGTAGTATCGTTGATGGATTATGGAAGATTTTTGTAAAACAGAATAACGATGAATTATTCGAGGCTTGGTTACGATTCCTCGAAAACTTCGCATTTATATCGCATAGAGTAGATCTTATAGGTTTTGATACAATCAAACAAATAGTGTCGAATGGAAAACTGATTTTTACAAATATAGATGCAAAGTCTAGCTGTTTGTTTGAATATGTTGTAGAAAACGAAGCATATGTGCTGACACCGGAAAATGTTGTATGTGCATTTATTCATTATAGAAATGAAAGAATGGAAATATGGGATAATTATCCTTTAAGTGTTACAATACTGAGGGATTGTGAATCAGCAAAACCTGTGTCAGATTATATAGATAAACATTTTGATGATGCACTAAATAATGTATTTATTACAGATGCGGCGAAACAAGAGAGCGTAGAAATTATTCTTGAAGTTGTTAATTCAGATGATATAGCAGAGGGGACAAAACGCAAATATCTTTTGGGGCAACAGAATAAAGTTTCTCTTTCAGATGTTAACAATACACAGTGGGAGCTCGCAATTGAAGTCGATATAGTTATACCTACGTGGTCTGAGATATATGCATTCTATGAAAGTCTGAATAATGTAATGATTCCCAGTTTGCGAATATTCATTACCAAACATATTGATGAATTAATAGATATATCTGATTTGGAAGATACTCAGAAAGAATTACTGGCAAACAGTGTATTGTTGACATCGGATATTGAAATTTCGGTATACGATAAACTTATCAGAATCTTTGATGGATCTATATTTGAAGATGCAGATATTAATAGAGTAGATAATGCTCATTTAAAATCGTTACTTTGTGCTGATATGCTCCCATATAGCACATATTATACGGATACAATTAGAGACAATCACAGAGATGTACTTATTTATTATGTAGATAAGTATTTAGATGAATGTATTGGAGAAATAGATAGGTTACCTGCAAATATGGGGTTATACAAGCATCTTATGCGAAATCCAAGAGTAATCGGTGAAAAGGCTCTAAGTGTCGTTCAACACTTTCTTCCTCATATTGTGTGGAATAACGAATTGGCAAATATCACTCTTTCAGTGGTGAAAAACAATATTGAAAAATTTGATTATGATACAGAGAAGAACATTTTGGTAGAGTCCACTAATTCGCCAGAGAGATTGTCTTTTTTGATAGACTTGATTGAAAACTATAAAGATGATTTTGACATTGTAACAGAATTAGTAGAATCCTTAGGCGATTCTTATCGAAATATTACAGATAAATCCAAAAAGGCTGCCATAGAAAATAATCCCATGAATGCAATGCTTTTAGGGAAGCTAAAAGCTGTTGGATACATCTCTTCATATAGAGAAGATGATGAGAGACTTCGTGTAAGCCATAAACGTAATCACTAAATTCTAAGTCAAATGAAAGTAAATATAGAAAAATATAACTATCAGTGATGCTTGGTTAGTGACTAATAGTAGTCGGTGAAAGTTTATTTTGTGTCAGGAATTAAAGTAACTTTAAAAAGAATAAGATTTTGGTATGATAGAAGATAATATTGAATTCTTGAGTTCTGATTTCGAACAGATTAGAAAACAGATGAATGGCGGACAAGAATATTGGTCGTCAAGGGATTTATGTGTCGCATTAGGATATAGTACATATCAAAAATTCACTCGTATTATAAACAAGGCCATTGCAATAGCCAATAATAAAGGACTTGATATATCGAAGCATTTTAACCAAACGGTTGAAATGGTCAAGGTTGGTTCTGGCTCATTTCGCAAGGTGGAAAATATCCATTTATCTCGTATCGCATGTTTGATTATTGCAGAAAATGCAGATGGAAAGAAAGCCCAAGTGCAAATGGCAAGAGAATATTTCAGACAAGAGGTATCTGCTTCTGAATTAATTTGTAATAGTCAATCCTCTACAATCTTATTGTATAAAACAAGACAAAGGGAAGTGCGTATAGAGGTAGTCTTTAATAGTGAAACATTCTGGATGTCGCAGAAGCGCATGGCTGATTTGTTTGGGGTAGATGTACGAACTATTAATTATCATCTTGGCCAGATTTACGAAACAGGCGAACTCACTAAAGAGGCAACTATCCGAAAAATTGGGATAGTTCAGTCTGAGGGAGAACGAGAAGTGGAGCGTACACCATTGTTTTATAATTTGGACGCTATTATAGCTGTGGGATATCGGGTAAATAGCTATCAAGCTACTCAGTTTAGAATATGGGCGACATCTGTTCTTAAAGAAATGATAGTTAAAGGCTTTGTTTTGGATGATGAACGATTGAAACAAGGAAAGCATTTTGGTAAAGATTATTTTGATGACTTATTGGAGCGTATACGAGAAATACGAGCTTCTGAACGTCGATATTATCAAAAAATCACTGATGTATATGCAGAATGCAGTTCTGATTATGATCCTAAGGCAGAGACGACTCAACTGTTCTTCAAAATGGTACAAAATATGATGCATTGGGCTGTTACTCATCAAACGGCTGCTGAAATTGTATATACAAGAGCAGATGCAGGAATGCCTCATATGGGACTTACTACATGGAAAAATGCACCGGAAGGAAGAGTTCAAAAGTCTGATACGATTATCGCAAAGAATTATTTATCAGATAAAGAAGTAACCTCTTTAAACCGTTTGACGACCTCGTTTCTTGATTTGGCTGAAGCGCGTGCGGAGCGTCAGATAATTTCGACTATGGAA
>ERZ779641.383-NODE-383-length-14864-cov-1.92943_pt1 | contig 14864 bp, 10 predicted proteins | sample MGYA00511373_ERZ779641 | MGnify/ENA primary metagenome ERZ779641 (study PRJEB29588, sample SAMEA2163351) | human gut metagenome | biome: human gut; feature: human-associated habitat; material: faeces | place: Denmark | collected 2008/2010 ...
GGAGCTTTCTAATATAAGTTATGTACCGATAAAAGATATGATATTTTGTATCTGCTTTATTTAGATCGTAACGAACCAATAAATTTAATGAATTTTTCCTTATTTGTCACATGTTTTTGAAAATAATAAATGCCAAATGAATTTATTCTTAAAAACAGTTGCCAATATATCATTCTGGCTGTATCTTGTAAAAAGATAAAAGGAAACAGAATTACTAACTGAACAATCACCCAAATAATGAAACCGACGTTTGCCCCTTTTCCCGACTTTGTTTTCAGGACGCCATTATTTCCGCTGGATGCTCCGGCAGAAGATACGACCTTGAGTCCTGAATTTCGGGAAGCGCTCTATTTAGCCTCGCCGGAGCTGTATGAAGGTTGTGTATCGAAAGACCGAAAAAAGCAGACTAAATTCGAACATTCCGTTCTGAAATACCGGCATCGGGCGATGACACGGTGTACTCCGTTCGGTTTATTCGCAGGATGCAGCACGGGAAAGATTGCGAACAGTACATCGATCGAATTACCGGCTACGAAGGACAACAAACGCCGCACCCGGTTGGACATGCAATATCTGTGTGCTCTGATTCAGGAGATCGAGCGTGACCCCAACGTGCGGGAGCAACTCGTATATTACCCGAATGATAGCCTTTATGAAATCGGCGGAAAATATCGCTATGTCGAATATCGCTATAAGAAATCGCAGCGCCAGCATACGGTTGCTTCGTTGGAAATCGACGAAGCGCTGGCCACGCTCCTGAACACGGCGGCAGACGGAGCGACAATCGAACAACTGGTGCAAGCACTCGTCGATGACGAGATAACCACGGAGCAAGCGCATGAATATGTCATCGAGACTATCGCCTCGCAAGTGCTGAAAAGCGAACTCGATCCATGTGTCGTCGGTGAAGACGTACTCGATACGCTTATCGATAAACTCTCCCGCCTGCAAAATGTTCCGATCCTGCAACCGCTCCGACAAATCCAGGAGCTTCTGAACCGAATCGACGCACAACCGGTAGGTACGACACTGCCGTTATATGATGAGATTTTATCGACCGTAAAAAATATCGGCGTAGGCTACGAGCCGAAATATCTGTTTCAGACGGATATGTTCAAACCGGTGCATCGGGCACAGGTGGATGAAAAAACCGTATCTCGAATCGTTCGTTTGATCGACTTTCTGGCGAAGATTACACCACCGAACGAACATCCCACGCTGCAAAATTTTATTCAGGCATTCCAAAGCCGGTACGAAGAGGCCGAAGTTCCGTTGGCTGTGGCATTGGACGGGGAGTTGGGATTGGGTTATCCGGTTTCATCGGGTAGCGGCGACGTCAATCCTCTGATTAACGATCTCGTTTTCCCTGTTCAATATTCTAATATTACGACAAGTCATCAAAGTTCTGCTGATCGAGTTTTATTCCGGAAATATATCGAAAATGCCCGCAAAGGAGGCCACGTCGTATTGCTGGAGGACAAGGATTTCGAGAAACTGGACTACAAACATCAGTTTCCCGATACGATTGCCGTTATGTGCAGCCTGCTCGATAACGATCTAATCGACATAAAATCGATCGGCGGAGTATGTGCGGCCAACCTTTTGGGGCGCTTCTGCCATATTGACGAGAGTATTATGGCTCTGGTCAAAGAGATCGCCGATTTCGAGCAGCGGCAAACTCCGGACGTTATCTTCGCCGAAATATCGCATCTTCCCGAATCACGCATCGGAAATATCGCCTCGCGCCCGGTATTTAGGGAACATACGCTGCATTATCTGTCGAATTGCGAACACGACGGAACGGATATTCCCATATCGGACTTGATGCTTTCCATTCGGCAGGGACGTCTGTTTCTCCGTTCCAAAAAATACGACAAAGAGGTCGTTCCCCGCTTAACGTGTGCCCATAACTATTCGATGAGTCCCATTCCGATTTACCGTTTCCTCTGCGATCTTCAACACCAACGGATAACCGGCGGATTGAGTTGCGGTTGGTCGGGACTTTTAGCCGCTTATGATTATCTTCCTCGGATTCAATACAAGAACATTATTCTTTCGAGAGAACTGTGGAGAATCAAACAGGAAGAGGTCGAAGGGATGGACAAATTATCCGATTCGGAACTTTCCGTCCGCTTCAGGGATTTTTTACAGAAACGACAAATGCCGACGGAAGTCGTTATTCCCGACAGCGACAACGAACTCTATTTGAATTTGGAAGATACACAATGCCAACGACTTCTTCTGGAAGAGATCGCCAAACGCAAACAGATCGTATTGGAGGAATTTCTGTTTCGTAACGACTCCGGTATTGCCCGCCGGGGAAAAGACCGATTTACGAACGAGGTGATTTTCGCCTTTCATAAAAACGAGCAACATGATACAGAGAAAGTTCATACCCGGTAGCCAATGGCTATACTTCAAAATATACACAGGTGTCAAAACAGCCGATGAGGTTTTGGCGCATACCATACGGCCATTTCTTCGGGAACTGTACGCAGAGCGATGGATCGACGGCAGCTTCTTTATTCGTTATAACGACCCGGATTTCCATATCCGTCTGCGGCTCCACATCGACCGATTCGAGAACTACGCCCCTATCTTCCGGCGTTTCGAAGCGTCGTTTCAGCCTTTGGTGGAAAACGGGGCTGTTATAAGGGTTTTATGCGATACTTACGTCCGTGAAATCGAACGGTACGGGGCAGATACTATGGAGCCGGTCGAACGATTGTTCGGAATAGACAGCGGTGCGATTCTGAAATTACTCGAAAAGATTGAGGAATTACCTACGGACACGAGGGAAACGACCCGCTGGCAGTTGGCACTGACATTACTGGATGATACGATGACCGCCTTCGGAAAAACACCGGACGAGAAAAAAGCACTGTTTTCCCGGATGGCCGAGAATTTCAAGAAGGAGTTCGGATTCACCTCGCATTCGTTCACGAAACAGATCAATGATAAGTACCGCCGTTACCGAGCGGACATCGAAAAAGCGTTGTCCGACCGCGAGATGTTTACGGATTACGAAGCCATATTACAACCTCGCAAGTCGGAAATCGGGAAAGTCGCTGCGGAAATTTCCCGAATCCAATCCTCCGGCCTGGCGGTACCTACGATCGACGAGTTGCTGGGCAGCATTTCGCACATGACGATGAACCGTTGGTTCCGTACCAATAACCGGCAGTTCGAATTGGTTATTTATGACTTTTTAACCAAGTATTTCGAGTCGGCGATCGCACGGACAAAGCGGCTTGTGGAAAAACAATGAAAGTATTCATTCCTATTCGGTAAAATGAAAACGCGAATCGAACATAAAATCCATGCAATAGCCGATGTGCTGTTTCGGGATATGAAAGACGGTAAACTCGACAACGAAGGCGTCGGGTTGTTGGCCGGACAGACCGGCATTATTATCTTCTGCAAACACTATCTGCAAGTATTTCCCAATTCGGAGAAAGAAGAAATTTTAGAAGGCTTCCTCGAAACGTATTTCGATAAATTAACCTCTGAAATAGGATTATTGACATACTGCGGCGGATTTACCGGCGCTTTGGAGGGTTTGAAATACCTGAACCGTGAGCGGTTGTTGGAGATCGACTATTCCGATGTGGAGAAAAACTACCGGGAGCTGCTGCAAACATTCGCTATAAACAGTATTCTAAACGGGAATTACGACTACCTGCATGGCGGACTGGGTATCGTCAAATATTATTGCGACGACGCAGAGTTTGTAAACCGGGCATTGGAGGCATTGGAGCAAACCGCTGAAAAAGGAGATAGAATCTACAAATGGAAATCTTCGCTGGGACTGGACAGAGGCGTCGGATACAATATCTGCCTATCACACGGGATGTCGAGTATCGTATCCGTATTGAGCTTGTTGGGAAGCGAAGGGATCGATCAGAAGAAACGGGATCGGATCATCAGGAATACTTGTAATTATATTCTGTCCCAGGAGATCGATCCGCAACAACACGGCAATTATTTTCCCAGTCAATCATTAGAGAACGATCCGGAGCAAATAAATCATCAAAGTCGTTTGGGTTGGTGCTATGGCGATTTGGGCGTAGCGACATCGTTGTGGCAGGCAGGAAAAGCGTTGCATAACCGGGAATGGCAGGAAAAAGCATTGGAGGTGCTGCGGTTTTCGACTTCGCGTAGGGATTTCCAAAATGCCGGTGTTATCGATGCCGGTTTATGTCATGGAGCTGCAAGCGTGTGTATGATGTTTCACTATGTGTATATGCAAACCGGTGAAAAACTGTTTGAAGAAACCCGTGATTACTGGCTTGACGGTACCTTGGAATTAGGTAACATGGAGGATGGATTGGCCGGATATAGAGCATGGCATACGGCTGAATACGGAGGTTGGGTAAATGAATATGGACTTTTGGAAGGAGTTGCAGGAATCGGATTACTATTATTGTCTTTATATATACCTGCCCTTCAAAATACTGAATGGCTGAATTTCTTTATACTTAGTTGATTAATCTATTTATAGTATGTCCCGTTTTTATCGTCTATTAATAGTTTTATTATTCTGCGGTACCTTTGTTAGCTATTCGCAACAACGCATTTATCCTGATTACAATTCGTCTTCCGGGTTTGAACTCGATTCGCTCGATGCGTATGATCCATTAGTATTGGATAATCTCGAAACTCTGGCTCGGGTTTGGGGATTTGTGAAATATCATCACCCGGCTATGGCTGATACGACTATCCATATTGACTATGAGCTTTTCGGTTTGTTGCCGCGCGTAGTACACGCTGGAAAAGCGGAACGCAACCGAATCCTGTCGGAATGGATTAATGAATTAGGTGCATTTGAAGTCGATACAACCTTTCAACAAGAACTATCCGCAATCGATCATATTCTAATAAATGATTTTTCATGGGTCGAAGATACCGTTCGACTGGGAAGTAAATTGAGCCAAACCTTATCAGATTTACGGTATGCTATTTCCAAAAGCAACAAGTATGTATGGAATGAAGGGGTCACCATAAAACTGTATGATGATCCATTTCCCAATTATGATTATAACCATTTATACGATGCAGGATACCGCTTATTAATTTTGTTTCGCCTTTGGAATGCGATCGACAGTTATTGTCCTAACCGGAATATAACAGACACTTCTTGGGATAAAGTACTTGAAAAATATATTCCCCGGATGATTCTTGATAAGGACAGTTACATTTTAACCCAATTAGAACTCTTGTCTGAATTGAACGATACACACGCATCAGGCCCATATTCAGCAATATTCGGGGCAAAACGAGCGCCTGTTTTAGGACAATTGGTCGAAGGACGACTTTTTGTAACAGATACTTTTGATAATCAGTTATTATTACCGGGCGATGAAATTACCGTCATCGGTGGAAGATCAATTTCTGAGATAATATCTATGGCAAGAAAATACACCGCCCAATCCAACGAATCCGTCCTGATGCGTGATGCTGCCGATTATGCATTTTGGACACCTAAAGATTCCTTAAATTTAGTATTTCAGCGTAATGGACAGCAATATCAGATAAAAATACCTTCCATAAAACTTTCGGATTATTATGCCGAAAAACGAAAATGTGAGGATTCTAAAGTGTCTTTTCGTATGCTTAATGACAGTGTATCCTATATCTATGCTGGCACATTGCAAAGTGAGGATGCTCAACAGATTTATAATGCTATCAAAGATACCAAAACTTTAATTGTAGATTTAAGATGCTATCCTCGGGATTATTTTACTCTCTATAATTTCTTTGCAGAATACCTTATCCATATACCACAGTATCCGACTAAAATATATCGACCAGATTGGGGCTGTCCGGGATATTTTTTCCGAATTGATAACCCTGTATTTGGAAAGCAAATGAAAACTGACCCTTCGAATCCAGGTACTTGGCATAATGTAGAAAATCACAATGCATATACCGGGAAAATAATAATTCTGGTAGATCAAACAACACAAAGCGCCGCAGAATATTTTACAATGCATCTTCAATCCATACCGGACGCGATAACAGTCGGCTCACAAACAGCAGGAGCAGATGGGGATATTGTCCTTGTAACGATGCCAGGATATATGAACTTTTATTTTTCAAGTGTAAAAGTCTTATACCCAGATGGTACTGATACTCAACGACGAGGTGTGAGAGTGGACATCGAGGTAAGGCCAAGTGTCGATGGAATTAGAAACAATAGGGATGAAGTATTGGAATATGCACTCCAATTAGCCACAGAGAGCTAATCTCTAAGATGAATTTATTATGAAAAACTCAAAGAAGTTACGGCTCAAAAAAGAGATTGTCGAGGCTCTGACTCCTATTGCTGCGCGGTACGTGCAAGGAGGTTGTAGCAAAGGAGAAATTACAGTCATATCAAAAGACTGCGGAAATAAAACCCAAAAGTGTACTCTTGACTGTTCATTGGGTACTTGTGATCCACAAACAGGAACTAATTGTCCGTCAGCTTATACTTGTGCAGAGATTTGTGGAGGAAGTGTTGTGCGATGTATTGGTGATTTGGAATAAAATTAACTGTTGGCCGACAGTAATTATATGTACAATTAAAAAATCTTAGTTATGAAAAGTCAGAAAAAATTAGAGCTAAAAAAGGAAACCATTGAAATCCTTTCTCAAAATTCAGTACGACGCATCCAAGGAGGGTGTAGTAAGGGAGAAATCACGGTAAAAAAACCAACGGACGGTACATGCAATAATTGCTTCCCGACTATAACATGTGAACCGTCGGTAGATGTCTGTCCTACAAAAGATGCAAAATGTAAATCAGATATGCATTGCTCTGAATTTGCATGTGCAAGCGCCACAGTATGTGGCGACACAACACAAGCAATTGATTGCAGGCATGTAGGTGCGTAAGTTGATTGCCATATAGTATTAGATTTAGAAACGGCATTATTTATTGAGATCAAGGAGAAGAATTTTCTTCTCCTTGATTATCAAGATAATTAAAACCTATAATAATGAGTTTCCCTCGGTATACACAGTTGGATACGATGGACTGCGGCCCGACATGCCTGCGAATTATCGCTGCATTTTACGGTCGGCACTACTCCCTGCAAAATCTGCGTGATCGCTGCCATATCACGCGGGAAGGCGTCTCGTTGTTAGGTATCAGCGATGCGGCTGAAAGTATCGGTTTGAGGTCGGTCGGTGTAAAACTCACGTGGCAGCAGCTCCGCGACGAAGCCAATTTTCCTTGCATCGTACATTGGAACCAGCGACATTTTGTGGTCGTCTATAAAATCGAGAAGAAACGCGGGCAGTGGTGGGTCTATGTTTCCGATCCGGCCGTAGGATTACTCAAATATAGCGAACGACAATTTCTCAAATCGTGGTTGCAGACTGGAGCCGAAGATTCCGTTTTGCAAGGTGACCTTTCCGGCGATTCCTCGGCCAAAGGCATTGCCCTCCTGTTGGAGCCGAAACCGGAGTTCTATGCAGAGAAGGGCGATGAGGATAAACGGCTGAATTTCGCCTCGATGCTGCGTTATCTGCGGCCTTACAAATCCTACCTGCTCCAACTCGGCCTTGCGATGCTGATTGCTGCCGTACTCGGCCTGATCCTTCCGTTCCTGACCCAATCGGTCGTCGATACGGGTATCGGGAATAGCAACCTTTCGTTCGTGGTGATGATTCTCATCGCCCAGGTGGTGCTGACACTCGGACAGATGGCCAACAACCTCATCCGTTCGTGGTTGATGCTCCACATGACCACACGCATCAGTATCTCGCTCATTTCGGACTTTCTGGCCAAACTCATGCGCCTGCCCATTGCGTTTTTCGATTCGAAGATGGTCGGCGACATCATGCAGCGCATCGGGGATTACAACCGGATCCAGACATTCCTGACCGGTTCGTTGCTGAGTATCGTGATGGCTGCCGTGTCGCTCGTCATATACAGTGTCGTGATGGCCGGGTACGATCTCGGCATCCTCGGCGTATTCCTGCTCGGCAGCGGTCTTTATATCCTGTGGGTATTGATATTCCTCAAACGCCGCCGCAAGCTGGACTACATGCGTTTTCAGGAGTCGGCCAACAACCAGAGCAATATCGTCCAGCTTATCAACGGTATGCAGGACATCAAGCTGAACAACTGCGAGAAGCAGAAACGCTGGGAATGGGAACGTATCCAGGCCAAACTGTTCAAGGTTTCGATCAAGAGCCTGACACTCGGACAGACACAGGAAGTAGGCGGTACGTTCATCGACCAGACCAAGAATGTTATCATCTCGTTCCTTGCCGCCAGTGCCGTCATCAATGGGGAAATGACGCTCGGTATGATGATGGCCATGCAGTACATCATCGGCCAGCTCAACGCCCCCATATCGCAGTTCATCAGTTTCGTGCAGGCCACGCAGGATGCGAAAATCTCGCTCGAACGCCTGAACGAAATTCAGGAAAAACCGGATGAGGAACCCGAAGACGCGGGTCTGATCCGCGACATCCCCGAAAACGCGGCCATCGAGTTCCGAAACGTAGTTTTTCAATACGAAGGGCCGCACTCGGACAAAGTGCTGGACGGAATCGACCTGACGATTCCGCATGACAAGGTTACGGCCATCGTAGGCGAAAGCGGCAGCGGCAAGACGACACTGCTTAAAATGATGCTCGGCTTTTACGCTCCGGTCGAGGGTGACGTGTTGCTGGGCGGTCGCAGGCTCTCCGCTTTCAGCCCGAATTGCTGGCGTCAGGAGTGCGGAACGGTCATGCAGGAGAGTTTCGTATTTTCCGATACGATCGCCAATAATATCGCCGTATCGGATGAAATACCCGATATGAAACGGATCCGCCGGGCGGTGGAAATCGCCAATATCGGAGAGTTCATCGAATCGCTGCCATTGGGGTATAACACCCGTATCGGAGCCGACGGACACGGGTTGAGTACGGGTCAGAAACAACGCCTATTGATTGCCCGTGCCGCTTATAAAGATTCCAAATACCTCTTCTTCGACGAAGCGACCAATTCACTCGACGCTAACAACGAGCGCACGATTATGGAGCGTCTGGAGAAATTATTCAAAGGCAAAACCGTCGTTATCGTGGCACACCGTCTTTCGACAGTCCGCAATGCCGATAACATCATCGTTTTGGCGCACGGACGCATCGTCGAGCAAGGCACGCACGAAGAGCTGACGGCAAAAAAAGGATATTATTACGGACTGGTGAAAAATCAGTTGGAATTGGGAAGTTAAAGAAAAATTACTAACTTTAATAAACTATTGGAGACTTGCCTTCTTCAATAAAATGGAAAATTTAGACTTTCGTTTTTCCGGTTCGGCAAAGGCAGTGAAAATCGCTGCCCTCACCTTGCCGAAGCCATTTTTACGAGAAAGCAAAACAGAGTGTGACGGCTCATAAGTTCAACTTAAACGCAAGAAAGGCAGTTGCAAAAATACAATTTTCCGACCAATTTGCATTATTGTGACGAAACGGCAGTTTATTCCGGTGCTGTCGCACGCAAAACCGATTGAACGAACTGAATGTATTCTTTCAAAAAATGAAAGCTATGAAAAAGTTTAAGGTCATCGAGGAAAGTAGATTTCTGAATAAACAAAATTTAAAGCAGATTGTAGGAGGTAAATGCATTGGAGATACAAATTTTACAATATGCGAACCCGGAGCACAATTAGCTGGGGGATTCTCGACCAACCCTATGTGCCCCGGACAACTTCGGTGGGGTACTTGTGATATTGGATGGGATTATCAAGGTGCAGGTGCATGTTTCAATAATTTTGTGACAGAACCTTGTAGCGCTAAGAAACAATATATTGGTCCAATAGCGCCGCCATTGGGTTAAATATTTTTTAGGGAGAGGAATGCTCCTCTCCCTAAAATTCAGAAAACTTACCAACTATATCTTATGAAAAGATTAATTTTTTTTGTATTTGTTTTTAGCTTTATAACTGGCATTACATGCGGTCAGATTCAAACGAAAGTTGACGAGCGTTTTGAACTTACGAGTATTGCATTTATGCTGGCAGGAGCTCCTGAATATAATCAATGTGGAGTCCGATCCTATAAACAAGATATTCAAAATCAATTTGAGAAATACAAGTCTGATAATTCTATAAAATACATGCGAGAGCTTAATCAGGCTCATGGAATCGGTTATAATGCCATAACGAACGTAGCTGATTTACTTCAAATTAAAAATGGCATTATTTCTTTGCAACCACAATATGATATGAGCGATGTTTTCGAACGTGATTCGCGCTGGAACGAATCACTATTGACAGAATTTATCACCATGCTCAATCGATTCTACGATAAAAGTAATTTTCAAAAGTTTTACAAGAATCATCAAAAATTATATAAGGTCGCAGAAGAACGAATGGATACCTTGCTTGCAAGAGCAAATACCGATTGGTTTGAAAATTTTTTCGGGAGATCGTTGGATGGTTTCTCTCCTGAAGTCTATATCAGCCTTGTCAATGGTGCGAGCAATTATGCAATGGGAAATAATAGCGTGCTGATTGGAGTGTTTGATGATGCAGAAGGCTTACCCAATCCGACTAATTATAATACACTACCTGTGCTTATTCATGAATGGGGACATCACTTTACTAATCAAATTGTCTTTGAGTATTGGACACAAATGAGAGATGCGGCAGAATTGATCTATCCCTATGTCGAATCGGCAATGAATCAAGCCGGATATGCAGGGGCAGAAACTATGACGATAGAGTGGTTGAATAATCTTTTTACGATTATGTACTATAGGGAAACAACCCCGGAGATGGTACCTATGACAACGGCGCTTATTATGCAAAAAGGGTTCATTTGGATTGATAGAAGTGTATGTTTTATGGATAATTTTTATACCTATCGAGACAGATATCCTAATATAAAAGATTTTATGCCTCAATTAATTGCATTCTTCAACTACACTGCCAGCCAATTTGATATTGTCTATAGGGAATATAAAAATAGCTGTCCATTTATTACAAATATCTATCCGGCATACGGAACGGATATTACCAACTTTGATGAAATTGTGATTACGTTTTCGGAACCGATGCTTGGCACTTGGGGATTTCAAAGTGCAGAAGAAGATGAAAATATTAAAAATTTAAGAGAAATCATTAAGGCAATTCAATGGTCTAACGATAATATGCAAGCACATATTTTACTTGACAAAACAAAAATGGAATCGGATTGTAGGTATGGTGTACGTTTATATCCATCTGGATTTTGTTCTGCTCGTTATTTTCCTCTTGATGAAAAATGCATTAATTTACAATTTAATACAATAAGAAAATGAAAATTTCTAAATATACTTTTTTCTTTGATATAGAGAATACGGATTTTTACGCTTATAATACGCTTTCCAATGCACTAATCGAAATAGATCAAGAGTCTTATAATATTTTACATAATAGGATTCAGGACGAAGACTTATCCGAAATGTTATTTGATAATGATTTATGGAACGCATTGGTAACAAATAATATCTTAACCGATAATAATGAAGATGATTTTCTCAAATATAAGGCTTCTATTATGAGAATGAGGAGCCAGCGAACAGGAATGCATTTAACGCTTGCCCCAACTATGGATTGTTGTTTCCGTTGCCATTACTGTTTTGAGAAATACAAAGAGAAGAAGTACATGACACCGGAAGTAATGGATCGAATTACCAAATACGTTACATCATGTTCTGATCTAAAAAACATCAAAATTACTTGGTTTGGAGGCGAACCACTTATGGCTGTTCCTCAGATTGAAGAATTTTACGACAAGTTCAGTGCTGTATGGAAAGAACCTGTCAACTCAAATATTATAACAACTGGATACCATATTGATAAGGAGGCTGTTAGAGTTATGAAAAAGGTTGGGATAACATTCGTACAGATTACTCTGGATGGAATGAAAAAGACACATAACGAAGTAAAGCATTTGGCTTCAGGAGAAGATGTATTTGAAAGAGTAATTTCTAATATTGAATTATTGAATGATCTTGCTCCTGAAATTAATGTTACGATTCGTGTTAATCTAACCTTAAAGAATAAGCATGAATACGCAGAACTATATAAATTTTGTCAAAATCGATTTGGAGAAAGACGCAACATAGGTTTGACACCAGCATTTGTTCTGGATCGTAGTATAAGTAATTGTGATGTATGCATCGAAAATGGCATATTGTTTACTCATGAGAATCGATCTGAATTTATTTTAGATTTGGCACATAAAGGATTTGATTCTCCATTTATTCGTTATCCAGAACCGTTTTTTAACGAATGTGCAGTTAGAAATGATATGGCTATCGCATTCGATCCGGAAGGATATACCTATAAATGTTGGGAGGTAATAGGAAATAAAGAATACGCTATTGGTAAATTGGATAAAGACGGTATTTTAGCAAATATTAATGAAAAAATCTTAAATCGCCAGCTATATGGTGCTGATACGTTTGAAGATCCCGTTTGTTCCAAATGTAAGTACCTTCCAATTTGCAACGGAGGCTGTCCTATTCAACGTATTCAAAATAAATTTGAAAAAGCTCATAACGATTGTTGTACTCCATACAAAGGCTTTACTCCCGATTTTTTGAAAATACATATCGCCAGAAAAAAAGCACTGGAAGTCGCTGCTACTGAAAAACAGCAATAAAAGGACAGGTTATGCCGCAGTTCAGAGATAACTTTCACAGCGAAGAGGCGCAGGAGATCATGGGACGTGCGCCTTCGTGGGTCGTGCGGTGGGGAATTACGGTCATTTTCGTCATACTTGCCCTAATCGTTTTGGGCTGCTACATCATCAAGTATCCGCAGACCGTCACGGCTCCCATATCCATTACGACAGTCAATGCCCCCTCCGACCTTACGGCCCGTTACGACGGACTGCTCGACAGCGTATGTGTCGGCAACGGGGAGAACGTCCGTACCGGTCAGCTTATCGCTTTGCTCGCGACACCGGCCGACTACGACGACATCCGGTCGTTGGAAGAGCACCGCCACCGATTCGCCGCAAGCGCTCGCCGAGGCCGAATGGGTGTCCGACCGATATGTTCTGGGCGACCTGCAATCCACATGGGCGGAGTTTGCCGCCCGCTGCCTCGATTTTAGGCATTATCTGGCCACCGATCTCATCGGAACGAAGAAGCGCCTTCTCGAAGCCCAGATTGCGAAAAACAAGCGCTATTATGCCCAATTGGAGGCACAGGGCAAACTGCTCGACAAGGACCTTGCTATGGGGCAGCGGACATTGGAGCGGGACTCGCTGTTGTTCACTCAATCGGTTATTTCTGCGGCCGATTATGAAACTTCCGTACAGAACTATCTCGCCAAACAGAACAGCAAGGCCGGCTTCGATGCGACACTGACTTCTACGGAACTCACCATCCTGCAAACCGAACAACAGTTGGTGGAACTCTCCGTGCAGCGTGAGAACGAGGTGGCCGAGTACGAACGTACCATAGGTCAGTTACGCCAACAACTGCTCGCCGCCATAGCCCAGTGGAAAGAACAGTATGCGGTCATCGCTCCGATGGACGGTATCGTGTCATTACAGGGATATTGGAGCAAGGGGCAACATGTGACTGTCGGCTCCGCTCTTGCCAGCATCGTCCCGGAAAAGGAGACTGAAGTGATCGGCCGTATGGAGGTCCCTTCGGCCGGATTCGGCAAGGTGGAAACCGGGCAGACGGTCAACGTCAAGCTGAACGGCTTCCCCTATATGGAGTATGGTGTCCTGAAAGGTACGATACGTTCTATTTCCTCGGTTCCGGCTTCGGTGCAAACCGCGACCGGTACGACGATCGCCTATACGGTCGAAGTCGTATTTCCCGAAGGAATGAGGACGACCTATGAGAAAGAGCTGCCGATGATTCAGCAGATGGACGGTACGGGCGAAATCATCACGGAGGATATGCGCCTTATCGAGCAATTCATACAACCTATCGTATCGCTGTTCAAAAACCGCTGACCATGAGATGCCGCATAATACCATTGTTCGCCGCCGTCGCTTCGGTGCCGATGTTGTTCGGTGCAACACCGCTCAGCGCACAGGAAGTGCAACGCTGGACGCTGGAAGAATGTATCGCCTATGCTTTCGAACATAATATCGAAGTCAAGCAGGCCGAACTCGACGTTCAAACCAAACGGCTAACCCGCTCGGATGCGGGTTGGGCCTATGCTCCCGACATCTCCGCATCGAGCAGTTACAGCTTCTCCAGCGGCCGCGTACTGGATCCCACCACGTATGAGTTCGTGGAGCATCAGAGCGTGAACGGTACTTCGACCTCTGTCGGTGCCTCGGTCACTTTATTCAACGGTATGCGGAATCTCCATAACCTCGAACGCTCCCGCCTCGATCTGCGTGCGGCGCTGTTGGGTGTGGAGAAGGCCCGCAACGACATCCGGCTCAATATCACGGCCTATTATCTGGAGATTCTTTGCGCCGAAGAGAACATCCGCAATGCCGAACAGACGGTCGAAACTTTGAAAATACAGGAGGAAAAGACCCGTAAATCGGTCGAGGCGGGGAAAGTCACCTCTGCCGACCTCTTGCAGATACGTTCGCAACTGGCCAATGCGGAAAACACTCTTTTGTCGGCTCGAAATTCCTACGACATCGCCCGCCTGAATATTTGTCAGCTCCTGGAAATAGAAGATTACACGACATTCCATACCGTCGCTCCTTCGGATAATATTTTGGGAGATACGCCGATGCCGGTCAGTACCGATGCGCTTCTGGCCTCGGCGCAGCAACTCCCGGAGGTGGAGTCCGCAAGGCTGGGTATCGACATCGCCCGCCGCGATCTGCGAATCGCCCGTTCGTCCTACTATCCGACGCTTTCGCTTTCGGCCGGCTACGGGTCGAGTTATTCCGACGCCAGACAGAAA
>ERZ779641.384-NODE-384-length-14857-cov-3.34029_pt1 | contig 14857 bp, 17 predicted proteins | sample MGYA00511373_ERZ779641 | MGnify/ENA primary metagenome ERZ779641 (study PRJEB29588, sample SAMEA2163351) | human gut metagenome | biome: human gut; feature: human-associated habitat; material: faeces | place: Denmark | collected 2008/2010 ...
CGTGATTATATTGAGTATCTGTAAGTCAGCAAGTTCAGTCAAAGGCAAAATCTGATTTACTTCCCTGTCAAAAGTTATTATGCTTATGCAAACAGTTTCCAACGCATACGGGTCTTGACGTAGAGTCGCAATCATATCTGACAAACCGACCTTGACACTTTCTATCGGTTCACCCTTCATAGAACCGCTGGTATCAATCAAAATATATACAGGTAAATGTCTCATTCTTGATAAACTTTATAGCATAAGTGGCACAAACTGTTTCGTGCCACTTTGCTTTGTTTCTTTACACAACGATATTTACTTCTGGAGGTGGAGGAGGTAACTCGCTCATTGATGCAACATCGCCGTGAGTATCCTCTACTTTTTGGCTGCCTGTACTGATGCTTGCACTCACCCATTTGAAGAACGCCTTAATCGTTGCACTGTCGGCTGTATCAAGCTGAACAACATTTTCTGTAATCTGCTTTAACGTGTTCGTGTTAGCACCTTGCCCTGCGGCGCAAGCTACAACCATACCGAATTTTCTTTTCTTGAACTCGTCAAGCCCCTTCTGCAAATCATCTGTAGGTTCGCCATCTGTCATGAGAAAGACTAAAGGCTTCCAATCACCTTTGACTTCTTGTGTGGTTTTGACAATTTCGGTATCAACCTTTTGTGCAAGCAAAATTAGTGCTTCGCCCAAAGCTGTACATCCGCTTGCTTCAATTTGGGGTTGTTGAAAAGCCGATAATTCTGTAAGAGGTGTTACCTGTTGAGCTGCAGAATTGAAAGTTATGATACTAATATATGCTGTTTCAAGGGCATAAGGGTCTCCTCGTAAGGTTGAAATAAGTGTCTGGACACCATTTTTAACCGCCTCTATCGGTTCCCCGTACATAGAGCCGGATGTATCCAATAACAAATAAACTGGTAATCTTCTCATTACTCTATTTTGAATATGAAGTTAATATTCTCTTTACTGTTTGCCGAAGGTCGTTTTGGTCATCAAAAGCATCACCAATTGCCGCAAATTTCCAATCACCATTCCGTCGATATAGCTTGCCCATAATGAGGGCATTCTTCCCCATAAACTGATTTTCCTTTGCAACATCATATTGTGCAAAAATGGATTTCACCATTTTAGGAGTTCCTTCATACATACGAATTGCAACGTATGGGATTTTTTGAAAGTCTATATTCCTTGGCTGGTATATGTTCAAGAAGAAAAATATCTGGTCTATTGCAGGATTGACTTTTGTAAGGTCAACGGTTATTATCTCATTGTCCAATCCATCGTCGCCGCCCTTATCTCCTTCCGTATCATCGGGAGTATGGTACATAGATTTGTCTGCCGACCAATCTTTATGGGAAGTCCTGCGGCTTGGAAAAACTCTTTTTTATATAAAGGGGAATACAGAGTGTCAACAAGTTTGCCGTTGCTGTCGGCCATAACACAACTTAAATCAACATCTACATCGAGTTCCTCTTTTTTTGTTCCAAATCCTAAGAAGCCTGTTTTTTCAATAACAATAGCTCCCCAATTACACCCAACACAAAAGCTGGTAAGTTTCGCTCCATTATCTTTTTCAAGATTAATGCGCTGACCTTTTTCTAATCGTATTGCCATATTAAAATCAGATTAAGTATATTTTTCAACTAACTCTTCAAGACCGCCATGATGTCCAATGCCTGTTGCTTGAATTTTCCAATCGTTATTGCGTCGATATAACCTGCAAAATTCAACGGAAGCACAAGCTGAAAAATCTTCGGTTAAATCATAGACAAATTCTCCTTGACCTTCAGCCTCTTGTCCTTGTTTGTAAAGACGAACGTAAGCCCGTTCTACTTGACCGAAATTTTGTTTTCGTTCTTTGTATTTATGAATGCTTACAGTTATTATAATTTCCTGAATGTCATTTCTCACTTTTGAAAGGTCTATATCCATAGTTTCATCATCGCCACTTTCTGATGTGGAACCATCTTCATCATCAATAGACCCAATAACAGACATTTCGGGGTCAACAGGGCGTGATTGCGCCCTCATTTCATCGTTCGTCGCCCACGCAGTATATGGGTATATCTTACGTGGCTCGACCAACTTACCCTTGTTTTTCCCATCAAGATAAACCTTCAGCCGTTTTTCTGAATTATAAAAAACCAAGTAATCGTCTGCTGGGATTTTATGGGTATCATTAACCATGAAAGCCGAAACGTCAAGGTCGAAATCGTCATCCGACGAAGCATCTTCATTCACGTCCCAGCCAAGCCCAACATGAAAAATATTCATGTTGAGCACATGGTTCTGCCCCTTAACAAGATTTATAGGCATGATTTATTGATATTTGTTGACCAATGCTTGCAATCCACCTTTGTTACCTATGCCCATAGCTTCGAACTTCCATTCTCCACCACGGCGATACAAACGTCCAAACTCGACAGCTGTTTCAATAGAAAAATCCTCGTCCAAATCATAGCGTGCTATTTCTTCATTAGTGATTGAATTGTAGATGCGGATGTAAGAATTTCTCACTTGCCCAAAATTCTGTTTCCTTTCGTCTGCCTTATAAATTGTGGCAACAAATAGTATTTCTTGAATAGAAGGGTCAACTTTTTGCAGGTCAACATTCAATGTTTCATCATCCCCTCCGTCACTATTACCTCCAGTAGTGTCATCACCTGTAGATTCCACCGCCCCGTCTGGCGATTTCGGATTATTGTAGAATATGAAATAATTGTCATTGGGAATTTTCTTGTTGCTTCCCAACATAAATGCAGAGGCATCCAAATCGAAATCAAAACCTGTACCTTCATTCGGGTCCCATCCGAGACCTACACTAACTTTAGATAGACCTATGCCTATCCGCTGTCCTTTTTCCAATGTAATTGCCATAATCGTATTTGCTTAAATTTTACGCAAAATTAGGCAATAAGTATTTGATTTACATAAATATGCAATATTACACTTGATAAAGGGAAAAATCGTCTGCAAAAAGTTGCAAGGTTATAAGGCCAATACCCGACTCCAAAAAGCTGAATCCTCAAAACGACAAATTTGCCTTGCTTGCATATCGTAACAAAGGCACAATTCCGGAGGAATGGCTACACAATAATTGCCAAAAAGATTTCGTTGAACCAAGTAGTCATCGGCATTGCTTAACAATTCTCCGATTTGGCGAATTTGTTGTTTAATCAGACTTAACATTGGCAACCTGTTTTCCGAAAGATATATTTTCGGAGCACGAAATTTATCCCCACCAAAACCTTCATAAATCATCTCATACTTTAGCTGTATAAGCTGCATACGGTGGTCAAATCTTTTTAGAGCCTTGGCGTTTTCCGGTTTGCTAAAATTTATTCCACCACTTCCTGATTCCAACAAGAATAAGGCATACAAGGCTTTCTCCCTTCTATGAAGTTTTGATAACTTTATTTCGGCCTCAGGCAAGAGAATCTCTCCATGAAGCAGGTCTATAACAACACTACTTCTAACGCCTTTTCTATCTGTAAATATGTCAAATACCTGCTTGTAGTAACCACGATAAACAAATCTTTCCTTGCCTTCAAAAGAAGGATTCAATACTTTTGGCTTATACAGTTTCATGAACAGGTCTGTAAAATCCCTGGCTATATTAAGAGCGTCCTTTTCGAGAGTTATCGAAAGAAAATTTGAGTATATATTACCTTCAACAAGCGAATCGTTTATACACAAAAGCATCGACGGTAACGATTCGTCCAAGTCTTTGAGATTCATTTTCCCGACAATGCCTTCCTTGCAGAAATCAGATGTATTTAACGAGGTTAACTGCCGTATCATATCTCCCATCTGTTTCTCTGAAATTTTAGGATACAGAAAGGAAAGCAATGACAATAATTTACTTTGTGGCAATGACTTATAATGCTCGCATACCTTTGGAAGATAAACGAAATTCAAGCCAATTAACCGGAATTCATTGGATATTTCCCTATAAGCATCAGAGATTTCCTTGTTTGCCTCCTTGTAATATTCCCCTTCAATATAAAGTATCTGTGATTTTTCGGTTAACGTGTTATTAGGTAAAACTGTCGAATATATTTCAGCGTGTGTGAAATATTTCTCAGACAAGCAAGCTATTATGGCAAGTACAATAAGCCCTTCTTCTCGACTAAAAGCGTTGTCTGACAAGGCCAAATTGTAAAAATCTCCAACAATGTCCTGAATTAGACTTGGAGATAAATTCTTTAACAGGCAAACAGCATCGGACAAAGTCATGGAATCGCCCATAGCTTCATCATCTTTCGTTATGCGGTACTTGTCTTTAATCCCATCCAAGTAATCGATTTCTCGTAAGTCGATAATAGAATCAGCTTTCACAATATCTGAAACTATCCGCATAATGCTAGCACGTTCATTCTGCTTCATTGCCGAGTCAAAGTGCGGACTTGATTCCCGGCAAGTCTGCTGTTTCACAAAAAGGTTTAGACAAAAGAAAAGCGTGGGAATCATGCTTGTTACTCGTCCCACACATAGAGGCTCTGGCATCGCCCTGTTAGTCGAAACGAGCAACGCCGAAGCCCACGCCGATATGTATATAAACGAATGTGATGCAAACAACCGACAAGGTCTGCCTGCATACAATCAATCGGATATAACATACCCATGGACATCTACCGTTGCTTTGAATTTGACTAACAATTCGAAACTGCCAGATTTCTATGTGTCAAGAACAAAGCGTCAAGTAAACGCCTTCCATTTTGTCAGTCCTCAATCCCTTCCCATAGCCCGCTTCATACGTTTTATTGCGTATTCAAGCCCGGCGTGAGCACTTTTCCATTGCAAGCCCTTAATAAGGATTTGCTCTTGAAAAATTGGCGAGGACTTTTGCAAAGATAGCTATTTGTAAACTAAGTCAAGAAGGAAATGAAGAAAAGTTCGTAAAATCAATAAAAATAGGTCTCGTTTTAAATTAAGATTTAGTTTTTGCGAATGTTTCTTTTACATTAACGCCACAGGATTCCACATCAACGCCAAATGCTGCCACGAAAGCACAAAGCGATTGACTTTTGCCAACCATGCCTTTACTTTGCGTTGTCAAGCAGAGCGATATTCCCGAAATGTGGAGAGTGAGGGCAACAAAGTGCCACAAGCTGCCACCTCACTGCATATCCATCGCATTACGGAGATTAGTCCTTTACTTTGCAGGCAAAACCGAGTATCAACATTAAAAACAGTATCGACTATGGACATTTTGATTATTCAGAAAGAGGCGTTCGAGGAAATGGCGGCGAAGTTCAGCCGTTTCACGGAACGTGTGGATGCCCTCCTTGCCAAGCAGGGCGGCAAGTCTTTGAACGGGTGGATGGACAACCAAGAGGTATGCCGACAGCTCAACATCAGTCCGCGAACCTTGCAGACGCTGCGCGACAACGGTACGCTGGCTTATTCACAAATCAACCACAAGGTGTTTTACAAGCCGGAGGACGTGATGCGCATCGTAAAGCCAGCCGAACACAAACGGGCGAACAGAACCGTTTGATTACGATTGTACCACTAAATCCAACGTAACATGAGCGAAATGATTACCAAAAACAATGTGCTGGTCGCCCAGTTCGGCGACACGCTTGACCGTCTGCTAGACGGCATTGAGAACTTCGTGGTAAACAGCCGTCCGACTTTGGGCGGAGAACGCTTCCTGACGGACAGGGAAGTGTCGGCACGGCTGAAAGTGAGCCGCCGCACCTTGCAGGACTACCGCAACACCGGAATGATAGCCTACTACCAGTTGGGCGGCAAGATTCTTTATAAGGAATCGGACATCGAGCGGATGCTTGCCGCCAATTACCGGGAAGCGTTCAGATAGAATAAAACCTCAGATGGCGTTAGAGGCAGTCTCATACGCCGTCTGAGGGTATCTCTTACGCCGTTTGAGGTCGACTCAATTTCCCGCTCTCTTTCCACGTGACGGGGAGAGCGAAAAGAAAAGGTTGATAGGTTTACTCTCGTGACTTGCTTTCAGTCTGCCCATAATGAACCGTCTGAACGCCATACATTCCTTAGTCCTAAGCCGGAAGGCGATGGCAATTACCATTTCAAGGCTGTACACATCATAGCAAATTCTACCGTCTTGTTTGACATGCCGCATCGTTTCTTCTTCCGATAACTCCATGCTCTTGTAGATGGAATGTACAGCTTTGCGTATGTCACAACCGAATACATTGAATGCATCGGACATTTCCTGCTGCGTCATCCAAACGGGAGCGGTCGGCATAATGACCGTCCCGTTTTCGTTGATTGATATTATTCCACGTTCCATAATCATTTCCCAATCTGTTCATTATTAAAGTCTGTTTCTTTTGGCAATTCTTGCCTTTTGTACCATTTGCCTGTTCCGTACATCATTCTGACCGCCATCAGGTTGTCCATGTCCTTTGAAATCTTTTTGTCCGTTACTTCCGCGTACCGCTGGGTGGTTCTTATACCGGAGTGCCCCATCATCTTTGCGATGCTCTCAATGGGTATTCCCTCCGAAATCAAAAATGTTCCGAAGGAGTGCCTGCTTTGATGGTAGGACAAGTTTTCCTCCCTGCCGATGGCAACGCCCAATTCGTGTATCTCAAACCACATTTCGTCACGGCTCGGAAGCGGGAACACGGGCTTCGTGTCGTCCGTGGTGTTGTAGAGGTCAAGTATCTGTTCCGCTATCGGGTGCAGGGGAATGAACGCCTCCACGTTGGTTTTCTTCCGGTTGATGCGGATGTAACGCCTGCCGTCGGCGGTCGTACCGATGTGGTGCGGATGGAGTAGCATAGTGTCCACGTACGCCAATCCCGTGAACGTCGAAAACAAAAATGCCCTCCGACCCAGTTCCTGCAGCGGGTCAAGCATAGGGGTTTCAAGAATGGCTTTCAGTTCCGCACGGCTGATGTGCCTGTGCTTCGGCGCAGGCTTCTTCTCGTATTCCATGTCCTCCAACAGGTTGGCACGAAGTATCCCGTAGTCCACGGCAAGATACACCAGCTTACTCAGCCAGCACAGGCACTTGTTGATTTGCTGTGCGCTGAAATTCTTGTTGCGCTTCATGAACGCCTTGTAGGAACTGCCGAAGTCCTCCGTGATGTCGGTGAACTTGATGTCCTCCTTGCCCAACGAGGTAAGGTAGTCTTTCAGGTATTTCTGGTAATACCCCGAATGGCGGTAGGTGGACGTGGAGTTTATCTCCTTTGAACGGGCGAGCAGCCGCTCACGCTCCCTTTCACCCATCTGCAACAGCTTGGTGGGGATGACAACCCTTTTCGCCAATGCATTTTTGAGCAGTTCGGCACTCACCACGTTCTGTTTCTTCAAAATCTCATCGTAGGCAAGCTCTATGGACTTGCGGAACTCTTGCAAGCGGTTATTCTCACGGACTACCCGGATGGTTCCCGCCTTGCTGTTCCAATCTTCCGGTCTGCAATAGATACCCGTCGCCATCGTGGAACTCTTGCCGTCTATGGTTATGCGGCAAAGGACGGAGGTCGTGCTATCAGCCTTTACTTTGTTTCTGTTGATATACGGTAATATGGAAAATGTACTGCGCATAGATGTTATGTTTTGGGATTAAAGAATAAGTTTCAAGTCTTTGGTTGCCTCAATGTACTTGTCCATGTCCTCAAAGAGCTTCTTCGGGGTGACACGGGCATAGACCTGCGTGGTGGTTATATCGGAGTGTCCTAACATCCGGCTGATGGTTTCAATCGGCACTCCGGCTTCCAGCGTAATTAACGAGGCAAACGAGTGACGTGCTTGATGGTAGCACAAGCTGGTGCTCACCCCTGCAAGTACGGCGAGTGATTTCATGTGCCGCCGAAGGTTGGGATGGTGTATCATGGGGAACAATGTCGAACGGTTGTCATCATGGTATTTCTCTATCAAGGCGATGGCTTCCGGCAGCAGCTTTACACTTGCCCGAAGCTCGTTCTTCTTGCGGCGGTATTTCAGCCAGAGGCTTCCCTCGTCATCCGTGTAGAGGTTCTCACGGGTGACGCTTACGGCATCCGCATAGGCGGTTCCCGTATAGCAGGCAAACAGGAAAAGGTCACGGGCGAGGATGTGCGTGGTGCGCCATGCGGGTATTTCCACATCACGTATCTTCTCAAAGTCCTCGCGGCTCAACGCCCTCAGTGTCCGCTCCGTCTTTTGCGGCAAGGTGAAATTGGAGAAATGGCATCTTTCGGCATATCCCTCCTTGTAGGCGATGCGGCATACCTTTTTCAGGATGGCAAGATAGTGGCACACTGTATCCACGGCATACCCTTTTACGTCCATCACATAGTTCTGGTAGTCGTGGATGAACTGTTCGGTAAGCTGCCCGAAAGCGATGTCTTTCGTCTTAAACTGGCATTGGACAAATTCTTCCAATGTGCGGCGCATATAATAGTATGCCGGATATGTCCCTTTTGCCCGGTCTATTCCGATACGCGCCTTCAAGTCCTCGCAGATGCGGTCGGTCATCCGAAGCAGCGTCATCTGCGTTTTCATGCTGCCTTGAAACAAGTCTTTGACCGCCGTAGCGTCAAAGTCCTGCCCGCGCTCAATTAGCGTGTCAAACGCCGCATTGACCGCAAACAGCAGCTTGTCCAGTTTGGCATTGGTTTCCACCGCCTCGCGGCTCTTTCCGTCCAGACGGCTTTCACGTGCGTTCCACAACTCCGGCTTGCACGACAGCTTGCAGCCGAACTGCGCCATCGTGCGGTTCACCGTTATCCTTCCCATAATCGGGGCTTTGCCCGACTTGTCCGTTCCGCTCTTTTTCAGGTAGAGCAGCACCTTGAATTTCTCGATTTTCATACGCTCACACTTTTTTGATGCAAAGTTACTTTGAGTGAAAGCGTTCATTGATTTGCAGAACGGTGCGTATCGGTGCAATCGGCACGGGTATACAACAACTTCATTTTCCGTGCGTTACCTGTCCTTGCTTCGGTAACAGGCGGCTAACGGCTTGGTAACTGAAATGCCTTACCATTCCGCACTCCGTTGCGTTTCCGGCATCCGGCAGAATAATGCGAAACCGCTCATTTCAAACGGGTTGCGTTTTATCGTTACTTGTCTGCTGACGGCTGCTTTGTGGGTTCTGTTCCACTGCTTTAGGCATACATACGCTACACTACAAATCGCAGCCGGTACTGACATCTTCACAGTGTCAAAAATGCTTACTCATAAGAATGTTGCGACAACACAAATCTATGCTGAATTAGTAAGTGAAAAGAAAAGAGAGACTGTCGATAAAATATCACTAAAGTAATATGCAATAAAATTGCATATCTGAAATAAACATGCAATAGTGATCAAAAGTTTTTATATGTATAGCCGTTGGGAAAATCGAAGTTTCCCAACGACTTTTTCATTTATGTAACAATACAAAATACAGTTAAAAATGTAAATTTTCTTTGTTCGTTTTTTTATAAGTATGATTGGCAATTTCACGAAGTATGATACTTATATTATATTAAAAACCAGACATTTTGTAATCATTTTCTTTAATTTCTGATACTTCAAAAATATATTTGCATCAAAATCAATAACAAAAAATCATTAATTATGAAAAGATTAAATTTATTCCATTTTGCTGTAATATATGTAACTGCAATATGTTCAATTACCTCAATTCCCAGATATCTGATATTAAAAGGAAACTCCCCACATAGTCTGGATCTTGTATTATACTCACTCTTCACTACCCTACTTTTTATTATAATCATATTTATGATTGAAGCAACTTACTGTAAATATATTGTACCTACAATATGTAATCTTATTGATGTAGTACAAGATCAAAGAAGTAGAAGGGTTACCAAAATAAAGGGAAATACGAAAAAGAATGGTAGACTATCGATAAAATTATTTCATAAAACCATTGATGACAATAAAGAAAAGACAGATAATTCTATATTGTACTCTCATGAGGAAGAAGTAAGATTGGATAGAGAACGTATCAAAAAAGAAAAAGATGATACAATAAAAGAAGTTATGTCTTATTTTGAAGCTACTTTCAAAGATATACTGACGAACAATGAAATGAGTGTCATGAAAGAAAATATTATGGCCTTAAACAATAAAACAGAAATAAAGACGGCTGTATCACGTCGTTTGAATGGAGTTACATCAAAAGATCTATACCATTTAGCTAGAAATATCGGAAAACGGTTAGGATACTCAAATATGCAAATAGCACATTTCATCAAAAAAAGTTTTCAGCTCATGCTTGAAGATACAGAGATACTGACCATTTCAAGCAAACTCACCTGTAATGAAGGACGGTTTACGATAAAAATTATTCCTATAGGAACACCGCTCGTTGCACAGTCTCTTCCCTTTTCAAAAGATTAACAAAGAAAAAACATTACTATCCATTGGTTAACTTATAATCCACCAGTTAACCAATAATACACCATCTTTCTTTGCTGAAAATCAATTTAAAATGACGAAGATGAAATTAAATTTCGAGGAATTACCTCAAGCCACAGCTTTTCTATTGGAGAAGGTGGAAGAACTGACGATTTCTATTAATGAGATGAAGCAGTTATTAAAGAGACAGACAGCAGCAAAAGAAGAAATGATTGGTATTAACGAGGCTTGTGAGATACTCAGTCTGGCTAAGCCAACGGTTTATGCTCTTGTTCAGGCAAATAAAATTCCCTATTATCAACCTGGGAAAATGCTTAAATTCAAACGTACCGAACTTATGGAGTGGATGGAAAAAAGCAGGAAAAAACCGATTGACAAAGAGAGCCTATACAAAGAGATACAAAAAGGAGTAAAACATAAACCAAAATCAGGATGGGAGGAATTTTAGATATGGGAAAAATTGAAATGACAGATGAATACGTAAGAGTTGGTACCACACTCTATAAAATAGTTTTTCAGCCTCTTATTAATGGCACATTTGCCAAGCGTAGAGTCCCTTGGAGTATGGGGACTTTACGTTATGATCATGGGAAAGACTTCATAGCAAGTGTTCCTAAATACGATGGCTTCTGCACGGTACCAAGTCACGTAGATTATAAGAGGAATATTGGCTCGTTCCTTAATCTATATGAGCCGATTACCCATACCCCACAAAAAGGGAAGTTCCCACATATACAAGAACTTATTCTTCACATTTTCGGAGAACATTATGAGTTAGGTATGGATTACTTTCAGCTTCTCTATCTCAATCCAGTACAGAAACTACCAATTCTACTTTTGGTTTCTCAGGAAAGAAACACCGGTAAAAGTACCTTTCTGAATTTTCTGAAAGCAATCTTTCAGGATAACGTCACATTTAACACCAATGAAGATTTTCGTAGCCAGTTCAACGCTGATTGGGCCGGCAAATTACTCATTGGAGTTAACGAAATGTTGCTTAACCGCAGAGAGGATTCTGAACGATTAAAGAATCTAAGTACAGCAAGTGTATACAAGATTGAAGCAAAGGGTAAAGACCGCTGTGAAGTGCAATTTTTTGGTAAATTCATCATGTGTTCCAATAATGAAGATACCCCTGTTCTTATAGAACCGGGAGAAACACGTTATTGGGTGCGAAAAATTAATCCTCTCAAAAATGACGATACGAGTTTTCTTCAAAAACTAATCACGGAAATTCCAGCATTTCTTTACTTTCTTCAACACCGTCAACTTACTACGGACAAAGAAAGTAGAATGTGGTTCAGTCCGCAACAGATACATACGCCAGCTCTCGACAGGATTATCAATTGTAGCAGGAATCATACAGAAATAGATCTAGCTGAAATCTGCATAAATATCATGGATACCATGAGCCAGGATAAATTGACTTTCTGTATTAATGACATTCAACAGTTATTAATGCTTAGTAATATCAAGGTTGAAACCTATCAGATTCGAAACATTTTAAAAAAGAACTGGAAACTTACACCAACTGACAATTCTCTTGCTTATTCAACCTTTATAAAAAACTTCCCTCCAGGCCCTCCGTATCGGGAAGAAAAGAAAACTGGCCGCTATTATACCATTACAAAAGAATTTCTTAGAAAGTTCCGATGATTTGATGAAATGATGAATATTGTTATTAAACAAAAGGGAATGAATGATTTATAACTCATCAAATTTTCATCATAATTCAGAAAAAAGACTCAATGTTTCTTTATTTGAGGCATTAAGCCTTTTTTCTTCCCTATTATTTAAATAAATCCTTAATAGTTTTTCCTACGAACAGTACTTCTTTATTAATAGCATTTTTTAGTATTGCCTTTGTTATATTTTGTGCATCAATTTTAAATTGTTTTATTTCTGTATGATTTTCTTCCTCAAATTTCACTTCTTTAATCTTAATGTCTCCCCATTCTGTTTTTACATAAGCATCCTCAGAAGGATAAACATAGCCATCATCTTGCTTGGAATTTTTAGGCAACCCATCTTCCAATTTTTGTATATCTGCAATAATCTTACCTTCAGAATTCCTAATCTTATCCTCCTTAGTAGTTAAAAGGTGCATCATTGATGCACCTTTTGTTTATACTTCAAATTTAGGCATCAGTAAGACCTAAATTCAACATATCTTTGTCATTCCAACTATTTCCGTTATCTTTGCACCAGTAGAACCTGCCAAGCCTCTTGATAATGCTCAAATCGGCGGGTCGTTTTTTTATAACCCGTCATCCTTTCCTGAATGACCCAAGCCACTTTTCAGTGGCTTTTTGCATTTCATGGGCATACCCTTCCGTACACCGTCCGGATTTTCCCGTCCTCCAATACCTTGCTCGACCGCACGACCCACGTCCTGCCATCATTCAGCCCGCACTCCAGTGCCTTCTCGCCGCCGCCGACCAGTACCGGCACGGTTATCACCACGATTTCGTCCGCCAGCCCGTTATCCAAGAGCAAAGCCCCGGTTTCCGCTCCGTAAGCCGTTACCGTACCTTCGCCGTCCGCTTTTATTCCCCGCAGTTCCGCTGCCGCATCCCCTGTAACAAACCGCACCCGTTCCTTCTCCGTCAGGTCAATACAGCCGTCCGTCACGACCAAAGTCTCTTTTGCCGTGAGCGGCCAGCCCAGATGGTTCAGGTAAATGCGCAGGTAGGTTTCCTCGTCGATCAGCACGCAGCCGGAGGCGTCCACCGCCGCATCGAAATACTTGTCCGATCTGACCGGACAACCGTCAATGGATTGGTACACGTGCAAGGTAATCTGTTTCATATCAATGTATTTTTAAGGATTATGTCCGCCTCGCACCCAAAAGAACAGCGTGAACTCACGCTATTCCGAAGTAAAGGTACTGGTATTACCCGATAAGCAGAATAGGCAAGCCCACGCCGTATAAGCATACAGCATGAACATTGCGCCATTCGTCTTGCTTATCAAAAATTACCAGTTTTTTACTTCAAGACGTTCAGCGAACGTACAATATGTATATCAATCCCCGCCTGCTTCCAAGCCGGGCATGAATCTTCTATGTCACGACAGAGACCGTGCCCGAGAGCACCGCCTTCTGTCTTCGTATGGCAAAGATACGGAAACTTCCCGAATAACAAAACAATAGCCCCGCCTAATCTCACGATCCGGCAGGGCTTCATCCACTAAAAGCACCGTCAGAAAAATGTCATTCTCACGGGAACAGCCCCCTTTTCCTGCGCCTTTCCTCTTTCCGGGCTTCCTTCTCCTTGCGTTTCGCAGCCCGTTCCTCCACGTCGGCGAAACGGGTGCGGATGAACTCGTGCACGTCCTTCGTGCGGTAGAACACCTTGCCGCTGATGGTGAAGTACGGCAGCACCCCGATGGCACGGTAGCGTTGCAGCGTGCGGATGCCCACCTTCAGCAGCAGGCACAGGTCTTGGTTGTCCAGCACCTCCTCGCCGTCGAGCGTGTTGTTCTTCTTCAGCACCCTTTCCAGCAATTTCTCCGTCCGGTCGAAGCGTTCCATGATGCGCTCCATCCAGCCCTCAAACTCTTCCCTGTCCGTGTACATAGCAGTCGCCCTCCTTTTCGATGATTTCCTTTTCCCGCATATAGCGGATGTAGCCTTTCGCCGTCCGTTCCTTCACTTCCAGCATCTCCTGTATCAGCTCGCACAGTTCGATGTAGCCGTACTTCTCCTGCCGGGCGAACGCCTCCCGTGCCATCTCCGCCAGCTCCTTCTCCTTGCGCTTCTCTTTCTCCGCCCTCGGCTTCTCGCCCACATAGACGGGCATCCCGGCTTGCTTGTCCCATCTGAACTGCATCAGCGGAATATCCAGCGGGCTGCCGTCCCTGACCTTCAACGCCTTCACCACCGACACCTCCGGGTTCTCGTCCTTCTCGATGGAGAGGATGGCGGCGGACTTGCGTTGCAGCTCGCTGCCGAGGTGTCCCCGCAGCTTCAGTCCGTTCGGCACGAAATGCACCACGGCGGCGATGCACGTGCGGTAGATTCCCGCCAGCCGGTAGATCTCGTCAATCAGCGCCACGCTCTCCGCCTCGTCGTTGGCGCAGCGGATCAGGTCTGCCACCCCGTCGATGACGACCAGATGGATGCCCCCGTGCAGGTAGTGGTACCGGTCCATGCTCTGCACGATGGCGGTCAACCGCTCGCTTCTCGACATCCCTGTCAGGCAGTACACGTGCAGGTACTCCGGCATCCGCTCACGCCCGGCACGGCGCAGCAGCCGCCCCGTGTTCTTGTGGAGCTGTTGCTCGCTCTGTTCCGTGTCGTAGAGCAGCACCGCACGCCCCTTGCGGTTCGGTTCCACCCGCACCCCCAAGAGATCGGCGTCCGTCTCCCGTTCCATGATCGCCCCGGCGACCAGTGCGGCGGTGTAGTTGCTCTTGCCCGTCCCTTCGCCGCCCGTGATGCAGAGGATGTTCTCTTCCGAGCCTAACGGCACGTCCCCGGCGGTAACGATGGCGACAGCCTGTTCGGGCGGGTGG
>ERZ779641.399-NODE-399-length-14330-cov-3.33212_pt1 | contig 14330 bp, 9 predicted proteins | sample MGYA00511373_ERZ779641 | MGnify/ENA primary metagenome ERZ779641 (study PRJEB29588, sample SAMEA2163351) | human gut metagenome | biome: human gut; feature: human-associated habitat; material: faeces | place: Denmark | collected 2008/2010 ...
AGGCTTCCACACTGTTGCGGCTGATGCCGATGGGAATGTCGCCTTTCAGCACTACGCCGTTGGCGCGCGCATGCTCCGTGGCGGCAAGCAGTTGCCGGTGCAGGTTGAACTGGATGTAATAATAGATGGCTATGTGCGGATAGTCGGCGGAGTCCGGCCGGCACAATGTCTCTATCTCCTTGGCATCGTAGGTGGCATACTTGGGCCACTCGCGGAAATTCGGGGTCTTGTAGGCATCACGCAGGTAGCTGAAGACGGCATATGGCTGCAACCATTCCTTGTTGGCTTCGTAGAAATTACGGAAAGCATCCGATGCCAGCACCTTTTCCCCTTCCTGCTTGAAGATGAGGTGGAAGTATTCCCACTTTGTCTTGTTCACAGCTTCGTAGTCCACGGCGGGCAGGGCATTCAGTTCCTTCTGGCGTTTGTTGAATTCGGCCATCACCTTCTTGTCCTTCAAGCTGCCCAACTGCTTCAGGTCGGCGTACATGGGATGGAAGGCATAGATGGAGATGCTACTGTAAGGGTAGGAGTCTGTCCAGGTATGCGTCATGGTAGTGTCGTTGATGGGCAGAATCTGCACCGCCTTCTGATTGGTGGCAACTGCCCAGTCAATCATGCGCTTCAAGTCGCCGAAATCGCCTACACCGAAGCTTTTCTCGGAGCGCAGGGAGAATACGGGTACGGCTACTCCGGAACCTTTCCATGCAGGAAGATTGAAGTATACATAACGGTCGCCGACAGCCAGCGTTTCGTTGGCGGCTATCTGCGGGTCGGCCATATAGCGGTTGGGATTGTTCTCCCAGGCCACGGCACGGCGCTCTTTCTTGTTGTAAAGGACGAATTTATACTCCAGCGGGAAGCTGATTTTGCCGGCATCCACTTCTACCTGCCATTCGGGGAAGTCGATGTCGCTCATAAGGGCAGCTTTGTCCGGGTTCCAGTCACCCAGCGCCTTCTGGTTTCCGCAGAGTGCCAGGCAATGGTCACTGTCTATGCAGGGGGCGTACGCCTTTATCAGCAACCCCTTTTTGTAGCTTTTCGGGGCGGCACTGCGTTCGCGATGCGCCAGCAGGGATTCTGTGAAAGCGGATGTATAAAAATACTGCTGCTCGGGCAGATTCTTCCAACAATCTTCTATGCGGTAAACTTTCTTCGGATTGTCTGCAACGTGCAGGATGCGTGGCAGGCTGTTCCACTCTGTCCGTATGGTTCTGCCATCTCGATAGATGTGGTAACTGTATTCGACGCTTCCATTACCGGGAATCTGGATATCCACTTCCGCGGTCCAGTGAATGCCGTCTACAGTGTGCAGGGGGGTGGCTTTGTTGGGCTGGTTGTTGCCAAGTTCCGGGATGGAACCCAGGACTCTGACTTCTTCACCCCAGCTGGTGCGATACTCGATATTGAATATTAGTGTCATATTATATTAGATTTAGAAATAGCAATAGCTGCAATGATTATGCAAGTATAGAAATTATTCCTCATAATCATGCAGCTACCGTTATCTAAGTCATTTAAATTCCTATGCAAACGTTTGTGCTTGCCGTGGGATTATCCACAGCGAGAAGCTCCGCACGTCTTGCAGATGAGGCAACCTTCTTGGTAAACCAGTGTTTCGTTACCGCAGTTGGGGCATTTCTTGCCTTTGGCTTCCGTGCCGTCCTGGATGTATTTCTTCAGGGCGCGTTCCACACCGTTCTTCCAGGTGTTGATGTTTTCGCTGTCCAGTTGCAGTGAACCTACCAGCTTGATGACCTGCTCGATAGGCATGCGGTAGCGCAATACACCGGAAATCAGCTTGGCATAGTTCCAATACTCTTTGTTGAACTTCTCGGACAGACCCTCGATGGTGACTTTGTATCCGCGCTTGTTCTCGAACTGGAAGTCGTAACGCTTGTTTCCGTGCTCATCCACATTCTTGATGATGTGGCCCGACACCACATTCTTCGGCAGGATGATGCCTTCATCATCATCCAGCACACCGGTGAATATTTCGTAGGGATGATTGTCCAGCAAGCCGACGAATGCCACCCATTTCTCCTTGTTGTTCTGGAAGCGGACAACGTCTGCATCCAATATTCTGGGACGTGTTTCAACGACCGTAGGCGGTTTGCACGGGGGAAGTTCGGACTTCTTGTCACTCTTGGTAGAGATGAGCACGCCGGAACGCGAACCGTCGCGGTAAACCGTACAGCCCTTGCAGCCGGATTTCCATGCTTCTACATACAGACGGTTCACGAGGTCTTCGTCTACGTCGTTCGGCAGGTTGATGGTTACGCTGATAGAGTGGTCCACCCATTTTTGGATACGTCCCTGCATCTTGACTTTCATCAGCCAGTCCACGTCGTTGGAGGTTGCTTTATAATAAGGTGATTTCTCTACCAGGGCATCCACTTCTTCCTGCGTGTAGCGTTTGGCGGGGTTGTATCCTTGTGCTTCCATCCAAGTCACGAACTTGGGGTGGAACACGATATATTCTTCAAAGGCATCTCCGGTTTCGTCGATGAAGTCCACATGGACGTTCGTATCGTTGGGATTCACTTTGCGGCGGCGCTTGTACACGGGCAGGAATACGGGCTCGATACCGGAGGTGGTTTGAGTCATCAGGCTGGTGGTGCCGGTCGGGGCGATGGTCAGACAGGCAATGTTGCGGCGTCCGTACTTCTTCATCTCCTCGTACATTTCCGGGTCAGCTTCACGCAGGCGGTTGATGAACGGGTTGTTCTTTTCGCGTTCTGTATCGTACACCTCGAATGCGCCGCGTTCTTTGGCCATTTCTATGGAGGAGCGATAGGCGTTGAGTGCCACCGTCTTGTGTACTTGCTCCGAGAATTCGGTTGCCTCTTCAGTGCCATAACGCAATCCCAGGGCGGCAAGCATGTCGCCTTCTGCCGTGATGCCTACACCGGTACGGCGGCCTTGGGCGCTTTTCTTGTAAATCTTCTGCCACAAAACGCGTTCTGTATGTTTCACGTCTTCACTTTCGGGGTCGGCATCTATCTTGCTCATGATGCGCTCTATCTTCTCCAGTTCAAGGTCGATGATATCGTCCATGATGCGTTGGGCCAAAGCTACATGCTTCTTGAATAGCTCAAAGTCAAAGTAGGCGTCCGGCTTGAACGGATTGACCACGTATGAGTAAAGGTTGATGGCGAGCAGACGGCAGGAGTCGTACGGGCACAGTGGAATTTCGCCGCATGGATTGGTGGATACGGTACGGTAGCCCAGGTCTGCATAGCAGTCGGGCACGGATTCCTTTAATATGGTATCCCAGAACAATACACCGGGTTCTGCCGATTTCCATGCATTGTGCACAATCTTTTTCCATAATGCGGATGCGTCAATGTCTTTTTGAAATGCCGGCTCTGTGGCGTCAATCGGATATTGCTGTGTATATGGTTTGCCTTCGATGGCGGCCTGCATGAAGTTGTCGGTCAGTTTTACGGAAACGTTGGCTCCGGTCACTTTGCCCTCAGTCATCTTGGCATCGATGAAGGCTTCCGAGTCGGGGTGTTTGATGGATACGCTGAGCATCAGTGCGCCGCGGCGTCCATCTTGAGCTACTTCGCGTGTAGAGTTTGAATAGCGTTCCATGAAGGGAACCAAGCCGGTGGAGGTCAGTGCCGAGTTCTTTACCGGTGAACCTTTCGGACGGATATGGGATAAGTCGTGTCCCACGCCGCCACGGCGTTTCATCAGCTGTACTTGTTCTTCGTCTATCTTGAAGATGGCACCATAAGAATCCGCTTCGCCGTCCACACCGATAACAAAGCAGTTGGACAGAGAGGCTACCTGATAGTTGTTCCCGATTCCGGTCATCGGGCTTCCTTGCGGAACAATGTACTTGAAGTGGTCGAGCAAGCCGAAAAGTTCCTCTGAACTTAATGGATTGGGGTACTTGGCCTCAATGCGGGCTACCTCATTGGCTATCCGCCAATGCATGTCTTCCGGAGACTTTTCGTAAATATTTCCGAAAGAATCTTTGACTGCATATTTGTTTACCCAAACTCTGGCAGCCAACTCGTCGCCTTGGAAGTATTTTAAAGATTCTCCGTAGGCTTCGTCATAAGAATAATTTTTCTTTTCCACAATGTTGTATCTCTTAGGATTAGTTACAAATAAGTAAAGTTGTAGAAGTTGTACTTATCGTTAACAAATGTATTTGCAAAGCTATGAATGTTTTTCAACTTGGCAAAATTAAAATGAATGTTTTTATTAACCGATATATAGTTTTCTATTGATTGCTATTAATTTATTGGTTTATAATGTTTTAATGATTTGAGTAAACGAATAAGTTTTCCAAAATGGAATTTATTAACAACTTGTTGGGCTGAAAGGTTCTCGGTTTAGTCGAACATAAGGTTACTTTTATCTGCTCGTAGAGATAATAATTGTTCATTTCTTGTTGAAAAGATGTATTTTATTCCGGATATATGATGATAAAAAAAGTGTGAACTCTTGAATGAATTGTTCGTGGATTACATTATCTTTGCAAAAAAAGAAAGAATGGAAAGCTTGAAACAAAGGAGAACAATCCGAAAATACCAGCAGAAGGATATTTCTGCTGATTTGTTAAATGATTTGCTTGAAACCTCTTTCCGGGCTTCTACAGTCGGGAACATGCAGGTTTATAGTGTGATTGTGACGCGTGATGCAGAGCGTAAAGCCAAACTGGCGCCTGCACATTTCAATCAGCCGATGGTTCGGACGGCGCCGGTAGTGCTTACTTTCTGCATAGATTTGCGCCGCTTCAGCAAGTGGTGTGAGCAACGTAAGGCTGAGCCGGGATACAACAACTTTGAGTGGTTTGTGACGGGGGCTGTCGATACCTTGCTGGTGGCACAGACTTTTTGTGTGGCTGCCGAGGAGAAGGGGTTGGGCATTTGCTATCTGGGAACTACCACTTACAACCCTCAGATGATTGTCGAAGCGTTGGAGTTACCGGAATTGGTGTTTCCCATCACGACAGTCACAGTGGGATGGCCTGCCGAACAGCCGGAACAAGTGGACCGTTTGCCGCTGGAGGCCATTGTACACGAAGAGGTTTATCATGATTATACTCCTCAGGACATTGACCGGTTGTATGCCTATAAAGAATCGCTTCCTGAGAACAAGCAGTTCATCTTGGAGAACAATAAGGAAACGCTGGCGCAGGTCTTTACAGATGTGCGTTATACGAAGAAAGACAGTGAGGCAATGTCGGAGAATCTTTGGAAGATAATGAAAAAGCAGGGATTTTGAAAATTAAGGATTAGGGATAAGGGATAAGGGGTTAAGCTAATGCATACTTAGCTGCATTTAATCCCTTATCCTTTATTCTTATCCTTTTTTCAGTGCGGCTTGAATCTCGTCGATTTCCGCACGGAATGATTTGTCCACCTCTTTCAGTTCTTTGATGGTTTTACATGCATGCAATACGGTGGCATGGTCTTTATGTCCAATTAGCGCACCGATTTTTGCAGTAGAGAAGTCTGTATGGTTTTTGGCTAAATACATGGCTATTTGTCGTGCTTGCACCACTTCCCGCTTTCTGGATTTTGTGTGGATGGTGGCAGTTTCCAATCCGAAGTGCTTGCATACGGTGTTGATGATTTCATCGACAGTCACTGCCTTGCTTTCGCTGTTCACTACCTTGCGGACGATACGTTGCGTCAGTTCCAGGTCTATTTCTTTATTGTATATGGTGGAATGCGCCATAATGGAAATGACGATGCCCTCCAGGTCACGTACACTGTCGCCCACGTTCTCTGCAATATAGTCAATCACTTCCTGGGGGAACTGCAGGCCGTCACGGTGTATCTTGTTGCGCAGAATGTTCTTGCGGAGTTCTACGGTAGGTTTCTCCAGCTCAGCCACCATTCCCCATTTAAAACGTGTACGCTCTTCCATGCCCTGCAGCAATACCGGTGCACGGTCGGAAGTGAGGATGAGCTGCTTGCCGTTCTGATGCAGATGGTTGAAGATATGGAAGAATGTATTCTGCGTTTTGGTCACGCCGGCAAATTCCTGAATATCATCAATGATTAGAATATCAATGGTCTGGTAGAAGTTGATGAAGTCGTTAGTCGTATTGTTACGTACGGAATCGGTGTATTGCACTTGGAATAGGTGTGCAGATACATACAATACCCTTTTCTCCGGGTATAGTTCCTTGATTTTGGTTCCGATAGCATTGGCAAGATGGGTTTTGCCTACACCTGATGCTCCGTATAGGAACAGCGGATTGAAGATTGTTTTAGCCGGATTGAGAGCGACAGCTTCTGCAACGCTGCGCGACAGCTTGTTGCTGTAACCTTCGATGAAGGTTTCAAAGTTGTATTCTGGATTAAGGTGCGGGTCAAGTTCGGGGACGGGAATCTGCGGAATCCTTTTGTCCATCACTTGTTTTTGCGGTATGATGGTACGCTGTGTAGACTCCAGGTCGACGGTTTTCCGCGAGCTCTTGTCCACCATTACGTTATACATCAATTTAGTTCCCTCACCAATGACCTTATAGAGAGTCTTGCGCAACAAATCAACAAATTTGTCCTCCAAAAACTCATAGAAGAACTGGCTGGGCACTTGTACGACCAGCGTTTTGTCTTCATATTTTAAAGGTATGATGGGAAGAAACCATGTTTTGTATGTCTGCTCCGGAACATTGTCTCTGATGATTTCAAGACAGCGGTTCCACAGCCCGACATGATCTATTTCACTCATAACGGCTATAAATACATTTATTAATTAAGCATAACTTCTACGATTGCAAAATTGGCAATCTTATTCGAGAAAAACAAATCCTTTTTTTCTTGCGTTTTTAGGGAAAGTAATAAGCTCTTTACTTTCAGCTACTTATCGGTTACTATGAGTATACTCCTTATATAAGGTGTCTTGCATTTATCTAATACTTTGTCATATAGTGGTTTATGTAGCTTTGCGTCTCTTGTTTTCCTTCTGTGCCCAGAGCAGGAAAAAGCCCTTTTTCGCTCCTTGTATAGAGCAAATGAGGGCTTTCCTTTTAATTCCTTTATAGACTTATTATTTAGACAAAATCTATATAACGTCCATCTTTTACTTATCTTTCTTGCCGAATAGGGAGAAATGGACGTATCGTTTCGGATGCGATTTCAAGTCTTCCAATAAACTTGCTGCGTTGGCAGTGGTGGCGTTCAGATTATTATATAGAGAAGGGTCGTTTAGCAAAAGTCCGACGGTATTGTCTTTCTGGTTCAATTTGTCTGTAATCATTTTTACATTGTTCAAAGTTGCGTCTACCTTTTGCATGGCGGCAGCATAATCTATCTCCTTTAAGTTGTTGGAAATGAGTGCAAAGTTGTCTCCAATAGTATTGAGCTTGCCGGTCAGTTGTGGAATATCATCCTTCATTAGAGTTTGCAATTGGCGGCTTGTGACGGCCATACTTGCTGTTAAATCTTGTACGTTATGCAAGGTTGCAGGGATGGCGGGGTCGGCCAGTATGACATTTAAGGATGCGAGGATGGAATCCAGCTTGGGCAGCATCTTCTCTACTTGCGGCATCATGGTGGCAACTTTTTCCATCATTCCGTTGTTCAGCACGCCGGGGATTGTGTCTCCAATCTGGTATTTCTCCCGCGGGTTATTGGCAAGCAGCAGGTTCATCTTTACGCCGCCAAGCATTTCGGCTGCCAGTTCTGCCGTACTTCCTTTGGGAATGCGCAGCTCTGGGTCAACATCTATTTCGGCAACGACTTTGCCCGGTTGGGTATAGTCGTAGTACAAGTCGCGGACAATACCCACGCGGAAGCCGTCGGCAAAGACCGGGCTGGATTTTGTCAGCCCATTGACATTCTGGAATTTCACGTAGAAATAGCTGGAGGGCTTGAACATATTTATCCCTTTCAGGTAGTTGATGCCGTATACCAATATGCAAAGTGCAGCTATGCCTGCTATTCCTATTCTAACTTCTTTTGTAATATACTTCATGATGTATCTTTTGTTATTTATTTCTGTTCTTTTTAAATTCGCTGATGGCTGTGTTGACGTTTATCTTTTCTCCATTCTTGAACGCAATGATGAATGCGTCCTTGAATTTGTCCGTAATGCTACGTTTGCTGCGCAGCACCTTGTTGTAATCGGGTGATGCGCCGTACGTATATTTGTAGATTCCGCCTTCTTTATAATAATCCACGTCTTTCAGTCCTTTCAGTCTTTTGTCATTCTTGGCCAGAGGACGTGAAGAAGTGAGTATCTGTATCTTAAACACGATGCCGCTCTGTTCTGTTTGGGAAACGGCTGCATTTTCTGACCTTTGCGGGCGCTGGGCAGCTTGGTTACTCTCCGCTTGAGGTGCATTTTTCTTTTCCGGTGTCGCTGTAGCTGCGTTGCCTTCTTCTTGAACGGGCTCGGGTACATCCTCCGGAAGAATGGTATTGCTGCTTCCGTTCAACCGGATTTCCTGCTCGCGCTTATAGGTGAGGAAAGCGCGGAAGATACCGTTGGCAAGTGAGGTGGTTCCTGCTTCAGTGTTCAGGTACCGTTCCTCTTCCGGTGTGGAGATGAATCCGAGTTCCACCAGTATGCTTGGCATGGCACTGGCCTTCAATACCAGAAAACCTGCCTGGTGCACGCCCCGGTCTGTACGTTTGCAGGTTTGGCGGAAATGCTTTTGTACGAGGGAGGCGAGGTGCACACTCTGTGACATGTATTTGTCTTGCATGAATTCGAAGATGATGTAGGACTCTGCCGAGTTGGGATTGAAGCCGGCATACCGCGTCTTGTAGTCGCTTTCGTAGAGGATAACGGCATTTTCGCGCTTGGCTACTTCCAGATTGGCATCCGATTTTGCCAGACCCAGTGTCCAGGTGGAGGCTCCTTTGGCCGTCCGGTTTTTGGCCAGGGCATTGGTATGTATGGAGATGAACAAATCAGCTTTGGCGTTATTGGCAATTTCAGCGCGCCGGTCCAGGGGGATGAATATGTCCCGGTCCCGCGTATAGATAACTTTTACATCAGGGCAGTTCTTCTTGATTTGTTTGCCAAGTTTGAGTGCTACATTCAGGTTGATATTCTTCTCTTTGGAAATTTTTCCCACTGCACCCGGGTCGTGTCCACCGTGTCCGGGGTCTATAACGACAACAAAGTCTTTCGCTTCAGCGCTGCCACTGCAAAAGGGGGAGATAAGCAGCCCTAAGCATATACTTATATATAATATGTATCGTCTGTATAGTTTCATATAATTGTAGCAAAGACAATGCTTCCTTTTCGCTTGGCAAATGTAGTGGAAATTTATAGAAAACTAATGGATTATGTTCAGTTTTATTGTTCTTCTTCTCATTTTTAGTGGAATTAATGTCTGTGTTTGAGCAATTAGTGGCTTAATGTATTGATAATATGCGTAACTTTGCGGTGGATAATTAAAATAGCAAATCAAGTATGCTGGTTCGTTTTATAAAGAACTGGACGTTGCCTTTGGCAATGCTTGCCGGTACTTTGGGATATTTCTTTTTTGCAGACATTCCTTTTGTGGCGCCTGCCAAACCTTATGTGAATGGGTTAGTGGCTTTCCTGACTCCGCTTTTGATTTTTTCCCAACTTCTGCTCACTTTCTGCAAGGTGGAGGTGCATGAACTGAAACCCAAATCGTGGCATGGATGGTTACTGCTGTTCCAGACGGTTTCTTGCTTGATTGTTGCGGTATTGTTGGTGTGTTGCCCTATGGAGGAGGTCTACCGGGAAGTGTTTGAAGGTGCGATGGTCTGCCTCATTTGTCCCACTGCGACTGCTGCGGCTGTCATTACCGGTAAACTGGGTGGAAGCGCATCCAGCCTGATGACCTATACGTTGTTGTCCAATCTTCTGGCGGCTGTGGCTGTTCCTTTGGTTTTCCCGTTGGTGGAGCCTCATGCTGACATTACTTTTTTTGTTGCATTCCTGAAAATTCTGAGTAAAGTCTTTCCATTGCTGCTTTGTCCTTTCTTGCTGGCATGGTTTCTGCGTGCGTTTGTGCCGAAGGTGCATCATTTTCTGTTGGGTTTCCATGATGCAGCCTTCTATTTGTGGGCGGTAGCTCTTGCCATTGTCTCAGGGCAGACGGTACGTTCATTGGTCAATAGTGATGCACCGGTATTTGTTGAACTGCTGATAGCCCTGGCGGGACTGATAACCTGCTGTATACAATTCTATTTGGGAAAGAGAATCGGCGGTCATTATGGTGAGCGCATCAGTGGAGGGCAGGCGCTGGGGCAAAAGAATACGGTGCTTGCCATCTGGATGGCATATACTTATCTTAATCCGTTATCTTCCGTCGGTCCGGGATCGTATGTGCTGTGGCAAAATATAATCAACAGTTATCAGCTGTGGAAAAAGAGAAAAAATGGGATAAAATATTAAATATAAGATATTGGTATTTAGTATTTTATATTTATTGAATGTAATTTCCTTTATTTTCCTTGTTTTCTTGTTTAGTCTAATAAATGCCTTTATTTTGTTACTATTTTGTTACCCGTATTCATTGGAGTAACAAAACAAATCGCTATATTTGTATCGGTAACAAAATAAGAACATAATTATGGCGAAGAAAAAACAAGAAGTTAAATTGAAAGAACCTGTAAGGATTAGATTCAAGCAGCTTGCCAATGGCAACCAGTCTATTTATTTGGACTATTATACAGGTGATGTTATTAGAAAAGAAAATTATGTTGGCGGTAAACGGCAATATGAATTTTTGAAGTTGTACCTTATACCCGAAAAAACGAGGGAGGATAAGGCGAAGAACGAAGCTACATTGGCTCTTGCAAAAGCGATTCAGAGTAAGAGGATAGTGGAGTTACAAAATGATGCACACGGTTTTCAGAACACCAACAAGTCAAAAGCGAATGTGATTGATTATTTAATGAACATGAGAAGCCAATCTAAAGAACGTGGCAGCTTGAACTATGAAAAGACTGTTGGTAATACCATCCGTGAACTAAAGTTGTTCAGAGGGGATTACATCGCTTTTCGTGATATAGATAAGGACTTCTTAAATAGCTTTGTGGATTTCTTGAAACAAGCGAAGAAAGCAAGCAAGTTTGGTTTGTTAAAGGCTGGGGGAGTATTAAGTAATAATTCCGTTATTGCTTACTATGGGGTGTTGCGTACCGCTATAAATAGAGCCTATAAAGAGGGGATTATTACGGTCAATCCAACGAAAGAGTTTGATTTTGCCAGTAAGGTAAAAGCGGAAGTTAGCCGTAGGGAGTATTTGACAATAGAGGAATTGAAGCGGCTTATCGGGACTGAGTGCAAGTATGAGATAATGAAACAAGCCTTTCTTTTCAGTTGTTTGTGTGGGCTGCGTGTAAGCGATATAAGAAAATTGAAGTGGAACGATTTGCAGAAAAGCGGTGAAAGAATAAGGATTGAAATAAAGATGCAGAAAACAAAAGAACCGCTTTATCTGCCTATATCCGATGAAGCGTTAAAGTGGTTGCCGCAACAAAATGAAGCAAAAGGCGATGATTTGATTTTTCCTTTGACGCATGAGGGAACTATAAATAAAATACTTCAAAAATGGGCGAAAGATGCAGGGGTTATTAAGCATATCTCGTTTCATGTTGCCCGGCATACCCATGCTACCATGATGCTTACATTAGGGGCTGATTTGTACACGGTTAGCAAATTGTTAGGACATAAAAATATTGCCACAACTCAAATTTATGCGAAGATTGTCGATAAGAAAAAAGAAGAAGCTATAAGTCTGATACCGAATTTGACGGACTGATTTAAGAAAAAAGTACGGTTATATCACAGTTACCGTACTTTCTTTCTTTTTTTGCCTTTGTTTAGCCGGAAAAATATATCTTTGTTTCTACTAACTGAAACATAGATTATTATGACAGAAGAAGAACTGAAAATAAAATTCGACCATATACAAGGTATATTCAATCGCTGTATCAATCATGCCAGCCAAGTTATGATAGATAATATTGCCTCTAAGTCCTTATATTTCGACGAAGAACAGGCAGATAAATTGGAACAGCAAGAATATGTTCGTACCGCTGATGAGTTAGTGCAGTTATATATTCGTTATTCTGTGTTGAATGATATTCCATATTTTTATTCTGTATCTGACTTCTTTTGGGAAAGCGGTTTTTATGAATCCTTGAAATTAGATGAGAAAAGAAAATACATGTCGTTTAATCCTCTTTCATTTGATTATTCCCGGTATGAGCAAGATAATACGGTTTATGATGAAGAACTGCCTTATTTCTCCGTAGTAGTCAAAGCTGTTGTGTTAGAAAGATATTCGGCATACTTGCGAAAAAAGAAAGAAAATAAGGTGCAAGCGGAAATGCAACCACAACAGGAACGGGAAGAACCGCAACCAATTCAAGATAAATACCAAGAACCTAAAATTATACCCCATATTGCTAAAACTGAAAATCCTTTTAAGTCTATTTTAAACGATAGGCAAATAGAGTTATTGGTAGAGTGTATCAATGAAGTAGAGATTTTCAATGCCCCTATGACTTTTGAAGATTTGAAAGCGATACTTTCTTGTAAGCCTAAAGTTATATTTAGGTCTAATAACAACAGGCTGGTCGCTTTTCTTTTTTCGGAGTTAAGCAATCGTGGTTTGATAACACCTAACTGGCAATCTGTTATAGCAAAGAATAAGTTGTTTGTTACGAAGAATATAAAGAATGATAAATATCTGAATCAAGGTGATTTAGCCACAGCCGCCAATTATGTAAAAGGGGTGGAGCATGAAAAAGATTATGTAACCATCAGCAATTATATCAAACAACTGAAAAAACTTTAAGAATAGGTTAAGACCTCAAACATAGCTTAATCTGCTATCAAGCTATTCCTCAATACTTTTGCCCCCGTAATCGATTACAAGAAACCGGAGGGCATGCACTCCATATTGTCTAACGCAAATACTTTTGTTATATGGAAACAAGTATTGAGAAGCGAGTTGCAGAACTCGAAAATTTAGTGTTCCTTTCAAAGAATGTGCTTAGCTTCGATGAAGCGAGCAGGTTCTTGAACCTTTCTAAAAGTTACCTGTACAAGTTGACTTCGGGTAACTTGATACCACATTACAAGCCGCAGGGCAAAATGCTTTATTTTGAAAAAGCTGAACTGGAAGCATGGTTGCGTCAGAACCCGGTGAAGACGCAGGCGCAGATAGAGCAGGAAGCGCAGAAGTATATTCTTAATCGTCCTCTAAAGAAATAATGGCTATGGAAAATAAGAAGAAAGAGGAAATCGGACAAGGCATAGCCATGACGAAAGAGGATTTTGCGACCCTTTGGAAAACCATTCGTCTAAAAGTGACGGACACTTATGAAGTACCGCCCGAAATTCTTTGGGTGAACGGTTCTACTATCGGCACATTGGGCAATTTTAGCGCATCCACAGGCAAAGCCAAGAGCAAAAAGACATTCAATATTTCCGCCATTGTTGCGGCTGCGTTGAAGAATGACGAGGTTCTGAAGTATTCGGCATACCTGCCACCGAACAAACGGAAAATCCTCTATGTCGATACCGAGCAGAGCAAATACCATTGCCATAAGGTCATGGAGCGTATTTTGCGACTTGCCGGACTGCCTACCGACAAGGACAGGGACGATTTTGTTTTCATCGTGCTAAGGGAGCAGACTCCCGACAAGCGGAAACAGATTATCGGCTATATGCTTGAAAATATGCCCGATGTGGGGTTGCTCATCATTGACGGAATCCGTGACTTGATGTATGACATCAACAGCCCCAGCGAATCAACCGACCTAATCAACCTCTTGATGCGCTGGTCAAGCGGATATAACCTGCATATCCACACTGTTCTGCATTTGAATAAGGGGGATGACAACACAAGGGGGCATATCGGTACGGAACTGAACAACAAGGCTGAAACCGTCCTGCAAATCACGAAAAGCCAGCAGGACGGCAACATAAGCGAGGTAAAGGCGATGCACATACGTGACCGGGAATTTGACCCGTTCGCATTCCGTATCAATGACAACGCTTTACCCGAAATCGTGGATGATTATGTATTCCAACAACCTAAGCAGGACAGGAACTTTTCGCTTACGGAACTGACTGAACAGCAACACCGGGAAGCGTTGGAGAACGGTTTTGGCAAGCAGGTGGTACAAGGCTATTCCAATGTCATAGCGGCATTGAAACAGGGTTATGCGAGTATCGGTTACGAGCGTGGACGCAATGTTCTTGTGTCGCTTAACAAGTTCCTTGTGAACAAGCGCATGATTGTGAAAGAGGGCAAGGGCTACCGCTATAATCCCGATTTCCATTATTAAAAGTCAGTTTGGTTGTAAGCATTCGATAAACTCCCCCTTTCATTCTAAAAATGTGATATTACTTTT
>ERZ779641.439-NODE-439-length-12972-cov-5.43749_pt1 | contig 12972 bp, 16 predicted proteins | sample MGYA00511373_ERZ779641 | MGnify/ENA primary metagenome ERZ779641 (study PRJEB29588, sample SAMEA2163351) | human gut metagenome | biome: human gut; feature: human-associated habitat; material: faeces | place: Denmark | collected 2008/2010 ...
CTCTACTTCGTGGGCTTCTACGTGCTGCTGCTCTTTGACATTGTATTGTGCATCCAAATCGAGAACCTGACGGCGATAACCGCCAGCGAGCAGACGATGGCCGCCTACCTGCAGAACTCGTTCTTCTCGGCGGGCTACCTGATGGCGGCTTCGATTGTAGCTCTCAAGTGCCTGAACCTTGTTCCGGACTTGGCGGCATGGATGATACCGGAGGGCGACACGGCATTCTCTACCCGAAACTTCGGCGAGGGCGTGGCACAGCAGGCGAAGATGACGGCAACCGGAGGGTTGGGCGGCATCATGAGATAATCCGCAAAAGATAATATAAACCCAATAAAAATCATAACAACATGAAATTGCAAGAGAAAATCAAAAGCTGGTGCAAGGATGAGAAATTTATGTCCTTTGCACAGGAACGAGCGAGAAAAGAGGTTTGCGAGGTGGCGGAGAACCACCGCATCGACCCGCAGTATGAAGAACTGGACGAAGCCTTCGAGTACGACGACCGGTACATCGCCCCCTTAGTGACGTACCTAACGTACAAGCTGCGTCTTGCCCTGCTGCAGCGGAACGCTGGTAAGCGCAAAAGAGGAATCTGGTGGGTGCTTGTCCATGTGGAGATGCAGGGCTATTACGTGGAGATATTCTCGGCGGAGTTCGAGAATCTTTTGACGGAACTTCGGGATGCGGTCATACCCATGCTGCACACGGAATATGTACAGATGTTGAACGGTAAAAGGGAATAACCGATGGTCATCAAGAATTTGGAAAACAAAATCAGACTGGTGGGCATCATCTGTACCGCTTTTCTCGTGGGATGTGTCATCATCAGCTTGTCAAGCATCTGGACAGCCCGGACGATGGTCTCGGATGCGCAGAAGAAGGTGTATGTGCTGGACGGCAACGTGCCTATCCTCGTGAATCGCACGACAATGGACGAAACGCTTGATGTGGAAGCCAAAAGCCATGTGGAGATGTTTCATCATTATTTTTTCACGTTACCGCCGGATGACAAATATATCCGCTATACGATGGAAAAAGCGATGTATTTAGTCGATGAGACGGGGTTGGCACAATACAACACGCTCAAGGAAAAGGGTTTCTACTCCAACATTTTGGGTACGAGTTCGGTGTTCTCCATCTATTGCGACAGCGTGGCTTTCAACAAGGAGAAGATGGAGTTCACCTACTACGGACGGCAGCGCATCGAGCGACGGAGCAATATCCTGATGCGTGAACTGGTGACGGCAGGACAGCTCAAGCGTGTACCCCGAACAGAGAACAATCCGCATGGGCTGCTTATCGTGAACTGGCGTACCCTGCTGAACAAGGACATCGAACAGAAAACGAAGATCAACTACTAAACAACGGAGTTTATGAATATCAAGGGATTCAGGCGGATGCTCTTCGGTGAAAAGATGCCGGACAAGAACGATCCGAAATACAAAGACCGTTACGAGCGGGAGGTGTCCGCCGGACGAAAGTTCGCCCAAGCGACACGTATCGACAAGGCTGCCGCCAAGGTACAGGGATTCGCCAACGCGCACCGGATACTTTTTCTGGTCATCGTCTTCGGTTTCGCTATCGGAGGGTTCACTTGGAACATCTATCGCATTACGATGGCATACCGCAACAGCCGGCCGACACGCACGGCGACGGAAATGCAGGATTCGGTGCTGCGGGAAAGACACAAGAGGCTGCAAGGGGGTGAAATAAGGGAAAATCGGAACGAGAACAAGAAATATGAACCGCAATAAAGGAGTGCTTATGAATACACGATTTGAAAAATCAGTCCGCTCGTCGGACGAATGGTACACCCCGAAGGAGGTGCTGAAAGCGTTAGGCAGGTTCGACCTTGACCCTTGCGCCCCTGTCCGTCCGTTGTGGCCGACCGCCGAGGTCATGTATGACCGGGACATGGACGGATTGTCCCTGAAATGGGAAGGGCGTGTATGGCTCAATCCTCCGTACTCGCGTCCCCTTATCGAACAGTTTGTCCGAAAGTTGGCGGAACACGGCAACGGCATCGCGCTGTTGTTCAACCGTTGCGATTCCAAAATGTTTCAGGACGTCATTTTCGAGAAAGCGACGGGCATGAAATTCCTGCGCCACCGCATCCGGTTTTACCGCCCGGACGGAACACGCGGCGATTCTCCCGGTTGCGGCAGCATCCTGATCGCATTCGGAGTGGAAAACGCAGAAGTGCTGAAAAACTGCAGCATTGAAGGCAAGTATGTACAACTCAATTAAAAGATGTATGATGAAGATATTTGATAAAATCAATTTCAGGGAGCCGAAGTATATGCTTCCGGCTGTCCTGTATATCCCGCTTCTGGTTGCATCGTACTTCATCTTCGACCTGTTTCAGACCGAAACGGCGGAGATTCCGGACAAGACGCTGCAGACAACGGAGTTTTTGAACCCCGATTTGCCGGATGCCCGGCTTAAAGGCGGTGACGGCATAGGCAGCAAGTACGAGAACATGGCCAAATCATGGGGTAAGATACAGGATTACTCCGCAGTGGATAACATAGAACGAGATGAACCCGATGACAACAAGGAAGAATATGAATCGCAATACACGGTGGACGACATCGCCCTGCTCGATGAGCAACAGCAGGAAAAGGCTGCGGCAGCGCAAATTGCCGATGCCAAGACGCGCGAGCAAGAAGCTCTCGCGGAACTGGAGAAAGCCCTTGCCGAAGCAAGGTTGAGAGGACGCAATGAGGTATTACCGGCGACCGATACGGACAGTACCGCATCGGCGCAACCCCCGACGGCAACCATAGAGGTTAAGGGAAAAATAGAGGAAGAGAGCCGTTCGGTAAAAGCCCCGTCAGAGAACGAACCGCCCAGCGAAGTGGTACGCAAGGTAAAGACGGCTTCGGATTACTTCAATACGCTTGCGGTCAATGCCCGTGAACCGAAACTGATAAAGGCCATTATCGACGAGGACATCAAAGCGGTGGACGGCTCGCGTGTGCGGTTGCGTCTGCTCGACGACGTGGAGATCAACGAGTGCGTGGTCAAACGAGGGTCGTATCTGTATGCCACCATGAGCGGCTTCTCGTCGGGGCGTGTGAAGGGGAACATCACCAGCATTCTCATCGAGGACGAACTGGTGAAGGTCAGCCTGTCCCTTTACGACACGGACGGCATGGAGGGGCTTTATGTACCGAACAGCCAGTTCCGGGAAACGAGCAAGGATGTGGCAAGCGGTGCGGTGTCGGGGAATCTGAACATGAATACCGGCAGTTACGGCAACAGTCTCTCGCAATGGGGAATGCAAGCCGCTACGAATGCCTACCAGAAAACGAGCAATGCCATCGGCAAAGCTATCAAAAAAAATAAGGTAAAGCTGAAATACGGCACTTTCGTCTATCTGGTGAACGGACGTGAGAAACAGTAAAAACGGAAGCCATGATAGAGATTGACAACATATATAATATGGACTGTATCGAGGGCATGAAGCTCATGGCGAACGGCAGTGTCGATGCCGTGATAGCGGATTTGCCTTACGGCGTGTTGAACCGTAGCAACAAGGCGGTACACTGGGACAGGCAGATACCGCTCGAAGCGTTGTGGGAACAGTACCGCAGGATCACCAAGCCGGGAAGCCCCGTTATCCTCTTTGCGCAGGGCATCTTCTCGGCGCGGCTCATGCTCTCGCAACCCCGGATGTGGCGGTATAACCTCGTGTGGCGGAAAGACCGGGTAACGGGTCACCTGAATGCCAACCGGATGCCGCTACGCCAGCATGAGGACATCATCGTGTTCTACGACCGTCAGCCGGTATATCATCCTCAGATGATGCCGTGTCCACCGGAACGGAAAAATCATGGACGGCGCAAGACGGACGGTTTCACGAACCGCTGTTACGGTGAAATGAAACTGGCTCCGGTGCGTGTTGCCGAAGACAAGTACCCGACCTCTGTCATTTCCATACCCAAGGAACACAAGACAGGAGCATTCTATCATCCGACACAGAAGCCGGTAGCCTTGATAGAGTACCTGATGCGCACCTATACCAACGAGGGCGATGTGGTGCTGGACAACTGCATCGGTTCGGGTACGACCGCCATTGCCGCCATCCGCACGGGACGGCATTACATCGGATTCGAGATTGAACCGACGTATTGCGAAATTGCCGGACGACGGATTCGGGAGGAACTGGAACGTGGTCATGGGATTAAAGAAAGCGAAATAAGGGAAATAAAGAAATAAAAAAATATCAACAGAAACGATATGAACAAGAAAATAATTATAACTGCATTTCTTCTGGCGGCAGGACTTTTTGCCACACGGAACGCACAGGCTCAGCGTACATACGAAGAGATGGAACGGCTGACTGTCAATGAACAGGTAACGACCGTCATCACAGCCTCGGAACCGGTCCGCTTCGTGGATATTTCCACAGACAAGGTGGCGGGCGACCAACCCATTGAGAACATCATCCGGTTAAAGCCCAAAGAGACGGGACACGAGGACGGTGAAGTGCTGGCCATCGTCACCATCGTAACGGAACGCTATCGCACGCAGTATGCACTCATCTACACCACGCGGATAAGCGAGGCGGTGGCAGACAAGGAAATTCAGCTACAGGAACGGGATGCCTACAACAATCCTACGGTCTCGATGTCCACAGCCGACATGGTGCGTTTTGCAAGACGGGTGTGGAACTCGCCCGCGAAAATCCGCAACGTGGCGACCAAGGCGCACCGAATGGTGATGCGCCTGAACAATATTTACTCGGTGGGCGACTACTTCTTCATCGACTTTTCCATCGAGAACAAAACGAACATCCGTTTCGACATCGACGAGATACGGGTGAAACTGTCGGACAAGAAACTTTCGAAGGCAACTAACGCGCAGACCATCGAGCTGACGCCTGCCCTGGTATTGGAACACGGCAAGACGTTCAAGCACGGCTACCGGAACGTGATTGTCGTGAAAAAGATGACCTTTCCGAACGACAAGCTGCTGACTATCGAAATGACGGAACAACAAATCAGCGGGCGCAATATCAGCCTGAACATCGACTACGAGGATGTGCTGTCGGCCGATTCATTTAACACCGCTTTATTGGAGGAGGAATGACGATGAAAAAGACATTGAAAACAGTTTTGTTACTGATGCTTGTCTGCATAGGGTTTGCCACCAATGCCCATGCGCAACGCAACGGCGGCCACCTTACGAGCATGAAATGAACTACCGTCATGCGTGGGAGTTCTTCGCCAACGGCTATCTGAAATGGACGGAATGTAAATCTTGCGGTCATATTTGTCCGGAATCCTTCTGGCGCAACTACCGCACTTATGGTTTCGGTGTGGCGTACAAACCTTGTGTGGTGCGTGGACGCAACCATTACGGCAACTTGCGTATCGGAGCTTCGGCAGGGAGCGACACGAACAAGTTTCTTGCCGGAATCCATGTGGGTTACGAGCACAATTATGAGCTGCGGTCGGGATGGACGCTGTACTGGCAGGTCAAGAGTGACATGATGATAAAAGGGGCGGATTTGCTGCGGACAGGTATCGTGCTGGGTGTAAAACTGCCGATAAAATAAAGGAAAAACAAAAAAACGGAAATGACATGATACGAAAGATTCAATGGATTGCAATGGTAGTGGCGGCGGTATTGTGCGCTGCCTGTGACGCCCATATCGACGTACCCGATACGGCGGTACGTCCGGGGCATATTCTCTGCGAGGACGGCACGGCATTGTCCTATGCGCAGTATGAACATGTCCTATGCGCAGTATGAACAATCGGGGAAGCGGGCAATAGCGGTTGTCTTTGATACCGAACGCCGTGAAGGAACGGAAGGGAACGGCTATGCGGTTTACCTGTGGGACATTGCTCCGGCGGCATTCGCCGACAGCCTCGGTGTCGCACAAGGGACGTCGGCCGACATCGGGGCATTGGACGGGAACATGAACACCTTTGCGCTGTACGACACAAGGGAGACGGCTTCGCCTATGGCGGAAGCGGTCTTTGACCTGTGGCGGTACGGACAGAGTGCCTATATCCCGTCGGTAGCACAGATGCGGTTGCTGTATGCTGTCCGGGAAACCGTCAATCCTGTCATTGAACGGTGCGGCGGTCATCCGTTGCCGTTGGATGAATACGATTGCTGGTACTGGACATCGACGGAAGTGTCCGGACAAGAGACGGCGAAAGCGTGGCTTTACTCGACAGGAAGCGGCGCGATGCAGGAGACACCTAAGACACAGGCGCATAAGCTGCGGCCTATAATTACCATGAACAAATAAAATGTGCAACGATATGAATATAGATATGCTTTTCTGTATAGTATTGATGGTATTGGGGGCTTTCCTCATATACTATCCCATCAAAGATGAATCACCTCGGCAAAAACTGAAAAAGCTCGCCGATTCTGTTGCGTCTGATAAAAAGGACATTGATTATCTGATTCAACGCTTCAGCTACCTTTTGGATAACATGGCGGCAGACAATGGGAAAGGTTCGGCTCTGAGATGCCAGATTGCCAAATTGGAGGAAGTTGTCAAGGAGTTGAACGGCAAACGCAAGGAACTTGAGTTAAACAACCGGTCGATGACGGATGTTAATGACGAATTGAAGCGAAGCAATGCCGAACTTTTAAGGAAGGCTTCTGAATTGCGTGATGAGATACAGCAACAGGAAATTAAAATCCAACAGCAGGAAGAATACATCAATTCTGTCCAGAGAGTCAAAGAAGGGCTTGAGATAGCCTTGGACAACATTCAGGCAGAAGAGGTGCATTATCTCTCACAGCCGATATTCAGCATGAAAATGACGCCTATAGTCAGAAGCAAACTCGAATCTCATGGGATATTGTATGTCGGCGACCTGATTCAGCTCAACGAGGAATATCTCATGGAAATCTGGGGTTTAGGACCGGTAGCACTTGAAAGAATAAAGACGAAACTGAACGAAAACGGTGTGTGGTTCGGTATGGATGTCATACGAATCAACGACCGTTGGTATCGTCGGAAACAAGAATTAACAACGGATTGATTCATGGAAGAGAGCAAAGAATTACAAGGGTTCTACAAGATATTCCGTGCGGTCATCTATATCTCCGTGCTGATGGAGTTCTTCGAGTATGCCATCGACCCTGCCATGCTCGACCACTGGGGTGGCATACTGATTGATATTCACGGGCGCATCAAGCAGTGGATGATTTACAATGACGGTAATCTTGTGTACAGCAAGATTGCGACGTTCCTGCTTATCTGCATCACCTGTATCGGTACGAGGAACAAGAAGCATCTGGAGTTCGATGCCCGGAGACAGGTGTTATATCCGCTAATCAGCGGACTGTTCCTGATTGTGTTCTCCGTGTGGTTGTACCATCATCCGATGGAAACGAGGCTCTACACGTTGCCACTAAATATCATCTTCTACATGGCGACCACGCTTGTCGGTGTGATATTGGTACATATCGCACTGGATAACATCTCGAAGTTCATCAAGGAGGGACTGGGTAAAGACCGGTTCAACTTTGAGAATGAAAGTTTCGAGCAGAGCGAAGAGAAGGTTGAGAACCAGTATAGCGTGAATATACCGATGCGGTACTATTACAAAGGTAAATTTCGCAAGGGATGGGTGTCGATAAGCAACTGTTTCAGAGGAACATGGGTAGTCGGAACTCCGGGCAGCGGTAAGACGTTCAGCATCATAGAACCGTTCATCCGCCAACATAGTGCCAAGGGCTTTGCGATGGTGGTCTATGACTACAAATTTCCGACACTTGCCACTAAACTTTACTATCATTACAAGAAAAACCAGAAGCTCGGAAAACTGCCCAAAGGGTGCAAGTTCAACATCATCAACTTCGTGGATGTGGAGTACAGCAAACGGGTGAATCCCATTCAGGCAAAGTACATCAATAATCTTGCGGCGGCGAGCGAAACGGCGGAAACCCTGTTGGAATCCCTGCAGAAAGGCAAGAAAGAGGGAGGCGGAGGCAGTGACCAGTTCTTTCAGACTTCTGCCGTGAACTTTCTTGCCGCCTGTATCTACTTTTTCGTGAACTACGAGCGGGAACCCTACGATGCAAACGGAAAGAAACTATATGCGGAGAAACGGCAAGATCCGCAGACGAAGTTCTGGAAGCCGACGGGTGTCGTTCGTGACCGTGAGGGTGGCAGCATCGTGGAACCTGCCTATTGGCTGGGAAAATACTCGGATATGCCGCATATCCTTTCATTTCTCAATGAGAGCTACCAGACTATTTTTGAGGTACTGGAGACGGACAACGAGGTCGCGCCGTTGCTCGGCCCGTTCCAGACGGCCTTCAAGAACAAGGCAATGGAACAATTAGAGGGTATGATTGGTACGCTGCGTGTCTATACCAGCCGTTTGGCCACCAAGGAATCCTACTGGATATTCCACAAGGATGGGGACGACTTCGACCTGAAAGTTAGTGACCCCAAGTCACCCAGTTATCTGCTGATAGCCAACGATCCGGAAATGGAAAGTATCATCGGAGCGTTGAACGCTCTGATATTGAACCGTCTCGTTACCCGTGTGAACACCGGGCAGGGGAAGAATATTCCGGTCAGCATCATCGTGGATGAGCTGCCGACACTGTATTTCCACAAGATAGACCGACTGATAGGTACGGCGAGAAGCAACAAGGTAAGCGTAACGCTGGGTTTTCAGGAGTTGCCGCAGTTGGAGGCTGACTACGGAAAAGTGGGAATGCAAAAAATCATCACGACAGTGGGCAACGTGGTAAGCGGTTCAGCTCGCGCAAAAGAGACACTGGAATGGTTGTCGAATGACATTTTCGGCAAGGTAGTACAGGTCAAAAAGGGCGTGACCATCGACCGGGATAAGACGAGCATCAATCTCAATGAGAATATGGACAGCCTTGTACCCGCCTCGAAAATTTCGGATATGGCGACGGGATGGATTTGCGGACAGACGGCCAGGGATTTCGTGAAGACGAAAACCGGTACAGGAGGCTCGATGAACATTCAGGAATCGGAAGAGTTTTCTTCTGCAAGACGGATTTCGATATGAAGGAGATAAAAGCGGAGGAAGCGGCCTATGTACCGCTACCGAAGTTCTACACCTTTAAGTCGAGGGAGGAACGGGAACGCATCTTGTATAAAAATTTCATACAAGTCGGACAGGATGTAAAAGACATGATAACGGATGTACTGAACAAGCGTGGGGCGAAATAAATCAAAATCCCTGCAATAATCACGAAATTATTGCAGGGGTTTTTAAGCCGGTTTTACGGACGTAAATGAATTATCTGACAGTTTCCGATTTGGAATCGTTTTCCGATAGCAGATTTTGTAATTTGTCGATGTCCGGTAGAGTCTTGCGCAGATTCTCCGGCATTTCTTGGGCTGTGCGGTATGTCGCCACGCCCATAGGCTTATCATAGTCGCGCACCATGATTTCGACAAACTTGCGGTTGGCATCCTGGCATAGGACAATACCGATTGAAGGGTTCTCGTGCGGTTTCTTGTCGGTCATGTCATACACCGTCAGGTAGCCGCTAAGCTGTCCGAGATAATTCGGGCGGAACTTGCCCCGTTTCAACTCCACGATTACGCTGGCATTCAGTTCTCTGTTGAAGAATACAAGGTCAGCAAACATTTCTTCTCCGGCAACTATCAGGCGATGCTGACTGTCGATAAAAGTGAAGTCGTTTCCAAAACGGAGAATGAACTGCTTGATATTGGTTACGATTTGGTTTTCGATGACCTTTTCGTTCCAGTCCTGTTCGCGTTCTCCCACATTCTCCAGATTAACCATTTCGAGCATATACTCATCCTTGAACGCCAATATCGCTTTTACGGCATAAATGGCTTCGGGCAGCACTTGAAGGAAGTTGCTCGGCAAAGATCCGCGATTTGAATAGATGTCTTCTTTCAAGTAATTTTTGAGAGAGGATAGCGACCACGCATTTTGAGCGGCACAATGGATATAGAACAACCGTTCCGCGATGTCTTTTGAACGAGTCAGGATTTCAATATGATGTGAAAAGCTGATCTTGACAAAATCGTCCCAGGTAAATTCGGTATTGACCGGTTGCCCGATAAGTTGCAGCAGTAGATGCTCGTCAATATCCAATTCGCCCAACGCTGTTGGATGAATTAAAGCCGTACCCTTTTCCGACGAATGGTTTTCCAATTCGCCCAACACTGTTGGACGAATTAAAAACGTCCTCCATTCCTCATAGAATGAGCGCATCCGTTTCAACCCCGATTCAGAAAAGCCGTGCAGACCGGGCAACTCCCGTTGAAGGAGCTTTGATATGGTAGGCAATGCTTTAGTACCCCAACAGCCGATGCGGGAATTTTCAGACACGAATTTCCCCACTCCAAAATACAACGAGAGAGTTTCTTTGTTGACCGCAGCCGCACTTCTATACCGGCAGCGTTCGATGGCATGTTTGATTATCTCTACTGCCTCTGCATATTGTGTATAATCCGATGGGATAACCTGTTGTTCCATATACATACGTTTTTGTGCCGCAAAGGTACGAAAAATACGGGATATACAGGGCAGAATGCCAACATATTATAGTGCCGCGTGGGTCTTATTCGGTATTTTTAGCGTTCCGGTGTCTTGCACTCGCTTTGCTGCCAATCTACTCACTCAGATGTTCATGCGTCTGGGGCGTGCCGAGAAAGCTGGTAGCGGTGTGGATAAGATTGTGAGCGGTTGGCAGTCTTTGGGTTGGCCGCTTCCTACTGTAGCCGAGGAAACACGTCCGGACTATGTTGTGCTGACCTTGCAGTTAGGGATGAAAACCCGACAAGAAAACCCGCAAGAAAACCTCGCAAGCAGGATTTGAGAAAAGAGCAAATCTTGGAGTTCTGTGTTGAGCCGCAATACCTATCTGATATTTTGCAACATTTAGGATTGAAAGATAGGGAAAATCTTATGGAGGTCTATATCAATCCGATGATTGGTACAGGGGTATTGGAAATGACGGAGCCGGACAATCCCACAAGCCGTAACAACGGTAAAAGTGGAACAAGGACTTCAAAAGTGAGTTTATAATAGGATATTGCGGCTTGGACGCATCCAACCGCACACGAAAACACCGCCCACGTAGAAAAATGGGCGGTGTTATTCGGTCGCTCGCTTATTCAGGCTCGTGTACCGCTTAAAAGTACGGCAAGTTGCCGGTCGCAGAATTTGTCGTATTCCTCTTTGTCCGTACCGCTTTCGACGGCTCGGTCAATGACATCGCCCAACTCGTCGAAGCATACTTCCTCATTGACGCACTCCGCACCGTTCTCTTTCAGCAGATATACCTCATAATAATCGGAGCCGTTGAGTGCGATAACGACATTTCCGGCGTGCAACCGCCCGTTTACTTTAATCCGCAATGCCGGCAAATCCCGGAATACCGTAGCGACAAAATCGCCGATTCCCCACGACATAAGAATGGGCATGGGTGTAAGTGATACCAATTGTTCTTTGATGGTCTGTGCGATGTGCATTACATACTCTTTATCCATAACTTTGATTTTTAATATGATTATTGATTTATGTTAGTTGAACCATTCGGGGTTATCCTCTTTTAATTCCGTGATGAGTTCATCGTCCGGTAATTTGAGGGTTTTCGCATCGGTGAAAAAGAAAACCTCGTCATATATTTGTTCGGCTTCCTTACTTGCAAAACCTTCGTTTTCGTCCTCGAAACTGCCCGGATGAAGTGCATCGAGCAGAGCGGTAGAGCCGATAAGTAATTCTTCACCTTCGTTGGATTTCACGATACGGCAGATGTAGATATTGCCGTCAAATTGTAGTTCTTTCGTTTTCATACATCTGTTATCTTAATGGGATGTGTTTCCCGTGAGCCTTGAGGTATTCCATGATGCACTTCGCTTCCTCGTGCGATGCACGGTTGCGGTCGTCGTAGTTGCGTGTCTCGTCCGCCATGACCACGATACACTCTTTTACCAACCTGTAAAGGCTTTGCTGCAGTGTGGGGTGCATTTCGGGGATAGCGGCTGCAAACCGTTTGGGGTTGAAGCCGTAATCGTTCACTGCCCTTTCCCAGTCTTTGGCGAGCTGGTACTCCTTGCTTTCCTTGATGTTGTCCATAATCTTGAATTTTAATGATTTGTTTTTTTCTTCCCTCCGTTCGGTTCCTTTCTGTCGGAACCGCTTTGGGATTTTATGGATGCGGTACACGGTTGTCGGTACAGCTTCATACGGAAGGCTTTTCCTGCCAATTACTCTTTCTGAGGAAAGGAAGAATTTGCAGGAAATTCACTTTAAGCCGCCGGATCAAGCGCGACGGCCGACCTTTGCATCTGATAAAACCAAACCGGGGCTGACAGGGGACGAAGCCGGGGAAACGCTATAAAAGGGAAGTTGAAAATGGTAAAAAAGAGAGGAAACGGAAGCTATGAATGGAGGAAGGGCGGGTGGTGACGGGTTCGTCAGAAAGTTAGAAGAGGTACTTGGGTCCTTTGTCCGGAGCATACAAAAATGAATAGAGGGCGGATTTCTCCCTCCCCCTATCCGTTATGACAACAACATTTGTCAGGCAGCTATTTCTTCCGCTTGCGGTTCGGTCTGTGCTTCCGCTTCGGGTTGCGGTTCATCGGGTTGTTCCGCTTCCTGCGTGGCTTGTTCCTGCAAAGCGGCTTTCTTTTCCTCGATGCGTTGGTGTCGCTTTTCGTACACTTCATTATATCCGTCTTGGATATTGGCAAGTTCTTCGGGCATATGCTTTTGAGCGAAGTCAAGCAACAGGGAGGCTGTGGCGTTGTTACCGAATGCGTCCTTGAAATTGGCAATCAGATAATCCCTGCGGATAACGGCTTTCTGCTTGGCGGTAAGGTTCTCGATGATGCGCATTTTGTCCTCGCTCGTAAGGTAGTAATAAGAGCCTTTATCTTCAATTCCCACCTCATTGAAATGCTCTTTGCGGAGTGAGGAGAGCAGGAAGAAATACACCATTTTCTCCTCGTCCTGCCCAAAT
>ERZ779641.490-NODE-490-length-11675-cov-2.0901_pt1 | contig 11675 bp, 5 predicted proteins | sample MGYA00511373_ERZ779641 | MGnify/ENA primary metagenome ERZ779641 (study PRJEB29588, sample SAMEA2163351) | human gut metagenome | biome: human gut; feature: human-associated habitat; material: faeces | place: Denmark | collected 2008/2010 ...
CCGCCTTCGTTATGGCCGGGCTGCGAATTACAGAAGTACCTTTTGTGAAGTACCGGACGATTGAACTATTCTGTTTTCAAAGAACGGAGTTATATAGAAAATCTTCAGAATTTAGGGCTTCCGAAAAATTATCCCTCTAATTGGTAGGCATCGAAAAAGGGCTTTTTGTTACCCGAAAAAGAAATTTGTTAAAAAGTTCTTGGAAAATATAGCTGAAGCAACCGCCGAGTTAAAATATCATTGGTTTATCGAGCCACCAACTGAGGCAGGCCATTTACAACGGCGAGCATATCCAAAGTCGAATCCCTCTTGAAAAAAGACACTCTCACTTGGTAGGCATCGAGAAGGGCCATTTGGCACCCATTGATGACTCTTTGTAATAAAGTTGTCATAAATATCCACTTCAAAAAAGTCCCCTCAATAGGTAGCCGACGAGAAAGGCCAAAATAGAGCCATCTTTCCGAAAATTAACAAAAAAATCACAAACGACAAAAAATCGCCACACAACAACCTGAACCTGACCATCCTTTCCGGGATGGCCTTGGTTCGGGTTCGTTATGTAGCGATAAGAAAGTCAAAAACTTGCTCCGGCTTCTTTGGGAGCCGAGCTGGAACTCTAAGTAAAATATGTTATATTAAATTGTTGGGATAGATTGCCACAAAAATCGAGTTGTGTCAACAAAAACTTTTTGAAATACGACACTTTCGGCAGTGTGCAAGAAAACGCAAGGGAAACCTTGGTAAAAAGAGCGAACAGGACAACTCGTTCTGTTTGTAATGGAATGCCAACTCGGAACTTTTTTGAGCAGAAAAACAACCGTCCACTTCAAGTTGAGCTTGAAAACGGACGATCATTCTTGCAAAGTGATTTTCAAATTTGGGAGGCGTTTTGAAAGGCCTCATAGCGCTAGCAAGAGGTTATACAAAGACCATTTTTGCGTTGCCAAACACTTGTTGGGAAAGTCAAACCCTTGAACTGCATCCGGTGGATGCAGGCTGTGCGATTGCATCGCTGATTCGTTCAAACTCATCGCAGCCCTATATTATCGCTCACACTCCCGATCAGAATGTCAAATGCAGAAGCGGCCATCTGCATCTACGCAAACAGCCGCTTCATGATTCATTTTGTACTGGTCACTGCAGTACCTTATTCATCAGCTCTTGATAGCTGTCCACATGGTCGTATGTCACAAGACCATCTGACAATTTTGCGAAGAGCTTCTTGGCGCAGTCGATCTTGGACTTCTCGATTGGGCGCAAGTTCAGGCTTTCCATCGTGCCTTTGGTTTCTGCTACAAAATAGATGTGTTTCACCTTGCCCTCATGGAACACGATTGCCCAGTCCGGGGAGTAGTGTCCAACCGGGGTCGGAATATAGAAGCCTTTCGGCAGTTTTGCATAGATAAAGACTTCCTCTGCACCATCCAGATTTTCCGCAAACTTCCGTTCCACGCTCTTTTCCGCTGTGCCATCGGTGAAAACGTAATCCTGAATCGCCTTTTGTGCCTTGTAAACCTTATCCATCGTCAGAGCGTGTTTCTCTGCCGTAAAGATGCTGCTGTCGTAGCTGCCCTCAATGGTATCATAGGTGATATGCTCCACGATCATGGTAGCTTTCTGCTCCTTGACCAGCCGGATCACCTTTGCGATAAATTCTTCTGGGTTGTTCTGGTACATCGCAAAGGTTGTCGGCTTGATGCCCTGCAAAATCCGTGCAACGGTATGCCGGGTCAGCGTTGTGCCCTCTGCAATTTTGCCGATCAGGTCATACGCAACCTGACCTGCGTAGTCATGTTCTAATTTTTTTGTTCTGCTCTTGGCATCGCTGAAGCTGCTGCCTTCTCGCACCATATCGGCACTCAGGACATCTTTCTGCCCGGCATAGGTAACGGTATATTGCAGGCGACTGACGTACAGTTCCCTGTCGATGTATTCGATTGCTTTCCGGATCAGTTCCTCAGAATCAAAATCCACCGTATAGGCGTATTTGTGGTTGATCGTCTGCCAGAGCTTCTGGAACTCTGCCTTTTCAAACCGGTCGTTCAGCGGATTTTCCAGCACTTTCGGCTTGTTGCCATCCTCAAACATAGACTTGAGCATACTGTCATCATAAATTGCCTGCACAAGCGTGTGCACGCCCTCTTCAATGGGCTTCAGCGTTTCCGGCACCGGTGCAAGTGTTCCGGTCTGCACATCGTCCCGGTAGTCCTGCGTGACGTTATCCTGCTCATCCACATAGTTATTGCGGACAAGATACTGATAAATTGCCCGTGCCTGACGGTCATCCACCTTGACAATTTTGCCATCCAACCTGATGGTCTTGCCGGTGAAATATGCAATGTCTGCCTTACGGGGGCGATCATACAGCACTGCTTCGGTCTGCTTTTGCAGTCCGTCTACAAATCCTGCATAGCTCTCGCTGGCAATAACGGTCAGGACGTTGATATCCTGCACCTTATCTCCCAGCACTTCCGCATCCATGCGGTTTCCGTCCTTATTCACGCACAGACGCAGACCACGGCCTACTTCCTGCCGCTTCTGCGTAGTGCTGTCGCTGTGCTTCAGGGTGCAGATTTGGAACACATTCGGGTTATCCCAGCCTTCCCGCAGGGCAGAGTGGGAGAAGATGAACCGGGTCGGCTCTTCAAAGGACAGCAGACGTTCCTTATTTTTCAGGATCAGGTCATAGGCAGAAATGTCATCCGACATATCTGAGCCACGCTTGACCGAACTGTTGACGCTGTGACCTTTCTTGTCGATGCTAAAATAGCCCTTGTGGACATCATGCACATCGGTTGAATCCAGATAGGCTGTATAAGCAGGGTCGAACAGGGTGCGATGCTCATTCAGAACCGAAAGATACTCCTGCTCAAAAATCTTGCCGTACTCGCCCAGCAGCTCGTTTCCGTCTTCATCGTACTGGCGGTATTTTGCCACTTCGTCGATGAAGAACAGCGAAAGTGTCTTGATACCCAGTTTGAAAAGTTCCTGCTCTTTTTCAAAGTGCGAAAGGATCGTTTCATGGATCTGCACCCGGCGCATATCATTTTCGGAAACGTCACCGGTAACATCACCTTTGCGGATGGTATCGCCGTTCGTAAAAGTCACAACACCCGTGATCGGGTCGATTTCCGACACTACGAAGCCCTTGTACTGCTCCATTTCCCCGGATTTATAATAGAGATTATCGCCCACATCCAGCATATGGAACTCTCGCTTCGTGCCGTTCTGGTAGCTGACCTCCATCTCCACTTTTGCCCGTGGCGGATTCTTCGGGGAGATGATGATGCTTTCCAGATACAGATACTTGTCCGTACCACGCAGATTTTTGACCTCAAAGCCTTTGACTTCGATCTTTTTGACCAGCCGCTTGTTGTAAGCGTCCAGCGCATCCAGAACGTAAATCAGATTATGCTGCTTGGCGTGGGTAGCAGAGTAATTCAATGTGAAAAGTGGATTGAACTTTTTCAGGGCTTTCTGAGTGGCAGAGTCCTCTTTGCCCATCTTCTGCGGTTCGTCCAGAATCAGGATCGGGCGGTTGGCGGCAATCACATCAATCGGGCGGCGGGAGCCGAACTCATCCCGCTTGGTGTAGATAATTCTCGCAGCGGCATCACCCTTGCGGCCTTCCACGTTCTTGTCCTCGTTCATGGAGGCGGCAAACGCCTGCGTGTTGATGATCATGACATTGATGCCGGAATTGCTGGAAAAGGAATCCAACTGATTCAGGTTGCTGCTGTTGTAGATAAAGAACCGTGCCTTTTTGCCGTAGCACTCCATAAAGTGATCGGCAGTGATCTCAAAGGACTTCTTTACGCCTTCACGGATGGCGATACTCGGCACAACAACGATAAATTTGCTCCAACCATACCGCTTGTTCAGCTCGAACATGGTCTTGATGTAAACATAGGTCTTGCCTGTGCCGGTTTCCATCTCAATATCCAGAGAACACCTGCCCAGCGGTGCCACCAACTTGTCCGACTGATGGATGTTTGCTTCTGCTTGCAACGCGCGGATGTTCTGAAGCAGCTCCTGGTCGGTTAGTTGGAGTGCTTCGTTCTTAAAACCGGAATCGTTGATCAAATCCAGCAACTCCACCTGTGTTGCATCGTCCCCGTTGGAAACAAGGCTCAGCTGCTGCGGCTGTGCGGACAGACTTCCCATATCCCGCAGGTAAGACACGCCTGCATTGTAGGGCTGACCCTGAAAGACCCGTGCCACCGCATCCACAGCATCGGTCTGGTACTGCTGAATCTTAAAACTAAACTTCATCTTTGTGGTTTACCTCCCGCTCCAGCATCAGGAACCGGTCAAAATCGCTCTCATACAGGCGATCCTGAATGACACGATACTTTTCGTATTCGGTTTCTGCATGGAGTTTGGCCTGTTCTGCGCTGATTTTACCGGGGCCTGTCAGCAGTTCATTGCCGTTGAACTCCAGAAAACCGTCCAGCCGCTTTGCCCAGTCCTCCATGCTCATGGGGATCTTGCGCTCGGCCTGCAACTCGGCATAATCCAGATAGAGCGACACGATGCGTTCCAGATAATTCATTTCCTCTTTGCTCAGGTAGTTCTTGGCCACCGTCACATCTGCTTTCAGGATTTTCCCATCCGGCGCATTTTCCCATGTGGTAAGCCCCATGTGCTCCTTGTTGGCATCGGCACGCTCCACGATCAGTTCTGCCGCCGTGTGGCGATGCACAGCATAGTGCATCTTATTCTGAACCATCTGGAAGAACCGCCGGGTCGTTTTTGCATCCTTGTCATAATCAAACGCAGTTGCGTACAAATCTGTGACTTTCTGGTAAAATTTACGCTCCGACAGACGAATTTCCCGAATCTGCTGCAGCTGCCGCTCGAAATATTCATCCGTAAACATGTGGCCTTTTTTCAAGCGGTCAACATCCATCGTCCAGCCCTGAATGGTGTGATCCTTGACGATCTGCCCCGCCCACTTGCGGAACTGCACCGCCCGCTGGTTGTTCACCTTGAAGCCCACGGCAATAATCAGCTGCAAATTATAATGCGTCAGTTCCCGATTGACCTGCCGAGTGCCCTCGGTCTGAACTATCCGGAATTTCCGGATAGTTGCCTGCTCGGTCAGTTCGCCGTCTGCATAGATTTTTTTGATATGCTCGTTGACCGTGCGCACATCCACATCATACAGTGCCGCCATCATCTTCTGTGTCAGCCAGATGTTTTCATCCTCATAGCGCATTTCATAGCTTGCATTGCTCTCACCCGTAGAAGCCACAAAGGTCAAATACTCTGCCGCTGAGCTACGAATCTTTTTTTCTTCTTTTTTCTCTATCACAGCAATCTGCCTTTCTCATCTTATGGAAATCTGCGATAGTCTTACCACATCAGGAGAAATTCCTTTTGAAATCAAAAGTTCCTGTATTCCAATTTTCGTCAACTCGGAGGTAACAAACGGACTGATTGTGATTTCTTCGATAATATCTCGTATCGGGAAATTTTTCAATTCCAGCTGTGGACGAATCGTTGTTCCTGATAGTAAAAATTCTTTTGAACAATTTTCGCCTAAGTATTGATCTTCAAACGGAATTCCCATTCGATATTCATGTTCAAAAGAGAATGATGGCGATTTAAAAAGCAGGCAAAACATTAAAATTTCGTCATAAATCATCAGTTCATTTTTTATAGAGTAGAAATAGTTTATTGCGTGTCTAGTTGATTCTTTGATTTCGTACTCAACCTCTCCATCTATCAGATTCATCAAACCTTTTTCGAGATTTGCATCCCGAAATCCATAGAAGAATTCTTTCAATTTTTGGCTATTAAACTTTATACAGCATCCATCTTTTGCATACATTCGCCACATTGCAAGGTCATCATATCGCCGAGACAATGACAAAATATAATAGTGAATATCGCATAAATATCGCTGCATATACGGCGACCCATCACTTATGCTCTTTATGCGTTCAATTTTCCCATGCTCAACATTATCAATCGCTGTCAGAACTTTTTTGCCAAACTCTTCTTCGGCTTTAGGTGCAAGATAATCTTTCAACCAGTTCAGCGCATAAGACAGTTCCTGTGTGTCATTCAGGAAACGATAATCCGTCAGGCGAATGGTTTCATTTTGCAGGATGGAAAAAAGCGAACCGATGGATGTATAGTGGTAGAGATCGATTTTGGGATATTGAATTTTCGCCGTCATTACAGCACCTTCCTTACCGTTTCCGGGCTATACGTTTCAAAAATCTGGTCAAAGTTTGTTGCAACGCTGTCGTTTGCCATGGAGCTGTCACGGAACACGGCATAGTACGGCTTCATCTGGGCAATGGCCTTGACAGTCTCCTCCGTCACATCATGGTCGAAGCAGGCCAGCAAGAAGCCGTCTGCCACGTTGAACACCTTTTTGCCTGCGATCTCTTTTACCTCAATGGGGCTGGACAGCAGCACACCCAGATCCAGCATCACCTGGAACAGCAAATCTTCCGGGGTGCGGTCAGGTTTTACGTTATCCACCAGCGAGAACATATCCCTTATAACCCTATTGATATGATCATCACCAAAGCTATACCCATATGTCACCAATGTACTGTTGGGACGGCATAATGCAGCAGCAAAATCTCTGAATAATTCCACATACGGATACTCTGCTGTTTCGCGATCCTTTGCGGAGTTCGGATAAATCATCAAGCTTGAAAAACTGGCATCCATCCCCGCTGTTTCAAGAAACGGTTTGATGGATTTTGCCCCAAAGGGCAAACCGATTCTTCTGATATCTTCACCAACATTTATCCAATCCAAAGATCCATGCAACTTTGTAAATCTTGCGACCCCTTCTAAATATCTCGGTTCTCCACGTATTCCAGGAGGATTATAATGCATATCAACGTCCATCCTAGAAGAGCGGAATATGGGGGATAGGGCACCCACAAAACGATCAATTAGTCTAAGACCGGCAACATCTGCACCAGCCTCAATTAAGCGGTCATAATTCGTAGTGAAAATATTGAGTCTGTCCCTAGTTCCTGTTCTGCTGGCAAAGCTCATCAAAAACAAAACCAGTTTATTAAAAGCCGCTTCACGTTTCTTTGTCTCGGCACCGGCGATGGAAGATTCTATTACAGAGATGTTATTGGTGAATTTTTCAATTACATTTTCAAGATTTGAACGCAACGAATCAAGTTTTGGAGCAATGCCAAAGATGTCACTACTGTCACGCAATGCAGTAAGTCCCTTGATTATTTCGTTTGCAACACGGATTTGATCTTCAATATTAGCTTCTTTGCGTCCCGATTTCTCTGCACTTTCTCTTGCGGCTTTTTTTATTTCTTCGGAAAAAACGGTAAATTCAGAATCGCTGTTCATTCCATTATTGGCTGAGCCACACGCATCAATTTGAATTGCCGTTGTAAGCCCGCTGCCAACCAATAATGACAAATGCTCCGATTGAAAAAGAGACGTTAGCCAAGGCTCAATACGAGAACGTAATTCGCTTTTCGTGCAGGTGTCACCAGAACACCAATCCGGTTTATAAGTGGCATCAATCGTAAATTTACTTTCTGCTTTATCTTCTGCTTCGTGCCAAATTGGTCTGATGCAGTCACGATCATCTCGTACTTTTAGAATATTTGTATTATTGCCATTATCCATGCGTTAGTGCCCTCCCATCTTCCTTGCGTCTTCTTGTAGTTGCTTTAACTCGCTCACCAGTTCAAATTTCTTCTTCGGCTGTTTTTCCTTACGGATTTTAGCTTCCAGTGCCGCAATCTGTTTTTCCAGCTGCTCACGCTGCTTCTGCTGCTCAACGCTGTCTTTCAGGGATGTACTTTCCCCTGTGCCAAGCGCATCGCCTGCGATTTGACGGACAAAGCTCTCATAGACGGCATCCAGTGTAAGCCCTTCCAGATGCACCGGCAGGTCGTCTTCGTCCAGCCAGTCCGTAGAATAATAGCGGTCTACCTTAAAGGCCGTCTTGCCCGCCGCAGCCTCCTTGTAGCCAATGACAGCACGATACCTGCCCTCGTATTCCAGCAAAAAGAGGATGTGATACGGAATTTCCCGGTCGATCTGGCGCAGCACACTCTCGTCCAGCTCCGGGGCAGACAGCCGCGTCACCTGCTCCCCAGCCGCCAGATTCAGGGTGGTAGTCGCAATCTTATTGCGCCAGTAGATGATCCTGATCTGCTCGACAAAGGCTCTCTTCATAGCCGGGGTAACGGCAATGTTCTCATAGAACTTCTGCTTAGGGATGCGTTTATTGAACTCGGTAGATACAGGCAAGCCAAGCACGTTTTTCACCTCTATGCGTTCATTTCACGACAAGAAAACAAATCAGCTCAAAATCATCCAGTCCGGACACCTGACTGAGCAATGCCGTTGTTCCGCCCGCAGAGAACAGGCTGTCGATATCGCTTTCTTCTTTGACATCAATGATCGAGTCAATGGCTTCACTCAGCAATTCGGACATTTCTGCCATGTCCTTTCCATCGTCTGTTTCCTGATTGAAGCGTTCGTATACCTCTTTGATCGGCTCAGTCTTTCCACGGCACAGCAGCCGGATATCGTCCAACATCTTTTTGGGGTTCAGGTAGTCGCAGATGATCTGCCCATCCATGCCGATGTAAACCATGTAGAACGGATGGATGCGGTTCCGATTGTCCACATTGACGCTGTTATTGATGTTTTTCAGCACGAAGATCACACCCTCCGGCAGTTCATCCGTAGCCGGAACCACCGCATGAAGTCCACGGGGCTTCTTGTCCAGATCACCATTGTGTTTGATGTAATCCAGCAGGTCGAGCCGGAACTCGTTCAGTCCCAGATCCATGATGGAGATGCCGTCCGACATATCTTCGATGTCAACGACCTCTTCCTGCAAGCGTTTCAGCTGTGCCTTGCGGTACTCCAAATCGCCCTTTTCTTCGGGGTTGATAAGGTCATCATCGCCGGTGGAGGTCATAACGGTGATTTTCATGCGGGTCTCCACACGGGATTTCAGGTTGATGTAATCGTCCAGCGTCAGATCAGGCCAAAAATTCACAAGCTGGATGTACTGGTTTTTGCTGCCGATACGGTCGATTCGTCCAAAACGCTGGATAATGCGTACCGGGTTCCAGTGAATGTCATAGTTGATCAGATAATCGCAGTCCTGCAAGTTCTGACCTTCAGAAATGCAGTCTGTCGCAATCAGCACATCAATCTCCGTGGAACTGCCGGGCATCAGAACATCCCGGTCTTTGGAAATGGGAGAGAAGCAGGTCAGCACGTTGTTGAGTGTTGCCTTGAAGCCTTTGATCGTGGTACGTCCATCAATCGAGCCGGTAATTACAGCGGTATTCAGCCCATATTTCTGCTTTACAAACGCACTCACATTGTCAAAGAGGTATTCTGCCGTATCCGAAAATGCAGAAAAAATCAGCACTTTCTTGTTGCCGACATTGATCGGATGCTCAATTTTTTCAGACAGCAGCTGGAACAGTTCTTGCAGCTTTGTGTCATGCTGCGGCGTGATATCTGCCACCATAAAGGTCAGCAGCTCCAGAATTTCTGCATCTTTCCGAAGCTCCGTACGCCAGCTCTTCCAGTCCATATCCGCAAGGTCGATTTTGACTTTTTTGCCGACGGTGAAAAAGTCAGTGTTTTCATCGTCCATGTCAAAATCGTCTCCGGCCATGTCGTATATATCCAGATCAGCGTGGCCGGAGCGTTCAAACTGGTCAATGGACTGAATCGTACCATCAATCAGTTTCTTGATGCGCATCAGGGTCAGCTGGAACGAATGTACAGAGCTTTCCAGCCGTTTCAGCAGGTTGATACTCATCAACCGACAAATACCCTGCTCACGGCCTCTCTGGGTCAGATTCTCTCCCTTATTGTGCGTCAGCTCCTGATATTTCTGGATCTTACTTGCGAAGATGTAGTTGGAGGGCATATAGACGCACAAGCTCAGCTGAATCAGCTGCTCATAAATTTCGTTGTAGTTAATGGCATTATTCAGGTCTGTCAGACATGGCCGAACAGAGATCGGCTTCAACCGCTCTGGGAACTTTCCGATAGCATTGGTGTTGTAGTACTTCTCGATATGCTTCCGAGAACGTGCGATGGTAACACTGTCCAGCAGCTCGAAGAAGTCGAAATCCAATGTCCGCAGCAGCGCATCCGTGTTTCTCTCTTCTGGTTTCAGTTTGCTCCATGCGTTAAAGGCTTTCTGCGCCTGCTTAAAGATGTCTTCAATGCTCTTTGAGGTGTTCAGCCTTTCATCCAGATATTCGGAGTTTCCCTCATAGGCAAGGGCCAACTGATTTTTCAGGTCAACAAAGCGGTTGTTGACAGGCGTTGCCGAAAGCATCAGCACCTTGGTCTTGACTCCGGCACGGATCACCTTATCCATCAGCCGCTGGTAACGATTGTCCTGCGTCTTGCTATGAGTTCCGATTCCATTACGGAAATTGTGCGATTCATCAATGACGACCAGATCATAGTTGCCCCAGTTCAGGCGATCCAGGTCGAGGCCATTCGACTTTCCGCCGCTTCTGGACAGGTCTGTATGGAACAGGACATCATAATTCAGCCGATCCGATGCAATCGGGTTGTTCACATAGTTGTCCTTATAGGTATTCCAGTTTTCCGCCAGCTTTTTGGGACACAGCACCAGAACCGACTTGTTTCGATTCTCATAATACTTTACGACTGCCAGTGCGGTAAAGGTCTTGCCAAGGCCAACACTGTCCGCAAGGATGCAGCCGTTGTACTTTTCCAGCTTATTGATGATAGCAAGCACCGCATCCTTCTGGAAGTCGTACAGCAGACTCCAGATTTTGCTCTGCTTGAATCCGGTTGCCTCATTCGGCAGTTCGTCTTCCGAGATGTCGTCCAAAAACTCGCTGAACACATGATACAGCGTCATAAAGTAGATGAACTCCGGGGAATTTTCAGCATAAGCCGTGCTGATATTCTCCAGTACTACATCTGTGACATCCTGCATTTTGTCCCGGTCGTTCCACAGGGTATCGAACAACTTCATGTACTGCTGTGCGAACGGAGCCTCCATGCAGTTGACCATGTTGTAGCTGTTATTTCCGCGCTCACAGCCAATATCAACTGTCGTAAATCCGCCAATCGGCATATAGGCGGCTGCGCCGGAATCCACAGTCATAAAGCCAGCCATATTTTCACCGGTGGTGTTCGATTTGAACGTAGCCTTCCTTCTGATCCAGTCTGCACACTCCTTTGCGATGGCTCTCTGGGTCATCTCATTGCGCAGTTTGATTTCAAACTCTGTACCGTAAAGGCTCGTTTCACGAGAAATGCGGGGAATGTAGAACTCCCGCTTCTGCTTTTCAGCCTTTTCTTTCACAAACGTGGGGGATGTAAAGATAAATTCAAACTCGTCTATGGTTTCCAGCTGCTTCTTTAGCTCTTTGTAGGCATACATCGAAAAGCAGGCTGCCGCAATAGACACCCTACTGCCTTTTTTGATTTCCACCCGCAGATCATCTCGAACGGTATTGGTGATGTTATCCAGAATTTTCATATCATCCACCGGTTTTATGCTTATCCGCATTCTTTTATAGCCTTGACTATGAAGGCGCTCTTACAAAACTCTATTTCTATTATACCACCCGCTTTTTCCCCTGTAAACGAAAAAGCTGACGGTGTGTAGCGTGCAGCATCCATCAGCTTTTCGTGACACAAAA
>ERZ779641.492-NODE-492-length-11659-cov-3.36479_pt1 | contig 11659 bp, 8 predicted proteins | sample MGYA00511373_ERZ779641 | MGnify/ENA primary metagenome ERZ779641 (study PRJEB29588, sample SAMEA2163351) | human gut metagenome | biome: human gut; feature: human-associated habitat; material: faeces | place: Denmark | collected 2008/2010 ...
TTGCCAAAATTCAACTCCGCCAGCGTCTTGCCTGCCCAAGCCGATTCCCCGGGAATCTCATAATCCGTCAAATGCAAATCACGCGAAAGCAGACGGCCTGCATATTCAGGCTTCTTCTCGCCCAAATATTCCGCACGCATATCCCGCGACCGCAAATTCTGAAAAAAAGTACGTTCAATCATTATAGACTGCCGCTTCAACTGTCTGGAAAGTATCATTACTATAACCAGCAGTACCGCAACTCCAAAGACAAGACCAACCGACAGTTTAAACAATCCGGCTATTACAAACATCACAAAAGAAACTGCCAACAGAATTCGCAGCACGATAGTAGCTACCAGTGGAGCGCGATTTCCCCGACTGTCGCGCCACAATGTTACGAATTCTACCGAATGGTTTTTCTTAATCATGATGGCTCGCAGAAAAGGAGAAATAAACAGAACAATGACCAAAGCAGACAATAAAGAGCCCCAAATTCCAGGCAAGTTTCCCTTGAAAAACGGTACAAGGAAGCGGAATGCGATAGCAATCACCGCCACACTTACAATGGAATAAACCACCGTAATACGCAACAAAGCAAATATCAGTTTCTTCCATAAACTCTCATGATTCACAGTCTGCGAACCGGAAGCATAATGCAGCAAAAATTTCTGCCACCGTTCCGGCAAATGCGTATCGACAAAATTGGAAGCCGGTTCTGCAAAACGAATCATATAAGGGGTAAGAAAGGTAGTAATGACAGATACAGCCACCACTATAGGATACAGAAAATGACTTGTTACATGCAAAGACACTCCCAAAGAAGCGATGATAAAAGCAAATTCTCCAATCTGCGTCAAACTGAATCCGCATTGCATAGCCGTCTTAAGCGGCTGCCCTGCAAGCAATACTCCCAATGTGCCGAACAACGATTGCCCGACAATAACCGCCAATGTAATGACAACAATAGGACCCGCATATTCTACTATCATCAAAGGGTCTACCATCATACCTACAGATACAAAGAATATGGCACCGAATAAATCTTTTACCGGCTTAACCAGACGTTCAATACTTTCCGCCTCTACCGTTTCAGCCAGAATAGACCCCATGATAAAAGCGCCGAACGCTGCTGAAAATCCCGTATGGGCAGCAAGCACAACCATACCGAAACAAAGCCCGAGCGATACAATCAGCAAAGTCTCCTCACTCATCAGCTTCCGACATTTTTTCAACAGAACAGGAATCAAATAGATGCCGACCACAAACCACAATATAAGAAAGAATAACAGTTTTGCTATACTGCCCAGCATTTCCGTCCCTTCAAAATTATGACTGACTGCCATGGTAGACAGCATAACCATCAGGACAATGGCAAGAATATCTTCCAAAATCAACACACTGAGCACCAGCCCGGTAAACTTCTTCTTGCGCATGCCCAAATCATCAAATGCCTTATAGATAATAGTAGTGGAAGACATGGCTATCATACCGCCCAAGAAAATGCAATCCATCCGTTTCCATCCGAAAGCCGTGCCAACTGCCACGCCCAACAATATCATACAGAATATAATTGTACAAGCAGCGATTATAGCGGCTCCCCCCACCTTGACTATTTTCTTAAAGCTAAACTCCAGCCCCAAAGCAAACAGCAAGAAAATAACGCCGATGTCCGCCCAAGTCTGTATGTTTGCCGTATCCATCACCGAAGGGGTATAAGCCATGTGAGGACTGGCCAAGAAGCCTGCAACGACATACCCCAAGACTAACGGTTGTTTCAGTTTTTTAAATAATAGCGTCATTATTCCGGCGCAAATCAGTATCAATGCCAAATCGGCGATCAAAGGAGCTAAATGTGACATAATATTTGTCCGATTGAAATTCTACTGACAAAGATATAACAAAAAAAGCTTTTGAATCTCTTTTATAACAAAAAACGAGTACCATCAATAGATAAAACAACGACCGGTTGTCTCAATTATAAAATCATTTTAAGAAGAAATACCTTTATAATTAATTGGCGAAAAATTTCTTTATTCAAGTAGAAATATCTTTCTTTGTACTGCTGATTTTAAAAATTTGGAATTGAATACCAACATTAATAAAAACTGTTATGAAAATTTCGCACATTGAACATTTAGGCATTGCTGTAAAAAGCATTGAAGAAGCACTTCCGTACTACGAAAATGTATTAGGTTTAAAATGCTACAACATTGAAACCGTAGAAGATCAAAAGGTAAGAACCGCTTTCTTGAAAGTAGGTGACGTGAAAATTGAGTTGCTCGAACCCACTTCTCCCGAAAGCACCATTGCCAAATTCATCGAAAAGAACAACGGTAACGGCGGTATGCACCATTTAGCATTTGCTGTGGAAGACGGAGTGGCAAACGCTCTCGCAGAAGTTGAAGGAAAAGGTATCCGCCTGATTGACAAAGCTCCCCGTAAAGGTGCGGAAGGCTTGAACATCGCATTCCTGCATCCGAAATCCACACTCGGCGTATTGACGGAACTTTGCGAAAAAGGAGAATAAAGATTTATGGTTTGAAATCATAAATCCGAAAACATAAATCTGAAATCATAAATCATAAATAAAGAATATGAGTAATCAACTTGAGAAAATTAAAGAGCTTATTGACCGCCGTACGGCTGCGCGTCTTGGTGGTGGTGAAAAAGCGATTGCAAAGCAACATGAGAAAGGGAAATATACAGCTCGCGAGCGTATAGCAATGTTACTCGATGAAGGAAGTTTCGAAGAAATGGACATGTTTGTTGAGCACAGATGTACGAATTTCGGTATGGAAAAGAAACACTACCCCGGCGACGGTGTGGTTACCGGTTGCGGTACCATCGACGGTCGCTTGGTCTACATTTTCGCACAGGATTTCACTGTTTCTGCCGGTTCATTGTCGGAAACCATGTCTTTGAAGATTTGCAAAATCATGGATCAAGCAATGAAGATGGGTGCTCCCTGCATCGGTATCAATGACTCGGGTGGTGCACGTATTCAAGAAGGTATCAATGCTTTAGCCGGATATGCCGAGATTTTCCAACGCAATATTCTTGCTTCCGGCGTTATTCCCCAAATTTCCGGTATCTTCGGTCCTTGTGCCGGTGGTGCGGTTTATTCTCCTGCCCTGACTGACTTTACACTAATGATGGAAGGAACGTCCTACATGTTCCTTACTGGTCCGAAAGTGGTAAAGACCGTAACCGGAGAAGATGTCAGCCAGGAAAATTTGGGTGGTGCAAGCGTACACTCTACCAAATCCGGTGTAACTCACTTCACTGCAAAGACCGAAGAGGAAGGTCTTGCACTTATCCGCAAATTACTGAGCTACATCCCTCAAAATAATTTGGAAGAAGCTCCTTACACAGATTGTACAGATCCCATCGACCGTCTGGAAGATTCTCTGAACGATATTATCCCTGACAATCCGAACAAGCCTTACGATATGTACGAAGTTATCGGTGCTATCGTTGACAACGGAGAGTTCCTTGAAATTCAGAAAGACTATTCCAAGAATATCATTATCGGTTTTGCCCGTTTCAACGGACAATCAGTCGGCATTGTAGCCAACCAGCCCAAATATCTGGCAGGTGTACTTGATAGCAACGCTTCTCGTAAGGGTGCACGTTTCGTCCGTTTCTGCGATGCTTTCAATATTCCTATCGTATCTTTGGTAGATGTACCGGGCTTCCTTCCCGGAACCGGTCAGGAGTACAACGGTGTTATCCTGCACGGTGCCAAATTGCTGTATGCCTACGGTGAAGCTACCGTACCTAAAGTTACTATCACCCTACGCAAATCCTATGGCGGTTCGCACATCGTAATGAGCTGTAAGCAACTTCGTGGTGACATGAACTATGCATGGCCTACTGCTGAAATCGCAGTTATGGGTGGTGCAGGTGCGGTAGAAGTTCTGTATGCACGCGAGGCTAAAGAGCAAGAAAATCCGGCTCAGTTCCTGGCTGAAAAAGAAGCTGAATATACCAAACTGTTTGCCAATCCTTACAATGCAGCCAAGTATGGCTATATCGATGATGTTATCGAACCGCGCAACACGCGTTTCCGCATTATCCGCGCCCTGCAACAACTGCAAACCAAGAAATTGACCAACCCGGCCAAGAAACATGGTAATATTCCTCTTTAAGAATTGAGAATTAACAGTTGAGAATTAAAAAATAAAAACTCAAATTTATGAATAAAACAAAAATCGGAATATTCCTTTCATTGATGCTGGTGCTGGGGTTCTGTTCTTCTTGTGGAGAAAAGGAGTCAAACTCTAAACTGTTGCTGAATGAAGTGCTTATCACCAACGAAAGCAACTTTCAGGATGATTACGGTGTTCACAGCGCATGGATTGAGATATTCAACAAATCATATGGCAGCGCCGACCTTGCTGGTTGCTATCTGAAATTCAGCAGCCAACCGGGTGACACCGCTACCTATTTCATCCCGAAAGGTGATGTCCTGACTTTGGTAAAACCTCGTCAGCACGCGCTGTTTTGGGCAGACGGAGAACCTAATCGCGGTACTTTCCATACCAACTTTAAGTTAGACAGCCAGAACGCCAATTGGATCGGCTTATACGATTCCGGCAAGAAATTACTGGACCAGATTGTGGTACCCGCCGGAACATTACAAGCCAACCAATCTTATGCACGTGTCAGTGATGCCACTCCGGAATGGGAAGTAAAAGGAGATGCGTCCGATAAGTATGTAACTCCAAGCACCAATAACAAAACCATTGACAGCAATGCTAAAATGGAGAAGTTTGAAGAGCATGACAGTATAGGTATCGGTATGGCTATTTCCGCCATGAGTGTAGTATTTTCCGGATTACTCCTTCTTTATATCTCTTTCAAGATTATAGGCAAGATTTCTGTAAACCTCAGCAAACGTAACGCAATGCGCGCTAAGGGCATTACCGATAAAAAAGAGGCTAAAGAAAAACAACTGGGAGAAGCACCGGGTGAAGTATTCGCAGCCATTTCCCTGGCATTGCACGAAATGCAGAGTGATGTACACGATGTGGAAGACACCGTACTCACCATTACCCGCGTAAAACGCAGCTATTCACCTTGGAGTTCAAAGATTTACACGTTGCGTGAAACCCCTCAGAGAAAGTAAAGTCACCTTTAATAAAGATAAAACGATGAAAGAATATAAATACAAAATCAACGGTAACGCATATAAAGTTACTATTGGAGATATTGAAGACAACATCGCTCACGTAGAAGTGAACGGTACTCCCTACAAAGTAGAAATGGAAAAAGCTCCGAAAGTTGCAGTCAAACCGGTAGTACGCCCTGTTAGTGCAGCCCCAGCTGCCCCGACTGCTCCAGTTGTAAAACCGGCTGCTGCTTCAACCGGCAAGTCAGGTGTAAAATCTCCGCTGCCAGGTGTTATCCTTGACATCAAAGTCAATGTGGGTGATACCGTGAAGAAAGGCCAGGTTATCATTATCCTGGAGGCCATGAAAATGGAGAACAATATCAATGCCGACAAAGACGGTAAAATTACCGCTATTAATGTTAGTAAAGGAGAATCCGTACTCGAAGGTACTGACCTTGTAATTATTGAATAATATGGGAGAATTTATCACATTTTTAGGAAATAACCTTGCAGACTTCTGGACTTATACAGGTTTTGCCAATGCAACAGGCGGACATCTGGTAATGATTCTGGTAGGTTTATTCTTCATATACTTGGCTGTTGCCAAGGAATTTGAGCCGATGTTGCTGATTCCTATCGGTTTCGGTATGCTGATCGGTAATATCCCTTTCAATATGGAAGCCGGATTAAAAGTCGGTATCTATGAGGAAGGGTCTGTACTTAACATTCTGTATCAAGGGGTAACTTCCGGTTGGTATCCGCCACTTATTTTCCTGGGTATCGGAGCTATGACGGATTTCTCCGCTCTAATCTCTAACCCGAAGCTGATGCTAGTCGGTGCTGCCGCACAATTCGGTATTTTCGGTGCATATATGACTGCTTTGGCTATCGGATTCGATCCGATGCAAGCTGGTGCTATCGGTATCATCGGTGGTGCCGATGGTCCGACAGCCATTTTCCTTTCGTCCAAACTGGCTCCCAACCTGATGGGTGCAATTGCCGTGTCCGCCTATTCCTATATGGCATTAGTACCGGTAATCCAACCGCCTATCATGCGTCTGCTGACCAGCAAGAACGAGCGCCTTATCCGCATGAAACCGCCACGTGCAGTTTCTCATACGGAAAAAGTAATGTTCCCGATTATCGGTCTGTTACTTACCTGTTTCCTTGTTCCGTCCGGTTTGCCTTTGTTAGGTATGCTATTTTTCGGTAACTTACTAAAAGAGAGTGGTGTAACCCGCCGTCTGGCTAACACAGCCAGCGGTCCGCTGATTGATACCATCACAATTCTGCTTGGTCTGACTGTAGGTGCTTCCACACAAGCATCCGAATTCCTGACTACAGACTCATTGTGGATTTTTGGTCTGGGTGCATTCTCATTCATTATCGCAACCGCTTCCGGTGTAATCTTCGTGAAGATATTCAATATCTTCCTGAAGAAAGGCAACAAGATTAATCCGCTGATTGGTAATGCAGGCGTATCTGCAGTGCCTGACTCCGCACGTATCTCTCAAGTAGTAGGTTTGGAATATGATCCAACCAACTACCTGTTGATGCATGCCATGGGTCCGAACGTAGCGGGCGTTATCGGCTCAGCAGTAGCTGCCGGTATTCTGTTGGGATTCCTGATGTAAGCAGTGAAAACGTTTGCATAACCTGCATAAAGGATAATAGCGGAGAGGTAACAGCCTTCTCCGCTATTTTTTTTAATTTAGCGGAGAAAATAACGAAAAGCTAATATCATGAAAAAAGTATTCTTCATTTTAGGAACACTCCTACTTTCCCTCAGTACGTACGCAGCCATGAACGTAAACAAAATCGATCCACCATTTTGGTACACTGGTATGCAAAACCCCGAACTTCAGCTAATGGTATATGGTGAAGGCATCGGCAATGCAACGGTATCTGTCAACTATCCCGGCGTCTCGCTGAGCAGCACAGTCAAATTGGAAAGCAATAATTACCTGCTGGTCTACCTCAGACTGGATAAAAACGTGAAACCCGGTAAAATGCCACTCACCTTCACGCAAGGCAAGAAAAAGTTCGTCAAAGAATATGAGCTAAAAGAACGTGCCAAAAAAGGCTGCGAGCACAAAGGTTTCGATGCATCCGACGCACTCTATCTGTTAATGCCCGACCGTTTTGCCAACGGCAACCCGGACAACGACCAAATAGCAGGCATGGCAGAATATAAGGTAGACCGCAACGACCCAAATGCTCGTCATGGCGGCGACCTCGCAGGTATCGAACAGCACCTTGATTACTTTTCCGATTTGGGCGTAACTGCCTTGTGGTTTACTCCGGTATTGGAAAACAACATGACCGGCGGTTCCTATCACGGCTATGCCACCACAGACTACTACAAGGTGGACCCGCGCTTCGGTACCAACGAAGAATACAAGCAACTGATTGAAAAAGCCCATGCACGCGGCATCAAAATCGTAATGGACATGATTTTCAACCACTGCGGCGTAGAGCATGTATGGATTAAGGACATGCCCTCCAAAGATTGGTTCAACAACCCCGACCACGAAAACAACTTCGTGCAGACCTCCTTCAAACTGACCCCGCACGTAGACCCTTATACTTCCCAGTACGATGCCGACCAGATGAACGACGGCTGGTTTGTACCTTCCATGCCCGACCTCAACCAGAAGAATCCTCACGTTTACCGCTACCTGGTACAGAACAGTTTCTGGTGGATTGAATTCGCCAACATCGACGGCATCCGCATGGACACTTACCCGTATGCCGACTATGATGCCATGAGCAACTGGATGAAAGAGCTCAACGAAGAATATCCCAACTACAACACCGTGGGCGAGACCTGGGTTACCGAACCCGCCTACACCGCCTGGTGGCAGAAGGATTCCAAGCTATCAGCCCCCAAGAACAGTAACCTCAAGACCGTTATGGACTTCAGCTTCTTCGACAAGATAAACACCGCCAAGAATGAACAGACCGAAACTTGGTTCAAGGGACTGGACCGCATATACAATAACTTCGTATACGACTTCCTCTACCCCAACCCCGCTTCCGTACTGGCATTCATCGAAAACCACGACACCGACCGCTTCCTGGGCGAAGGCAACAACCTTCCGATGCTGAAGCAAGCCTCTACCCTGCTGCTTACCACCCGCCGCATTCCGCAACTCTACTACGGAACGGAAGTCATGATGAATGGCGTGAAGAGCAAGAGCGACGGCTATGTCCGCAAGGACTTCCCCGGCGGATGGACCGGTGACGCAACAAACGCACTGACCCCAGCCGGACGTACCAAAATACAGAACGAGTGCTACGACTTCTACAAGACCATCCTAAACTGGCGCAAAGGAAACGATGTGATTGCCAAAGGCAGCATGGTGCAGTTCATGGTACAGAATGGTGTTTATGCCTACGCACGCCAGTACGAAGGCAAGACGATATTCGTGATGCTGAACGGTACAGATGCAGAGACCACCGTTCCTTTGAAATTCTACAAGGAAATCCTAAAAGACAGCAAGCAGGGAAAAGATATTCTTAGCGGCAAGGCCATCACCTTCGGTGAAGAGCTGAAGATGGGCCCCAGAGAATCATTAGTGATAGAATTATAACGCGCACTCCACACAGAGAGCTCATTCTTGCAAATCTCCCTTGCAGATAGCTTGCAGACACCTCGCCTGCCAGCCATCTGCAAGGGATTTTTAGTATGGAATAGGTGTCACGGGGATATGCTTTTCACCGGTCTCAAATATAGCTAATCTGTTAGTTCATAACGGTGAACACTTTGTTCCAGTATAGAGAAACAAAGTGTTCGGATATGTAGAAACAAAGTGTTCTTACGTATTGGAACGAAGTGTTTTTGCATATTGGAACGAAGTGTTCTCTTTATTGAAACAAACTGTTCAGTTAAGGGAAACAGACTGTTTTGTTAAAGGAAACAGACTGTTGTACACGTTGAAACATCCGCTTCTGAAATAACCGGCGAACTTAACCATCCCACAACACCGGCCTATATATAACAAGTCAGCCCTTGCAACATCAATATTGCAAGGGCTGACGCTATATTCGGATTATCTTTCGATTAGTCCAGTTGAGCCAATTTGTTCTCTGAACCAAGCACGTTGATGATTTTATGCTTGTACAGTTTTTCCATATTGTCACGAGCCGGACCCAGATACTTACGCGGGTCGAATTCTGCCGGTTTTTCAGCAAATGTCTTGCGGATAGCAGCTGTCATAGCCAGACGTGAGTCAGAGTCGATGTTGATTTTGCAAACAGCAGACTTGGCAGCCTTACGCAACTGCTCTTCGGGGATACCGATAGCAGCTTCCAGCTTACCACCATACTTGTTGATAGTATCAACTTCTTCCTGAGGAACTGAAGAAGAACCGTGAAGAACGATGGGGAATCCCGGAAGTTTCTCCATTACAGCATCCAGAACGGCAAATTCCAAAGGAGGAGGAACCAGACGACCGGTAGCAGGGTCAACGTGGCATTGTTCGGGTTTGAACTTGTATGCACCATGAGAAGTACCGATTGAGATAGCCAGTGAATCGCAACCTGTACGGGTAGCGAAGTCAATAACTTCTTCAGGATTAGTATATGTATGGTGTTCTGCAGAAACTTCATCTTCTACACCGGCCAATACACCGAGTTCGCCTTCTACAGTTACGTCGAACTGATGGGCATAGTCAACTACCTTCTTAGTCAGTGCAACGTTTTCTTCGTACGGAAGGTGTGAACCGTCAATCATTACTGAAGAGAAACCGGAGTCGATACAGCTCTTGCAAGTTTCGAATGTATCTCCGTGGTCAAGGTGAAGAACAATTTCAGGATGTTTGCAACCCAATTCCTTAGCGTACTCAACAGCACCCTGAGCCATGTAACGCAACAGCGTAGCGTTGGCATACGGGCACCCTTAGATACCTGAAGAATAACCGGAGACTTTGTTTCAACTGCAGCCTTGATGATAGCCTGCATCTGTTCCATATTGTTGAAGTTGAATGCCGGAATAGCATATCCACCTTTGATAGCCTTAGCAAACATCTCTCTTGTGTTTACCAGTCCTAAATCTTTGTAATTAACCATTTTGTTTAAATTTTATTGTTAGTGAATTAAAATTCTACGCAAAAGTAATCATTATCCTTTAAAGTAAAGAACTTGACGGGAATAAAATATCCGGCTCATCCTACCAAATCCATTCTATTTTAAAGCTATTGGCTTCATTTAACAGATTATTGTAATCTCTATATTACAAACTCTTTGCATTTATCTCTGCCAGCCATACTTTTGCCATCTATACTTCTATCAACAAAAAAGCCGGAGAACATGTTTGCTCTCCGGCATCTGTTTACACATTATTATGTAATACTAATTTTTCAGATAGATGATGGTCGGCAAATGGTCACTGTAACCGTTCAGCCAAGTCCTGCCCCCATGCGTACGCAAGGGGGAACCTTTGTATTTGCCATCCTGCTGAATCAGATAATCGCGGATGAAAACTTCATTGTGATCATAGCGCAACCCTTTCTTAGCCTTCAGCAACGGTTTCGAAATGACAATCTGGTCAAACAAGTTCCACTTGCCCCGATAGAGCAATGTCCCCACTCCCTTGTCTTCCAGCGTCACCCACCAGGGATTGTAGAATTCGCCTTTCTTCACCTGCTTCGGATATTTGCGCGCTCCCAGCACCTCCATGCTTTCGTCCATCGGGTCGTCATTCATATCCCCCATCACGATGAGCTTCAGCTTCTTGTCGCTACGCATCAGAGAGTCCTTCAAGGCCTTTACCTGCCTGGCTGCATGCACACGCACCGGCGACTTTGCCCCACGGGAGGGCCAGTGGTTCACTATCACGCAGACACGCTCTCCCGCCAGTTGTCCGTCCACAATCAAGAAGCCACGCGTCAAGTGCACCGTATCCCCCTCAAAAGGAGTGGAAAGCACCAACTTTGAGTGGGTAACGCTGAATTGCTTCGGGTCGTACAGCAAGGCACAGTCGATGCCCCGTCTGTCCGGTCCTTCATAATGCACGAACTCATAATTGGAAATGGCCGGCTGCTTCACGAGGTCTTCCAGCACCCGGCTGTTCTCTGCCTCTGCCACACCGATGAATGCCGGACCTTCCGGCACTAAATCACGCGAAAGGGACCCCAACACTTTGGAAAGGTTCTGCAGCTTGGACTCATACTTCTTTGCCGTCCACTGGTAACTGCCGTTAGGCAGGAACTCATAGTCATTCTTACCTGCATCATGAATCGTATCAAATAAGTTCTCAAGATTGTAGAACGCAACACTATACAGTTTCCGTTCCGCATTTTGTGCCCCCAGCGTTGCCACGCACAGCCAGAAAGAGCATAAGACAAGTAGTTTCCTCATAAATTCACAAGATTAAGTCCTGCAAAAATCAGAAATAAAATGCGATAAACCTACTAAATAAAAATAAATCTGAATTTATTTTGTAGAGTCTCCAACTTGCACTATCTTTGCGCTCTGAAAAGAAGACCATTACACTATTTATTACCAAAATAGTAACAGAATATAAATTTTTAAAAGAAAATATCAAAATGAAAAAAGGTATTC
>ERZ779641.494-NODE-494-length-11585-cov-3.01414_pt1 | contig 11585 bp, 5 predicted proteins | sample MGYA00511373_ERZ779641 | MGnify/ENA primary metagenome ERZ779641 (study PRJEB29588, sample SAMEA2163351) | human gut metagenome | biome: human gut; feature: human-associated habitat; material: faeces | place: Denmark | collected 2008/2010 ...
AAAGTTCGACAGTGTCGAACGAATTTGTAACAGATCCAGATGTTTTAGTTAATAACTTGTCTTTTTCACATATTCGAGAAATTATGGTATTAAATGATGCGTTTGAACGATTTTTTTACGAAACAGAGTGTATGAAATGCAACTGGAATGTAAGAAAACTCCGCAGACAGATAAAAACTAACCTTTATGTAAGAGCTGGTATCATAAAATACACATAACGATTCAGAACCCCATCTTGATTCCGCTTACGCTGCATCTCGATGTTGCTTCTCGCTATATGAAATTCCACAAAAATAGCTCATTCATGTAACCATGATTCGCAATTTTTCTTCCATTTCGCATGGCTCTGAATCGTCAAAAACTCGCAAATAATTTGAAAGCAGGGAGTTCTTTCATGAACATTACTTCAAAATACCGCTCTCTTTCGATTCAGGCACGGGCGGCAGCGGTAGCCAACGTAGTGCTGAACTTTATTTTTATCCGTATTTTCGGTTATGTTGCAGCCGGTTACACGACGCTGGCATGCTATATTCTGTATTCGGTTGGACACTATGTGGTGAGCAAACGGATTCTGGTGGCAGAAGGCATTGAGGAAAACCTGATGGATGCCGGATTTCTGCTGGCATGTTCCGCATTTCTGATTGGAGTAAGCGTAATCTGCAATCTGCTGTTCCCATACAGGATCCTGCGGTATGCGATTCTGTTCGCAAGTGCAGGCCTGGTGTTCTGGAAACGGGAACTGTTGATGAATACGATGGCAGACATCCGCAAAAAGTAAATCAAAAGAAGAAAGAAAAGGAAAATTTACATGAGTACCAGTATTTCAATAAAAGAATTAAAAGAACTCGATCCGTCGAGCTATCAGATCGTGGATATCCGCGACGCAGTAGAGATTTCCCACGGAGCCATTCCGGGGGCGCTTGCGATGAAGACAGAAGAAATTGAGACCAGCGATGCGATTGATCGGACGAAAAAGACGATCATCTGCTGCAGCCGTGGAGCAGAGCCTACGCAAGAAGTTCAAAAAGTCGATCTGGTCCAAATTTACAAAGGCGATCAACACATATGAGCTGGTAAAACCGGGGGACAAAATCGTAGTCTGCATTTCCGGCGGAAAAGATTCGATGCTGATGGCGAAATGCTTCTAGGAGTTAAAGCTCCACAACAAATTTGATTTTGAAGTGAAATTTGTTGTCATGGACCCGGGATACAGCCCGGAGAACCGCAAAGTCATCGAGGACAACGCAAAGAGTCTTCATATTCCGATTACTATTTTTGAGACCGATATTTTTGACTCCGTTTACCATGTGGAAAATTCGCCGTGCTATCTCTGTGCGAGAATTCGCCGCGGCCATCTGTACCATTTTGCACAGCAGCTTGGCTGCAACAAAATTGCGCTCGGCCATCACTATGACGATGTCATCGAGACGATCCTGATGGGAATGCTCTACGGTGCGCAGGTACAGACGATGATGCCAAAGCTTCACAGCATCCACTTTGAGGGCATGGAGAGATTACAATGGTCTGCATTTTATCCAGTGTGCCTGCAAATTCACAGATACGTGTACAACCTGTAACAATGAAGAAAACCGCTCCAAGCGCGTAGAGATCAAAGAACTGATCAAAAATCTGAAAAAGGTGAATCCGTTTGTCGAGAGCAATATTTTCCGCAGTGTGGAAAATGTCAATATTGACACGGTAGTCGGCTATAAACAGCACGGTATCCGCCACAATTTCCTGGAAGGATACGACGACAACCCGGGATACGTACCGGAGGCGGAAAAAGCCACAGACGAAGCAGGACAGGAAAAAGAAGTTCATTCATGTACAGAAAAATAGAAGAAACGCCGGAGCGGGAGAAAATGCTGATCCGGTTAAAAGAGCTCCGTCTGAAACGAGGCTACTCGATGTTACAGGCGGCGCGGAAGATTTTCAGCCATCTGGACACCTACAACCGGTATGAGAAAGGCATTCGTGAGATCCCGTTGGACTCGCTGATGCTGCTGGCAAAGACGTACGACTGCAGTCTCGATTACCTCGCAGGTATTTCCGACCAGCCGCGAAAATATGGAAAATAATGCCAGAAACCGTACCGTTTCTGAAAAAATACGGTTACAGGCAGCCTGAAAGAGAAAAGAGGCTGTCGCACGAATAGCAAATTTCGGCATCCCCAGTAGTAATTGAAAGGATCCCAGCATCATATCGAGCGATTCATCCGGTATAAGATCCCCTTTTCACTCAGGATATTTTCATAGGATTCCTGACGCTTCTCTAAGAAACTTTTGGAGATGTACAGACGTTTATTCCCTTTAGCACGGGAACATCGTTCTTTATACGGACAGCCTGTAGGTACTCTTGGTTCAGTAGGGTGACCGCCTCCTGTATTTTCAGAAACATATTTTCTTCCCATTCGTTCCAAGCGACGTACCATCTGATAAAACAGGGCTTCGCAGGTGTCTGCCAAAAATCCAGTACGGAACCTTGCAATCGTGCTGTGATCCGGTGCTTTCTGACCAGCAAGCAGCTACATAAAGTTAATATCACGTTTACAAGCGGTTTCAATCTTTCTGCAAGAATAAATATTTTGGGAATAAGCATAGGTCAGGATCTTGAACATGGTCTTTGGGTCCACTGCCGGATTTCTGCCTTTGGTAGAGTACGCCTGATACAGTAAACTGTAATCTAAATCCTCCAATTCGTGGCTCAGCAGTCGGACAGAATCATCATCAGGAACCAGACCTTCCAAATTTAATGGCAAAACCAGTTGATAAGGCTCGCCGAATTCGGTATAATTTTTATGGTATTTTATGTATTTGGTCATACTTAATTATACCATGGATTGCGGGCTCTTCGGAGTCCGTTTTCTGCTTTTGGACATAAAAATGGAGCTATTGCTCCATAGATGATTACTCATCTATTTTGCAACAGCCCACTTGACTTCTCTTAATTGTGCACATCACCTGAAGCATCTGATTGCAAAATTTCTACAGAATGGATTGCATGAGTAAGATATGCATCCGGTGCAATACAGGATTCAAGCTCCCAAACGGTATCGTAAAAGGCCGAAAAAATTCGATTCAAACTAATTTTGTTCGGAATACAGATATTGTAATACGGTGTATTTCTCCTAAAACGCAAATAAGAAAACTCATCTGCAAAAAACAGTGTCGGTCTTGGGATATGCTGGTAATCAGACAGCAAACCATTCGGCAAAATCTTAATCTGAAGCGCATTTGAAATTTCATGCAGATGTTTCATATGCTTAAAAAAATGAAGACGCTGTTCCGGCGAAAGCTGAATTCGATAACCATAGAAATCCAATTCGCCAGTAACTGTAAAATCTGTAAATGCAGAAGCATAAATCAGTGCTCTTATCGGTGTAACAGCAAGTATCTGCGATACCAGAGAATGCATTTTTTGAAGTACAGGTCTGTATGTCTTTCCTATAAAAGAGCCATACTTATCAAGCAGCTCATTATGTAAATCAGTTGGAAGAAAATGTTCTGTAAAATGTCCAAGCAGACAAGAAGAATTCCGGGCAAACAGTGAATGCTCATATTCGTAAGTACGAATCATTTCAGGAATAGATGTCCGTCGAATAAGCAATGTTTCTTTGCTGCAAAGTAATTTTAATTTGTAATAAAGTTCCGTTGAAAGAGACGAATCTTCAATTGTTGTAACAGCAAGACAATGGTTCTGATCAACTAACATACCTGAAAGCGAATAAATATCTTTAATCGCAAAAACCATTTTTTTCTGTGCCTGTGTTCCGCAATAAAGATTAAAATCAATATTCGAAAGATTTGAAAGCAAATTCATCAGGAAACCAGCCGTATAAACCGGATTATCTGAAGACGATTCCAAATCAATCATTAAAGAAAAATGAACTCCTGGAAGCACAAGTCCTATGTCATTGTGCATGCTGTTAAATTCAGCAATTAAAAGCTGATAATTCGTGTCTACATTCAGAATATCTACCATAGCATAAATATTTAGCGACTGTACTTTACGGAGTGATGGATGTTTCATTTTAAAGATAAACTGATCCAGTGTAAGTTCCGGATAATATGAAATTTTAGTAGCCACTTTAGAACCAGTTGTTACCTGAAGTTCTTTTACATATGTATATTCAGATTCGAGATGATCGTAAATCGCTTTCTGAAGATTCGAAACGTCAGAAATTTGATATTCTTCTAAAAAAGTGTCCCGGTTATCATCAGTCAGAGCATCAACAATACACTGGCTGATATTCTGCAAAATAATTTCGTGATTTTTTTCTGTTGGAAGTGATTTTCCACTAATCCATTTGCTTATATAAGATTCATCATACTGCACAGCTTTGGCAAGTACATAATTTTTTAAATTGGCCATAGATGTCAGATGCTCTAACAGAACACTGAATCTGTTTTTTTCTTTCATAATAATCAAAAGCCCCTCTCTTCTATTATAATTTTAGTGTACTGCATACAAAATAAGAAAACAAGAACATTTATACAAAAAATTTCCTATTGAATGAAATCCTGAAAAAAATGAATTAGTTGATTTGTTTGATTCAATATGCCAAATTCACCACTTCTATTGAAAAGGAAAAATATCCATGATAGAATACGAATCGTCATTATAAAACAAATAAATAATCGGAAAAGGAAGTAAATAATTATGGAAAATACAGGAGCAACATTAACTGGAAAAGCGAGCGTTGATAAACCATGGTTACAGTTTTATCCAGAAGCACTGCGCAACGTTGAAGTGCCAACAATAACTGTTGAAACGTTTTTAAGAGCAAAAAATCCAGACGAAAATAAAATTGCATTTGAATATTACGGAAACAAAATTACATGGAAAGAATTCTGGGGAGAAGTTGATAAAGCAGCAAAATCTTTAAAGATACTTGGATTTGGTGAAGGAAACAGAATTCCTGTATTTCTGCAAAGTGTTCCGGCACATTTTATCCTTCTGATCGCAGCAGAAAGAATCGGAGCTGCAATTATCTGCAGAGATGACATTCCAGAAGAATTATGTTTTGCAATCAGAAAATCAAAATCAGAGACAGCATTTGTCATGGATTATACATCAAAGTCAGATGAAGATCTGTTCCGTGCAACGACACCAATGAAGCGTGTAATTAAGGTTTCTCCATATGATTATGCAGATAGAAAATCTGTCCCGGACTATGTTGAAAAAGAAATTGCATCCAGATATACCGGTGCGATAGAGACAACAGAAGGAGATCTTACATGGGACGAGTTCCTGGCACTTGGGAAAGATTATACAGAAGACTATATGGCACAAGAAGATGTGAACAGACCAGTATTTGGCGCATATACAAGCGGATCCACAGGAATCTCTAAATTAGTTATTCATTCTTCTTCTAATATAGTAGCAACTGCATTCCAGATGTCCATCTTTATTCCGCCGTCAGATGTACCGGAAAAATGGTGGCTGCCAATCTTACCACCTGCACTGATTGCAGTAACTGTATCAATGGCAATCTTCCCATTGTCAGCAGGACTGATTATGGTACTTGATCCATTCTGTCCGCTGGAAGATATTGATATCGCATTTATGGAGCAGAAGCCAAACTTCTGGGCACTGATTCCAATGTTCTGTGAAATGCTTATGAAGAGTGACAGAATTCCGGAAGATTACGATATGTCTCATCTAAGAAGTATCGGAACCGGAGCTGAAGCAATGAACGAAAGGAAAACACAAGAAGTAGAAGCATTCTTCCATAAGCATAATGTTAAAGCAACTTTAAGTGCCGGATATGGTCAGAGTGAAGGATGTTCAAACTTTACACTTCCAAATCCGATGTTCCCGCTGGTAGACGGATGCGTTGGAATGCCAATGCCGGCAACAACTATGGCAGTATTCTCAGAGGATCTGGAAGAACTGAATTATGGAGAAATCGGAGAATTATGTATGACGGGTCCTGCTATGATGCTCCACTATGCGGGATGGAGAGGTGATGAACTTACTGAAAGAACACTGATCAATCATCCAGATGGGAACTGCTGGTTACATACGGGAGATAAAGCTTACATCAATGAACACGGAATTGTATACATTCTTGGACGTGGAACAACAAAGCGTTTCGGTGGCGGAGAACTTTACATGATGAGAATGGAGACAAAAGCAGTACGTGTAGCTGGTGTAGAAGATGGATTCTTCTGCTTTGTACCAGATCAGGATCATGAAGGATATTTCCTTCCATATTTCTTTGTAATCCTTGATGAAACAAAGAGTCTGGATGAAGTAAAAGCAGGTCTTGCAGATGCACTGGAAGAATATGAATATCCGGTAGACATCCGCGTAATCAAGGAAAGACCGTATTTCCACTTCAAGACAAACAGAAAAGAACTCACAGCAGCAATTCTTGAGGAACTGAACTAAAAAAGACTCCTCTGTTGCATCAATATGTAAATTCTATATAAATAAGTAAGAAAAAACTTGATGATTCCCCGTATTTTAACAAATCATAAGATACGGGGGAATTTCTTTATTACGTTTATACATGCCAGAAACCTGAAAACCAGACTTTTCGATGTGTTTTTGTGCTAAAAAACGTCAGTATGTCTTGAACAAAACAGTTAGCAGTGATATATTAAAGTAAATACCTAATTACTATATTATATGCAAAAATATATGCAAAATACGAATTACAGTAGCATATAATAGAGGGTGGAGTATAAATAAAATACAATGGAAATGAGGTGGGGGCAAACAAAAAACATAATATGAATTATCTAATACAAACACGAAAGGAAGGGTAGACATTATGAAAAAGAGAAGTAAAATGCTTTTGAGTTTATTCCTCTCTACTATAATGGTATTCAGTGTAGTGCCTTCAACAGTTTTTGCAGAGCCTACACATGAAGAAACACCAGCAGTGCAGGAAAATACTACAGAAGCCGTGCAGGATAACACCAATACAAATGAGGCAGAAGATCCAGCAACAGAAGATCCAGCAACAGAAGATTCTGTGACAGAAGATGATGCAACAGAAGCAACTACTGATTCTTCAAACACAGATACTGATGAAAATAAAGTAACTATTTCAGGTATTACAATACAGACACCAGTCATCCAGTTCGAGGGTGCCAATGCAGCTGTTGCAGAACAGTTGACAAAGGACGTGGAGATTGATGAAGAAGATCCTGCAATCCAGAGCCTGCGTGAAGCATTGGGGGATCTCGAAATGGTTGGCGGAGAAGCCGGCACAGAATCCAATGAATCTAATATCAGCACAGCAGACCTGTATGAAGCAGATGAACAGGCTGAAACCAAGAAGCTGACAGCAGACCAGATTAATACAGTTGTTGGTATGTATCAGCAGTATCTGAATCAGTGGTCAGCCAATGCTAATGTACTCGGTGTTCAGAATCCATTCTTTCTGGATTTCAACGATGATACAGATGGTCTTGGTATCCTTGGTCAGATGCTTGCCTTAGACGGCAAATCTGTTCAGGATATCAGAGATGGCAAGGTGAGCTACGATGACCTGACAGGTATGATTTTTACTTTCACATATGGTGATAAGTTAGGTATTAAGTATTATGGTCCAGATGTAACAAATGCAAGAGATGAAGCTCTTGCTGCAGTTACAGCATCAGGTGCACAGACAAAGGCACAGAAGCTGCTTGTTCTGAATGACTGGCTGGCCCATAACAATACATTTGATATGTCCTACATCATGAACTCCGGTAAGAAATCAGATGATGACAAGCCGATGATCGCAAAGGATCCTCAGAAGCAGAAGCATGAGGATGAAGTTTACGATGAGATCTATAAGGTTTACGAACCACAGATCAAACAGAATTTCCATGATCAGATTTATGCAGGCATTAAGCAGGAGTTGCTTGTAAAATTTTATAAAAACGCTATTGCTCAGACTTTGGTGAAGGCTGGACAGTCTGAGGAAGATGCGAATGCATATGTAGAAGCTAATAAAGAAGCTATCGAGAAGGATCCGGAAGCATTTGTGAAAGAAAACCTTCCAGACGCAGCAGAACCATTGAAGCAGGAAGCAGATAAATTTATCAAAAATGCTGAAGAAAAAGGCGTTGAGGTTTCTGAAGGCGTTACGATGACTGTTGAGCAGCTTACTCAGCAGCAGTTAGATAGCGATGATCCGGCATTGGATATGGACGGTGATGGAACGAAGGAAACAAGCTTTAAGCAGGCGATTCCAATCTATGCGAAGCAGGCTGCAACCGGTATGACAACTGGTGTCATCAACTATTGGGAAGGTACTCAGTTTGGTGCATTCGGTATGGGTACATCTGTATGTCTGGGTTACTCCAAAGCTTTTTCATATCTTGTGCAGTGCCTGGATAAAGATATCTATCTGATTGATCCTGATAAGACAGATGCGTATGACAGTAAGAAAACAGTGACAGCAGGTGATGGATCTACATCTGAAGTATGTGATAACTGGAAGACAGCCAAAGAACTGTACTATGGTTCAGATGGTAAGACACTGGATATCAATGCAGGCTACACAGTTGACCTTGTAAGAATTTCCTTCCAGTCCAACGTTACAATGTATGGCGAGGAGCAGGAAGACTTCGGTTCCGACCATTACTGGAATGCAGTCAAGGTGGATGGTAAGTGGTACTATGTAGACCCTTGTTATACAGATGTCTACACAGAAGTTATGAGTCGTGACCGTGTCGAGACAGATGGTGATATGAACCATGTCTTCTTCCTGTTCAGCGATACAGATGCAAGAAAATTGTATCAGGATAACTTTAGTGTTTTAAGATCACTTTATCAGAATGAAGCAACAGATACAACATATGAAAAAGCATGGATGGCGCGTGCCGCAAGTAATGTTTACTATGCAGACGGTTATGCGTACTACATGTATGATTCTACAGACTTGTTTGACAGAGTAAACAGTACAAGCATGAATCAGAGCCAGAAGGCTGCAGAGTACAAGATTGTTCGTCATAAACTGACAAATAAGGATACAGGCGATGGCGACAGCGATTATGAGACACTGATTAATTTCACAGACAAGGAAAACGACGATGATGACGATACATTTGTAAGCGTTCTGAACAAAGACGGTAAGATGGAGAAGAATGATCTTCTGACCAAACTGTATGCACAGTTTGTGGATGAACAGAGCATTTACCCATCCATCGGTCTGACAGCAGCACTGTATACAGATGGTAAGATTTACTTCAACGTATCCAACGATATCGTTTCCTACAATCCTGCAGACGGTGCAGTAGCCGTTGTGAAGGAATATAACACAGTATCTGCAAAACGTGATAATACAAAGTTGTTTGGCGGTATGGCGTTTACAACAACAGATGAAAAGAGTGCAGATTTCACTGTCACAAATCATCCAATCGCAGGTCTGACTGTGAAGGGTGACGAACTGGTTGTTTCAATCGGTACAAACTTCGCGTTCATTTCAGGTAAGAGCAAACTGCTTGACCATTCCAGCTACGGTTATGAATTCGAAGAGACAGATTACAATCCGACTTATACAAACTACAAGAAGTATCAGCAGTTCATGGGCAGTCAGAGCAATGATAATGACGAGTTCATGTGGTCTGCAAACTTTGTTGATACAGTTGATTTGAAGACTTTGACAGGTGATTCTCATAACTATAAGACAGTTTCTGTACCTGCAACATGCGGACGCAACGCATTTACAGAAGAACGTTGTTCTGACTGCGGCCTGATTAAAGACGGTACACGTGTTGAAGAAGAAGGTACAGCACACGAGCATCATTACATCAAGTTCCATGAAACATACTATACAAAGACTGATAGCGGTAACTGGAACGAAGCGGACAACTATGTTTGCCCAGAGTGCGGTGCTTGTATTACAGAACCTGTTAAGTCCAAATATGAACAGGCTAATTCTACATACGAGAAAAGAAAAGCTATCTGGGATGAAGCTCAGAAGAACGCAGCAGAAGGACATGCTTATACAGCAATAGATGCTGAATGGAGTGATGATCACACAAGCGTTACATTCCAGAATCTGAAATGTGAAACTTGTGCAAATCAGATCAATAAACTGGATTGTCTCCTTGAATCAGATGAAAATGCAACAAACAAAGCTAACAGAGATTCTATTGAGAAAGCTCTTTCAGAAAAAGTAACTGCAACGGCTAAACTTGTTAGTCACACTGGTACATGTGATCAGGGTGTAACATCTACTTACAAAGCAACAGGTAAGACAGATGATGGTTACAGATATACTGCATCTGATAAGAAGACATCTGACGCAGGTCAGCACCAGTACACAGGTACATGGGCATGGGAACCAGTAAAAGATGACAACGGCAATGTAACTGGATATACAGCATCTGTAACAGGTGTTAAGTGTTCTGTATGTGATGATGAACCTAAAGCAGAGCAGATTACAGTTGCTGATGCAGTTAAAGATACAGAGAAATCTGTAGCTGCAACATGTACAGAAAAGGGTAAAGATGTCTATACAGCAACAGCAACAGTAAAGGATGCTGAAGGTAAGACAGAAATTGGTACATTAACAGATACATATGAAGTTGAATTGGCAGCCCTTGAACATAAGTATGGTGAGCCAACATGGAAATGGAACGATGACCATACAGAAGCAACAGCTGTATTTACATGCGAACGCGGCGATGATACTCAGGAAGTAAAAGCAGCAATCACAGACAAGACAACAGCGGCAACATGTGAAACAGCAGGTGAGACAGTTTACACAGCAACAGCTTCCTTTGGCGGCAAAGATTATACAGATAACCAGAAGGTAGAAATTGCAGCTCTTGGTCATGAATATGGTGAGCCAACATGGAAGTGGTCTGATGATCATAAGACTGCTACAGCAACATTCAAGTGCGAACGTGGTGATGATACTCAGACAGTAGATGCAACTGTTACACCAGAAACAACAGCAGCAACATGTGAAGCTGACGGTAAGACGGTATACACAGCAAAGGTATCATTTAACGGTAAAGATTATACAGAGACTTACACAGAAACACTCAAAGCCCTTGGCCATAAGTATGGTGCTCCTGTATGGAACTGGACAAAGGGTGAAAACAACACTTACACAGCAACAGCAACATTTACATGTGCAAATGATGAGAAACATGTAGAAACAGTTAATGCAAAAGTAACTGAGAAATCTGATGGCGCAACATGTACAGAGGCAGGTAAGATTACTTACACAGCTACAGTTACATTTGAAGGCAAAGATTACACAGATACTAAGACAGAAGAAGTAGCAGCTCTTGGTCATAATTATGGCGAACCAACATGGAACTGGAGCAAGGGTGATGACGGCAGTTACACAGCTATTGCAACATTTACATGTGATCGCTGCAAGGATGTTCAGAAGGTAGTTGCCACAGTTGGTGATCCTGTAGAAACAAAGGCAACATGTACAGAGGCAGGTAAGATTACTTACACAGCTACAGCAGCATTTAACGGCAAGGATTACACAAATACTAAGGAAAAAGCCATCAAGGCTATCGGCCATAAGTATGGTGAACCAACATGGAACTGGACAAAGGGTGAGAACAACACTTACACAGCAACAGCAACATTTACATGTGCAAATGATGAGAAACATG
>ERZ779641.508-NODE-508-length-11156-cov-6.45609_pt1 | contig 11156 bp, 7 predicted proteins | sample MGYA00511373_ERZ779641 | MGnify/ENA primary metagenome ERZ779641 (study PRJEB29588, sample SAMEA2163351) | human gut metagenome | biome: human gut; feature: human-associated habitat; material: faeces | place: Denmark | collected 2008/2010 ...
GTTAATATATTAAATTTATATCTATATTTATAACTGTTTTATTTTCAAAGATTTAATGATTTTACAAACATGAAACACAATTAATGCGACATACAATTTGCATACACATAGTGTATTTAGAAGAAAATAGAAACAAATATTTGTAAGGGAACGTTTCACTCTCCGGGTAAAAAATCTCCTGTGTTCGTTTCGTTCGTACGGTATTTTACCCTTCGCCCTTGACAAATACTCTGTTCTTTACTGACAGGTGTTTAGGAAAAAAGAAAAAAATGTTGTTTTTCGGTGGGGTGTCCGTTTTGTCATTTTGTTACCGGAATTTGTTCGCATAATGGAAGAACCGCACCGACCAGTCGGGTACGCAATATCATTTTGTAATAATTAGCGGGCTGTTTTTAGAGTGTGTCATCCCGATATTGGTTTTTTGCTTTTAGATATAGAAATTCAAAGGGGGTGTGTCAAAATTGCCCACCTCTTTTTTTACGCACAAAGAAGGTGCATCGCGCATTACGACACACCTCCTTTCATGTGCTCGCTTACTCTTCCATCTCAACAATATTTTCAAAATATATCTTCCAGTCTGATTCTGAATAAGCCATACCAGTTCCGGCAGGAACATACAGCGTAGCCCCTTTAACCAAATCTGCGCTGAAAGAACCATCAACCACCCCATGCAGTTTAGGAGGGACAACGGCGTAGCATCGCAATTGTCTTATCGGTGCATTATGGAATGCTATATCTTCTATAGAAGCCACCCCACTGCCTAATGTGACATTGGTGAGAAGAGAGCAGCCGGAAAATGCACCTGAGCTTATTGTTGCAATATGATTGGGAATGGTAATGCGGGTTAAAGAACTGCAATCGCTAAAAGCAAACCATTCCAATGAAACAACACTATTGGGAATGGTGACTTTGGTTAGATTGACACATCCTCTGAACAATGCTGAACCAATGACCGACACTCCGTCCGGAATATCTATGGCTCTAAGGCTACTGCAACCGGAAAAGTCGGTAAGTGCCTTGATTCCTTCCGGGAATGTAATACTAGCAAGCTTGGTGCAGTCTGCAAAACTGCCGACTACCGTTGTGCCTTCCGGAACAGTGATATCGGTAATACCGGTTCCACTAAAAATGGAGGTTTCATACAGATAGTCAGGTACTTTGATGTCGGAAAGGCTGGAACAACCGTAAAATGGAGCGTCGACTGTATTTACACTATTAGGAATGGTCACACTGCGAAGGGAGGTGCAATTCTCAAAAGCACCGTACTCCAGTGTGGTCATTGTGCTCGGCAAAGTAACATCCACAAGGGAGCTACAGTCGGCAAAAGTCCATTTCTTAATCAATGTCATTCCTTCGGGAAGAACAATGCTTTTCAAAGCTGAACATCCATTAAAAGCCTCATACTCGATTGATTTCACACTATTGGGAATAACAACACTGACAAGTCCCTTGCACTCGTAAAACGTTCTTTCCTCGATAGAAGTCACCTTATTAGGAATAATGATATTTTTCAGATTGGTACAACCGTAGAATGCATGGGCTCCTATTGAAGAGACGCTATTGGGAATATGGATCTCTATTAGTCCGCTACAGTTTATTAATGCACTTTCTTTGATAAACGTTGACCCGTTAGACAACGTTATTCTTAGATTTTCACAATCAGAGAAAAGAGCATTATCCAAAAGATTTCCGGACATGGCGATGGAAAGGTCTGCATTGTTCCTGAAAGCCTGGCTGCCTATTGAAGTGACGGTTTCGGGTATTGTCATTGTAAGATGGGAACAATACTCGAATGCACGACCCCCTATTGACTGGATATTGTCGGGAATAATCATGTTACGCAATGAAACACAACCACTAAATGTAGCATTGTTTATTGCTGTGATTTTTTTCGGTATATTTATTTCCGAGAGCTTGGTACAACCATTGAATACACCTTCCCCTATGAAAGTTAGACCATCAGGCAGTGTGACATTGGTAAGATTTGTACACTTGCTAAAAGCGTCATCGCCTATTTCAGTTACACTGCTGGGAATGATGATATCGGTCAGTCCCGAGCACTGCCAAAAAGCCGCATGTCCTATCGATGTCACACTTTCAGGAATCGTGACGCTGACAATACCCGGGCATTTCTGAAATGCATATTCTTCAATAACCGTAGTTCCTTCTGCGATGGTCACGCGAACATCTTTGCAGTTAGAACCTATCGGATTTTCTATTTTAGTCAAAAAACGCCCCGGTATGGTTATATCAAGTCCAGTACAGTCGGAAAAAGTCAGCATACTCATTGATTCCACATTGTCCGGAATAGTAATGGTGAGTCCATTGCAGCCACTGAAAGCGAATCCCTCAATGGTGGTCAGGCTATTGGGCAACTTGACACTTGACAATTTCTCACAGCCATAAAAGGCACTGTGTCCTATTGTTGTTACACCTTCCGGCAAATCAATACGGGAAAGACTGGAACAACCCCAAAAAGCACTGCGCGCTATTGTTGTCACACCTTCTGGTAGGACAATATCAGCAAGACTGGAGCAATACTCGAAAGCCGCCATTCCTATCGTTTTGACACTATTCTCGTAGATAACCACTTTGTTAAGAGAGTGGCACGAGGAAAAAGCACGGTCATCTATTGATGTGACACTTTTAGGCAGTAATATCGTCTGTAAACCGCGGCTGGTAAACATACGTTCGCCAATGGTGTTCTCCGTTGGCAAATACTCCTTTCCTGATGAGTTGGGGAGATAATATTCTCCATCCGCTACGATATTCGCCTCGGTCATATCCAAATAAACCAATTTCCCTTCCGTGTTGGCGTGATTATATGTTCCCGCCATTTCACGGATAAATGCAATGTCCTTTCCTCCTAAGTTTCCGGAAACTTCCAGTTCCTCAACATTCAGTTTTTCTGATTCTGCAATATAGTCAGACAATGTGCCGGCCTTTTCTACATGAACCTTCACCCTCTTTCCTTTGGCGGACTGGCTGACGGTCAAAGTCTCTTCAATCCCGCTGGTGGTATTCTTGAAAACAACTTCTGCTGTTCGCGAAGTTTCACCCGTATTCTCAGCTATCTTCAAATACTTTTTATGCGTTGACAATCCACGGGTGGAAGTCTCGCTTATCCACTCTACATCCGGAAGCTGCATCTCAAAGTCCACGTTTGCGTCAATTTTCACTTCAACCGTACCGCCTTCACTGCCGACCTTCACCTCTTTCTCTGAAATGATGATGGCATCTTTCTGCGCTTGCAGGATGGTCAGTGTGTCAGCTATGCTGCTATCCGACTTGTCACGGTATATGATTTCAGTTTTCCTGCCGTCATAAGAATCATTGGGTGCAACAGTATAATGCAGTGTGTGGCTGGACATGCCGCGTGTCATGGTCTCCTTTATCCAATCTACAGAAGGCATGACGACCTCATAATCACAATTGCTTCTCAGTTCCACCGTAATCTCTTCCCCTGAAGCGCTTACATGACAGTCGTTCTGGCTCAAAAGAATTATGGAACCACCAGCTTGGTAGATATGTACCGTTTCCGTTAAGGAACCGTCTGAAAAGATTATGCTTCCCTCACGTTTTTTACCGTCTTCGTTCATGGCAACAGTGTAACTTTTTGTCGTGGTGGACAATGCCCGGGTACTGTTGCTCTCTTTTATCCAGTCTTTGCATTCCTCACCGATAGTTGCGGTATAGCTGACATTGGATTTCACTTCTACTGTGACAGTTCCTCCCGCTTGGTCCACCTCAAACTTGTCATTGGTAAGCAGGAGGGCATCCTTCTGTTTTTGGGAAACCACAAAGCTTTTGACTTCCGCACCCGCCTTTAAAGTGACTGTCACACTGCGGTCGTCATAGGTTTCGTTTGGGGTTGTGGTGACCTTTATAGTGTGGCTACCTGCATTCCCACTTGTAGGGGCAACGGTGCACCAAGGGACTCCCCTGTTCCGTGTGGAAGCTACGCTTACTACCCATGCAGTGTTTGTCGTAAAGGAGAATGTCTGTTCGCCTGCTCCTTCTGTAAAATTCATATTTCCCTGCTCAAAATCGATAATGTTCTCAGATTGTTTCGGGGCGTTGTCATTCTCTTTGCTGCAAGCTGTAAAGAATATGCATAACGGCAACAGTATGAATAAAATAGATATTTTTTTCAGTTTCATACTTTTTGAATTTAATATTTCATTGTGACATTCCAATAACTTTCAGGTTCCTGAAGAGTTTTATTTGTTAAATTACGAAACTTATCGCTCGATGTGAATATAGATGAATCCCTATTAGATTTTGCGATACTCTGTGAGTTCATAATCTTCATAAAAGATTCCGTCTTCTGTGTATTTATCTGTTGTTTCGATTATTAATTGAGAGTCTGTTAATGTTTTTACTTTTATCAATTCTGATTCGTTATTGTCGGTTATTGTAATTATTCCATTACTATAACTCCATTTACCTTCATCGAACCAATCCCATTTGTCTGTATGGTATTCAGCACTCTTACATGTCCCATCTTCTTTGAAAACCAATTTAAAACCAACCAAATCATTACCTTCATCTTTGCCTTCATCTACGATCTCTCCGTTTTCCTTATACTGATAAGTGCAAGATATTCTTTCCCAAGTACCTATTAAGGCGGATGAAGATTCGGGGGCTTTTTCGTCATCATCGGAACATGCACTAAAACCGAAAGTCATAATAGACATTAATCCCAACAAAAATAAAAAATAAGTTTTTTTCATAATACAACTAATTTTTAAGTACACCTTTCAGCTCCTCAAGGTTTTCTATTAAACACGAAGCGTGGAACTGCATGCCACGTCTTTGAGTGAAGGTCCTGAGAAAACCTTTGATGACAGATATGGTTATAGCAGCCCACGCTATATGCGTGAGAACCACTATGCCGTTCTTGTCATCTTTGAAAATTTCTCAGGTTTTCACTCGCAAGAGTTCAGCATAACGCTTCTTCAAATTCTAAAATGTCTTGAAGGGAGTTTCCTCTCTTCAAATGCAAAAATATGAAAAATGTAGGAAGCGCAATAATATTTCCTGCATTTTTTATGTTGGCACATAAGTATTTATAGTCATTACAGTTTGAATCCCTTGTTTTTCCGTTGCGGTTGCTGTATCGTTGGCCGTATCCGTCGGAGCAGCCTCTCGAACTGCTCCCTGAACCAGTCGAGGATGTTCTTTCCGTTGATGCGCAGGACAAAGCGTTTCCCTTTCTCTCCCTGCTCTATCCCCATCTGTGCGGTGACGTCCGTCACGGAGAGGCTTTTCTTGTGCTCTTGGTCCGTCTGCTCGGGCGTGAAGCCTGCCGAACGGCAGTACCCCTCCATGCGCATCGCGTCGGCGAAAAGCGGGAACCATCCGCACGCACGATCCGTCCATTTTTGCAGATATGCCGTCCGCTCCCTTTCCCTTTCCAGTTTTTGGATGTAGTCGGTCTGCACCGTGGCAAGTTCCCTGCCGTACTGTGCCCGCTGCCGTTGCAGACTGGCCTGCAAGTCCTCTATGCTCTCCTCGCGGGCGGCTATCTCGTTCTGAAGGCTGCGGTTGTCCGCCTCCAGCTCCTTGATTTTTCCACTGCCCAAAAGAGAACCCACCTTTGCTATGATGGCGGTCTTTGCCTCCACCTTGACCGCCTCCAGCTTTTGCGTGTTGATTTCCTTTCTGGCCGTTTCCAGCCGTTTTTCCGCCTCTTCCTGCTCGGCTTGGAGTTGTCGCACGTTCGCTTCCAGTTCACCCGTCTGCCGCCTCAAATCGCGGTAATACTGGGCGGTGGAGACATGCCGGGCTTCCGAACCTCTTACCCCGCGTTGCAGGTCGTATTTCACCATGACCTTGGCATAGTCGTCGTGGTAGGCAAGCAGTCTGGTGCGGTTCAGCACGTCGTCGGCACACAATCTGGCGGTATTCGCCTTCTTGCGGTAGGTTCGTCCTCCCTCCTTCGGTTTCTTCTGTCCCGCCTTCCTGCGCTCTCCCGTCACTATCGGTACAAGTGTGGCGTGTATGTGCGGCGTGTGCTCATCCATGTGCAGCACCGCCGAGACCACGTTCTCCCGCCCGAAGGTCCTGTACAGCCAGTCCATGCTGTCCCGGCACCAGTCGTCCAGTTTTCCGGCTTTCTCTATTTCCATCATGTCCTCATGTGTTCCTGAGAGCATGACACGGATGGCGCGTACCTGGTCGTGGGTGATTTTCCTCCTGATGCCCGCACTGCTGATGCGGGCGGCAATCGCATCGTCACGCTCCCTGATGCCTTCGGGCATCCGGACGAGCTCGCGGTTCAGGTGCGTGCGCATGGGGTCGACGTTCGGCGCTATCACCCTGCGCTCGATATGGTCGGACATCCGGCTGTCGGATGCCCCCTTCGCTTTTCTGAAATCGAGTGAGAAATATCCCATTGTAAAGTCTTTTTAGGTTTGACAATTCCGCCTGCCGTGCGGATATGCCTCACGGCGAACGGGGTGTGCAGAGGGGCCGGCCCCTCGCCTCTTCACTGTGCAAAAAGCCTGCGGGATGCGTGGGTTACATTCCGATGCCCTTCCCCTTTTTCTTGCCCGGCTGCTGCACCCACTGTACTTGCTTTGCCTGCTGTACCGGGTTCACCTGCTGTGACAACTTTTTTCCGTTCAGGTAGTCGTTCAGGTCCTTGTACCCGCTGTACACAGGTGATGCGTCGCGGACACGCGAACCGTACTCTCTTTGGATTTCGCGCAGGGCTTCCAACCCGGCGCGGTCGTTGTCAAGGAAGCAGTGTATCCGCTCATAATCCCCCAGCGGCCGCAGGGCTTTGGAAAGGTTGGAAACCGAGTTCAGCACGATATAGTCCTGTCCGTTAAGGGCGGGGCGGTCGGGATGCCTCTCCTGCCGCAGCGTGAGGAAGGAGAGGTAGTCCATGAAACCTTCGAAGAGGCAGCAGGTTTCCCCCGGTTCCGTTTGCCGTATGTGGGTGATGTCTTTCGGGGCTATGCATCCCTTGAAGAACTTGTTGCGTATCTCGTAGCCTCCCGAACGGTTGGGAAAACCGACCAGTTCCGTATTTATCCCCCTTTCCCGCAGATAGGAGAATAAGGCGGGGGAAGAAAGCGGCATTACTTCCAACTGCCGGAAGCTTGGTTGTGATAATGTCTGCCCGCCAAAAGAGAAGGAGACGGGGCGCACGTGCGGTGCCTGCCTTGCTATCATTTCCAGAAGGTAGGGCACATGGTCGGATGCGTAGAGTTCCGCCGCCAGTGCGATGATGTTGCCGCCTTTCCCGGTGGCAAAGTCGTACCAGAGATTACGTTCGGTGTTCACCTTGAACGAGGCCTCGGTTTCCTCCCTCAGCGGTGACTTGTACCATAGGTTGTCGCCCTGCCGTCTTACGGGTGAGTACCCCAGACTGTGCAGGTATTCGGCTATGCTGATTTGTTTCGCTGTCTGAATGTCCATACGTGTAAGTGTTTGAATGAATGACTGTTTTTGTTTTTTCGCCCGCACCTTCTTATATAAGGTACGGCATATACATGGCTTCACTTAAATGCTCGTATATATAGGATACGGGTATTAAGTGAAGCGGTTGCGTGATGTCCGCGTACCGCTTCGCTTTTCCCTTATATATAGGCACCGTGAATAAAGTGAAGCGTTTTTCCGCAGCCGGGTTAATAATGGAAATCGGGCATGAAGGTGTATTTCCTGCCGTTCTCCTGCACTATCATCCGCTTGCTCCGTAGCGTGGTGATGAGTGATACCGCCTTGTGGTGGTTCAGCTTCACGCCGACGGCGGCATAGGCATTTATCAGCGCGTCCTCCAGTTCCTTGTAGCCGTATTCGCTTTTCAGTGCGAATGCCGCCTCCAGAGCGATGCGGTGCTGTTGCTCCGTGATGTGCCTGTACGCGTCAAACGGCTCCTGCTGCGGTCTTCCGGCCTTCCTCTCCTGCGGGGCATAGTTCTCCACCAGTTCGGGAAGTGCCCTGTCATTGATGCGGAAGGCGAACGGCTCGAAGTCCATCGCCCGGATGTGCATGGCCGACACCCGGCTGATGTCGCTGTTGTTCTTGTCCTTCTCCACCAGCAGCACCGTCTCGGCCTTGTTGTTCAGCTCCGTGCCGATATGCCCTCTTGCGTTCTCGTCGCCCTTGTTCTGGTGCAGTATCGTGTGGATGTGTATCTGGCGGTCGTCCGTCCACTGCATCAGCTTGGAGATGATGCGTGTGGATTCGCCGGGGCTGTTGATGTCGTACACCATGTCGCGGATGCCGTCTATCACGACAAGCCCCAGTTCCGGGGTGTTGTAGATGGCCTGCTCCACAGCTGCGATGCGTTCTTTCGGGGTGTACTTGCGAAGGGCGAGAAATTCGAGGTGCTCGCTGTCCCGGTCGGTCGGCAGTCCCGCCATGCGCAGGATGCGTTCCATCACCTTGAGACAATGATAGGGGCTTTGTTCGGTATCGACATAGAGGATTTTCCGCTTGTCCTTGGGCAGTTCCGCCGAGTACAGCAGTACCGTGCCGTTCTTCAACGCCGCCGCGACGATGGCGGAGACGTTGAACGTCTTCTTGCTTTTCGCCTTGCCGATGGACGCGCTGAAATTGCCCAGTGTGCCGACGACAGTGCCGTTCGCCTTCAGTATCTCGGGGGCCTTCTCACATTTCATGCCGATGCTCAGCCGTGAGGCCTGCCAGATGATGATGGCGTTCTCACGGGTCACTTCTTCTATACGCTCGTTACTTTCCATGGCTGCGGAGTTTTCGATTTGCGCTTCTGGCGATGGCGAGTGCCGCTTCGCCCTTGTCGTTCACACGTCTTGCGAGGCTTTCAGCCCATGACAGCAGCTCCCTGCGGGAGAACAGCAGCTTGTTCCCGTACTTGCGGAACGGCACATCCCCCTTGGCGGTCAGCTTGTAGAGGCGGGCCTTTGAAATCAGGAACCCGTGCTGTTCGAGCACCCCCACAGCCGCATCCGGCGTGAGGTTGTCGGGTTCGTTTTTCGGCAGGGTCAGCCCCGCCAGTGTCTGCGAGACGCTCTCGCTCACGATTGCCCGGAGTTCCTCGGGCGTGGTAAGAATAATCTGGTTCATGTCCTTCCTTTCTTTTTGGGTGTTTTACTATGGCTGTCGTCACAGCCGTTCCAACCGGTTGTGGCGCAAAGGAAGAATAAAGGAAAGCGAATATCAAACCGCAAATAACTTAACACGGATATGACTTTTATGGACGTTTCATGACTTTGGGTGACACTGCGTGGGGCGGGTAAAAAGAGAAACGGTGCAATAGGCGGACATAATCCTCCAATGGCACCGTTTTGCACACATATGTCAAGTGATTCGGAATGTACTATTATTTCACACCCTTTAACTTTCCGAGTTGGGAAATGACTTCTTCTATTACGAAATATTTCTCTCCCGGTATCCCGATGTCGGAGCGCGATATGAAGCCCAGCTCCTCCCACCGGGCTATGGTCTGGCGGCTCACGCCCGCCATTTTTGCCAGTACGCTCTGGCCTATCATCTCCCTGCCGAGGATGGCGGGATACCTGTACTTGCGGGTGGCGTGGCTGAACCTTATGCGTTCGATGACCGCCTCCACATTGTTTATGGTGGGCCGTACCCGCTCCTGCACGCGTATCACGGCCTCCGTTATCTCATATCCGGCAAGCCCGGGATGTCCGGAAAGCTCCTCCCATATGGCACCGAAACATTTGAGGTGCCGTATCTTTATCTCTCTGGTCTTCTTTCTTGGCATGGTCAGTCGAATTTGGTAAGTAACTGCGCGTTCTTCATCCGTTCGTCCCGCTCGAAACTGGCAAGGTAGTTCTCCGTTATGGCAAGGTTGGAGTGCCCCAGACTTTCGGATATGTAGGAGATGTTCGTCCCGCTGCGCTTGAGCACGGTGGCGAACGAGTGCCGGGCCGAATACGTGGTCACGGGGGGCAGCCCCACCGCCTCGGCTATCCTGCCCAATACCTTGTTGCATTTCTGTATGACCGTATCGACAAGGTGCTTGGTGGCGAAGCCGTCTTCCTTCCCCGTGGCGAACTTGAAGATGAGCGTGCCGGGGTTTCCGTCATCGGGGTTGCCCCAGCGGTCCATGATTTTCCGCATCTCGGGAGTGAGCACCGCACGTATGGTACGCACTTGCTTGGAAGTGTTCATCGTCTTTGCCCTGACAAAACAGATTTCACCGCCCACGATGTTCCCGTAAGTAAGATAGAGCATGTCCCGGAAGTTGATGCCGTTGCAGAGGTAGGAGAAGAACCACATGTCCCGGTAAAGCTCGGTTTCCTCCCTCCCGTCGGTATAGGTGACGAGCCTCTTTATCTGTTCCAGCGTGAGTGCCAGCTTCCTGCCCTCGGCTGAGGGTATCTCGAACCTGTTCCTGCCGAACGGGAAGTGCGCCTCCTTTATTATGCCGTCCGCCTTTGCCCGGTTCATTATCGCCTTGAGCATCTTGAAATAGACGCTGAGCGTGGACTTGCTTTTCTTTTGGCCCGTCCAGAATCTTCCGCAGCGGTTCAGCCAGTCCACCGTGACGGCAGAAAACGGAATGTCTTTCCCTGCAAACTCCTCCACCGCCGTCAGCAGTGCATGATAGCTGCGGTACGTACCCGCCTGCCCGTTATGTTTCAACTCTTCCGTCTTCGCCTTTATCGCGGCGTTCACTGTCGCGGTGGAGCATCTGCCCAGCCGGACACTCAAAAGGTCAAACGCGAAATCTCCACGTTCGGCGAGTGCCTCCACCTGCCCCTTGATGATTGAGAAGCTGTTCTCTATGTTCGAGCGTGCCTCCGTGAGCCTGCGGCTCTTGCTTTCCGCAAGGTTCGCCCAATCCTCCTTTGACAGCTCCTGCCCCGTGGAATAGTATTTCTGCCTGCGGTTGTGTATGACTTGTATCTTCACGGGGAACAAGCCGCTTTTCTTCGCCCTGCGTGCGTCCAGTACCGACAGCACCGAAATTCCGTCCTTTGAATACTTGTACATAATCTGCCGTTTTTGATGGTTCTTTACTTGGTCTGTATGCAAATATATGTGCATACGATTTGCATACAAAAATAGAGATTATCGGAAAACGATGCAAATTATTTGGAGAGAAAATTTGCTAAAATACGCTATAATACAGTGATTTGCGTATGTAGGTAAAATGGTGGAAAATAAATAAAAATGGGCTTATTTTAACGAAAAGT
>ERZ779641.540-NODE-540-length-10408-cov-2.5837_pt1 | contig 10408 bp, 8 predicted proteins | sample MGYA00511373_ERZ779641 | MGnify/ENA primary metagenome ERZ779641 (study PRJEB29588, sample SAMEA2163351) | human gut metagenome | biome: human gut; feature: human-associated habitat; material: faeces | place: Denmark | collected 2008/2010 ...
AGCAGATTGCTTACCATAAAGTCCTCGCTGTCAAGCACATCCCTGCCTCCTATGAGGTGCAGATTACTCCACACATTGTATCCAAGTACACACGGCATACTTGCAATAAGTATTATCACACCATTTATTAGCGCAGCCTTGTTTCTGGACCAGCCAAACATATCAATGGCAAACGACATGATATTCTCAAATACCGCTATGACGGTTGAAAAGCTGGCAAAGGTCATAAACAAGAAGAAAAGACAGCCCCATATGCGGCCTCCCTGCATATTTACAAACACATTTGGCAAAGTGATAAAGATAAGGCTTGGTCCTGCGTCTACCTCCACCCCATAGCTGAAGCAAGCCGGGAAAATGATAAGGCCTGACATTATAGCTACAAATGTATCAAGAGCACATATTTTGGCACCCTCACCTGCAAGAGTGCAGTCCTTTCCCATATAGCTGCCGAATATCTCCATTGCGGCCACACCCAGACTCAGCGTAAAAAACGCCTGATTCATGGCTGCTGTTATTACATTCTTTATTCCAATTTCAGAGACCGCATCCAGATTTGGAACAAGATAGAATTTCACTCCTTCCAAAGCCCCTGAAAGTGTGATACTGTGCACCGCAAGGACAATGATAAGCAAGAGCAGAGCACTCATCATAAATTTACTGATTTTCTCAAGCCCATTCTGCAGACCACGGCTGCACACCAAAAAGCCAAGCACAACCGTAACTATCATCCAGAAAGCCATCTGCCTGGGTTCTGCAAGCATGTTTCCAAATGCAGCTGCCGTGTCATCAGTATTCATGCCTGATGTAAAATCTCCCTTTAGGAATTTAAAGAAATACGCAACCATCCAGCCTGAGACTGTTGTATAATACATCATGAGCATGTAGCAGCCAAGCATGGCTATCCATCCGTGAATATGCCATTTACTGCCCTCCTTCTCAAGAGCCTTGTAGCTCATCACAGCACTTTTTCTGCTGGCTCGGCCTACAGCAAGCTCCATCGTAAGCACCGGAAGTCCCATGCATACCAGAAATATAAGGTAAAACAGTACAAAAATACCGCCACCATTTTGACCTGTCACATACGGAAAACGCCATACATTGCCTATGCCTATAGCGCATCCTGCACTTACCAGTATAAATCCCAGACGTGATTTAAATGATTCTCTTTTCATATTTATATATCTCCTATTGTTATTGCGTTACGTTATCACCCTGCTGTGAGCATTGACTATTGCTTTGTGCTTTACTCTCCTCGAAGATTCGCAGCTCCTTTATTGCCTGTCCACCCATCAGATAGAGAATACCTGTATTGAATATCGTCATAAGGCCGATTCCTACATCTCCGAGATCCCAGACAAATGTGTATGCCGCGATACCGCCTACAAACAGCATAACAAGAGCCAGCACCTTGTACATGGTCTGTGAAATCCAGTTATCCCCAAACAGGTATGCAACATTACTCCTTGCATAAAAAAGTATACCAAGGAAGGTTGAAAAGCTGAATAGAAACAATGTGACTGCTATAAAAATAACTCCAAAATCTCCAAGATGATACCTCATAGCTGACTGTAATAAATCCATGCCCTCTTTGCCTGCCACTATATTCTCCGGTGCTGTGAGCATGATCATTGCCGTACAGCTGCAAATCACTATCGTATCTATAAATACACCGAGCGCCTGCGTCAGTCCTGCCTTTACAGGAGTATCGCACTCTGCCGCCGCTGCAGCGCATGGAGCTGAGCCTGAGCCTGCCTCATTTGAAAAAAGACCTCTCTTTACACCATTCATGAGCACCGCTCCAAAGCCTCCCGCAGCCACCTGCCTGATACCGAAGGCTTCCTCAAATATCCTTGAAAAAACCGATGGCATCATGCCTATATTTTTAATTATGATAAAAATGGTTATGGCAAAATAGCACACCGCCATGATAGGAACAACTATGTCAAGCACCTTTACCGTAGCATTTTTCCTAAGCACTATTACAGCAGCCACTGCCACCAGGATTATTGTAGTATAAATAGGTGGTACACCAAATGCATTTTCAAAGGATGATGTGACAGAATTGCTGATCACCTGACTTATGCCACACCAGCAGATTAGTCCGGATATAGCAAACAAAACAGCTATAATAACATGTTTTTTCTTTTTGCCTGATTTATCCTCAAAGTAATGGTGTATGTAATACGCCGGACCTCCACGATAGCCTGAGTACAATGGATCCGGCTCCTTGTGAAGCTGTGCCAGTGTAGCCTCCACAAAAGCCGTGGATGAACCTATAATGGCTGTTATCCACATCCAGAAAACCGCACCTGCGCCTCCCACTGATATTGCAGCCACAACACCAACCAGATTACCCATGCCCACTCTCGTCGCCGTAGAGACAATGAGTGTCTGGAACGTGGACAGGCTGTCCTTATTTTCCTTTTTACCTGTCAGCGCCTTTATCATGTCCGGAAACATTCTGATTGGTAAAAGTCTTGTCCTTACAGTGAAATAAATTCCTGTCGGAATCAAAAGAATTATAAGCAGTGAGATTCCCACGCTCCCACCGCCGGGCAGTGGAATGTGTATCAGATCTCCCCACAAGAAAGAATAAACTTTTTCAATAAGTGCTACTATCATAGTAAATATCGTCCCCTTAGTTTTCATTGCTTCAACGCATTGAAGATGAAGCCAGTATTACTATGATACAATATGAGCAGGAAACTTTCAATATATTCTGGTTTTTTCTTTCACAAACAGTAATAAATACACTATAAGTCCCTTGCATATGAGATTATAATTTCTTATAATGATATAGTTGAATATTCAAAAGATATACGCCCTGGGAGATAAATAATGATAAAACTAATAGCAACAGATATAGACGGAACACTTGTAAAGGACGGCTCACTGCTCATAGATCCTGAGTACATGTCTGTCATAGACAGGCTCATAGACAAAGGAATAATATTTGTAGTCTGTTCCGGCAGACAGTTTTCAAGCGAATTTAAGCTGTTTGCTCCGATAAAGCACAAGCTTTTGTATATAACAGACGGAGGAACAGTCGTGCGCACTCCAAAGGAAATCCTAAAAACCTATCCTATGGACGAGGATATATGGAAGGGCATGTGCCGGATGGTCCGCGATGAGCTGCCTGCATGCGATTACTTTGCTGCTACTCCTGATTTCTGCTTTGCAGAGGATGGTGGCAGCCCAATCTTTCATCTGCTTCGTGATTCATACGGCTTTGAGATGCGTGAGGTTGATGACATCACAAGGCTTGACAGAAATGACATCATCAAATTCACTGTCTTTCATCCCGACAAATGCGAAGAGCTGTGTACACCGGTTTTCATTCCGGCATGGAATAAAAAAGCTCACCTGGCAGCCGCCGGCAAGGAATGGGTAGACTGCAACGCAAAGGGTGTCAGCAAATGGACTGCACTCTCATACCTAATAGACAGATTCGACCTGCTTTCGGACGAAGTATGCTGTTTCGGTGACAATCTGAATGATATTGAGATGCTTCAAAATGCCGGTATAAGCTACGCCGTGTCAAATGCCCGCCAGGAAGTTATCGCAGCCGCAAAACACACCTGTGCGCCTTACTGGGAAAACGGAGTACTTAGTGTTTTAAAGTCTTTTTTATAATTTTTTAAATTTTTCAAAAAAAGTACTTGCATTTTTGTAAAACCCTGTGTATAATATCATTTGTCCGTGTGACACAGATATTCACACAGATGTTTGCGCTTCTAGCTCATTTGGTAGAGCACCTGACTCTTAATCAGGGTGTGCAGGGTTCGAGCCCCTGGAGGCGCATTTTTTGTACCCAAATTAATTTACCAACACTTTAAAAGAAGCCGGATTTATTCCGGCTTCTTTTTTACATATCTCTGTTTATATACATCTGTTTTTACTTTTTATCTGTTTTATTATCCAAAGCAGCTTCAATCGCATCAATCACAATCTTAAGAGCCTTGATTCTCGCATATTTCTTGTCGTTTGACTCAAGCACATGCCATGGTGCGTAAGTGGTATTGGTTTTCTTTAGCATCTCATTTACAGCAGTCTCATACAGATCCCATTTTTCTCTGTTTCTCCAGTCCTCATCGGTAATCTTCCATTGCTTTTCCGGAGTATTCCGGCGTTCCTCAAATCGAGCCAGCTGTGTATCCTTATCAATCTGCACCCAGAACTTTATGATGACAGCACCCCAGTCTGACAGCTCCTTTTCAAATTCATTAATCTCATTGTAGGCACGCTGCCATTCATTCTCGCTGCAAAAACCCTCTAGTCTTTCTACCATAACCCTGCCATACCATGTCCTGTCAAAAATAGCTATATGCCCGGTCTTAGGAAGACGATTCCAAAATCTCCACAGATAGTGTCTGGCTTTCTCGTTTGGCAGCGGACTTGCAATCGGATGCACCTCAAAGCCTCTCGGATCCAGCGCCCCTGTGATTCTCTTTATATTTCCACCCTTTCCTGCTGCATCCCAGCCCTCATATGCTATGACAACAGGAATCTTTCGCCTGTATAGCCTGTTATGCAGCTCGCTAAGCTTAGACTGCAGATTTTTGAGCTCCTTTTTGTATTCTTCCTCAGATATTTCCTTATCAAGTGATATCTCAGAAAGCTTTGGAATCTTCTCAAGCGGGAACACATTCTGTAACAGCGGCACAGCAAGATTACTGTTTTTAAGTGCTGTCTCTATTCCACTAACCAGCGTCTCCAGCACCTGAAGCTCAGCCCATTTTCTATTCTTTGCATCAACTATATACCAAGGATCTGCAGGCGAATTTGTATCATTCAGATATCTGTCAAACACATGCATACACTTGTCATAATGCTTATTCTGCCAGTCTTCATCTCCACTGACACGCCATCTGGTATCCTTATTCTCCTTTAATACCTCAATACGCTTTTTTTGTTCCTTACGGCTGATTTGGAAGAAAAATTTCATAACAAGATAACCATTGTCAGTCAGCTGTCGCTCGAAGCGCTTCACGCTTTCAATTTTCTTCTTGTACTCCTTCTCTCCTATCTTGTCGTGCAGTACGTCCTTTACTACCTCATCCATCCAGCCCGAATCAAGAAACTCAAATTTCCCCTTTGCCGGAATCTTTACAAAATACCGATATAAAAAAGGCTTGCGTCTTTCCTCCTCTGTCGGCTCGTCCATGGTTGCGACCTTGAAAAATCTCGGATCAATATTCTTGATTACCTTACCGAGCACACTGCCCTTTCCTGCAGTACCCCAGCCCTCAAACAGCACAAGTACAGGCAGTCCATGCTCCTTAATCTGCATCTGAAGAACAGACAGCTTAGAGCGTGCTGCATGCAGGCGCTCATCCAGCTCTTCCTCCTCCGGAATTTGTGGTTTAATCCAGTTTTCTAACATGTAATTACCTCCCAAATATATAATTTCAGCCATAAAACCTCTACATCACTATATTAGTATAGCTTTTTTCAGGCTAAAATACAATCTTCACACTATATTTGTTTCAGGTATGTTTCAGTTCTCCGCTTCTCCAATATTTGTCATTTTAAAGCCCTCTCCGTGCACCTCATGAGACTCAACAACCACAATAAAAGAGTCCGGGTCTGCTTCTTTTACGGATTTACGCACCTGGTACATTTCCTTACTGTTGCATGCACACATTACCACCTGAATATCGTCCTGCTTATATCCTCCCTGCGCCTTAAGAATAGTGCTTCCGCGCTGACTGCATTCATCAATTACATCGCATATTTTCTTTCCATTTTTTGTGACGATAAAGGCTACTTTGCCTGAATTCATGCCATATATCATTTTATCAATAACAACCGCAGACAGTATATTCACTATCATGCCGTAAATCATTCCGTCAATATCCCGAAACAAAAGTCCTCCAACCAGAATAATTCCGACATCAGTAAGAAAAGAGATATTTCCCATCGATAAATGAGGCCGCAATGCTTTTACAGCCATGATGATAAAATCAGCTCCTCCTGTTGAAGAATTTCTTGTATAAATCATGGCATAGCCTATTCCGCAAAATACACCTGTGCACAATGCCGCAAGCAGTCTGTCGCCCTGATACACCGGAAATAACGGCGCAACATAGTCAACAATAAAAGAAGACAAAAGCATGCATCGTATTGAGCTGACAAAAAATTTCCTGCCCAATAATTTGCAGCATAGTATCGCAACCGGAATATTAAGCAGGACCGTTGATAAACCAATGGAAATATTAAACAGCCGGTATAAAATAATCGAAATACCCGAAAAACCTGTCATAGGGAACTCTGCCTGCAGGGCGAAGTTATATATACCTATTGCATAAAAGATGCTTCCCGCAAGCTCCCACATAATCTGTACCAATAATTCTTTTTTCTTATTCATATTGCATCTATCCTCCAAAATAAATAAGCGCCCGGAAACAAATCTTACAGTGTAAATTACTGCACCTACGATTTGCTCCCAGACGCTTTAACCACTCATCCGGTGAAGAGTGAACGTTTTCTGATGTATGCAATTATTATATTTGAGATGTTAAATTAAGTCAAGCCGGAATCATCAATTTTCCAGATACTACTTCACAAGGTATGACAGCACATCACAAACTGCTGTAGAAACCAGTATTGCAACATACACTCATTATTTCTGCATAAATTCAAACACTGCCTCTTTCGTCGGAATCGCAGGTATTCCACCTCGCTTTTGCACACACAATCCTGCAACTGCATTTCCCAAAACAGCACACTTTCTGATTTCTTCCCATTCCATCTTTTCTACGGGCTTATTTATAGAAAGAATACTGCATAATACGCCTCCCCAGAAGGAATCACCCGCTCCGGTCGTATCGACTGCATTGGTCTGAAACGCTTTTATGATTTCTTTTCTGCTTTTTGTTGCCATAAGAACGCCATGTTCTCCCAATGTAATGGCAACCAGCCTTGGTCCCATAGCAAGAATTTCTTCTGCAGCCTGCTCATAACTTTTAGCCCCTGTCAGGAGAATACTCTCTTCATCCGATACTTTCATGACATCTACCAGTTCTACAACAGACTTCATTTTTTTCACTGCATACTCTTTGCTCTTCCAAAGAGACGGGCGATAATTTGGATCATATGAAATAAGTACACCCGCTGCTTTTGCCATTTTTACTGCTTCGATCGTTGCGCTTTCTGCCGGCTCGTCTGTCAGCGATAATGATCCAAAATGAAAAATTCTGCATCCGGAAATTAATGTCTGATCCAGTTCTTCTTTTTTTAACTGTGTATCTGCACCCGGTTTTCTTGCAAAAGAAAAATTTCTTTCTCCATTTTCACCGATTTCCACAAATGCCAGTGTTGTAAAATAATCCGGATCTTCGACGATAGCATCTGTATTGATTCCTTCCGTTTGCAGTGTCCTCTTTAAAAATTTACCATGCATATCGTTTCCAACTTTTCCAATAAAAGAGGTGCGATACCCAAAATGACTTGCAACTGTCAGAAGATTTGCCGGAGCACCGCCGGGATTCTGTTCAAACAGTTTTCTCCCACCCTGACTGTGTCCCGCTTCCGTAAAATCAATCAGTAATTCCCCCAATGCCACAATATCAACTTTTTCTTCCATTTTTCAGTTCCTCCACAATCTCATTATAACGTTTTTTATTTAACCGGTAGAAAAATAATACAACCGCAGTCACAATCCAAAGTGCACCTGGAATCGTCGTAAATGCATGTTTCATAATTGAAAGAACAGTTGCATTTTGTGTCTGATTTGCAATATAACCACATTTTCCAAGTAATCCCGCTAAAAGTGCTGTTCCAACTGCCATTCCGATTTTATTTCCAAGTGAAATAAATGCATACTGAAAACCGTCATTTCTAAGTCCGGTTTTCCACTCCCCATATTCCACACAGTCTGGAATAATTGCATAGATTGCAGTATTAAATCCAGAGAAGAAAAACTGTGTGAGACCGGATAATGCATAAAAAATAGCCGGTGACTCTTTAGCATTGAAGAAAAACATAGACAACATGGAAATTCCTGTAAATAAAGCAAAGATAGATGCTGTTCTTCCTTTGTTATTCAACTTGCGGAATAATGGTTGAAAACAGGCTGCCCCTATGATAGAAGGAATAATGATGCACATCGAATAAGTTGTGTAGTAGGAGGCATTTCCTTCCACATATGTAAAATAATACAGAATATCCGCGTTTCTACCATATAATGTAAATCCAAATAATATCTGTCCTGCCAATGCAAGAAGATATGGTCTGTTCTGCATGACTGCTTTCAACTGTATCTTTACAGAAATTTTTTCTTTTTCCGGAATAATCACTGCCTCTTTCGTCTTCGCAAAGCAGAAGAAATGACAGGCTGTAAAAATACATCCATATATGACCGCAACCATCAGATATCCTGTCTTTGCACTGTGACTGCCGAATTTGCTGAGCAGTGGAACTGTGATAATATTTAACACACCAATTGCAATCATAGCTGCAACCGAACGGGATGTATTTATTTTTGCACGTTCATCAATATCCTGTGTCATAGCACCACACAAGGTTCCATATGGAATATTCACACAGGTATACCCCAAAACAAGCAGACAATATGTAATTACCATATAAATGATCTTTCCATTCTGTGGCCAGTCGGGTCTTGCCCAGAATGTCATAACAAGAAGGATCGCTGTAATTGGTGCCGCTACTAACAGCCATGGACGGTACCGTCCCCATTTCGATTTTGTTTTATCCGTAAGTCCCCCGACAATTGGATCATTGATTGCATCCCAGAATCTTGAAAAAAGCATAAGTGCTGACACAGCCGCCATACTGATTCCGAACACGTCTGTATAAAATATCATCAGAAAATTACTGACAAACATCCAGCTGAAATTACATCCAACATCACCAAACCCATATGCAATCTTACTGATCAGCGGTACTTTTCCATTTTTGTTTTCGCTACTCATATGTCCCTCCTATTTTTATCAGAGTTTCTGACAAAACTCTATTCTTTCCTCATTTGGTCCCTTAATCATAAAAAACTTCACACCCTTTTCCCAAAATGGCAGTTCTTCGATTCCATCTGTAATAACTGTGTATTTTTCATTGCAGATTTTCTGATACATACTTTCAATGTCTTCCACATCAAGTGCTACATGTTGGTATGCACCGTCTGACATTGCCGCCTGCCCATTTTCAAAAGTTTCTATACAGTAATTTTTTATCTGTAAAAATGCCACTTTTTCCCCTGCTTTTTCATTATATGTCTGCATAATTACTTCGAATCCAAGACTCTTATAAAACTCAACTGTTTTCTGTAAATCGTTTGTCGGGAGCCCGACATGGGCTACTCCGACAATTCCATATTTATTTTCCATACGAACTCCTTACTTTTCATTGACGTTGATAATTACTTTCATCGTTGTCTCGCGGTTATCATCAATATACTGGTATGCCTTCAGATAATCTTTAAAAGCAAATTTCTTTGAGATGAGCGGTTTCAAATGAACTTTTCCCTCATTTACCAGTCTGATTCCATCTATGTAATCATCATGGCGGTACATCATCGTGCTCTTAATGTCAAGTTCGTGATCATTTGCCACTGCAAGGTCTACTTCTGCCATTCCTGCAAAAACAGCCACCAGTACGATCGTGCTTCCTTTTCTTGCATATTTAATTGCCTGTCCCATTGTGATATTGTTTCCGGCACAGTCGTAGATCACATCCGCCTTATCTGGTCCAAATGCTTCGATCATTGCCTCACCGAAGTCTTTATTTAGGGTATTCACACACACATCAATTCCACATTCTTTTGCCTTTGCCAGTCTAAGATCACTGATATCTGTGATCATCACTTTCGCTGCCCCCATTCCTTTTGCTGCCTGTGCCACGAGATTTCCAATCGGTCCTGCTCCAAGGACTGCAATATTCATGCCAGCCACATCGCCCATCTGTTTTACACCATGAACTGCCACAGCAAGAGGTTCGATCATAGCTCCTTCTTCATAGGACATATCTTCTGGAATAGGTGTTACTTTAGATGCATCTACTGCAAAATACTCAGATGCTGTTCCTGTCGTCTGAAATCCCATTACTTTTAATTCCTCACAGAGATTATACTTTCCATGACGACATGGATAGCAATGTCCACAATATACCTGAGGCTCTATCGTCACCTTCTGTCCCACATGAAACTCTGTGACATTTTTTCCAAGTTCTGTAATCTCACCTGAAACCTCATGTCCTTGTGTTACCGGATATTTTGTAAACGGATGTTTTCCATGATAAACATGAATATCTGATCCACAAATACCAATATTCATAATCTTTACCAAAACCTGATTTTCCTTTACCTCCGGAACCGGAACCTCTCTGAAAATAATTTCTCCCGGATTTGTCATTACCTGCTGTAACATAATTGTTTCCTCCTTTTTTATGTTGT
>ERZ779641.543-NODE-543-length-10366-cov-1.43012_pt1 | contig 10366 bp, 8 predicted proteins | sample MGYA00511373_ERZ779641 | MGnify/ENA primary metagenome ERZ779641 (study PRJEB29588, sample SAMEA2163351) | human gut metagenome | biome: human gut; feature: human-associated habitat; material: faeces | place: Denmark | collected 2008/2010 ...
GGGCTTTTAGGGGTTTAAAATTTTGCCGCTGCTGTGAATATTTAAAATTATCGTTCCCTTAAACGCTTTTTTACGCTAATCATAAGGGTAATTGGAAGTGTAATTGATAGAAATGGGTCTTACGGTGAATAATTTTTGGCAAAGCATTAAAAACCTGTCGCCCGGGCGTTTGGCGTCTTTGGCGGCAATTATCATATTTCTGGTCAGCTTTTTGGGGTATATGGTTGCCCGCATGAGCTCAACCGAATATGCCGTTTTATATACGGATCTTGAACTGGAAGATGCCAAACAGATTATCTCCCGCCTTGAAACTGACAATGTAAAGTATAAGTTAACCAAAAACGGAACTGAAGTTATGGTTCCGGTTGATTTGGTTAACAAACTGCGGGTTGATACCGCGGAAATTGCCATGGCTTCCGGGGGAGCCAATGTCGGTTATGAGATTTTTGACCACAGCGATGCCCTCGGTTCAACCAATTTTGTGCAGAATGTTAACTTGATTCGGGCTCTGGAAGGAGAACTCGGCCGCACGATTCGGACTGTCGATAACATCAAAAACGCGCGTGTCCATTTGGTTCTGCCCAAACGGGAAATGTTCTCCCGTGAAGAGCAGCCGCCATCAGCCTCGGTTGTGATAAAAACCGTCAAAGGGCCGCTGAGTCCGCAGAGCATTCAGGCGATACAAAAGCTGATTGCCGCCTCGGTGCCCAAGCTGGATGTCAAAAACGTGGCAATTGTCGATAACGCCGGCAATTTGCTGACTAAAAACTATGAAGACCCGGAAGCGATGACGGCAGCCAATAATGAAATTCTGCGGCTGGAACAGGAACGTAAAATGGGTCAGCAGGGTCAAAGCCTGTTGGAACGAACCATCGGTGAAGGAAAAGTTCGGGCCCAGGTCAATCTGGAAATGGATTTTGACCAGGTTGTCACCAAGGAGGAAATTTTTGATCCGGATACGCAGGTCGTCCGTTCGCAGGCAACCGTAACCGAAGAGGGGATTAACAACACCCGTGAAAATCCGGTGACCGTTGCCCAGAATATTCCCAACGGCGATGTCGTAACCACCGGAAACGGAACGACCTCGCAGTCTTCCCGTACCGAAGAAACAATTAATTACGAGATTTCCAAGGTCGTTCGCAACAAGGTCAAAAATACCGGTTCGATTAAGCGTCTGACTGTTGCGGTTATGGTTGACGGCATTTATGAAAAAGGGGTGGACGGCAAAATGGCCTACCGCAGCCGAACCCCCGAAGAAATGGAGCAGATTACGTCTCTGGTCAAATCGGCGGTGGGGTATGATGCCAACCGCGGCGATGTCGTCGAAGTGGAAAATATGCGTTTTGTAAATATGATGCCGGAGGTTGAAGAAGTGCAGGAAATTTTGATTATGGGCTTTACCAAAGACGAGCTGATCCGTATTGCCGAGGGTATCGGCGTCGCAATCGTGGCGATTTTGGTTATCCTGCTGGTTATTCGTCCTTTGGTTAATAATGCATTTGACGTATCTAACAATAATAATGACGGGCGTCTGCTCGGAAGTAATCCCGAAGACGACAACCTTTTGCTGTCAAACTTCCTCAGCGAAGACGACAGCAGTATGGAGGAATTGATTAATCTGAATAAAATTGACGGCCGGGTGAAAGTATCTTCGCTTAAAAAAGTCAATGACATTGTGGAAAAGAACCCCGATGCGGCAGTTAACGTCATTCGCACGTGGCTCTATTCAAATGACAATAATTAGGCGGGTATGAGAACATGGCAATAAAACAAAACGTAATTGATGATTTTAATATTCTTTCCGGCCAGCAAAAGGCGGCAATTTTGATGCTGTCCCTTGATGAAGAACGTTCGGCCTCGATTTTTGCCCTGATGGACGACGAGGAGATTAAGGAGCTGTCGGTTATCATGGCCAGCCTCGGCAAAGTCAATTCCAATGTCGTTGAACAGCTTTTTTCCGAATTTGTGGAAAAGGTTTCATCCACCGGCTCGCTGGTCGGCACTTATGAAAGCACCGAGCGTCTGCTTTCCAAAGCCTTGGATAAAGACCGCGTTTCCAACATTATGGAAGAAATTCGCGGCCCCGCCGGACGAACCATGTGGGACAAGCTCGGCAATGTCAACGAGCATGTTCTGGCTAACTACCTCAAAAACGAATATCCGCAGACCATTGCCGTTATTCTTTCCAAAATTAAAGCCGAGCATGCGGCAAAAGTGATTGCCCTGCTGCCGGAAAATTTCGCCATGGAAATCGTTATGCGTATGATCCGTATGGATTCGGTACAAAAAGAAGTGCTGGACGGTTTGGAGAAAACCCTGCGCAAAGAGTTTATGAGCAACCTTTCCAAATCTACCCGCCGCGATTCGCATGAGCTTATTGCCGATATCTTCAATTCTTTGGACCGCAATACCGAAAGCCGCTTTATGGAGGCTTTGGAAGAACGCAACCGCGAATCTGCCGAGCGCGTCAAATCTCTTATGTTTACGTTTGAAGACCTTATCCGTGTCGATGCCCAGGGTATTCAGATTTTACTGCGCAATATTGACAAAGACAAACTGGCTGTTGCCCTGAAAGGTGCTTCCGAAACGATTAAAGACCTCTTCTTTAACAATATGTCTTCCCGTGCCGGAAAAATTCTCAAAGAAGATATGGAGGCGATGGGGCCGGTTCGCCTGCGTGATGTTGAAGAAGCTCAGCAGTATATCGTTACCGCGGCCAAGGAATTGTCTAACAATGGTGAAATTGTCATCAGCGAAGGCAAAGACAGTGACGAGCTGATTTACTGAGGTAAGGCTTGATGGCTCAGTTGAAAAAATTTATGTTTGATAACTTCGTAATCGAGACCAGGCCGGAAGCTGACGAGCCTGAACCGCCGGTTGATGAAGAAACCGCCGCTGAGCCGGTTTCCCCGACGGAACAGGAAGAAAATGTTTCGGCCGAAAGTCCGGCAGAAACGGCAGCCGGACCGGAACTCGAGGCTGGACCTGAGCCGGAAGTCGAACCTGAACCGGAGGAGGAAGAATTTATTCCCGAGCCGTTGCCCCCGGCAGAAAAAAGCTATACCCAAAGCGAAGTTGACGAAATGGTCAATACGGCCCGGCAGGAGGGCTACGAGCAGGGATTCCGCAGTTCTCAGAACGGCGTAGATGCCGAAGCCAACACGCTGCTGATGGATATTAACCAAAAATTGGCCGCTTTGTTGTCAGAAACCGCCGAAAATCAGGCGCTGGAAATGGTTAAGGCTGCCGTACTCAAACTGGTGCCGACCCTGATGGCCGATGAAGCCGCTGAACTGGTCAGCAAATTTATTGCCGATAATTTCAACAATTTTAAAGAGGAAGCAAAATTGTCTTTCTATATTCATCCGGATATTATATCATATGCGCAGCAGAAGATTGCCGCGCTGGCCAACAGTTATGACTTTGAAGGAAAAATTGCCTTGCATAAAGACGCGTCTTTGGCTAAAAGTGATTGCCGGATTGAGTGGGAAAACGGCGGCGTGGAATTGAAAGGGGCTGACCAGCTGGCCAAAGTGGCCAATTTGCTCGATGCCCAAAAGATGTAAAACCGGAGATGAAACATGACAGATAATTTAGAATTAGATGAATTGAGCGAAAGCGCCGTGCTTGATGACGAGCCGATTCTTAAAAAAGATGTCGGCATGGATGATTTCGATATCCCCAGTTCTGCCAGCGACTTGGAAGCCGTTTATGATATTCCGGTTAAGGTTTCGGCCATTCTCGGCAAAAGCAAGATGAAGGTCAGCCAGCTGCTGAAGCTGAACAAAGGGGCGATTATCGAACTCGACAGCAAAGTCGGCGAGGCGATAGACATTTATGTCAACAACAATCTGGTTGCCCGCGGCGAGGTGGTTGTCGTTGATGACAAGCTGGGCATCACCATGACGGAAATTGTTAAAAATCCCTCCAAATAAGGACAAGTTATGGAACTGTTGATTGTCGGAACATTGGAAGGCCAAATCGGGGCGGCGAGCAAAATTGCCATCCAGCAGGGCGGTCATGTCTCGATAGCCGATAATGAGGAAGCCGGTTTGGATGTTTTGCGCTCCGGCAAAGCAATCGAACTGGTGATGATTGACGTTAAGCTTGACGTTTATAAATTTATTTCTTCGCTGGAACAGGAACGGATTAATGTTCTGGTTGTTGCCTGCGGAGTAGCCAATGATCCGTCTCTGGCGGTTAAGGCAATTAAGGCCGGCGCCAAAGAATATATTCCGCTGCCGCCGGATCCCGAAATGATCGGGGCGGTGCTGGCCGCGGCCACGCGGGAAAATCACGCGTTGATTTACGGCGATAAAAAGACCGAGGCCGTGCTGAAACTGGCCAAACAGGTTGCTCCGTCGGAAGCCAATATTCTGTTGACCGGGCAGTCCGGAACCGGTAAAGAAGTTTTTTCCCGTTTTATTCACGACAATTCCAAACGTGCCAATAAAAAATTTGTTGCCGTCAACTGTGCCGCTATTCCCGAAACTCTTTTGGAATCTGAACTTTTCGGCTATGAAAAGGGCGCGTTTACCGGCGCGCCGTATCGGCAAATTTGAAGAAGCCTCCGGCGGCACGCTGCTGCTTGATGAAATTTCCGAAACGGATGTGAAAATTCAGGCCAAGCTGCTGCGCGCCATTCAGGAAAAGGAAATCGATCGCATCGGCGGCAAAGCCCCGATTAAGGTGGATACGCGCATTATCGCCACGTCTAACCGTAATCTTGACGAATGTGTTAAAAACGGTACTTTCCGTCAGGATTTGTATTATCGTCTGAATGTGGTCAATATCAATATTCCGCCGTTGAAAGACCGGCCGGACGATATTATCGTGCTGGCCAAGCATTTTGCCAAAAAATATTCCGAGTTAAACGATATTCCGCTGAAAGAAATGACCCCGGCCGCCGAGCAGAAGCTGTTGAACTACCTTTGGCCGGGCAACGTCCGCGAGCTGGAAAATACCGTCCACCGGGCAGTGCTGCTGAGTACCGGCGATAAAATCGATGAGGATGCAATTTTGTTGGACGATATTGATGCCGTCATTAATCCCGCTGCCGGAACAGAAATGTCCGGTGCCGAATTTGTCGGCAGCACGGTTGCCAGCATGGAGCGCAACCTGATTATTGATACCCTGAAACACACCATGGGCAACCGCACCACGGCGGCCAACATTCTCGGTATCTCCATCCGCACGCTGCGGAACAAACTGAAACAATACCAAGACGAGGGCTTTGAAGTTCCCGGGCTTTAGGAATTAAAACCAAACGATGGCTAAAAAGATTGCAAATAATGCTGCTATGTTCGGCGGCAAATCTTTCAAAGATCTACTGATTGCCTCTACCAAACGCGGCGACATCTTTTTTGCTCTGGCCATTATCCTGATGCTGGTTATCCTGATTATGCCGATGCCGGCCTGGCTGCTGGATATTGCCTTGGCTTTTTCGATTACAATCTCCTGTTTGGTTTTGATGACGGCGATTTTTATCGAGCGGCCGAACGAGTTTAATGCTTTCCCGCTGGTTTTGCTGATTACCACCATGTATCGGCTGTCGCTGAACCTGGCTTCCACCCGTCTGATTCTTTCCAAAGGCTACCAGGGGCCTGATGCCGCCGGCGAGGTTATTGCCGCTTTCGGCGGTTTCATCATGGGCAACAACTTTGTTATCGGCGTTATTGTTTTTGCCATTCTGGTTATCGTCAACTTTGTGGTTATTACCAAAGGTTCCGGCCGTATCGCCGAAGTCGCCGCCCGCTTTGCCTTAGACGCCATGCCCGGTAAGCAAATGGCCATCGACGCCGATTTGTCTTCGGGGCTGATTACCGAAGATCAGGCGCGCGCCCGCCGCGAAGAACTCTCCAAAGAAAGCTCTTTTTACGGAGCCATGGACGGTGCGTCCAAATTCGTCCGCGGTGACGCGATTGCCGGTTTGATTATCACATTCATCAATATTGTTGCCGGTATCATTATCGGTATGGTGCAAAACAATATGAGTTTTGCCGATGCCGGCGAAACTTATACCCGTCTGACTGTCGGCGACGGGTTGGTGTCGCAGGTTCCGGCGCTGATTATCTCCGTTGCTGCCGGTATTCTGGTTTCTAAAGCCGGTATGACCGACGCCACCGACAAGGTGCTGTTTGAGCAGGTTGCCAATTATCCGAAGGCTCTGGGTATGAGTGCGTTTATGGCTGTTGCGCTGGGAATGCTTCCGGGCACGCCGGCTTTGCCGTTTATGTTGCTCGGTTCCCTGACCGGAATAACCGCTTATTATCTGGACAAACAGCAAAAGATTGCCCAGCAGCGGGCGGCGGAAGTGCTTGAACAGGAGCAAAAACAGGGAGCTATCGCCAAAGCTGCCGACGAGCCGATTGCCAATGCCCTGCGCATCGACCTGATTCGCCTCGAAATCGGCTATGGGCTGTTGCCGCTGATCAATGAGGAAACCAATCGCAAACTGACTGACCAGATTAAGGCGTTGCGCCGGGCGCTGGCCAGTGAGCTGGGATTTGTCATGCCGTCAATCCGTATTCAGGATAATATGCAGCTTGAGGCGAACGAGTATAACATTTACATCAAGGAAGTCCGAGCCGGCAAGGGCGAACTGCGCCCGACCCAGCTGCTGGTGATGGATCCGCGCGGCGAGCCGATTACGCTGCCCGGCGAAAATACCACCGAGCCGACTTTCGGTCTGCGGGCCATGTGGGTTGACCAGTCCTATCGGGAAGAGGCAATGTTCCGCGGCTATACCGTGGTTGATCCCGCAACGGTTGTCACCACGCATATTACCGAACTGGTTAAAGACAATATGCCCGAGCTGCTCTCTTACGCCGAAACTCAGAAACTGCTTGACGAGCTTGACAAAGAGCACCAAAAACTCATTAAAGAGCTTATTCCGGGCAAGGTCAGCCTCGGCGCGGTTCAGCGAATTCTGCAAAATCTGTTGCAGGAACGTGTTTCCATTCGCGATCTGCCGACAATTTTGGAAGGGATTTCCGAAGCCGTGGCTTCAACCCACAGCTTGATGGCGATTACCGAGCATGTCCGTTCCCGTTTGGCCCGCCAGCTTTCCAATGCCAATGCTAATGAACTGGGCATAATCCCGCTGGTTACCCTGTCGCCGGAATGGGAGCACGCCTTTGCCGAAGCAATTGTCGGCGAAGGGGACGACCGCCAGCTGGCAATGGCGCCGACTGCTCTCCAGGCCTTTATCACCAAGGTTCGCCAGGTAATGGAAGATTTGGCGATTAAAGGCGAAACCGCGGTTCTGCTCACCAGTCCGGGCATTCGTCCTTTTGTTCGTTCCATTATTGAACGTTTCCGCCCTTTAACGGTGGTTATGTCGCAAAATGAAATCCACCCCAAGGCTAAAATTAAAACCGTCGGCCAGATTTAGGAGCTAGGGAATGCGCTTAAAAAATTACCTTGCCGCCTCAATGACCGAAGCAATGAATCAGGTTAAAGAAGAATTAGGGCCGGATGCAATCATCATTTCCGCCGAAACGGTTGACGGGCAATTCAAAGTCGTTGCCGCGCTGGAAGAACGCGAAGATATTGATTTTAATGCCGCCGATGAACTGAAAATTACGCCCAGCCGTTTTCGCTTTGATGACAGCCATTTGCGCGATTGCCTTGACTATCACGGAGTAATCGACACCGTGGCCGAACGCATCTTGGCCTACTGCCGCAATTTAAGCCTTGAGCGCGGTATCAGCGACGAACACCGTCTGTTGTCCGCCTGCTTTGCCGAGATGTTTGCTTTCGGCTCGTTGCTGGATCTGAACTGTCCGGTCAAAATGTTTATGGGCGTTCCCGGTTCCGGCAAATCGACCATCATCGCCAAAGTGGCCACTCAGGCGCGTTTTAATAAAATCCGCTGCTGCATTATCAGTACGGATAATGTCCGTGCCGGCGCCAACCACCAGCTTGAAGCCTTTGCCAAAATTCTTGAAACCGACTTTTTCTTTTGCAAAGGCGGCCGCAGCCTTTTTGACGCCGTGCGTTCCCGCCAAAATTATCAACTGGTCTTAATCGACACGCCTGGAGTAAATCCCTTTATCGCTGCTGAAATCGAGCGTTTGCGCAGCTTGGCCGAAGTTGTTAAATGTGAAATGGTCATGACGGTTGATGCCGGCAAAAACTCTTTTGAAGCGGTGGAAATTGCCGAGATTTTTAATCAGTTCGGCATTAAATACCTGCTACCCACCCGGCTTGATTTAACCCGCCGTATCGGTTCGTTGATTTCGATTGCCGGCTGCTGCCGCATCGGCTTTTGCGCAGCCCGTGTCAGTTCAGGCATTGCTCAGGGACTGGCATCGGTTAACCACAAGTCTTTGGCCAAACTTATTTTGTCTTGATTGAGAAAGAGGAAACCATGGAAAACAAACAGGATGAACTCAAAATTATGCCCCGGGGCGCCGCGCCGCGCAGTGTCCGCCGCGGCAAAAATATGATTGCGGTCGCGTCCGGCAAAGGCGGCGTGGGCAAAACCTGGTTTTCGATTACTCTAGCACATGCCTTGAGCGGTTACAAGCAGAAAACGCTGCTTTTTGACGGCGATTTGGGGCTGGCCAACGTTGACATTCAGCTTGGCTTAATGGTTAAGGACGACTTGGGCAGCGTGATTGCCGGCAGCAAAACCCTCAATCAGGTTATTCATCATTGCGACAAAACCCGTTTTGATATTATTGCCGGGCGTTCCGGCTCGGCCGGGCTGGCTTCCATGCCTATCGGACGATTGCAGATTTTGGGCGAGGACCTTTCCCTGCTGGCCTCGTCTTATAACAAAGTGATTCTGGATATGGGAGCCGGTGTGGAAAAACCGGTGCGCATTCTCTCCAGCATGGCCGAAAAGATTATCGTTCTCTGCACCGATGAGCCGACTTCCCTGACGGATGCTTACGCTTTTATCAAAATTATGGCTATGCAGTACCCGAAATCGGATTTGAATGTGGTCATCAACCAGGCCAATTCGATTCGCGAGGGGCAGCGCACTTATGACACTTTGTTAAAAGCCTGCACCAACTTCTTGAAAATTAATCCGCCGCTCTTAGGTATAATCCGCAGGGATACGCGGGTGCGTGATGCCATCCGCAATCAAACCCCATTGATTAACCGCTTTCCCACTTCCGAAGCCGCTGAAGACGTGATAGCCATTGCCCGCAAACTGATAACCGAATGAGGCCAGCATGGAAACGATTGTCCCACCCGTAACAACGCCCGGTTTAACACCGGGAACCGATAACGGCGGTGTCGGCGGCAGTCTGGATGTTTCCGGCAGCGGCCTGGAGGGGCTGAAACCGGGAATCTCCGTCAATGTGTCGGTTCAGGGCGGCTTGGACGGACTGGTTGCATCGCTGAAACTGAATATAAACAACCGATTGTTCCAAATTCCGGTCAAGCTGAATCTGACAGCCAATACTCAAACCTTACGGCTGCCGGAAAATCGTCCGTATCCCGCCGAAATTAAAATAACGGCATCCCGTCCGGAAAGTTTGTCTTTCAAATTTGTAACCATTGACGGCCAGCCGCCGGAGAAATTTGTTCAAACGCTTCGTTTGCCGCAGCAGATGCCGGCGGCGGAAAAAATGCCGTTGATTAATCATACCGGCAGCGAACTGAAGCCCGAAGTACAGTTGCATAATCTCAATTTTAAGAGCATTGCCGAGAATCTCTCGGCCCTCGCCGGTGATAAACTTTCGCCCGAAACGGTTGCAAAGCTGCAGGGAGGAGAAGTCTCCGCCGGCTTCCGCCGGGTATCGGCCGCGCCGCAGCTCCCGGCACCGGAAATCCGGGAGGTTCTGCAAAATTTGAAAACCGCGTTGCAGCAGGGGGATTTTAAAACCTTTGCTGCGGAAATAAGTAAACTTTCCGGCCGGCCGCTGCCCGCCGCAACCGTTGTCCGCCCCGAAATCGGTCTGACCAGTTTTAAAACCCCTTTGGGCGAATTTGTCAGCGCCACGCCGCTGCGGCTGGATAATCAGCTTCCGGTAGAACTTGTTATCAAAACGGTAACTCTGCCGCCGGCATTTCAGGACGGCAAAACGGAGACGGCCGATCCGTTGGCTGCCAGTGCGCGTCTGATTGAGGATTTGGCGGCAATGCCTTCCCTTCCCAAAACCCCGGGCAATGCCGTTTCGGTTCCGGTAACCAAGCTGCTTGACCTCCTCAAACCGTTAAATCTGCCCTCTGAGACCATGGCCGCCGTTGTTGCCAAGCTTCCCGCCGGCGATGCACGGATGCTGGCCAATCTGGTTAATTATGTCAAGGCTTCCGTTCATGGGGATATCAGGCAATGGTTGGGGCCGGAACTGGTTGAACAGCTTTCCCTTTCCGGTCAGGAAGGGCGGGAGGCTTTGCAGCAGCTGAC
>ERZ779641.546-NODE-546-length-10263-cov-1.68113_pt1 | contig 10263 bp, 9 predicted proteins | sample MGYA00511373_ERZ779641 | MGnify/ENA primary metagenome ERZ779641 (study PRJEB29588, sample SAMEA2163351) | human gut metagenome | biome: human gut; feature: human-associated habitat; material: faeces | place: Denmark | collected 2008/2010 ...
GCCGACGGGGAAACAAAGTATTGACAAAAATAGACAATTACACTAATAAGGGACTGTTATTGTTTCCGGGAGAAAAATTTTGAATATTACCGACTATATTGAAGAATGCCGTAAACAGCGCCATGATTTAAGTTTTGCTTTTCTGGCCGAGCGCTGCCCTGCTTCTGAGGAAGCTCCATACCGGATAAAGCCGTGTTCGCCGATTGCTCCGGATGAAAACTGCGTTTTAATTCTGGCCGGAACCGGAGGGCGGAACGTTAATCTCCGCGGATATAACAGCATACTGAAAAAAACCGATAATTTTGTTAAACAAAACATAGATTCATCCATTGTTCCCGTACGCACTTGCGTTGCCATATGTGATTTCGGCAAACGGCATCTTGATAACATCGCCCGTAAAGGAGCATATTTCGAAGCCTGGTGGCCGCAACATATCGCAGCGCTGAAACACGACATACCTGAAAACTGTATTGAAGAGACCTTTAATCCTCTGTATATTAAAGACATCTTCGATAATACAATTTTACCCCGCATTACGGCTTCGGACGGCAACAATCGCTTACCCCTCCGCCAAGCCCGAGAGAATATCCGGCATTTGAATATTGTGGCCCACTGTCATGGGGCTTATGTTGCGGTTCAATTGGAAAAACTCATGGATAAAAAAATGAACGAATTGGGATACAGTCCCGAAGAACAGCTGAAAATAAAATCCCAGTTGTTGGTTCTGGCCTACAACCCCGACTGTCCCAAATATCTTTCCAAGTTTCGTTTTATTTCTATTGAATCGTCTCAAGACAGACATAATGAATATCATGGCTACCTTCGCGAATGGCTTTTAATGAGTCCTAAAGATTTCGGCGTCTGTTTCTTACCCAAAATCTACGGACAAACCTTGATGTGTGCCCAAGTTGACAAATATGGCATTGAAGGCAACCCTCCGCGTGAAATAGAGCCTATTGACGGAGATAAATGGTTTAAACAAATTCACGGTATTGAAACCGACAAAGAAAAAACGCTCGGCGAACATGATTTTTTAGGCTTCGAACCGGTAAAAAACATGAGCAAAGGCGCTTTAAAACTGCAATATTTCGCAAATAACATATTAAAGAACGCAATAAAAAATTCACAACGGCAAAACGAAAAAAAATTTGTCCCGCTGCCTAACATTCAAAATCTGGCAGCCAACTCCCTTCAACAAAGATATATGTTCGCCCGGGCCGTAATAACCGGCTATAAGCTCCTGCAACAGGTACGGCATACGGACAAAAGCCAAATAGACCAATATGCCAACTGGCGCCGTTCAATTCCGACCGTCGGACTGGATTAATCCCGATACACAATCTTGGCCGAAGTTCATTAACGATATTGATTTATAAAAGAAAAACAGCCCCTGCAATAGGAGCTGTTAACTATGGTGGGCCCTGCCGGACTCGAACCTGCGACCAGACCGTTATGAGCGGCCTGCTCTAACCAACTGAGCTAAGGGCCCGTCTTACAGACAAGCAGAAAATATGCCAAATTGTTAAGATAGTCAAGAGCTTTTTCTCAATCTTCCTCTCCTCTAAACACTTTCTTAAATCTTCCTCTTTATACTTTGTCAAAGGATTAACAAAACACATCAGACCATGTCAGACACATCTATTTACCCTACCCGCTCTTTTCGCGAATTTCTAACCCGCTATGAACACCATAAACCTCAGGAAGAGGCTCCGCTGACAGTGCTTTACATTCACGGTCTGGCCTCTAATCCCTGGGGACGCAAACCTGAAGCCGTTAAAAGCGTTTGTGAACAGCTGGGGCTGAATTTTTACCGTTTTGAATTGCTCGGACACGGCATAGATGCCGCTAATTATGAAAAGACCGACCTGGACCTCTGGAAAGAACAAATCCTTGACATCATTGATCATCACATCTCCGGTAACTTTATTATCGTCGGCCATTGCATCGGCGGCTGGCTAGGACTGATGGCTGCGCAGGAACGCGGCGAAAGACTAAAAGGAATTGTCTGCACCTCGACAGCCCCGAATCTGGTGGAACTGATGGATATGCAGGTAAAACCCGAACAGCGGCAGGAATTGGAAAGCAACGGGAAAGTCATTGTCAAAATAGAGCGTATGGTTTTCACCTTTACCCGCAGCTTTATCGCCAGCGGTCTGAAGAATGCCATTCTCAACCAGCCGGATATTCCCATCACCTGCCCGGTTCACTTGATTCAGGGACTTAAAGACACCTTTATCGACTGGCGGGTTATCTTCCGCATTGCAGCCAAACTCCGCAGCGATAAAGTAGCCATAAAACTGTTAAAAAACAGCAATCACCACCTGCAGCATCCGTTGGACTTGGAAGAAATCAACAACTCGCTGCGCAGTATTGTCGAAGCCCTGTAAGTTTTAAATAATAGAAATTGACAAAATAAGATTTTACGCTACAGTAAGCGTAATAATTTATTATTTTAAAACTTAACTATATGAAAACAATTATTAAACAGTCGTACCATTTTAAGGATTTTACGACAGAATTTGAACAATGCGACTTCTCCGAAAAACCGGAATTCACTGTTCTTTACATTCACGGACTGAAATCCAACCCTTGGGCGCGAAAGGCAGACAACATCAAAGAACTCTGCCGCAAAAACGGATTGAATTTCCGGCGTTACGAACTTCTCGGCCACGGCTCCGATGAAAAGAAATTCCTCCGCTGCGACTTTGAACTTTGGAAAGACCAGCTGCGGGACATCATTGCCAACCACATCACCGGCCCGGTAATTATCGTCGGTCATTGCGTCGGCGGCTGGCTGGGAATGAGCATCGCCGAAGAATATCCCGACCGGATTAAGGCTTTTCTGGGACTGGCCGCCGCACCGGACCTGATTGAGCAGCTTTTGGAGCGCTCAACACTCGAACAGCGACAAACACTGGCCGATACCGGCTTTGTTGAAGCACAGGTGGAAAAATATCACTATGTTTTTTCACAAAGGCTGTGGACCAATCTTCATGCCAACGACCTCCTGCAAAAGGACAAAATCGACATCACCTGCCCGGTTCATCTGATACACGGACAACAGGACAATTTCGTCAACTGGCAGGTCATTTTGAAATTGGCCGAAAAAATTGCTTACGGCAAAACGGTGGTTAAAATTCTGAAAAACAGTAATCATCACCTGCAGGACAGCATCGCTATTCACGAGACGGCACAATCTCTGTACGATTTGTACCAGGAAGCCAAGAAAAACAAAACGTCCGATTAAACGGGGTTACCTATCTAAAAAAAGAGGCTTTGAAAGCCTCTTTTTTTTATTCTAGAACAAACTTGCCGCAACATTATGCTCATGGGCAAAGTCTTTGACAATAAAAGTCGTCACCGGCGCCCGGGAATATTTTTGAAACAGCAAACCATGCCCCAAACACAAACCGACATTAATGTTAAATTCCGTCTTTTGATCATTTAAAAACTCGGCCTGAGAAATCGGATCGCAGCACGGCCCTTTCATTTCCTCACAAATGACACAGCCATCCAGTCCGCTCTCCTTGCAGTTGACGCTAAAAACGGTAAACCCGTTTTCCCGCAAAATCTCCGCCAGCTTATCGGCATATTTTTGCATTGATAAACAGTTGGCAATCCCGATTTTTTGAAACCCGGAAACCTTGATAAACTCGATTAACTCCTGCAAACGCGACTTATGCGCATTCAGACGCGCCACATTTGCCTTTATCATTTCTTCTTTATCTTCAATGGAATAGTCTGCCATAATTTTCTTTCTGGATTAACTGCGCAAAATTGCGCAGAACGAGGTAAATAATAAGAAATAAAGGAGGAAGAACCGCAGCGTACACTTTAGTACGTGAGGACACTTCCGTCCTGAAATTTCTGGATTAGTTACCCGTTATCCGCAATTTTTATTGATCAAGGAATGAACGCAGCTTCCTCGACCGGCTCGGATGTTTCAGCTTGCGCAAAGCTTTCGCCTCAATCTGACGAATACGTTCGCGGGTAACGTTAAACTGCTGTCCGACTTCTTCCAGCGTGTGGTCGGTATTCATACCGATACCGAAACGCATACGCAGAACACGTTCTTCTCTCGGTGTCAGCGAAGACAAAATTCTGGTGCAGGTTTCCTTCAAATTCGAATGAATGGCGGAATCCAAAGGCTGCAACGCATTGTCATCGGCAATAAAATCACCCAGCGAAGAATCTTCCTCATCACCGACCGGCGCTTCCAGCGAAACCGGTTCTTTGGCTATCTTCATAACTTTGCGAACTTTTTCCAAAGGCATTGACAACCGTGCCGCCAACTCCTCAGGCACCGGCTCCCGTCCCATTTCCGACAACATCTGACGTGAAGTCCGCACCAGCTTGTTGATGGTTTCAATCATATGTACCGGAATACGGATTGTCCGTGCCTGGTCGGCAATCGAACGGGTAATCGCCTGACGGATCCACCAGGTGGCATAGGTCGAAAACTTGTAACCGCGACGGTACTCAAACTTGTCAACCGCTTTCATCAAACCGATGTTGCCTTCCTGAATCAAATCCAAAAACTGCAAACCGCGGTTGGTATATTTTTTGGCAATGGAAATAACCAAACGCAGGTTGGCTTCAATCATTTCCTTTTTCGCCCGGTCGGCCTCCCGTTCGCCTTTTTTAATCGTATCGACCATACGGCGGTATTCTGAAATCGGCAAACCGCATTCCTGCGCCATTTTTGCTACGGAATCACGCAGTTCAACGATTTCCATGCCGTATTTTTCAACAAAGGCCTGCCAGTGCTTGTCTTTTTTATGAGAAATATTTTCAACCCAGTTCGGATCAAGCTCTGATTTCTGATAAACGTCCAGAAAATCCTCGCGCTTAATTTTGCATGACAGGGCATAGCGCAGCAATTTCCCTTCCAATCCCATCAAACGTTTGTTCAGTCCGTTCAGCTGTTCAACCAGTTGTTCAACTCTGGTCGCATTCAGATGGATGGAACTCATCAGTTCAACCAGTTCTTTTTTAACCTGAAGATATTTTTTCTCAACCGAAGAAGAAACCGACTTTCCGGCCAAAATTGCCTCAACGCGCTGGTTCTGAATTTTCTTCAAATCGTCATAATAACTGGAAATTTTGGTCAAAATTTCCAATACCGGCTCCAGCAGCGCTTCTTCCATGGCCGCAACCGAAGCGGAAGCGCGGCCGCCCACGCCGTCAACATCATCGTCATCGCCGGAGGAAGCGCTTCCTTCTTCATCATCGGCCGTATCTGCCGGCTCATCATCCTCTTCCTCGACATCGTCGTCAACGGCATCTTCCAATTCAATGTCGTCTTCCAAATCATCGTCAATATCGTCAAGGTTGTCTTTGGTGGCAATTTCTTCGGCCACTTTTTCCAAATCATCAACCGAAGCGTCTTCTTCGTCATAAACCATAGCTTCGGCATCATCGCCGTACATCATTTCCAAATCGATGATATCGCGCAACTGCATTCTGCCTTCCAGCAGATCGTCACGCCAGTCGGCAATGGCTTTAATGGTCATCGGGCTTTCGCACAAACCGTCAATCATAACCGTTTTGCCGGCCTCAATACGTTTGGCTATGGCAATTTCCCCTTCCCGGGACAGAAGTTCGACGGTGCCCATCTCTTTCAAATACATGCGGACAGGGTCGTCCGAACGGCCTAACTCTTTTTCGTCAAAGTTTCCGCTCTCATCATCGTCATAAACTTCTTCTTCGTCATTTTCCTGTTCAAAGCTGTCAACGTCCGATTCCGAAATGATGCTGATGCCCATATCGGAAATCTCGGCCATAATATCTTCGATCTGTTCGGAAGATTCGCGTTCGGATGGCAAAGCTTTATTAAGCTCTTCAACCGTAATATATCCGCGTGCTTTGCCTTTGTCCAACAAACATTTAACCGCGCTCCCCAGAGAGTCGATTAAAGGCGCGTCGGCAGAGCCGCCTTCATAGTAATCTTGATTATCGGTATCTGACATGACAATTCCTATAAAAACCGGTTTTAAAAATAGAAGGGTTCAAATCTGAACCTGATACTGCAGCTAGCAACCTTTTAATAATTTCTGTACGATTTGTCAACACTTGCGTTGCCGTCCGACGCCGGGAGGCTTTTAACACGCCGAGGCAACGCCTTGTTTTATTTGGGTTTTATCAAAAAGCATTTTGTGTATTAAGTAAAGATTCTTTCTCTTTTTTCAAGCTCTCGTAACGCTGATAGGCTTCTTCCGGGAACGACTCGGAAACCTGAATAATCCGCAGGCATTCTTTTATCTCGTTATCCAGTTGTTTTATCTGAACTTCTATAATTTTTGTATCGATCTCTTCCCTGATTTTGTTAATATAGGGATTCTGCTGGCGGAACATTTCCAGCTCCCACAGAGCGGCCAAATCTTTTTCCAGCCCTTTTTCCTGCAAAAGCTTGCATAATCCGTCGCTCTGAATCTCCTCATCATCGTGATAGACTTCAACCAGTACGTCAAAAAGCTGCTGTAACCGGGGATTGGAAATTTCAAACATTCCCATCCGCTCCTCGTATTCGGCAATCAGTTCGGGATAATAAACCATCGCCGCCAACACAAACTTGACCACCAGCTCGTCCATGGTAACCTTCGGCCGCTGAGCTGCCGGAACCGTCTGCTTAACCGCGGTTTCATTCCGTCGGAACGAACCTCGCGGCGCCTGATGAGCCGTGTCTCCGCCGGCCGACTGGCGTTGTTTGTTTTTCCAGAAACCTCGCCCCAGTTCGTTATAGATATAATTCTGCATTTCCTGCTGATAATAGCCGCGGACTTTTTCATCGGCGATTTTCGCCACTTCTTCCATCACGTTTTTTTCAATCAGCGCCTTTTGTTCCGGCGTATCAAATACCCGGCCTTCGGTGTTCTTCCGCCACAGGAGTTTTACCAGGGGCGTCGTTTCCTGCAGATATTTCAAAAAAGCGTCATGCCCGTGCGCCTTCAAAAATTCATCCGGATCCATTTTATCCGGCAGAAAAACATATTTCAGCGAATAGCCGGCTTTCAAAATCGGCAGGCCGCGGTCAATCGAACGAATGGCGGCCCGAATACCGGCCCCGTCGCCGTCAAAACAAAGCGTCGGCTCGGGACAGACCTTCCAGGCTTCGGCAATCTGATCTTCGGTCAAAGCGGTGCCCAGCGGAGCCACCGCATAGCCGAAACCGTATTTATCCAAGGCGATAACATCCATATACCCTTCGCAGACAATAATATTCCGCGCGGCAAAAGCCCGGTCGCGGGCATTGTTAAGATTATACAGCACCCGCCGCTTATTAAACAGCGGCGTCTCCGGCGAGTTCAGATATTTCGGCTGTCCGTCGCCCATAATCCGGCCGCCGAAAGCAATCACCCGCCCGGCCTTGTCCATAATCGGAATCATTACCCGGTCACGGAAAAAATCATGCGGACGGCGGTTTTTGTCTTCCGGAATGGCTATCAGCCCCAATTCCGCCATATCATGCTCGGAAATTCCCTTGGATGCCAGCAGCGCTTTCAAACCGTTATTGCCCGGCGCATACCCGAGACGAAACTTGGTAATGATATCTTCTTCAAACCCGCGGCGATGCAGATAATCCATCGCCCGCTGCCCGTCCGGCAAATGCAGCGACTTTTCAAAAAAACGGCAGGCCATGTCCATAATGTCATACAACGAATTGCGCTTAACCGCTTCTTCATGGCTTTCCTTGGAAATCTGCGGAACCTGCAAACCGGCCTTGTCCGCCAGCTTGCGAATGGCATCCATAAACGGCAGATTGTTGGCTTCCATTTCAAACTTGATAATGTCACCGTGCGCACCGCAGCCGAAACAATGATAAAAACCTTTGGCTTCGTTCACCGTAAACGACGGCGTCTTTTCGTTGTGAAACGGGCAACAGGCCTGGTATTCGCGCCCTTTGCGCACCAGCTTTACCTTTGAACCGACCACATCGACGATAGAAACCTTCGCCCGCAGTTCGTCACAAAACTTTTGTAAATCTATCCCAGCCATTGAATGCCCGCTATGATCCTACGCCTTTTCTCTCCCCTTACCGATTAAAGGAAGAAACTTTACTGCAACAGAGATTTGATCATCCCCGATGCCTTGCCCATATCCAGCTGTCCGGCATATTTGGCTTTCAGTTCGCCCATAACCTTTCCCATATCTTTCATGGAAGAGGCACCGGTCGAAGCGATAATTGTCTTCAAAACGGCTTCAATTTCCGCCTCGCTCATCTGTTTGGGCAGGAATTTTTCAATCACTTTGATTTCGCTCATTTCTTTATCGGCCAAATCCTGACGATGTCCGTCCAGATACATTTTGATTGAATCGTTGCGCTGTTTAATCATTCCCTGCATCATCGACAGCAGTTCGGCTTCACTGGCTTCCTTTTGTCCTTTGCCGCGCGCTTCGACGTCTTTCTCCTTCATGCCTGCGATAATCAGGCGAACCGCGCCTACGGTCGTCATATCTTTATTCAGCATTGATTCTTTCAAAGCTTTTTGTAAATCTTCTCTCAACATTTTTATTCTCCTTGATTTTGACAATTTGTTTCAAAGCATAAACACTTCAGGCTAAAAAAGCAAGCGCATTATCATATAAGGCTTGCCATAAATGCCTCACCCGACTATATTGTAAAAAAACAGAAAGAAAGGATGATCCATGCGTATTCCCGCCCGTTTTTCCCTGGCTCTGCTTCTTGCCGCATTTCCTCTTCATGCTCAGGAAACGCCCGACCCGATAGAATTCAGCCAAGAGGAATATAACCAAAGGGTTGCCCGGGAAATGGAAGAAATGAACCAGGTGCTGCAGGCAATGAGCAAATTTATGGTCAAATCAATGAACAATATGACCGAGGCTATCAACAAATCGGCGCCGGGCATTGCCCAAAGCATGGGTGAGCTCGTCAAATCAATGGAACCCATCATTAAAGCGGCGCAGCAAAACCAAGATTTTGCGGCTCAAGCACCGGAAACGACGGCGCCGCAGCCTGATGCCGCGGCCAATGACGTGACACGACAATTTCAGGGACTGCCCATGACAGAAATAATCGGCGGTCCGTTGCAAGCCGCAGCGGAAGCCCAAACCCGGCAGGCCGAAACTGCTGCTGACTTTATCAATCAGCTTCAGATAAAACAGCAAGCAACTCCGGAAAAACCGGCCAAACCGCAGATAAACCAAATCTACCGGCCGAAAAGAATACAGCTTTTCCCGGCTCCGCAGCCAAATCACGACTAAAAATGAACCCGGAAAGAAAACAGGCTTTCTTCCGTATCATGACCGCGATTGTCCTGATACAGATAATTAAGTGCAAGTGCGGTGTTGCGCGTTAACCCGTAAACCACTTCCGCCTTATATTCTGACCGGTCGCCGAAAGCCGAGGTCGCATAGATTTTTTCCGCTTCCAGCCAAAAGCGGAAATTTTTCCACTCGCCGAGAAGACCTGCGGCAGCTCCGATTCCCGCCCACTGGTTATGCGGCAAAAAACCGCCGTACGACAAATGATTGTTCAGCAGCAGATACCCTTTGAGCGATTCTGCAAAAGCATAACTTCCTCCCGCGCCGGCCGTCAGATTAAACGCGTATCCTTCTTCCTCATTATCGGGATTCGTCTCACGGTCGATTCCCGCTCTTATCTGATAAGACAACGGCCGAAACATCACGTTAACCGGGCTTATTGAACGAATACCGACCAAATCAAATTTTTGCAAAACATAATTGTTCCGACCGTCATAATGACGTACGGCAAAATTCAGAAAATTAATTTCAGCCCCGGGAAGCATACCGTAACTGTCATCCGTCAGCGAATGATAGGCCGGGCGAAACTCCAATTGCTGAAACCCCTGCCCGTTTCTGACACCGGCCCCGGCCGACAGCCGCATTGCCTCATGCGTTTTCAACGGCGATTTTTCGTTAACGACTTAAAATTATCCTTTGCTTTAAGATTATTGCGAGCCACCAAAAGCTTAAAACTCTGCTGGCGATAATCTTTCAAATCAATATTTTTAGCCACATACTGATACTGCACAAACTGATAAGCCGCTTCGGCAACTCCCGCCTGTTCTTCCGGCGTCAGCCCCTCCGGCCCGTATTCACCATCAAGAACAAATTTTTCAAAAGCCTTTTTCTGTGCAACGGTCATCTGGCGGTATTGGTCGTTCAAACGGCTCTGACGCGACGGCCGGTAATGAACGGCTTTGACCAGCCCGGGCCGCGCATTCACCGCCTTAACCGTATCCAGCGGAATTGTCTGCATCGGGAAGTCATCCGCCAGCCTCA
>ERZ779641.555-NODE-555-length-10158-cov-1.73186_pt1 | contig 10158 bp, 7 predicted proteins | sample MGYA00511373_ERZ779641 | MGnify/ENA primary metagenome ERZ779641 (study PRJEB29588, sample SAMEA2163351) | human gut metagenome | biome: human gut; feature: human-associated habitat; material: faeces | place: Denmark | collected 2008/2010 ...
TGTTTTTCTCCGACCCCGAGATGGCCGGATTTGGCTCAAGCACGGAAGGCGGCAAATAAGTTCCGCCGTCTAAAATCAACTGCAGGGCACTGGTCAGAATTTTCGGTTCGGAACGTTTGGGAATATAACCGCAAACTCCCTGCTCCAGCGATTTGCGGATATTGCGGGGATCTTCGGAAGCAGATACGATGACATAGCGGGCTCCGTTTGCCTTTTGACGGAGTTCGGCCAGGCCTTCTTCCCAATTCATATCCGGCATATCCAAATCCAGAATTACCAAATCGATTTTCTTCTCATCATCAAGAATTTTCAATGCCTGGGTAAAATTAGCAGCTTGAAAAATGACGGACTTAGGCTCAATTTTTTCCAATCGCAGACTAAGGCCGTCACGAAATAAGGCATGGTCGTCGGCTATGAGAACTTTCATACGTATAACCTCCTATGGTACTAACTTTGGCAGCTTGTTTTTTACACCAAAAGTTTTAATATGTCATTAATTTATCTCTGGGTTATAGATAATATGACCTATTAAACTTTTAAAGTGCGGCGTCTCATAAAAGTGACATAGTTCAAAATATGCGGTTTTAAAGATGACTGGATTATTTTTCGCGCGGGAGCGTTAAATATTCAATGCCGGCCTCGCGAAACATCTGCTCGGAAAAAGCAAGCTTATCGCGCCAGGTATTCTGCGGAGTATTTTCATCAATTTTGACTTCGTGAGTTACCACCATTTTAATTCCCGATTGGATAATGGCGCGGGCACAGTCGGTGCAGGGTGCGTGAGTGGCATACATTACGCAGCCTTTCAGCGAGGTTCCGGTCAGACAGGCGTTATAAATGGCATTGCGTTCGGCATGTTCAAAAAAATCATATTTGGTCGGGCGCTCCATCCGTTCCGGCTTATTATCATCCACGCCTCTGACCAGGCCGTTATAGCCGGTGGCACGGATTTCACGGTCAGGGCCGACGACAATTGCACCGGTTTTGGTTGAAGGGTCTTTTGACCAGGTGGCAACCAATTCCGCAACTTCCATAAAACGTTTATGCCATTTTTCCGAAAACATGGGCAGCTCCTTTCAATCGTTTTTTTTTAATTTAACCGTTCAAAAATTAACTTGCAATAAAAAAATCCCGGACAAACGGCCGCAGCACGATAAGCCGAAAAGGCAAATCCTCCGGCAGCTTTTCATTCCGCCCTTCGGGCTGCAAATTTTTGCGGCAACCGAATAGTTTTACGACGCTTCCGAGCCCGGCACAAAATGCATTTTATCTTACTGATAAGTATAGTTGTGCTTGACATTCGCCTCAAAATGCAGGAAGTTATACGCAGTTCATTTTATAAATTAATTAGGAGAAAAAAATGAGTGCTATTGTTGATATTCATGCCAGAGAAATCTTGGACTCTCGCGGCAATCCGACCGTTGAAGCCGACGTTGTTCTGCAGTCCGGCGCTTTCGGCCGCGCTGCCGTTCCGTCCGGCGCTTCTACCGGCGTTCATGAAGCTGTCGAACTGCGTGACGGCGACAAGAAACGTTATGGCGGCAAAGGCGTTGAAAAAGCCGTTAACAATGTTAACGAAGAAATTTATGACGCTTTGGCCGGTTTGGATGCCGAAGACCAGATTGCCATCGACCAGGCCATGATTGACCTGGACGGAACCGAAAATAAAGGCCGTCTGGGCGCCAATGCCATTTTGGCCGTTTCCCTGGCCGTTGCCAAAGCCCAGGCCGAAGAAGCCGGCTTGCCGCTGTACCGCTATCTGGGCGGCACCATGGCCCGCACTCTGCCGGTTCCGATGATGAACATCGTTAACGGCGGCCAGCATGCCGACAACCCGATTGACATTCAGGAATTCATGATTATGCCGGTTTCCGCTTCTTCAATCAAAGAAGCCGTTCGTATGGGCGCCGAAATTTTCCATACTCTGAAAAAGAACCTGAAAGCAGCCGGCCACAACACCAACGTCGGCGACGAAGGCGGTTTCGCTCCGAATCTGCAGTCTGCCGAAGAAGCTCTGACTTTCATTGTCAACTCCATTAAAGATGCCGGTTTCAAGCCGGGCGAAGACGTTGATCTGGCTATTGACGCCGCTTCTTCCGAATTTTATGAAAACGGCAAATACGAGATGAAAGGCGAAGGCAAATCTTACACCAACGCTCAGATGGTTGAATTCTATAAAGACCTCTGCAACCGTTTCCCGATTTTCTCCATTGAAGACGGTATGGCCGAAGATGACTGGGAAGGCTGGAAGATGCTGACCGACGCCATCGGCGACAAAGTTCAGCTGGTCGGCGACGATTTATTCGTTACCAACCCGAAACGCTTGGCAATGGGTATTGAAAAAGGCGTAGCCAACTCTATTCTGGTTAAGGTTAACCAAATCGGTTCTCTGACCGAAACCATGAAAGCTGTTGACTTGGCTCAGCGCAACAAATACACCGCTGTTTTGTCTCACCGTTCCGGTGAAACCGAAGACACCACGATTGCCGATATCGCCGTTGCCACCAACTGCGGTCAGATTAAAACCGGTTCGATGTCTCGTACCGACCGTATGGCCAAATACAACCAGCTCATTCGTATTGAAGAAGAACTGGGCGATATGGCGGTTTATGCCGGTAAGTCTATTTTGAAAAAGTAATTTTTCATTATAAAAAAATCCCCCGCAGCGACCGTTACGGGGGATTTTTTTAAGATATAAGCGAAAGGCGGGGAAATGATTATTAAAATTTTAGGTTCAGGCTCGGCTTACGGTTTGCCGATGTGCTTTAACCACTGGGGTGAAATTAAAGACCGCACTCACCCGTATAACCAACGATCCAGATTTTCGGTTTATCTGGAAGACAACGGCCATAAAATTTTAATTGACATGGGGCCGGAATTTCGTCTGCAAACGCTTGCCAATAATATTACCGACATCGACGGCGTTTTCTTAACTCACGGACATTATGACCATATCGCCGGCGTACCTGAACTGTTCAGAGCGGCAGCATTGCTCGGAAAGCAGATTAACGTCTATGCCGCGGAAGAAACTCTGGCCGAACTGAAACGCTGCTACGGGTATATGTTCGGAACCTATCAGGAAAACGGTAAAGACCGTATTCGCTGGCTTGAAATAAAAAACGGCAATAATCTGATTGAAAATATGGACTGGACCTGTTTTGAACTGCCGCACAACCGGATTCACAGCTGGGGATTTCGCTATAAAAACTTTGCCCTGGTAACCGACTACGATAATCTGACGCAACAAGTCCTGGACTGCCTGCATGGACTGGACCTGCTGCTTTTGGAATGCAACAACGGAATGCAGCAGGTGCGCAACGGACACAGCAATTGGATAAAAATACAGCCTTATCTGGAGCAATTACAGCCTCAAAAAACCATTTTGACGCATCTTTCGGCAAAAGTTGATTATGAGAGTTTTAAATCCCTGCTGCCGCCGCAGGTTGACTTGGCTTATGACGGTATGGAGATTAAATTGTAAATCGGGGCGGTTTATCCGCCCCTTTTGCTAATTTCTTCTTATATAAAACAGAAATCAGCAGCATTATAACATGTTTTATAAGAACATCTTTACGCTAAACCCACCATGAAAAGGGGGCTTAAATCCTAGACAATCATGATTTTATTACAAAACTAACAGCGTTGCATCGCTTGCAGCAACATCATTCTTTCGGCGCTGAAATTCTGTGGCCGGCGGATAACCGTCTGCCGGGCAGGACGGGTTCGCAAACTTCGTATCAAGGCAATATCGTCTGCCGCCGTTTGGGGATTGTCTTCCGTACTGTTTTTTCGGGCTGCTATTTTTGCTCTGACTTCCTGCAGGCGTTGGTGCCCGGATATCATATTATTTTTGAACTCCTCCGCAACCGTTTCCGGCAATACAGTATCGGCTTGCGTATTCGTATTTTCCGTCTGTGTTTCGGGCCGTACCGTTATTTCGGTGATATTTTCCATATTTATTTCCGCTGCTGCGACGACGATATTTTCTTCCGACTCTGCCGGAGCTGCTGTTTCCCTATTATCGGCAGCGTTGGTTACCGGTGAAACAGACGGCTTATTTTCCGTTTCATTCTGTCGCAATTCGTTATTCAGCTTTTCACCGTATTTATTTACATCATCGGCAATCCGTCCGACCTTGGTATCACTGACGGCATCTTTGCCGATAATTACCGCAGCACCAATCAATCCGTCCACATTGGGCTCTTTGGCTATACTGCTGACAGCACCGGAAACGGTATGAACCGTTTTAGCGGCATTTTGAAATTTTTTTTGCAGTTTTCCGGTTTTACCATCCCAGCCAATCAGTTCAACGGCGCCGTTAATCAGGATTTCTCTCCTTTCTTTTTTATCATCGGCTTTGATAGCCTTATATGTCGTTTTGGCCACGACTAAAGTTTTTTCCAGTATCTTTTCAATAACATAAACACCGGGACCAACAACTTTCATCAGACATTTGCAAACAAATATTCCGGCTTTGCAAGCCAGTTTGACGGCCTGAACAATCCTCTTAAAAACATTTTTGCGCTTTGTCTTTTTATCCGGCTTTTCAGGAGTTTCTTCGGTGTTTTTCTCCTTGTTTCTGCGCTTGAACACCTCTTTGACATCATTATATGCGCCCCGAACGCCGGTAACTTTCAGCACCGCATCCAAAACTTTTTTTCTTTTCTCTTTCGGCGTAACGTTTTCATCTTTTTTTACAATAACGGCAACGGTTTCATAGACATCCTCTACGCCTGCCACTTCGGTCACTGCCCTTAAAATCTGTTTTCCCCGATTGGGGCGGGAGCGGCTTTCATTTCCGTCATCTTCCGCCGGCACAGATGCCCCTTCCTGATCAGGATATTCATGCGCTGTATCCTGCGACGGCATTTCATCTTCCTGATTAACCGTATTTTCTTCATTCTCCTGCATCAGCCTTCTCCCCGGAAACAATAATAAATCAGTTTTAATTCTAACAGAAAAACCATCCCTTAGCAAGTTTTGCTGTCAGAAACGTTTTTCCGAAACAAAATCCCCTGAAAAAAATTTCAGGGGATTTTTGTATCAGAAGTTGGCAATACGCTGCAGGGCTTCTTCGATTTTGGCTTTGTTTTCCATTGCTTCGGCCTGTCGGCGTTTTTCTTCCTCGACTACTTTGGCAGGAGCGCGCTCGACAAAGCTCGGGTTGCTCAGTTTGCGGGCATAGCCTTCCAAATATTTGTTGAGATTGTCCAATTCCTTTTTCAAACGTTCTTTTTCGGCGGCAAAATCAACCACGCCTTTCAACGGCAGCAAGATGATGCCTTCGCGGAAAACGCCTGAAACCATATCTTTGCTGATTTCCTGTCCGGCGGCAAAACATTCCAACTTGTCCAAACGCGCCAGAGAGCAGATAATCTGATTAAAGCTTTGCAGATTAGCACAGGACTGCGCGTTGCCGTCTTTCAGATAAACCGTCAATTTGGCACCGGCGGGAATATTCATTTCTGCCCGCAGTGAACGAATGGCGCTGATGAGCTCAATCGACCAGTCAACCTCGTCCATGGCCGCGGTATCAAAAGCCGCATCTTTCGGCCAGGCAAAATTAATCAGTTTGCATTTACGTTCATCGCAGGTGTTATTCCACAGTTCGGTGGTAATAAACGGCATAAACGGATGCAGAATAACCAGAATCCGGTCAAGAACCCAGGCAAAAGCAGCACGGGTTTCGGCTTTGGCCTTTTCGTCTTCGCCATACAAAATCGGCTTAATCATCTCAATATACCAGTCGCAGAAAGAGCCCCAGGTAAACTGGTAAACGGCATTGGCCGCTTCCGAAAAGCGGAAAGCGTTCAGATTATCGGTTACCTCTTTGGTCGCCTGTTTGGCTTTGGCAATGATCCACCGGTTGACCGCCAGCTCTGCCTTAGTTTCATCAAAATCCGAGCGCAGTCTGCATTCGTTCATTTCACCGAAGCGGGCGGCATTCCACAATTTGGTAGCAAAATTGCGATAACCGGCAATGCGGGCTTCCGACATATTGATATCGCGCCCCTGAGTTTCCATGGCGGCCATAAAGAAACGCAGCGCATCGGCACCGTATTGCTCAACCAGAATCATCGGATCAATGGTGTTGCCTTTGGATTTGGACATTTTCTGGCCTTTTTCGTCACGGACCAGACCATGAATGTAGCATTTGCGGAACGGTACCTTCTTCATCATGTACATGCTCATCATCATCATACGGGCAACCCAGAAGAAAATGATGTCAAAGCCGGTTACCAGCACAGATGTCGGATAGAACGTATCCAGATAGTCGCTTTTATCCGGCCAGCCGAGAGTTGAAAAGGCCCACAGCCCGGAAGAAAACCAGGTATCAAGAACATCAGTTTCACGGGTCAGCTCAACGTGTTTGCCATAATGTTTGTCTGCGGCAGCCTGAGCTTCTTCAACATTTTCTTCACAGAAGATTTCGCCGTCCGGGCCGTACCAAATCGGCATCTGGTGTCCCCACCACAGCTGACGGGAAATGCACCAAGGCTGGATATTGCGCATCCATTCAAAATAGGTTTTTTCGTATGACTTCGGCACAAATTCCATATCGCCGTTTTCAACCGCTTCAATCGCTTTAACCGCCAGTTTCGGTGCGTCAACAAACCATTGGTCGGTCATCAGAGGCTCAATAACCACGCCGGAACGATCACCGTAAGGAATAACCATCGGGTGGTCTTCAATCTTTTCCATCAGGCCGAGTTCTTCCAGCTTTTCAATGGTTTTCCGGCGCGCCGTCTGCGTATCCATCCCCGGGAAAGGCGTATTTTCATTGAGGGTGGCATCCTCGTTCAAAATATTAATCATCGGCAGGTTGTGGCGCTTGCCGACTTCAAAGTCGTTAAAGTCATGCGCCGGAGTAATCTTAACCGCACCGGTTCCCTTTTCGGGATCGGCATGGTCATCGGCGACAATCGGTATCGGACGATTGACAATCGGCAAAATCGCATTTTTACCAATTAGATGTTTCAGTTTTTCATTGTCTTTGGAAACGGCTACCGCGGTATCGCCGAACATGGTTTCGGGACGGGTGGTGGCAATGTGTATGAATTCGCCCGGTTCGTTTTCAATCGGATATTTGTAGTAATACATTTTGCCGACGGTTTCTTTCTGAACAACTTCCAAATCGGAAACGGCAGTCATAAATTTGGAATCCCAGTTGACCAGTTTTTTGGCTTTGTAAATCAGGCCGTCTTTATACATATTGACAAAGATTTTGCGAACCGCGCGGCTTAAGCCTTCATCCATGGTAAAACGTTCGCGTGACCAATCGCAAGACGCACCCAAACGGCGCAGCTGTTTGCAAATTGTGCCGCCGGACTGTTCTTTCCATTTCCAAACGGTTTCAATAAATTTTTCACGTCCCAAATCATGGCGGGAAACACCTTCTTTGGCCAGATTGCGCTCAACCACCATCTGGGTTGCGATACCGGCGTGGTCAGTTCCCGGCTGCCAGAGAACTTTTTTGCCCTGCATACGGTTATAGCGCACTAAAATATCCTGCAACGTATCGTCAAGCGCATGGCCGAGGTGCAAAACACCGGTAACGTTCGGCGGCGGAATGACAATCGAAAAAGCCTCGGAAGAAGAGCGCATATCGGGCTGAAAATCACCGCTGTTTTCCCAATCGGCGTAAATTTTTTCCTCAAAATCTTTAGGGGTATAGTTTTTCTCTAACATTTTTTATCCTTGAACTTTATATTCAGTTTATAATTGGTTGTTTCTTAACATTAAAATTCGTTTCTGTAAACCGCAAAATGCTCTCAAAAATCAATTTGAGAGCACAAATGTGATGAGACCGGTTCCGGAACAGCCGTTATGAACCGACCTTTGCCATCACTCGTTCAATTTCTTTGGAAACAACGGCTTCAACGATTGCCGGCAGGTTTGCATCCAGCCAGGCCTGGGTTTGGGCGGCCACGGCTTCGCGCGCATAGCTTTCAAAATTAACATCCATCTGCTGGGTCACCTGGCGGACAACAGCTTCACGCACCAGTTCGGAAATGCTCGGAGATGCCGACTTAACCGGTTCCGGACGGGATTCCGTTTCCGAAACATCAGCCGTTTGCGGCATTTCAGCCGCTTTTTTCTCGGCAAAAAGCTTGGCAAAATTGCTGATAATATTTGCTGAAACATCAGCCGCATCTTCGCTTGGGGCGGCAGGTGCTTCGACAGGCGTTTCGGTTTCTCTCTCGGCTTCAACGGTTTCAATAACCGGTTCGGACGGAACATCCTGAATATTGTCCGTCGGTTCAACCGCTTCAGGTTCGGAAGAAGGACTTTCGTTATATTCCGGTTCCGTCGGTTTGGTTTCTTCAACCTGAGCATGGAAATCCAAAATCTCGTTCAGCGTTGCATCGTCAATAACGCTTTCCTCTTCAGGTTCAGCCGGCAGCTCTTCGCTCTGCGGCATGCTCGCCATAACGCGGCTGGGGTCAATTTCGGGTGCGGCCGAGTGTTCGGGTTCATAAATCGGTTCGGCGTCAACATCAATTTGCGGCAGTTCAAAATCCAGCGGCGGCACGGCAACACTTCCCTCGAGACGGGAGCCGTCTCCGCACTCAATTCTTCATCACGAATCGAGAAGTCGGCCGTTTCCTGCGGCAAATCATCCGGCAAATCAAACTCCGGCACGGCGGCAACAGGTTCGGCCTCCGTATGCGGATAAACACTGTCAGACGAACCATATTCCAGTTCGGACGGCAAAACCGGCTCTTCAACCAGGCTGCTTAAATTCATTACATCGTCAACGGTAACTTCCGGTTCTTCTGAGACTGGCGGTTCTGCGGGAAACGCATCTTCCTCCGCCAGAACCTGAGAAGCCAGCGGCGCCTGCATCGACGGAGTTTGAGGTTCGGGTTCGGCAACAGGCATGGCTGCCGGTGCGGTTTCTCCGGTCAGTTCATCTGCCGAAGGAGCCGCCAGACGGCTCAAATCAAGAATATCGTCTTCCGAGATTTCCGGTTCGTTGTCTGCAGGGTTGCTGAGAACAGGTTCGTCCAGCGCTTCATCAACAATCATTGACGGGGAAAGGTTGAACACATCATCTTCCGGAGCGTCCGACGCCTGGGCATTATCACCCAGACCGAGCAAAGCCTCGGCGGAAAGCTCGTCATCTTGGTCAGCGGTATTTAATTCATCAGCGGTATTTATGGCCGGGGGCAGTTCCGCCGCCGGAGCAGAAACGGGTTCCGCCTTTTTTTCGGTTTGCGGGGCGGGCTGCTGTACAGACTGTTGAGCGGCATTATCCTCCATCAAAATATTGCGGATTGAGGACAGGATATCATCCATAGACAGGTCTTCATTAGGTTCTTCAGCCATAATTTACCACCAAAAATTATATAATTATTTTTCAACTGACAAAGATAACCATTTATCACGTGTTTCTTTATAATATTTTTTAGGATTATAGATGTCAACGTTTAGTTTCAAATCTTCGGCAGTTAATTTGCCCATGGCCATCAGCACGTTCATGCCGGAAACATAATAGTTGCGGCGGGCTTTAACTTCCTCAACATTTGAGTTAAGCAGTTCCTGATAAGCATCCAACACATCCAGAATCGTCCGGTTGCCGAGCGCTTCTTCCTTTTGAACGCCGTCAAGGGCGATTTCATTAGCCTTGACCTGATCTTTAATCGATTTGATTTTGGCCCGGTTGGCAACCATATATTCCCACGCCGAGGTTACATCGGCCACGGCTTTGCGTTCGGCTTCAAGAACCTGCTCCTGCGCCTGCCATTTCAAATATTTGCTCTGGCGGATTTTGGCACGGCTTTCGCCGGAATTATAGAGCGGAATGGTCATATTGATGCCGATTTCAGCACTGTCAACATCAGGGTCGCGGTCATACATGTCGCCGCTGGTTTTGGTGTTGGAAATGCTTCCGTCCAAAGTAACCTGCGGCAGCAATGCACCGGTATTGGTAGCTACGTCGTAGGTTTTGGAGTTAAGAATATCTTTGGCATATTTGACGCCGTAGTTGTTCATTTTGGCATAATCCAGCGCTTCTTCAAAAGTTTTCGGCAGGAAAGCTCCGATTTCCGGACTTTTCAGTTTATCAGGCGCGGCGCCGATAATTTTGGTATATGTTGACTTGGAGGCCTCCAAATCGCCTTCGGCGGCAATCCGGTCGGAACGGGCCTGCGAGTA
>ERZ779641.572-NODE-572-length-9873-cov-1.76645_pt1 | contig 9873 bp, 9 predicted proteins | sample MGYA00511373_ERZ779641 | MGnify/ENA primary metagenome ERZ779641 (study PRJEB29588, sample SAMEA2163351) | human gut metagenome | biome: human gut; feature: human-associated habitat; material: faeces | place: Denmark | collected 2008/2010 ...
AATGTCCCTTTGACAAAACTAAATATTACTGCACAACAATGGCTGATGCAGCGGCCGCAGCTATGCCCGATTACAGCAGAAGACAAAGCCGTTCTATTGGCACAACTTACACAGCAACAACCAACGGCTTCATTGTCGGTTACGACCAAGGACGCTGTGATGCCGGTAATAATGGCTGTGAAAACGCTCAAAATTATCAAATCATCATTGACGGATGGAATGTCAGACAAGTAAACTCTACTGTGAATTGGTCTCACAACACATGGTCTTATCCGATAAAGAAAGGCTCTACTTACCGTGTATCATCAGCGGGATATGTGTTTCTTTCTTACTACTTTGTTCCGACCAATTAAGTTAAGATAAGCCCCTCTTTCGAGGGGCTTGAATTCAGTCGATTAAATTAATGATTTCGTCAATCAGGTTTTGGGTGCCGCGGCGGATGTCTTTAATCGTTTTGCCCAGCATATAAGCCGGCGTTGTCACGATTTTATTGTCTTCATCCACGCAGACATCCAGCATGCCTTTCGGTTCATGAACGGCGCCCATTTTTTCAATACCGGCGCCGATAGCCGGGTCGGTGCCGATGGTGACGGCAATTTTATGTTTGCCAAGAACGCGGGCAATTACAACCGGGGCAATGCACATCGCACCGATAACCAGTCCGTTTTCATACGCGGCTCTGATTGCTTTTTCAACCTCTTTGTTAATTTCGCAGTCCGGACCTTTTACGGCAAAATTGCTCCAGTTCATAGCCGCCCCGAAGCCGCCCGGAAAAACAATTGCATCAAACTCTTTGGGATCAAATTCCGCCAAATCTTTGACATCTCCGCGCGCAATACGTGCAGATTCCGCCAAAACATTGCGGTTATCGTCATCTCCGGCCAGGGCGGTTGCCTGTCCGGTAAAATGGTCAACCGTTTTGGCCTGCCAGGTATTCGGGGCAAAACACCGATATTCGCCGCCGGCTTCATCAATCGCCAGCATGGTTAAAACGGCTTCATGGATTTCGCTTCCGTCAAAAACTCCGCAGCCTGACAGAACAACGGCAAAACGCGGCGCAGAATTAATCATTATTTTCTCCCTTTGTATAAATTTTGTTTGTAATAATATATAATAGATTGTATAAATTACAAATCAAAATCGCAATTTTTAGAATGGAACCTATATGCAATCAGAGATTACGACATTAGCCAACGGATTACGTGTCATTACTTCATCCCGTCCGGAGATTGAAACAGTCTCGCTCGGCATTTGGATAAAGACCGGTTCGGCTTTTGAAACTGAGGAAATGAACGGTATTTCCCATTTTTTGGAACACATGGTCTTTAAAGGAACCGAAACCCGCAACACCTTTGAAATTTCGGAACAATTTGAAGATGTGGGCGGACAGTCGAATGCCTATACGGCACGGGAATTTACCTCTTTCTATGCCAAGATGCTGAAAGGCGACACCGAACTGGCAATTGACATTCTGGCCGACTTGGTAAAGAACGCGACTTTTCCCGAAAGCGAACTGCTGAAAGAACGTGAGGTTGTGGTTCAGGAAATTAAACAAACAATCGACATGCCTGACGATATTATCTTTGACTATCTGCAGGAGCAGGCTTTTCCGAATCAGGCTCTGGGGCGGACAATTCTGGGACCGGCGGAGAAAGTCCGTTCTTTTGACAAGGAAAAACTCAAGGCCTATCTGAAGAGCAATTATGCCGGAGAAAATATGGTCGTCTGTGCCGTGGGAAACATCAGACATAACGACTTTGTCCGCATGGTTGAACAGCGTCTGGGCTCGATTCAGGCTCAAAGTCATTTTACGCCCGACAAGCAGGTTTACAAGGGCGGTTTTTTTGTTGAAAAAAGAGAGATTGAGCAGGCGCATGTGGTTTTGGCTTTTGAAGGCATTAAGTATGAATGCGAAAACTATTATCCATGCATGGTTTTCTCAACGATTTTCGGCGGCGGCATGTCTTCCCGCCTGTTTAAGGAAATAAGGGAAAAACGGGGGCTGGTTTATACGGTTTACAGTTTTTCCAACTCTCATACCCAGAGCGGCCTGTTCGGCATCTATGCCGGAACCACCAATAAGGAACTGAAAGAACTGATGCCGGTCATCTGCGAAGAAATCAACAAAATCTGCCGGGAAAAAGTTTCAGAGCAGGAACTGAACCGGGCCAAAACCCAGTTGAAGGCCAGCATGCTGATGGCTTTGGAGAGTTCTTCGTCAACCGCAGAAGTTCTGGCGCGGCAGATGCTGCTGTTCAACCGGATTATTCCGATTGAAGAAATGGTTGAGAGAATCGAAAAAGTGAGCGTTGACGATGTACAAAACATTGCCCGGAAGATTTTCTCAAGCAACCCGACTTATACGCTGGTCGGCGACATTGAGGGGTATCCGCCGTATGATGAAATTAAGCAAATGATTAAATTGTAGGACGGACGATGGATATTTATCTGGCTGAACCGCGCGGATTTTGCGCCGGTGTGCGACGGGCTATTTTTATGGTGGAAAATGCCCTGGTGCAATACGGCGCTCCGGTTTATGTGCGTCACGAAATCGTTCACAATAAGCATGTCATTGCCGATTTAACGGCTAAAGGTGCCGTTTTCATTGAAGAGCTCGATGAGGCCGACAGCCGCCGCCCGGTGATCTTTTCGGCTCACGGCATCAGCCAAAAAGTGGCGGAAGAAGCTGCCGCCAGGGGACTGACAACCATAGACGCCACCTGCCCGCTGGTTGAAAAAGTTCACCGGGAAGTCCGTCGCTTTCAAGATGAAAATATTGAAATTATCGTTATCGGCAAACAAAATCATCCTGAAATTATCGGGACGGTCGGACAGGTTTCTCCCGAAAGGAAAGTTCACATCATTTACACGCTTGAAGAAGCCCGAAAACTGGATATTCCATCGGAGGCCCGGGTCGGTTTCGTGACACAGACAACCCTCTCGATTGACGATACGCAGGAAATCATTGCCTACCTGAAACAACGTTTTCCTCACATCTGCGGCCTGCCGAAAGCCGACATCTGTTATGCCACCACCAACCGCCAGACCGCTGTCAAAGAACTGATTAAATCGACTCCGAATATTGTTATTCTCGGCTCAAAGAACTCGTCCAACTCCCGCCATTTGAAAGAAACCGCCCTCAAAAACGGGGCTCAAAGAGCCTGGCTGGTTGACGACTGGCGTGAGCTTGACTGGGCAGAGATTGACGGACTTGACAGTCTGGGCATCAGCGCGGGAGCTTCCGCCCCCGAATATCTGGTTGAGGAGTTGCTGGCAGAGCTTGCCCGCCGTTATGACAATATTAACAAACACCGGGTTATAATTGCGGAAGAAAGTGTCAACTTCAAGCTTTAGCGGCAATATTTAAGGAGAGCAACATGTCCCGCGCCGAAGATATTTTTCAAAAGCTGGTTTATTTCGGCGAAGATGCCATTGACGAATATATCGTCAATATGCAGACCGAAGAACTGTTTCTGGATTTTAAGCAGGCCATTTCCATCGGAAAAAACGGTACCACCCTGCATAAGGACGACCGTAAAAATCTGGCCAAATGCATTTCCGGGTTCGGCAATTCGGAAGGCGGCGTGGTTATTTGGGGGGTTGAATGTTCAAGGGATATGGAAATCGGCGATGTGGCCAAGGCCAAGGTTAAGGTCAAAAACGTTCATCGCTTTCTGAGCTGGTTGGAAAACGCTATTTCCGGTTGTACCATTCCCAGCCACAATAAAGTTCGCAACCATATTATCAGCGCTGATGAAAACGGCGACGGTTTTATTGCCACTTATATTCCCAAAAGCGAAATCGCACCGCTGATGTCCACCGTGGGAAACAACATTTATATCCGCTCCGGTTCAAACAACGTGCCGGCCCCCTATTCGGTGATTGCCGGAATGTTCGGGCGGCGGCCGCAGCCTAATCTGGAGCTGGTGGTTAAAGACAAGCGGCTTGACGTGCTGGAAAACGTTGACGAAGACGTCCTTTATCCCAAGAGCATTGACAATCCGCCGGAAAAATACATCAAAATAAGTTTCAGCATTCGAGGACACAATGACAGCAACGTTATTGCCCGCGAGCTTTATCTGTCATGTACGACAGCTTCCACCGGAAGCGAATATAACAAAGTTCGTTTTATGAACTATAATCAAATGGATTCAATTCCGGGAATCGAGGGGCAGCTAAACATTATCACCCGCCCGGAACTGCGGTTGCCGCCGCGCGGAACCATTCGCTTTACGAATGTGGAAATCATCTTGTCACCGTATGTGGAAGAGGATTTTTTAATGGACGGCGTTATCGGCGCCGACAATGCCGCTCCCCAGAATTTCAGAATTTATCTTCCCAGAAACCTGCTGCGTTCTTTTGTTGCCAAAGCCATGCGCGAAGACGAAGAAGACAAAGACTGCCTGGCTCATGAATTTTTCAACGATTTTATGGTAAGCGAGCGGTAATCATGGCCAGAATTGAAATTTTTACGGACGGAGCCTGTTCCGGCAATCCCGGTGCCGGAGGCTGGGGAGCCATTTTGCGCTATAAAGATACGGAAAAAGAACTCAGCGGAGGCGAAGCGGAAACTACCAACAACCGCATGGAACTGACCGCAGTGATTGAGGCGTTGCAAGCGCTTAAAACCCGCTGCGTCATCACGCTTTACACCGACAGCCGCTATGTAATGGACGGGGTCAAACAATGGCTGCCCAACTGGAAGAGAAACAACTGGAAAACCGCCAACAAAAAATCTGCGGTCAAAAATATCGACTTATGGCAAAAACTGGACGAACTGGTCAACCAGCATGAAATTATCTGGGTTTGGGTCAAAGGACATGCCGGACATCCGGAAAACGAGCGCGTTGACAAACTGGCACGGACGGCGGCCTTAAGTTTCAAAAAAACTGACGATACCCAAGATGCCGCCCTTCAATCTTAAGGCTGTCGGCTTCTTTTATCCGGCAACATTCTGAATTATTTCGCGAAAGTCTTTTTCCGTCATAATTTCCGGCAGAACCATTCCCTCCGGAATATTGGGGCTGAAAAGAATATAAAAAGGAATGCCGCGACGTCCGTAACGTGACATAAAATTCAAAATTTCAGCACTGTAATTGGTCCAGTCAACATTAATCATCTTGACATTATAACGATCCAGCAGATTTTTGACACCGATATTCCCAAAGACCAGTTTATCATTGTAAGTGCAGGTCAGGCACCAATCGGCTCCGACATTGACAATAACGGTTTTTCCGGCCCGGACATCGGCAGCAATTTCGGCAAAATCAATCTGCCGGGTTTTGGTCTGTATTTCCTGCTCGCGCTGCCGGTAAAAGCTATGCGTTACGTCCCAGGAAGAACCGACAACAATCAGAACGGACAACAGAACAAAACCGAGACCGATCAGCCTGACCACACCGTTTTTAACCTCAGCCTCCAGCTCGCTGACGGCAATCTGGTTCAGCAGCAGATAACGGAACCACACAAGCAGCAAAAACAGGCACAAATAAACAGCCAGACGGATGCAGGTCCATGCTTCGGTCTGCGCCCAGAGAATGCTGAACAGCCAAACCATGGTCAGCAGCAGCATTATCCGCATCACGGTATTCAGTTTGTTCATCCAGGGGCCCGGTTTGGGAATAAACGCCGTTATATCGGGCATAAAACAGACCAGCAGATAGGGCACAGACAATCCCAGCGCCACCGCCAGTAAAATGATAAATATGTCAAGCGTGCTGCCGGCAAGGGCAAAGCCGATTGTGGTTCCCAGATAAGGCGCGGTGCAAGGAGTGGACATGACCACAACCAATACGCCGGTCAAGAGAGGCAGCCAGTCATTTTTGCCGCTGCGGCGGAGCAGCTTTTGTTCCAGTTTTTCCGGCAAAGAAATACTGTAAAGCCCCATAATCTGAGCAATAAACAGGGTTATGACAAACAACATCACCACAATAAACACAGGGTTTTGAAACTGCATGCCCCAACCGACGGAATGTCCCAGCGCTTTGATGCCGGCAAGAAGGATCGCCAGCAAAACAAAAGCGCCGAAAATTCCGGCCACCGTCAGCAAAAAGCTCTTTTTGACCGCGCTCTCCCGCTGGGCTCCGAAACCGGTGACCGACAGCAGCTTAAGCGACAGAACGGGGAAAACGCAGGGCATAAAATTCAAAATAAAACCGCCCAGCACTGCCAGCAAAATCATTCCCAGCGACAGTTTGTCTCCCATAAAGTCAAGTACGGAAGCAGCCGAAACCTCATAACGGTTACGCAAGGCCGTATATTCGTCCAGAACGACGGTCAGCTCAATTTCCCGCTCCGCAAGTTTGACATTTTTATCCAATACATCCAGCCTTGCAATCATACGGTCGCCGTCAATTGCAATCCGCGGGCGGGAAAAACGAATATTGTCATTCGTGGAAACAAAGATATCCGGTTTGGCGGCAATTCCCTTGTTCGTCATAATAATCCGCAGACTGTGCTCATCATCATCGGCAATTACCTTATCAACCGTCAGATCGTCACTTTCAGCCAAAGGCAGATAATTGAAATTTTGAATAATGAAATTATTGAAGGCTGAAGGATATCCGTTTCCCGGTTCCAAAGACAGTTCAGGCTCCAGTGCAGTTTGGCGGCAGTTTTGTTTATCATCGCAGAAAACAAAGCTTATTTTGGCTTTCAGATGCAGCGGCTTATCAACATCCTGCGGTTTATAAATGACCGGGATGACCATTTTTTCCAAAAAGACGATACGGTCGTTTCCGTCCTCCCGACGCAGACGCCGCGGCACCGGGCGGAAAATGACGGCTTCGGACAGGTTTTCCGAGGCGCCGAAGTCAACTTCGGGCTTAGAATACTTGTCATCTGTCACCGCTCTGATTTCATATCCTTCGGGAACATAAACCCGCAAAACGCCGCGAATGTCTTTATTGCCATTGACGGCTGTCGTTTCTGCCAGAAGCGAGGCTTTAACCGCAGAATCGGTTTTGTCGGAAACCCAGTCGCCGCCGCCCCTGCTGCCGATAACAGGATTCTCATAGAAGATGCCGTAAAACGGAAGTTTGCGCCATTCCAGCGATGAGAGAATATTGCTCAGTTTACCTATTCCCGACTGGGGAACTTCATCCTTTTTCCGCTGCCGCTCCAAACGGGCTTTATAGGCCTCATAATCCCGTTTGTCCGCCCCGTAAGAGAGAACTTTCTTGAAGTCCGTCGTTATCAGCACCTGCCCTTCGCCGGCTTCGACATAAGGCTCGGGAACGTAATCGTCATAGTCTTTTTCATCGACCATCAGGGGCGGCGCTTCCGGCACCAGAAATTTGCTTTTGACCTTTTCATAGACATCTTTAAAATAGCGGTAAAATTTGACACCGTCGCGAATCGTCTGTTCGCGGTCATAGACCTCCTGCGGAGTCAAATCGGGGAAGAAACGGCGGACATCGGCTGACAAATCTTCTTCAATAAAAGCATCGGGATAGTTTTGGTTAAAATAGGCGCCGATCTCAAGCCAAGTTTTGGCCTGGTCAAAAATCGTCACTTCCTCCTCATTTGGCTCACCGGGAAGAAGCTGCAGCGTCACATTGGACGGAACAGGCTCCTCCGCCAGCACAACCGGAGCAAAAATGCAAGCAAAAAAAAGCGAAATTAAAAAATTTTTCATTTATTTTAAACTATCCTCAAATTGTAATTTTAAATTACTTTATTATATGATAATATACAAGTGTTGAGTGAATAATAACCAGGGTAAATTTATGACTGTTTCTAAAGAGAATTATCTGACCGGAAAGTGTCTGGTTTCCATGCCCAACATGCAGGACGAACGTTTTGCAGACACTCTTATTTACATCTGTTCCCATTCCAAAGACGGGGCTATGGGGTTTGTCGTCAACAAAAAAATCAAGGAATTTTCCTTTGCCGACCTGGCCAACCAGCTCCCGATCAACACTTTGAGGCCGATTGAAGCCATTGACCTGCATCAGGGCGGCCCGTTGGAAAAAGTGCGCGGCTTTGTGCTGCACTCCACCGATTATGTCAAAGAAGACACTATCGTCATTGACGACAAAATTGCCGTTTCCTCCTCAATTGACATTATTACCGACATTGCTTTCGGCACCGGGCCGAAAGACAATCTGATTGCGCTGGGTTATGCCAGCTGGGCTCCGCAGCAGCTGGAGAAAGAAATCATCAACAACACCTGGCTGGTAACCAATCCGACCCCGGAACTGGTGTTCCGCACCAAAGACGAAGAAAAATGGCAAAAAGCCATTGACTCTCTGGGAATTGACCTTAACCGTCTTTGTGCCCGTCAAGGACACGCCTGACCGACAGGCGGTAAACCATATTCTTTCGACATAAACAAAGCCTGTTCTCGCAGTGAGAACAGGCTTTGTTACGTTTTACTTTTGAGCCAGTCTTATTGAGACGGCCTCATAAAGGTCTGCGACGGTTTGGATGTCTTCCATTTCCTCATTATCAATATGAATGCGAAAATCTTTTTCCAGAACCATAATCAACTCAATAAAATCAAGCGAATCAAAATCCAAATCATCTTTCAGTGAAGCCTCGGGGATAATTTCGCTTTCATCGACCCAGACACGTTCAATGATGATTTTTTTTATTTTCTGAATGTCTTCCTGACTGAGTTCGGGCGTTTCAGCCGCTTTAGTTTTTTGTACCATAATAACTTTGTTTTAGGGTTAATAATATCTTTCTGTCGTGACCGTAACTTCTTTTTCCATTTTTGTCAATGATTCAAAAAAAACCGGAAGTTATCCGGTTTTTTTATTTTGGGGCAACAACTGCCGAAAATCAGGCTATCTGGCCGTGGCAATGTTTATATTTTTTGCCGCTGCCGCAGGGGCAGAGATCATTGCGGGCCACTTTTCCCCAGGTGCGAGGATCCTTAGGATCAACCGCGCCCTGCGCATAACGGAAAGGCTCGGCTTTTTCAGCCTCATCAGCTTCAGGAATTTGTTTTCCGACCAGCGTTTCCGGTTGTTCATGGATTTCCTGCATACGGGCCGGCTGAGCCTGCGGCTGGAAAGCTTCGGCGCTTTCGGTCTGAATGGTAGCCCGGCACATCAAAAAGGTGGTTTTTTCACGCAGCTGATCAAGCATATTGGAGAAGAGGTTAAAGGCCTCTTTCTTATATTCAATCAACGGATCTTTCTGACCGTAAGCACGCAGAACAATAGTGTGACGCATTAAGTCAAGCGTTGCAATATGGTCTTTCCACAACTGGTCAAGAACCTGAAGAAGAATATTTTTCTGCAGCAGATGCATAATGTTTTCCGGAATATGGGCGTTTTTGGCCTTCAATTCATTTTCCAGCGTTTCGATAATCTTACGCCCCATGGTTTCGGCATCCATTTCCGGCTCTTTGGCCCAATCGGCAATCGGGAAGTTAAAGCCGGTAATGCGCAGAATTTCCTGCTGCAGTTCATCAACCGGCCATTCGGACGGTGTCAAATGTGACGGCAGGAAAGAATAAATCACGTCAGAGAGATATTCTTCCCGCATATCCTGCAGAGTTTCGGAAACGTCTTCGGCTTCCATCAATTCCTTGCGCTGTTCGTAAATAACCTTACGCTGGTCGTTCATAACATTATCGTATTTGAGCAGGTTTTTACGGATATCAAAGTTACGCTCTTCAACTTTCTGCTGGGCTTTTTCCAAAGCTTTGCTGATCCACGGGTGAATCAGGGCTTCGCCTTCCGGCAGCCCCAAACGCTGCAGCATAACCGACATCCGCTCGGAACCGAAAATGCGCATCAGGTCATCTTCCAGAGAAAGGAAGAATTTGGAGGTTCCGGGGTCGCCCTGACGACCGGCACGGCCGCGCAACTGGTTATCAATACGGCGGCTTTCATGACGCTCGGTGCCCAGAATATACAAGCC
>ERZ779641.606-NODE-606-length-9402-cov-2.61656_pt1 | contig 9402 bp, 8 predicted proteins | sample MGYA00511373_ERZ779641 | MGnify/ENA primary metagenome ERZ779641 (study PRJEB29588, sample SAMEA2163351) | human gut metagenome | biome: human gut; feature: human-associated habitat; material: faeces | place: Denmark | collected 2008/2010 ...
TGAGCTAGTGCTCACCGGTAAGCTTGGCGACGTGATGAAGGAGTCTGCACAGGCAGCACTTAGCTATGTGCGCTCAATAAGCGAAGGCTATGGTATTGATGCAGAGTTTTACACGAAGCATGATATCCATATACATATCCCGGAGGGCGCAGTGCCAAAGGACGGACCATCTGCAGGCATTACTATGGCGACAGCCATGCTCTCGGCTATTACAGACAGAGCTGTCAGGGCAGATGTAGCCATGACAGGCGAGATAACACTGCGCGGCAGGGTGCTTCCGATAGGAGGACTCAAGGAAAAGCTGCTTGCAGCCAAGGTAATCGGAATAAAAACAGTATGTATTCCAAAGGATAATGAAAAGGACCTGGAGGAGATTTCAAAAGAAATAACAGACGGCATGGAAATCGTGCCGGTGGAGAGATTTTCACAGGTGGAGAAGATAGCATTTGTAAAATAAGAATGAGGAAGAGATTATGGTAATTAAAAGTGTTAATTTAGAGACAGTTTGCGGAATTACAAGCACAATCCCTGACAATGAGTATAATGAGGTGGCATTCGCCGGCAAGTCAAATGTAGGCAAGTCGTCACTGATCAACGCACTCATGAACAGAAAGTCACTTGCCAGGATCTCTTCACAGCCCGGCAAGACACAGACCATCAATTTTTATAACGTCAATGGCGCAATGTATCTGGTCGATCTGCCGGGCTATGGCTATGCCAATGCCAATATCGAGATAAAAGCTAAATGGGGACAGATGATAGAAAACTATCTTCACACCTCAAAAAAGCTTCAGGCAGTGTTTCTTTTAATAGATATAAGGCATGAGCCATCCGACAATGATATCATGATGTATGACTGGATGGTAAACCAGGGCTTTGCACCGATCATCATTGCAACCAAATCTGATAAATTGAAAAAAAGCCAGATTGCCGCACACATAAAGACTATCAAGGATGTGCTTCATGTGAAGCCGGGCACGGTAGTTATACCGTTTTCGTCCATGTCAAAGGAAGGCAGGGACGAAATCTGGAATCTCATAGATTCACTCGTGTTTGACGAGGAGACACTTCTTGCCATGAAGCAGGAGGAAGAAGCAAAGCGCGAGGCAAAATCAGCAGCAAAAAGAGCCGCTGCATCCCAGCCGCACAAAAAGGAGCGCTGGAAGAAGACCGGAAAGCCGGTTGCCAAAAAGACTAAAGAACGCAGAGATAAGGCCAAGAGCAAAAAAAGCGTTAATAATCATAAAAAGAAATAAAGTCGAAATAGAGTCATAGAAATAAAGTTATAGAAAGAAAGGCGAATATTTAATATATGAAGAATAAATGCAAATTTGTAGGCATTATGTTTTTGTGTATATTGATAGTGTGTACGCTTGCGGTAATGGCATATGAGCACACAGCAGGTATGAAAGGCGCTGTCGGTGGAGTATCAAATTCTTCGGGCAATAAAAAAAATACTGACGAAGCTGACGATATACTTACAGTCGTGACATCCTTCTATCCTATGTACATTGCCACTTTAAATATAGTGGATGGTGTGGAAGGCGTGAGACTTGAAAACTTAAGCGAGCCACAGACCGGTTGTCTGCACGATTTTCAGCTAACACCGGAGGATATGAAGCTTTTATCCACAGCCGATGTTTTTGTAATAAACGGAGGCGGTATAGAGTCGTTTATGTCTGATGTGGCAAAGGCGTATCCGAAGCTTGATGTGGTTGAGGCCTGTGAGGATGTGGCACTTCTTTCTGAGGATGATGCAGACAGTGACCACGACCATGATCACGATGCAGACACAGAATCGGACAGTGACCACGACCATGACCACGAAGCAGACGCAGAATCGGACAGTGACCACGACCATGACCACGAAGCAGACGCAGAATCAGATAGCGCGCACGATCATGACCATGGTGATGAGAATGCCCATGCATGGATGAGCGTGCCGCGTTACCGCACCATGGTTCAGACAATCGCATCTCGGCTTGCCGAAAAGGATGCAAAGCATGCTGATGAATATTATGCAAATGCAAAAGCATATGATGCAAAGCTTGCAGTGCTTGAAGAAAAGATAAATAGCATAAAGAGTCTTACCAATGGACAGAATATCATCATATTCCATGAGGCCTATGCGTATGTAGCTGATGATTTTTCCATGAATGCATGCTATCTGTTAGACCTTGACGAGGAGCGCTCAGTCAGCGCAGGTGAGATAAAGCAGGTAATAGGTGCCATAAAGGATGACGGAGTGTCGGTAATACTCGCTGAGGAGCTCTACGGAAAGAGCATGGGAGATACCGTATCGCGTGAGACAGATGTGCATGTGATTTATATCGACCCTCTCAACAGGGGAGAGTACGACAAGGACAGCTATCTTGATGGTATGGAGCACAATATAGAGCTTATCAAAGAGGCATTTACTAAATAAAATTGGAGAAAATATGCGGAAAATAATACAGCCATGTGGCTTTCATTGCATAAAAATAAATAACCTTGGAGTGAGCTTTGGAGAGCAGACAGTGCTTGAGGATGTAAATATGCACATACATTGCGGCTCTTTCAATGTCATAATAGGCCAGAACGGTGCCGGAAAATCTACACTCATAAAGGCGATACTCGGCGAGATACCTCACACCGGTACGATTGAGTTCAAGGATACTAAGGACGGACATATGGCTAAGCTTAAAATCGGCTATGTGCCGCAGTCTGTCAATATCGAGAAAAATACACCGGTCAGCGTGTATGACCTCATAGCAAGCTATCAGTACAATTATCCTGTTTTTTTGCCAAAGAGTAAAAAGATAGAGGCAAAGATAAAGGAGACACTCGAGGTATTTGAGGCTGAGGAGCTCATCGACAAGCAGGTGTGCAACCTCTCGGGAGGACAGCTGCAGAGAGTGCTTCTTTCCATGGCAATCATGGACGAGCCGAACCTGCTGCTGTTGGATGAGCCGGTGTCCGGAATAGACCAAAACGGCATGGAGCTTTTCTATAAGACCATGGATTATTTAAAGACTCACTATGACCTTGCAATCATACTGATATCGCACGATTTGGACTATGTGGCAAAGTACGCAGACCATGTTGTACTGCTTGATAAGACCGTTGCAAAGCAGGGAACTGTGAAGGAAGTCTTCGAGAGCAAGGAATTTGAGAGAATTTTTTACACAGGAGAGGAATCCTGGGTGAGAGAGGAGGAGCACAAATGAATATAACCTCCTGGCTTCAATATGATTTCATGAGAAATGCCCTTATCGCTGTGCTCATCATCACACCGCTTTTTGGCATAATGGGAACCATGATTGTAAACAAAAAGATGGCATACTTTTCAGATGCACTCGGACATTCAGCACTTACCGGAATCGCTGTCGGAGTGGTATGCGGCATGGCAGACACCTCGCTTGCCATGGTGATATTTGCGATAGTGTTTGCACTTCTTTTAAATAAGATAGGCAGTCTGAACACTGCATCGACAGATACTATTATATCGGTATTTTCATCGTGCTCCGTGGCGATAGGTCTTGCGATACTGTCAAAAGGCGGCAATTTCAGCAAATACTCAAGTATACTGGTGGGCGATGTGCTAAGCATCACAAAGACTGAGATAGTTTATCTAATCGTGATTTTTGTGGTCACGATAGTGTTCTGGGTGTTTTGCTTCAATAAGCTCAACGCCATATGTATACACAGAAGCGTGGCAAAAAGCAAGGGTATCCATGTGCGTCTTCTGGATAATCTGTTTGCGGTGCTTGTAGCACTCATAGTTATGCTATCCATCAAGTGGATAGGTATACTTATAATAAATGCTCTGCTTATATTACCAGCGGCTTCATCAAGGAATATTTCGGAAAATATGCGTGAGTATCATTTCTTTTCAGTGATATTTTCAGTATTTTCCGGTATAGTCGGCCTCGCAGTGTCATACTACACCAATGTGGCAACAGGCCCGATGATAGTGATTATTGCATCGGTAATATATTTTTCGACATTTATATTTGGAAGAAAATTGAAAAAATAACGGCAAGGGCTATAAGAAACAGATACAAAACAGCCGATACACAATTGTACCAAGACCGGGCTAAAAACAGAATATGGTATATTAGAGGGACTGCGCGCAACGTGCGGTCCCTTTTCAGGTTAATTTGACTGATGAGATGTAAAAATTAACAATTAAATGAGAATATTTAAATTTGCTCTTTTTGGCAGGGTGTGTTATAATCCTTGTATACAAAAAACAGAGGTAATACAATATGGGTAGTAATAACGATATTTCATTAAAAGCATTAGCCAAGATTAACCTGGGGCTGGATGTAGTGAGGCGCAGAGAGGACGGATATCATGAGGTCCGCATGATTATGCAGACCATTCAGCTGTATGACAGGCTCGATATCAAAAGAACACAGGAGCCCGGCATACAGATACAGACCAATCTGTCTTTTCTTCCTGTAAACGAAAACAATCTCATATACAAGGCTGCAAAGCTTCTGATGGATGAGTTTTCTATAACTGACGGTGTATCAGTGAAGCTGGACAAGCGTATTCCTGTTGCAGCAGGGATGGCGGGGGGCAGTACTGATGCGGCAGCTATGCTTATAGGTGTAAACAGGCTTTTTTCACTGGGACTGACAAAGAGACAGCTTATGGAAAGAGGTGTGCAGATAGGTGCGGATGTACCATACTGTATTATGAGAGGCACGGCGCTGGCCGAGGGCATAGGAGAGGCGCTTAGTCCTCTTCCTCCAATGGTAAAGTGTCCGGTGCTTATTGCAAAGCCGTCAATCTCGGTATCCACAAAGTTTGTGTATCAGAATCTGAAGCTTGATGATACGACTATTCATCCGGATATAGACCTACTGATAGATGATATAAAGGCTAAGAATCTGCATGATATCGCAGCGCATATGGGAAATGTCTTAGAGACTGTGACTATACCAAATTATCCGGTGATAGATGAGATAAAGAAGCATATGCTTTCAAATGGCGCGGTAGGAGCCATGATGAGCGGTAGTGGTCCGACGGTTTTTGGTCTGTTTGACGATGAAGATACTGCAAAGAAAGCGTACAAAGCCATGAGAAGCTCACACCTTGCCAGACAGGTGTATCTGACATCTGTATACAATAATCGCAAATAACGTGATATCCGGATAGCACAGCGGGTGCTTTATAGTTACTTTTTTCTTATATGTGAGAATGATAATACAAGAGATAGGAGAAGTTTGATGACTGATAATTTAACTTTAAATATGGATGCATATCTGCCACTGCGTGATGTGGTGTTTAATACACTTCGTGAGGCAATTTTAAAGGGTGAGCTCAAGCCGGGAGAGAGACTTATGGAGCTGCAGCTTGCATCAAAGCTTGGAGTCAGCCGTACACCTATACGTGAAGCAATCAGAATGCTTGAGCAGGAGGGGCTTGCAGTCACAATGCCGAGAAAGGGCGCAGAGGTTGCCAAGATGACTCTCAAGGATATGGAGGATGTGCTTGAGGTGAGAGAGGCTCTCGATGAGCTTGCAGCCAAAATAGCCTGTAAGAAAATCAGTGATGATGAGCTTGCGAATCTAAAAACTATAAAGGACGAGTTTAAGAGGAGCATGGACTCGGGAGATGTGAAAAAGATAGCTGAGGAGGATGTGAAGTTTCACGATGCTATCTATGAGGCAACCAACAATGCGAAGCTTGTATCTATGATGAACAATATCCGCGAGCAGATGTACCGCTACAGAGTGGAGTATTTAAAGGATCCGAAGAATTATCCGATGCTTGTGAAGGAGCATGATGCCATCTACAGGGCGCTTGAGGCAAGAAATATGGAGCTTGTGACTACAGAAATGCATACGCATGTGGCTAATCAGGCGGTTGCTGTGAAGGCTGTGATACAAAAGCAGGATGAAGAGAAGAAATAAAACAGAATATAACAAAACCAAGGGCTGCCGGTCGCACTGATGTGTGAACGGCGGCCTTTTTTAGTGGCTTAGTTAGTAGCTTAGATAATAGCAAAAAATAGCAAAAAATAAGTAATCAGGGATATTTGTAGGAATGTATGGTCATACTATATCAGGGATTTTAAATCTGACGGGATTTATTGGGTATATAGGAGAGTTAAAGATGACCACAAACATAGATGAGAACATAAAAAGCTTCAGGCAGATATATTCTGATTGCTCAGATATCAAGATGCAGGAGATGTATCTGGGGCGTGATGCCTGCATAAAGTGTTTTGTTGCTTATATTGAGGTGACATGTGCAGGCTCCTGTATCAATAACAGTGCGTTTGGACGATTTACATCATACCTTGAAGGGATAGACCGGGATCAGGTTAAGGAAGTACTTGACAAAAATCAGGCAGCTCTATCCGAATTTGCGCATCTTCATACGGTTAGAGAGGCAGCACAGATGATGCTGACAGGAGACGTGATATTTTTTGTGGATGGCTATCCGGATGCCTTTAAGCTTCCCGACAAGGGATATCCCGCCCTGTCAATTCAGGAGATTGATTCGGAAAAGGTCATAAGAGGCTCCAATGAGGGCTTTGCTGATTCCATAAAGATAAATACAGCACTTATCAGGCGCAGGCTAAGGAGCACACGCTTAAAGTGTAAAGAGGTGGAAAAGGGACTTCGAGGACACAGCAATGTGGACATACTATATGTGAGAGACCTCGTAAAACCGGGGCTTGTAGAGGATGTGGAAAGGAATCTGGACAGCTATGTAATAGACCATGTGGGTGATTCGGGAGTCATTGAACAGTTTGCCGAGGTGAAATGGTATTCGCCATTTCCACAGCTTCAGACCACAAAGCGGCCGGATGTGGCGGTAAATGCGCTCCTAGAGGGGAGGGTGGTGGTGCTGTGCGATAATTCACCGATAGCGATAATACTGCCAACCACCATGAACAATTTTTTAAAAACCGCAGATGATTACTATAACAGAACGATAGCGGCAAGTTTTGCCAGGCTGATAAGGTACGTGGCTGCCTTTATGTCATTTACATTGCCGGGGCTTTATCTGGCGGTCACAAATTTTCATACACAGATACTGCCGACACCACTCATACTGGCGTTTTATGAAGCCAGACTCGGTTGCCCGTTTCCGCAGCTCATAGAGGTACTAATGATGGAGCTGTCCTTTGAGCTGCTTCGCGAAGCCGGCATAAGACTTCCCGGAGCAATGGGAAACACGATAGGCATAGTCGGAGGCCTCATAATCGGACAGGCAGCAGTGGATGCAAATTTAGTAAGCCCTATAGTGGTCATCCTCGTTGCATTCACCGCACTCTGTTCGTTTGCCATACCGAGTGAGGAGTTTGCATTTTCATTTAGGATACTCAAATTCGCTGTAATAATGATGTCGGCATGGCTTGGATATTTTGGATTTTTAATAAGTCTGATGGTGATACTTTTGCATCTCGCAAAGCTCAAAAGCTGTGGTTACCCATACATGATGCCATTTGTGGGCAGCGAGCTGACAGGCGGAGAGGATGAAAAGGACAGTATCATACGATTTCCGCTTCGCAGACTATGGAGGCGGCCTGTATTTGCGAGAGAAAATGAGTGCAGAAAGCTGAAAGGAAATAAGGATGACTAAAAATATGAGCACAAGCTACACATTTGCACAAAATGAAAGCATATCGCCCCGCCAGCTATACAGGCTATACGTCTTTAATCTGCTTGGAGTCGGCACACTGGTGCTTCCAAACAATCTGGCAAAGCTTGGAAAGTATGCTTTTATCTCAATCGCACTCGGAGTTTTCATGGCATGGCTATTTATGTGGATAGTAAGCGAGGTACGAGAACAGAAGAAAAGTATATATGACAGAAGCTTTGGTAAAACAGCACATACAAAAATGTTAATTTATGATTTAATTATTGCGATATACGAGCTGTCACAGGTCGCATTTCTTGCATGGATATTTGTAAAGCTGATACGTGACAGCCTTATACCGGATGAGTTATTTACAGTTGTACTTCTTGTGATAATGGCAGTGTGCGCTTATGCGCTAAGTGGCGGAGTGGAGTGCCGTGCCAGGGTATACGAGGTAGTATTTTTCTTTGTGCTGATACCGCTTGCTGCTATGCTTTTGTTTGCGATATCGGATGTGAGATTAGACTATCTGATGATTAAGGACAGAGTCGGTGTGGACTTTGGCATAGCGGATATATTTGCGGGCGCATACTATGTGTTTGCAGCATCCATTTCTGTGTTCAATGTACTGTTTGTAAGGGAACGCACTGCATCACAGATACGAGGGAGTGTGAGTAAAGCAATATTCACATATGCAGGCATTCTTTTTTTATTGTATGCAGTATTGCTTGGAAACTTTGGAAAATATTCATTGTCGGAAATAGAGTTTCCGGCTGTCGTACTGATGAGTGATGTGCAGATAAAAGGCAGCTTTTTCAAGAGGGCAGATGCACTGATGCTGTCGGTGTGGTTTTTCACGCTGTTTTCAGTACTCAATATGAGCCTTTATTATGCGGTTTTAAGATGTGAGAATTTTGCTGAAAATACGGGAAAAATTATATTTACATTTAATAAAAACCGGCATTCCTGCAGCAATAAGCAATTTGGCTCTGACAGACAGAAAAGCCATGACAAGGAAAAGAGCACTATGAGAAGCTGGTGCATCATTTTTGTCATAGCAGTCACAGTGACCTTAGCATATATTCTTGAAAGTGGAGATGAAATCGTGAAAAAATATCTTGGATTTTTATTGTGCATAGCGATACCGGTCATAGTAGTGCTGACGATAGGTCTCATGCTCACCGGCTGCAGTGCAGTGGAACTTGAGGAGCGCTGTTTTCCGACACTTGCGGCGGTGGATATTGTAGATGTAGATACTGACGAAATAACCGATAACAAAGCATATGTTAGCCACAGAGATGTTTCGACAAATGAAAATAGCGGATATATAGAGTTCTACTATAACATGGACAAATCCTACGAACCGGAATATGCAGATGATATCAAAACAGCAGTGGACAGCTTCGAGGATCGGTTGTCACAAAAAGCCGATACCAATCATTTGAAGGTGATTTTAATAGGAAAAACACTTAGAAAAGATAAAGCTGCTTATTCAGATTTCATGGAATATTGCAAGACATCAAAAAAATTTCCGAGAAACACATATGTGTGCATAGCAGATGATATAAATGATATCTTTGATAACATGGGTGATTATTATGAGCAGAAAATGAATAAGGAGAATCATGAGGATGGGGAACCGATAATTACACTTGGCACCTTATTGGATGACTATACGAATGAAACTCATGGAGCATGGTAAAAATTTCAAAAAGGATGAATAATCTTTTCAAATAAGGCAATACTTGTTTACATGAGAAAGAAAATAATAATAACAACCATAGCAATAATATCCCTTACGGCAGCGATAGCTGCAAAAAA
>ERZ779641.619-NODE-619-length-9257-cov-1.78722_pt1 | contig 9257 bp, 8 predicted proteins | sample MGYA00511373_ERZ779641 | MGnify/ENA primary metagenome ERZ779641 (study PRJEB29588, sample SAMEA2163351) | human gut metagenome | biome: human gut; feature: human-associated habitat; material: faeces | place: Denmark | collected 2008/2010 ...
AATCTGCCGATTTTGGCAATTACGCCGGATTTGGAAGTTGCCCGCCGCATGGGAATTGTCTGGGGGGCCAAGAGCTTTGTCAATAAAGAGGGCTTTAAGAGCTTTGACAAGATTGAAGATATTGCCAAAAAGATAGCGGTTGAAAACGGATTTGCCAAACCGGGGCAGCATATTATTATTACCGCCGGTTTTCCGCTCGGCAAGAAGGGGCGGACGAATATGCTGCATACGGTTTACATCCCGGAATAAATTTGCAAAAGGCCTGTCATGCTTGTGATTTTTTCACTCGTGTAACTAGATGTACACGTCGTTCAAAAATTACTTCGCAGCACAGGCCTTTATCAAATTTATTTCAGCCTACTACTCAACTCATACTCCAAATTTATTTTACGCTATTTAAACTTTTAGTTTGGGAGCGTTCAAAAATTACTTTGCAGCACAGGCCTTTATCAAATTTACGGTTTAATTTTCTGATTCTTTGATATAACAAAAAACCCGCTTGAAAACTGCGGGTTTTTTAATAAAACAAAATCAAACTTATCAATATTAACCTTGACGAGCTTTGAGCTTCGGGTTCTTTTTATTGATGACATATACGCGGCCTTTGCGACGAACGACCTTGCAATCTTTATCGCGTACTTTCTTTGATTTTAAAGAACTGTAGACTTTCATTTTTATTTCCTTATACGATATGTTTGCCCGCAACATATTCTAAAACATAAGCTTTGTCAACTCTATTTTTAGAAACTTGGTAAAAAAGTAAGACACTGTTTGCTTTTCGGCAAAAAGTTTTTATAATCAGGGCTGTAAGTTAAGGTGAAAAATGAAAAAGATTGTTCTTGCTGTTTTAGTTTTGTTGTTAAATGCCGCAACGGCGCGTTCAGCCGAACCGTATCTGGAAGAGGTGAAGGCTTTGGGGATTGTCTCCGGGCAGGGGCTGGCTTGCGGAGCATCCAAATTTGACACTTTTGAAATGCTGGCGAGGGCGATTTTGATTACCAAGGCTTCTTCCGACCGTCAGCAGGCGGAGGGTATGCGGGTTTATAACGAAGCCAAAGCCGATGCTTATATTTCCAAACAGATGGACGGTTTTTTCGAATGTGCGCAGATTAACCGTCGGTTCGACAACCAGCTGATTTTCAGGGCGACGCTTTATGCCGACGGAACCATTAAAATGCCTGACGGACAGATTTTTACGCCGCGCAACCCTTATGACGCGACTCTGGTTTATAAAAAAGGCGATAACGGACGCAGCGAGGCGGAGAGAATTTATAAAAAACGGGCAAACCGACGGGTTCCGGCAGGTGCTTTGCAGTTCAGAACTGACAGTGCTCCGGTTTCCAATCCGGATTATGTGCCCGGGCAGTCTGCTCCGGCGATTATTGAACCGGCAGGCTTTGCCGGCGTTGAGCTGCAGCAGGTGAATGCACCTGCAGAAAGTTCCGTTTCTTCGTCCGGTTCTTCTTATTCGGGCGAGAGTTCAATCGGGCATATTAAGCGCTCTTATTAATAAAGATTGCAACTTGCGCTTTTTCCGTTATACTCACCGACAACACAACAATTACATTCATATGGAGCAAGATAATAAAATGGCCGCATATCAATACGTCTATGTCATGCAAAATTTAACCAAAGTTTTTCCGGGCGGAAAAGAACTGTTTAAGGGAATTACGCTGTCGTTTCTGCCGGGAGCCAAAATCGGCGTGCTCGGCGTTAACGGTGCCGGTAAGTCAACTTTGTTAAAGATTATGGCCGGGGTGGACAAGGAATTTAACGGCGAGGCCTGGGCCGCCGAGGGTGTCAAGGTCGGCTATCTGGAACAGGAGCCGAAACTTGATCCGAATAAAAACGTGATGGAAAATATTATGGACGGTTTGGGTGAAACCCGTGACCTGCTGAAGAAATTTGAAGAAGTTTCCGCCCGTTTTGCCGAGCCGATGAGCGATGAGGAAATGAACGACCTTATCAATGAACAGGCCGAACTGCAGGAAAAAATCGATGCCTGCAACGGTTGGGATTTGGAACGCACGATTGAAATTGCCATGGATGCGCTGCGCTGTCCGCCGGCTGATGCCGATGTGACTAAACTTTCCGGCGGCGAAAAACGCCGGGTGGCGCTGTGTCGGTTGCTTTTGCAGAAACCGGACATGCTGCTGCTTGACGAGCCGACCAACCATTTGGATGCCGAATCGGTGGCTTGGCTGGAACAGCATCTTAAAGATTACAGCGGAACGGTGGTTATGGTGACTCATGACCGTTATTTCCTTGATAATGTTACCGGGTGGATTTTGGAACTGGACCGCGGTCAGGGGATTCCTTATGAAGGCAATTACAGTTCCTGGCTGGAACAAAAACAGAAACGCCTGGAGCAGGAATCTCGCGAGGAAACTTCCCGTCAGCGGACTTTGGCCAATGAGCTGGAATGGATCCGTAAAAATCCGAAAGCCCGCCAGGCCAAGTCAAAAGCGCGTATCAATGCTTATGAAGAACTGTTGGCCGAATCAGGCAAGGAGAAGATTACGCAGGCGCATATTTCTATTCCGATGACGGATCGTCTGGGCGATTTGGTGGTTGAAGCCAACGGCATTTCCAAAGGTTACGGCGACCGGTTGTTGATTGACAATCTGTCGTTTAAGGTTCCGAAGGGGGCGATTGTCGGTATTATCGGGCCTAACGGTGCCGGTAAGACGACACTGTTTCGTATGATTACCGGGCAGGAAAAGCCTGATGCCGGCGAAATCAGAATCGGTGAAACGGTTGATTTGGGCTATGTTGACCAGTCTCGTGAAGAGCTTGATCCGAACAAAACCGTGTGGGAGGAAATTTCAGACGGGCTGGATATTATTGAGCTGGGCAAAAAGCAGATGCCGTCGCGCGCTTATGTCGGGCAGTTTAACTTTAAAGGCACCGACCAGCAGAAAAAAGTCGGGCAGCTTTCCGGCGGCGAACGCAACCGTGTTCATTTGGCGAAGATGTTGCGCAAAGGCGCCAATGTTATTCTGCTTGACGAGCCGACCAATGATTTGGATGTTGATACGCTGCGTTCTCTTGAAGAAGGCATTATGGAATATCCCGGCTGTGTTTTCGTGACTTCGCACGACCGTTGGTTTCTTGACCGTTTGGCTACGCATATTCTGGCTTATGAAGGAGACAGCCAAGTCGTTTGGTTTGAAGGCAACTTTGAAGAATATGAAAAAGACAAACGCCGCCGTCTCGGTGATGAGGCCGTGCAGCCGCATCGGGTGCGTTACAAAAAACTCGCATAAGGTTCAGATGCCGGATGCGGCAACAGTCATAAAAGAAGCACCTCCGAGAGGGGGTGTTTTTTTATATCTGAAATATCTATAATCTTTAGTCCTACGGAAAACGTCTCCTTATTTTGTATTGACACAGCTCGCCCTTTGTGTTAACCTGTATTCAGGCTTTGATTCAGTTATATCTGCGAGGTGTATCATGAAAACGATCGGTTCTTTTATGAGCGCTCTGTCGGCTGTCTTTCTTGGGGCGGCGGATGCGTGCGCCTCTTTGTCGGACGGAAGACTTTCTTCGGTCACCTCCCTCATAGACACAAGCCAAAACCAAGCCTTTGAATCTCAGCCTCCGGCTCAGGGTTTGCTGACGGCAGACCTTGAACCGGTTCATTCTTTCAAGCTTGCTTCCGTACAATTTATTACCGGCGGCGGCAATCTGACCTTTAATACTCCGGAGTTTCCCGACACCAGTACGGATAACTGCAAACGTTTCGGTTATACCCTCACCTCGTGTTCCGCAGGAAATCCGGCGCTCTTTTGCCCTTATAACGACAAATATTTCAAAGAATGCTGCGACAGCCGCTATCAATATGACAAGAAGGACTGCGCTTATCCGAGTACGGTCAGCGGCGACAGCTGCGGCGGCAAGTTTATGTGTTACTGCGACCGCAGTTTATATCCGGCAGAGAGTTGTGCCGAGCCGATGGTTCCGTCCAGTGACGTTTGTGTTGAAAGCGGAAAAAAATATTATTCCGGCTGCGTCTGTCCGGCAAATTATACGGAGAGCTGCACGGAGGCCAATACGGAAGGCCGGGGTACGGGCTGCACGTTTAACGGAGAAACGAAATATACCGGCTGCCAGTGCAAAGCGGGCTATAACCTGACCTGTGACGAACTTGGCCCGGTAACGCCGGGAGATTACTGCCTTTCCGGCGGGGTGAAATATTACAACAGCTGTAAGACCTGTGAAAACAAATGCACATTGGATGAGTGTCCTGCCGGGGTCAGCTGCACATTGGAAGACTGTTCGGGAAAATATTGTGCGGTCGGCTGTGCAGTAGGAAGTTATGACCTGGACAATTACTGGTGCGGCGGAGCGCTGAGATGTTGGGTCAAACCGTAAAACGGGCGCAGGGTCCGAAGAAAGATAAAACAACTGATTAAGGAGAAAGACCATGAACAAGAATTGTAAGATGACAATAGGAGCAATGCTGTTGTTGACAACGGCTTTCTCCGCATTTCCCGCAAATGCCCAGACGTGCGCCGTGCCCCCTACCTGTGAAAGTCTCGGATATGACAAATCCGCCGACGAGTGCAGCGGTCTGGCTCAATTGAAATGTCCGTTCGACCAAAGCAAATATTTTTGTACGGCTTATCGTAATGCCGGCGAAGGGGAACCCATTGCCGTCGGCGATATTGCCTATTCGGACGGAACATATTCTGCCGTACCTATTCCAACTAAAATACCTGTCGGCGTGGTTTACAGTACTTCAGGATTGATTGTTGCTTTATCTCCATATAAAACGAATGTCAATCCAGGCTCAGGTCTGTCTGCTACAGCATGTCAGTCTTTTACCACAAACGGCAAGAATGGGTGGACAAATCCAACTTTGGAGGAACTGCAATCTGTTTATGCCAATAGAAGTAAAGTTGAAACGACTTTAGCGACCTTGTCAGCAACACCTCTGGGGACAGAAAAATATATTTATGATGTTAGTAGTTATTGTCCCGATTATTTAGTGTTTGCTACAGGTAAAACTGATAATTGTAGTAATGATGCCGTACTTCGTTGCGTAAACACGCTGGCTAAAATTGCCGGAGACACAACACCTACAACTACCTATAAAGTCGGAGACACTTATGTTAAAGACGGTGTTGCGGTAGGGACTATTGTAAAAGTTGACAGTACTGGACAGCATGGAACTGTGGCTTTTACAGGAGGAACGGCCTCTGCAACAGAGGCTAATACCATTTGTAATGGAAAAAGTGTAGCTGGGTTAAATTGGACATTGGCAACAGCCAGTAGTGCTTGTAAATTACTAAAAGGAAATAGTGCTATTGACGAATGCGCTGTTCACACATCTTCAGGAAGTGGCTGGTGTCAATCTGAAACATCATTATATAACTTTTGTGGAGATTTAACCAGAGCCGGTTCTTTTGTCTGCGAAGCACCATTTTAAGAAAAGCTTTCTCCGTCAAAAAAACAAACACCGTCTGTTGTCAGGCGGTGTTTGTATGGCGGCAGGATTATCGGTTCTTTTTGCGGGTGGCGTCAATTTCTTCCTGCAGGACGGCGTTGATAATATCCAGGGCACGGTTAGCCCGGTTTATTCCGCTCCATACGGTGTAAACGCCGCGGCGTTTGGTGCTGCCGCCCAGTTCCTGCTTAAGTTTCAGGCATATTTTCCGTCGGCCGATGAAGGCTGCTTCTCCGTTGCGTCCGGAATGGATGAACAATTTCATGGAAAGGCTGTCGGCAAGGTCAACGGCGGTTTGTTCGACTTCATCCGCGGGAACGGGGATTTTCAGAGTGTTGTTCTGATTTTGAAACTCTTTAGCAATCGCAGCAATAATCTGCTTTTCTCTTCGTATATCCATAATCTAAATAATTAAAAGTTATGATGTTTTTTATCATATTTGGCAATTTTGTCAATTCTAAAAAGTTTGGCGGGGGTTGAATTTCAGAATCCGGGATTATATGACTCAGGGAACATTCAAAGGAGGGGACTATGAGTTTATGGACGGTTCATCCCAAGTATCTGGACAAACAGGGGCTAATCTCATTGTGGCGTGAGGGCCTGCTGGCTCAAAAGGTTTTGAACGGCGAGCTTGATGTTAAGCTGAGCAATCCGATATGGCAGCAGTTCCGGCAGGCGGAGAATCCGTTGAAAGCGATTGGTTCGTACTTATCTTTTGTGGCGGCGGAAGGTGCCCGCAGAGGATATAAATTCAGCCATGAAAAAATTATTTATCCGAATTTTGAAGATTATGAAATTCCGGTGCGACCGCAGGATTTAATTTTTGAGATGAAACATTTGCGCGACAAGCTGAAACTGCGTGACCGGGAAAAGTGGAACGAGACTTCACAGGTGGATAAGGTTGAAGCACATCCGACTTTTCGGCTGAATTAGCCGCCGAAATTTAAATGCTCAGCGGTAATAATACTCGTCGGCAGGGTTGGGAAAAAGCCGGTTGATGTTGTTGAGATGATTAATATATTTTCTTCGGAGCAGAAAAGTTTTCTGCATGCCTTTGGCGTCATTCTGACGTTGCTGAAGTTTTTCGAGAGCGTTCAGCAGTTCTATGCGGGCACGGCATTTGTATGACATGCTGTACTTTATGTCTTTAAGGACATCGACCGCATCGTAAACGGCGCTGCAACGCTGTTTGTAAGGGGTGTTTGCATCTGAGGCCGTATTGCACAATACATAGTAATAGTTTTTGCCTGTTTTGTTCAGCAGTTCTTTATAATGCCGGGAAAGGTGCTCTTGTTTATTGGTTTTTTGATAGGCCTTTTTGACGGTATGGTATTTGTCGGCTGCGGATATGTTCAGGTCTTTAACGAGCAGGCTGTAGGAATACAGCAGGGAATCGTTTTTCCCTTTAGGGATTAAATTAATCATTTCATTGATGTTTTCCAGGCGTTTTTCCGGAGTGATGTCGGTCAGGTAGCCGTAGCAGTTGTCAATCCAGTATCTGACGAAAAGCCTTTCCTGATTGTTTGACATCAGGGGGAGGATGTTTTCCAGATTTTGAGCCGTGAGCTGAGCCTCGTTTTCGTCCGGTTCGTCACCGGAAAAAGTTTTGCGGAGCCGGGCGAAGGCCTGCTCAATGTCCAGCATTTGGTGAACGATTTTATTTTGGGTTTGGCTGCGGATAAACGCGCGGCTGATTTTCATGGGGTCGGGCGGAGTGAGACCTGCGGCTTGGCAGATTAACCGGCGGGAAGGCGCAAAGTCAGCTTTCATGCAGAGTTGTTTAACTTGCCTGAAGATTTGTTCTTTGCTTAAGGATTTTTCGGTTTCAGCCATTTTTATCCTGCCGCTCAAATGATTCGCATGACTTATCATAACAGATAATTGTTAAATGTAAATCAAAAATTGACGGTAAATAGACAAAAAATAAGACCTCCGTTGCGGAGGCCTCAGATTAAAGCTCTTTGACCATTTTGGCGAAGGTGATACCGTTTTCTTCAAAGATATCGCCTTCCTGTTTGTAATTCATTTTTTCATAAAAATGGACGACGGAAAGCATGGCGTGCATGACAATTTTGCCGTAACCGGCTTCACGGGCGCGCTTTTCAGCATATTTGACCAGATCGCGGCCGATGCCTTCTCCCTGATAACGAGTATCAACAGCCACCTGCATCAGGCGGATTTCTTCGTCATTGACCGGTGCAAGAATCAGTCCGCCGACCAGTTTGTCATCGAGACATTCAATGCAGCCGATGTGGAGATAGTTGGCTTCTTTGGCGCGGTGATGGTCCAGAAATTTGAGCCCCAGCGGTTCAAGCAAAATTTTATAGCGGAGTTCAACCAATTCATCATAACGTGAAGATCCGAAGTCTATGTCAATCATCTTTCTCATGGCAACCCTCCCGCTGTTATCCTGTTTTCAGTATAAGCATTTTTTCTGATATAATCAATATTATATTGCTTAAAATAAATTTATCCTCTATCTATGTATGTAAATTAAAGTTTAAACGGATATCAGAGATAAAATGACCACAAATTTGGATTTAATCAGAAACTTTGCGATTATTGCCCATATTGATCACGGAAAGTCCACTTTGGCCGACCGGATTATTGAATACTGCGGCGGTTTGCAAAAACGCGAAATGCAGGATCAGATTTTGGATTCCATGGACATAGAACGGGAAAGGGGCATTACCATTAAGGCACAGACCGTGCGTTTGAATTATAAGGCGCAGGACGGCAAAACCTATCAGCTTAACCTGATAGACACTCCGGGACATGTGGACTTTTCTTATGAGGTTTCGCGTTCCCTGTCTTCCTGTGAAGGGTCGGTTCTGGTGGTGGATGCCACGCAGGGGGTGGAAGCGCAGACGCTGGCCAATGTTTATATGGCGATTGATAATAATCACGAAATTCTGCCTGTTTTGAATAAAATTGATTTGCCGTCGGCCGATGCGGAGCGGGTTAAGAAACAGATTGAAGATGTTATCGGGCTGGATACGTCCAATGCGGTTGAGACTTCCGGCAAGTCGGGGCTAGGTGTGCCCGAGCTGCTGGAAAGCATTGTCAAGTATTTGCCGGCACCGCAGGGTGATGCCGACAAACCTTTACAGGCTTTGCTGATTGACAGCTGGTATGATTCTTATCTGGGCGTTATTATTCTGGTGCGGGTGAAAGACGGCGTTTTGCGTAAAAAGCAGCAAATCCGCATGATGTCTAACAATGCGGTTTATTCAATTGACAAGGTAGGTATTTTTACGCCGAAGATGCAGGATGTTGAGGCTCTGTATCCCGGTGAAGTCGGTTTTATTACCGCAAGTATCAAAAGTGTCAGCGACTGTAGCGTCGGGGATACGATTACGGATAACCGGCAGCCTTGCGCCGAGCCCCTGAAAGGGTTTAAACCTTCCATACCGGTGGTGTTCTGTTCGATTTTTCCGGTGGACAGCAGCCAGTATGACAATTTGAAAGACGCTTTGGCAAAGCTGAAACTGAATGATGCCAGCATTGACTATCAGAACGAGAATTCCGCCGCTTTGGGGCTGGGGTTCCGTTGCGGCTTTTTGGGCTTGCTGCATATGGAAATTATTCAGGAGCGTCTGGGGCGCGAGTTTGATTTGGATTTGATTACGACGGCACCGTCGGTTGCCTATAAAATCAATTTGAGCAACGGCAATCAAATTACGTTGCATAATCCTGCCGATATGCCGGATCCGTCAACCATTGCCAGTATTGAAGAACCTTGGGTTAAGGCGACAATTCTGGTGCCGGACGAGTATTTGGGGGCGGTGCTGAAACTTTGCACCGAGCG
>ERZ779641.637-NODE-637-length-9091-cov-1.5394_pt1 | contig 9091 bp, 10 predicted proteins | sample MGYA00511373_ERZ779641 | MGnify/ENA primary metagenome ERZ779641 (study PRJEB29588, sample SAMEA2163351) | human gut metagenome | biome: human gut; feature: human-associated habitat; material: faeces | place: Denmark | collected 2008/2010 ...
GGCAAGAGCGGCGGCAGCTCCTCCGGTTCTGCTTCCGGTGCGGATACCAGCAAGTACACCGTGCTTTATTCCAGCCAGCCTGCGACCCTGAACTATCTGACCACCGCCACCGACCTGGAAATGGTCGTGGGTGCAAACTGTGTGGACACCCTGGTCGAGTACGACAACAAGGGCGTGATGCGCGAGGGCCTGGCCACCAAGTGGGAGTGGGATGCCGACACCCTGACCTGGACCTTCACCCTGCGTGAGGAGAACTGGGTGGACAAGTCGTTGCCCCCGTGACTGCACAGGACTTTGTGGATGCCCTGCAGTATGTGCTGACCCCGGATTACGCTTCCTCCAACGTGGGCCTGGTCACCGCCTACATTGCCGGTGCGGACGATTACTACAACTATCACGTCTACCTGACCAATGCTGAAAACGGCACTGTGGACGATGACGGCACCACCTATGTCACCGATGGCAGCGGCAACGTGACTGTGACCGCAGCAGACGGCACCGCTTCCACCTACGCCCCCGTGGACTTTGATTCCGTGGGCGTGACCGCTGTGGATGACCACACCCTGGCCTACACCCTGACTTACGATTTCCCCGGCTTCCTGAGCCTGCTGTGCTACCTGCCCTATGAGCCCGCCTACGGCCCCCTGCTGAGCGAGATGGGCGACCAGTATGCCACCAGCGCCGAGACCCTGTACAGCTGCGGTGCTTTCTACCTGTCTGATTACGAGTCTCTGGAAACCTGGATCATGAAGAAGAACCCCGAGAACTATGATGCGGACAATGTCTTTATCGACACCATCAGCCGCATTTACAACGCCGAGGCTGCCGTGAACGGCCCCGAGATGATCAAGCGCGGCGAGATCGACGAAGCCACCATCGGCTCTGACATTCTGGACAGCTGGCTGGCCGACGATACCACCAAGGACATGGTCTCCATGGATCGTCCCAACACCAACTACACCTACTTCTACATGTTCAACTTCATGCCCTTTGCACACGAGTTCTCCAACTGGAACGTTGAGGGCGTGGATGCAGAATACGAACCCGAGAACTGGGCCAAGGCCATCAACAATACCAACTTCCGCAAGGCCTTCCTGTACGGCATCAACAACGCCGTTACGCTGGCTGTCAGCGCACCTCTGGGCTACGACAGCTACAAGCTGAACACCATCACTCCCCCGAACTTCTGCGCCACCACCGATGGTGTGGACTACACCAAGTGCGGCGGCCTGGCCGACCTGACCGAGTTCTTTGACGAGGCCAAGGCCAAGGAGTACCGCGATGCCGCCATTGAGGAGCTGACCGCACAGGGGGTCACCTTCCCCATCAAGGTGCAGCTGCCCTACAACCCCTCCTCCACCGACTGGGACAAGCAGTGCCAGGTGCTCAAGCAGCAGCTGGAGGGTGTGCTGAACGACGGCACCGACTTCATCGACATCATCATCACCGCCGGCCCCTCCGACAGCTTCCTGTCTGTGCGCCGCAACGGCAAGTTCGAGTTCCTGCTCTGCAACTGGGGCGCTGACTACTCCGACCCCGAGACCGAGACCGACCCGTTCTATCAGGCCGAGAATTCCCGTGGAATGCGCTATGCTTACCTGCGCACCGGCGTGGAAGACGGCTTCATCACCGGCGAGACCGCAGATGCTGTTATGGCCTACATGAACGCCATCGAGACCGCAAAGCAGATCACCGATGACATCGATGCCCGTTACAAGGCCTTTGCCGATGCCGAGGCTCTGCTCATCACCAACGCACTGGTCATTCCGCGCGGCATGAGCGTGCCCGCCTATCTGGCGACCCGCCTGAACTACTGGGAGGGCCAGTACGCTTCCATCGGCTTCTCCAACAAGCGCTTGAAGGGCATCCACGTCCTCGACCACTACATCTCCATGGACGAGTACGAGGCAAACCGTGACGCTCGCTAAACGTTCCATCTGCTCATAACACAAAATACACCCCCTCTGCACGGCAGTTTCTGAAGCTGCACCGCAGAGGGGGTGTTCTTTTTGCATGTTCAGTTACACTTCAAAATCCAGGCAGACACGGGTCTTGGTGTAGGGGCGCACCTTGCCATCGGCCACAGCCACGTGGGCGGGGTGGGTGGAGTAGCCCTTGAGGGCGGCTGCATCGGTAAAGGTGGTGTCCAGCATCAGGTCTGCGTTGGAAGAGGGCAGGCCGTTGATGTTCACATGCACCTCCACAAGGCCCGGGATCTGCCCTGCCAGGCCCTCCAGCCCGGTTTTGATGTTCGCCTTGATCTCTGCCTTTTCGGCGGCAGAAAGCTCGTCCTTGAGCTGCCAGAGAATGATATGCTTGACCATAATAAAATACCTCCTGCGTTTTCTCCATTGTAGCAGAGAAATGCAGGAGGTGCAATTGGTTTTTGAGAAACGGCAGAGCTCTATTTTTAGTCGTTGCTGTGCTCCCACGATTCATACGCAACGACGTAGATGACATCCACGATCACCATAATCACCAAGACCACGGTGCGGGCTGTGCGGGCCTCTGGGAACACGATCAGAACATTGGAAAGGCCAAACGTAATACCGTTTGCCAACTCCCAGATGCCATTTTTCTTCTGCCAGAACGCCCGATATTCAGGGTCACGGTTATACTGGTTGAATGGGAGGTTAATGAGCGGATCCTTGCCCATCAGGTCGCGCACGCCAGTAATAAACCACAGTACCGTGAGTACGATTGTAAAAAGAACAGAACCTGTCATAGGAAATGCACCTCCTTTTCTATCAGAATAACACACGGCCATGGAAAAAAACAAGGACGGAATTCAACTCTACAAAAGGGAAGGCCCCGCCCGCAAACAACGGCCGCACAACAAAAAACCAGCCGGATCGAGGCGTTTGCAAGCCCTCGTCCGGCTGGATACTTACTTCTTCGGAGTCATAAGCCTCTTCTCCTTGGGTTCTCTCATTTTCGGAGTATGCGTTTCATAGGGTGACTCTCCTTAGAAACTACCTGAAACTGAAGAGTTTTATGCAAGGGGATGAACTACTCTAGTACATTGGACTGACCCTTCTCTTAACTGTTGGACTGCGGTACCGAGATTCTGAAGATGAATTTCATATTACCACATTCTTTCGAGTTAGATTTGCCAGGGATTCCATTGCTTAGTACATTGGAGTTACTCCTTTTTGGTCATTCAAACAGGTGCATCCGTGTAACTGTCCTCATCATGGGAGATCACCTCGGGCGGATCTATTTGAATTGCCAGGGGATTTATTCTGACAGACTGTACTGTTTTCGCATTTTTGATGCTCAAGACCGGCTCTTTGATTTGTTTTGTTATACGGGGGAAACATCCCGTTTGTGGAGAGCCTCTGTTTTGCTTCTCAGCGAATCCCGACAGTCTGTCCGAACTGTGCGGGTTCCATATCAACCATCGGTCTCGCTCCTTTCTACTTAAAGTCAGCGGGGTTAGCTCTCATTTGAGCTTCTGCTGTACTTCTCTGGTTTCTGGCTTTATTATACAGGAAGATGCACAGTTTGTCTATTCGCAGAGTGCACAACAAATCAGACATACTTTTGCATCAAAAGTCCAAATTTCTGGGATACATGAATTTCGTCTTTCCGGTGCACTGCTCCACCTCCCCGGGCAAAGGCTCTGCCCCGCAGATCGTGCAGGGCCATCGCAGACACTGCTCCGGCATGTTAAATAGGTATCATCGCAGAGCATGCAGCTATATAAATCTGATATGCCCGCTATAAAATCTGTGAATAATATGTCGATTTCACCTCATCCAAAGGCCAGAAAATGGTACAGATGGCTAAGAATCAGCAAAGAGATTGTGCAAATCGCATAGTTTTTCCCCTGTACTTTTTGCAATCTGCACAACTGTTTTCATCCAAAGCAGAAATGGAATATAACAAAAAGTAGAATGTTAGGTGGAGGGCTGTAAAACCGACAGAAATCGTGCTATGATACCATCACAAATTAAGAAAGGAGAGAGTGCTAATCAATGAATGCGTTGACTGCTGCTTTGAAAGAAGAGCTGAATGTTGACATGGTCACGGTGTTCGGGCTTTCCATTCCGGAGTCCGTGGTCGTGAGCTGGGGCATCATGGCGTTTCTTGTCATCGGCTCCATCCTGCTGACGCGGAATCTGCGGGTGGATCACATCACCAAGCGGCAGGCCATCCTGGAAACGGTCGTTACTACGATCAATGATTTCTTTGTGGGCCTGCTGGGCGAAAGTGGAAAGCGCTATGTCCCCTATCTGATGAGCGTGGCGCTGTACATCGGCTGCTCCAACCTGATCGGTGTGTTCGGCATCAAGCCCCCCACAAAGGACCTGAACGTCACAGCGGCCCTTGCTCTGATGAGCATCTGCCTGATCGAGTATGCCGGCATCCATGCACGCGGCGGCGTTGGCTTCCTCAAGAGTCGTCACGCCGCTCAACATTATGGAGATCGGCATTCGGCCTTTGTCGCTCTGCATGCGACTGTTCGGCAACGTGCTGGGCGCTTTTGTCATTATGGAGCTGATCAAGCTGGTGGTGCCTGTGTTCGTGCCTGCCATCTTCAGCTTGTATTTTGACCTGTTCGATGGTCTGATCCAGACCTACGTCTTTGTGTTCCTTACCTCTTTGTTTATGAAGGAGACCATGGGAGACGAAGAGTAAACCCTTTCCATCATCAAATCAAAAGGAGATTAAAATTATGAACGGACTTATCGCTCTGGGCGCTGGCATTGCAGCGCTGACTGGTATTGGCGGCGGCATTGGCATCGGCATTGCAACCGGCAAGGCAACCGAGGCTATTTCCCGCCAGCCCGAGGCTTCCGGCAAGATCCAGACCAACCTGCTGCTGGGTGCTGCTCTGGCCGAAGGTACTGCAATTTTCGGTTTCGTCGTTGCACTGCTGATCATCCTGTTCCTGGGTTGATAACGGAGGCATGACGAATGCTGACACTGAATCTGAATCTTCTGTATACAGTCGTCAACGTTCTGATTCTGTTTTTGCTGCTGCGGAAATTCCTGTACAAGCCTGTTATGGGAATCATCGCACAGCGTCAGAAACAGGTGGACGACGCACTGAACGCCGCCGAGACCTCCAAAAAGGAGGCCGCTGCGGCCATGAACGCTGCGCAGGACAAACTGCGCAATGTGGACACCGAGGCTGCTGCCCGCCGCGAGACTTACGAGCAGCAGGCCGAAACTGCAAAGCAGCAGCTGCTGGCCGAGGCCCAGAAACAGGCCGATGCCATTGTAGCCGAGGGCAAGGCCGCTGCTGAGGCAGAGCGCCAGCACAAGCTGCGCGAAGCCGACGCACAGACCACCGCACTGGCCCGCGCCATGTGCGAGAAGCTGCTGAGCCGGAACCTGACCGAGCAGGACGATTCCCGTTTGCTGGACGATCTGCTGGAGAAAGCAGGTGCTGAGCATGGCAACTGAGTTCAGCCGCGAATTCTTCTCTGAGAACCGCATCGTCAAGGCCGATCTGCGCGCCGCACATCAGCTCCGTGAAGAGGACATCGCCCGCATCAAGACTGAGGTCAAGAAGCTCTATGATGCCACTGAGGTCATCCTGAATGTCTCGGTGGACGAGAGCCTGCTCTCCGGCTATGTGCTGCAGGTGGGTGACCGGGTATTCGACAACTCCGGCCGCCACCAGCTGGACCAGATGATGGCTGGCAAGCCCTCTCTGGCCACCCTCAAGACCCGCATCGAGGATTACAAGCCTGCTCAGACCTCTGCCGAGGGCGGCGTGGTCATCTCCTCTGCCGATGGCATCGTGCAGGTGGAGGGCATGGACAAGGCCGTTTACGGCGAGATCGTCACCTTTGAGAACGGTGCCAAGGGCATGGTCGAAAGTGTGGACCCGGGCAAGCTGGGCATCATGCTGTTCGACGGTGCCGAGACCGTGGGCGTGGGCACTCTGGTGACCCGCAGCGGCAAGCGCGCCGGCATCCCTGTGGGTGATGGTTTCCTGGGCCGTGTCATCGACCCGCTGGGCGAGCCCATTGACGGCAAGGGCCCGGTGAACGCCGAAGGCTACAATCCCATCGAGAAGCAGGCCCCCGGCATTCTGGAGCGCCAGAGCGTGGACACCCCGCTTCACACCGGCATCCTGGCCATCGACTCCATGTTCCCCATCGGCCGCGGCCAGCGTGAGCTGATCATCGGCGACCGCCAGACCGGCAAGACCTCCATTGCCACCGATGCCATCCTGAACCAGAAGGACACCGGCGTGCTCTGCATCTATGTTGCCATCGGCCAGAAGGCTTCCTCCATCGCTCGCGTGGCCGAGGACCTCAAGAAGCACGGTGCCATGAGCTACACCACCATCGTGGCCGCCACGGCCTCCGATTCCGCTCCCCTTCAGTACATCGCACCCTATGCGGGCACTGCACTGGCCGAGTATTTCATGTCCAAGGGCAAGAGCGTCCTGATCGTCTACGACGACCTTTCCAAGCATGCGGTGGCCTACCGTGCCATCTCCCTGCTGCTCCGCCGCTCCCCCGGCCGTGAGGCTTACCCCGGCGACGTGTTCTATCTGCATTCCCGTCTGCTGGAGCGCTCCTGCCGGATGCGCGACGATCTGGGCGGCGGTTCCATCACTGCCCTGCCCATCGTCGAGACCCAGGCGGGCGATGTCTCTGCTTACATCCCCACCAACGTCATCTCCATCACCGATGGTCAGATCTTCCTGGAAACGGAGCTGTTCCACTCGGGCGTTATGCCCGCTGTCAACCCCGGCATCTCGGTGTCCCGTGTTGGCGGCAACGCCCAGATCAAGGCCATGAAGAAGGTGGCTGGCACCCTGAAGCTGATCTACTCCCAGTACCGCGAGCTGCAGTCCTTTGCCCAGTTCGGTTCCGATCTGGACGCGGACACCAAGGCCCGTCTGGCACAGGGCGAGCGCATTGTGGAAGTGCTCAAGCAGAACCGCTCGGCCCCCGTGCCCGTGGAAAAGCAGGTGGCGATCCTGTATGCCACCATCCATGATCTTCTGGTCAAGGTCAAGGTGGCTGATGTGGCCGAATACGAAAAGGGTCTGTACGAATATCTCGAGAATGATGCCGCCGGTGCCGCTGTGATGGAGACCATCCGCACCACCGGTAATCTGGACAAGGACACCGAGGAAGCACTCAAGGGCGTTCTGTCCGCTTACACCGAGAGCTTCGTCAAGGCGCACTGAGGGAAGGAGGCGTAACGCATGGCAGGTTCCATGAAGGACATCAAGCTGCGCATCAAAAGCGTAGAGAGTACCATGCAGATCACCAAGGCCATGGAGCTGGTGGCTTCCTCCAAAATGCGCCGTGCCAAGGAGCGGGTGGAACACAGCCGCCCCTACTTTGAAACGCTGCACGACACACTGACCGGCATTGCGGCTGCAGACCCCCGGGCCCGCAACCCCTACCTGCGCCGGGCAGAGATCAAACGCACCCTGCTGGTCGTCATTGCAGGCGACCGCGGCCTGGCCGGTGGATATAACTCCAACGTGCTCAAGCAGGCGGAAGCTCAGCAGGGCCCGGTCACGGTGCTGCCCATTGGCAAAAGAAGTCAGGAGTACTTTGCCCACCACGGGGCCGACCTGTTCACCGAAGAGGTGCTGCTGGCGGCGGATGTCTCGGTGGGTGAGTGCTTTGCCCTCTCCCGGAAGATCACCGAGGGCTACCTGAAGGGCGATTACGACGCAGTGAAACTCTGCTACACCCGGTTCGACTCGATGATGACCCAGACCGCTGTCACCATGGAGGTGCTGCCCCTGACCATTGAGCCCACCGAGGAGCAGAAGGCCGCTGCCCGCCGCAGTCAGATCCTGTACAAGCCCAGCAGCGAGGAAGTGTTCCGCGCCATCATCCCCGAGTATGTGGCCGGTATCGTTTATGGTGCCGTGTGCGAGAGCGTGGCCAGTGAGCTGGCCGCCCGCCGCACCGCCATGGATGCCGCCACCAAGAACGCGGGCGAAATGATCGACCATCTGAATCTGTATTACAACCGCGCCCGTCAGGCTGCCATCACGCAGGAGATCACCGAGATCGTGGCAGGCGCAGAAATCTAAAAAAGGAGTTGTAGCCTATGTCCGAAAAACACATCGGCAAGGTGATCCAGGTCATCGGCCCGGTGCTGGACATCCAGTTCAAGGATGGAGAGCTGCCGGACCTGCTCAACGCCATTGAGATCGACAACCACGGCCAGAAGCTGGTGGTGGAGGTCGCTCAGCTCACCGGCGACAATGTGGCCCGCTGCATTGCCATGAGCAGCACCGATGGCCTGGTGCGCGGCACGGATGCCGTGGACACCGGCGAGTCCATCCGGGTGCCTGTGGGTGACCAGTGCCTGGGCCGCGTGTTCAACCTGCTGGGTGAGCCGGTGGACAATAAGCCTGCCCCCACCCCGGAGGCCTACTGGCCCATCCACCGCCCTGCCCCCAGCTATGAGGAGCAGCAGTCCACCACAGAGATCCTGGAGACCGGCATCAAGGTCGTTGACCTCATCTGCCCCTACGCCAAGGGCGGCAAGATCGGTCTGTTCGGCGGTGCCGGTGTCGGCAAGACCGTCCTGATCCAGGAGCTGATCTATAACATTGCCACCGAGCACAACGGCTACTCGGTGTTCACCGGCGTTGGCGAGCGCACCCGCGAGGGCAACGACCTGTACGGTGAAATGACCGAGAGCGGCGTTATCAACAAGACCGCTCTGGTCTACGGCCAGATGAACGAGCCTCCCGGAGCCCGTATGCGCGTGGCCCTGTCCGGCCTGACCATGGCGGAGTACTTCCGCGATGTCAAGAATCAGGACGTGCTGCTCTTCATCGACAACATCTTCCGTTTCACGCAGGCAGGCTCTGAGGTCTCGGCTCTGCTGGGCCGTATGCCCTCTGCCGTGGGCTACCAGCCCACCCTGGCCACTGAGATGGGCGCTCTGCAGGAGCGCATCACCTCCACCCGCAAGGGTTCCATCACCTCGGTGCAGGCTGTCTACGTTCCCGCCGACGACCTGACCGACCCGGCCCCTGCCACCACCTTCACCCATCTGGATGCCACCACGGTCCTGAGCCGTGACATTGCATCTCAGGGCATTTACCCCGCTGTGGACCCGCTGGATTCCACCAGCCGCATCCTCA
>ERZ779641.641-NODE-641-length-9037-cov-1.60131_pt1 | contig 9037 bp, 8 predicted proteins | sample MGYA00511373_ERZ779641 | MGnify/ENA primary metagenome ERZ779641 (study PRJEB29588, sample SAMEA2163351) | human gut metagenome | biome: human gut; feature: human-associated habitat; material: faeces | place: Denmark | collected 2008/2010 ...
GCGTGCCATGCGCACCAACGGAGTGGACGAACGTTATTGTACCGGTAAGGATACCTCTGATTGGGAGAAGTTTGAGAAATGGGCCGAAACAGTTCCATATACTTTCCGTAACCCGCTGTATCATTGGACTCATTTGGAATTAAAAACAGCTTTCGACATTGATAAAGTATTAAACCCGAAAACTGCACGCGAAATTTATGAGGAATGTAATGAGAAGCTGCAACAGCCGGAATATTCAGCGCGTGGCATGATGCGCCGTTATCACGTAGAGACGGTTTGTACAACTGATGACCCTATCGACTCTTTGGAATATCATATTAAGACACGTGAAAGCGGTTTTGAAATAAAAATGCTTCCTACATGGCGTCCCGACAAAGCTATGGCTGTAGAGCTTCCTGCCGATTTTCGTACATATATGGAAAAACTATCAGCTGTGAGTGGTATTAGCATTTCTTCTTATGATGATATGGTATCGGCTTTACACAAACGCCATGACTTTTTTGCAGAACAAGGTTGCAAATTATCAGACCATGGTATTGAAGAATTCTATGCAGAGGATTATACTGATGCTGAAATCAAAGCTATCTTTAATAAAGTTTATGGCGGAACTGCGTTGACGAAAGAAGAAATATTGAAATTCAAATCGGCTATGCTGGTTGTGTTTGGCGAAATGGATTGGGAGAAAGGTTGGACTCAGCAGTTTCACTATGGTGCTATCCGTAACAATAACACCAAGATGTTCAAACTTCTTGGCCCTGATACCGGTTTCGACTCTATCGGTGAATTTACTACAGCTAAAGCAATGGCAAAATTCCTTGACCGCTTGAATACGGAAGGAAAACTAACCAAGACCATTCTTTATAATTTGAATCCTTGCGCTAACGAAGTTATTGCCACTATGTTGGGGAATTTCCAAGATGGAACTATTCCGGGCAAGATTCAGTTTGGTTCTGGCTGGTGGTTTCTAGATCAAAAAGATGGTATGGAAAAGCAAATGAACGCATTATCATTATTAGGACTATTAAGTCGTTTTGTAGGTATGCTGACTGATTCACGTTCTTTCCTGTCCTACCCGCGTCATGAATATTTCCGTCGGACTTTATGCAACTTGTTAGGCAATGATGTAGAAAACGGTGAAATTCCTGTATGTGAAATGGAACGCGTTAATCAGATGGTAGAAGACATTGCGTATAATAACGCAAAGAAATTCTTCCAATTTTGATAAAGAAAGAAATCTTTGAGGAGTCACTGATGTTTTCTGTTGCCATCAGTGGCTCTTTTGTTTATGAGAGACTCACTCTACACTTGGTATATGTGGAATTATTCTACAGTTTTGTAGAGTTGCAAACCATCTTTCTACACTTTCTTCAAATCTTCATTGTCCTATTAACTATTTTATTATCAGTATTTTCCTAATTATTCCGCGATTTTGGCACGTAACTTGCTTATACATCGGAAACAAATTAATTTAAAAACGAGAAATGATGAAAAAGGTATTAGTTTTATTAGCAGTGATATTAGGGTTAGGTACTTCAGTTGTATGTGCAGAAGGTGTAAAAGATGCAAAGAAGGAACAAACAGTAAAGACAAAGAAATCTCCCGATTTTATTGAAATCTATATGAATGATGTTCCCGAAACGATCATGGATACTTTGGCATGCGAAGGATCCATGATAAAACAAGCATTTTTATCCTATGATGTCAATGGAAGCAGAATCTATAAAGTGATTGTTTTAACCAGTAGTTTGGAAGAAACTACTAAATATTTCAGTGAAGATGGAAAAGTGATAAGATAATTTTTTAGTTAGTATGTAGAATGATGATGGTTTCGGCTTGTGATAAGCCGGAACCTTTTTTATGATATATACCAAATTAGTTATATAGTATGATATATCCATTCAGATACGTAGCAAGCAGTAGCCATAACGTATAAGGAATAAACAACAAAGAACTAATCTTCTTTACAGGATAACTTTCTATCATATAATATATTATAAATATATCAAGAAGTAGTATATCTATAAATCCCAGTAACGGACTTTGGAAATAGAAAAAACAAATACTCCAAGTAAAATTGAGTAATAGTTGGCAGCTAAAAAGCCACCTCAAGGTTTTTCTTTTTGTATGTTGAGTGTTCCATATTAGTCCTATCGATATCCCCATACAGAGATAAAGGAGACTCCATACAATAGGAAATATAAAATTGGGAGGAGTTAATGATGGTTTATTTAAGAACGGATACCACGTATGAATGGCATCAGCCTGAAAGTATGCTGCGGTGAATCCCACACTAAAACAAATTATTACTGCCACACATATTGATATGATTTTATTCATTATTGATTATTTTGTTAATGTTCATCTTATGTAGTAACAAAAGATATTCTGTTTTGCTTAATAAAGATGGATGAAATTTTGATATGATGACTCATTCTCTCTATAAATAATATCATAAAACGAACAATGATGAAATGTAAAAGAAACGAATGTTAAATTACAACGTTATTTAAAGGAAGTTTATATATAAAATTAGCTTCCAATATGATAAAATGCTATTTTTACAGCAAATAACTAAGCATTCTATTATTAACCTCTTTAATAAAAGTTCAAATGGATAAGAATCAAATAGGCTTAAATGCCGGAAAAGTTTGGAAGCTTCTGAATAATAATCAACGATGGAGTTATTGTGAGCTAAAGGAAGCAGTCGGGCTGTCTGATAGAGATTTAAATGCTGCTATTGGTTGGTTGGCTCGTGAAGATAAAATTGATTTTGAAACCGAAGATGGAAATGACCGATTGTTTTTATGTGTGAACGTGTATATCGGATGATAAAGTAAAGAGGATGGATACTGCAATGATGGTACCATCCTCTTTTAATTTCAATTTAATTTCTTAATGACTTTGGCCGGATTACCTACAGCTGTAGAATCATCCGGAATATCTTTTGTAACAACACTACCGGCTCCGATGATGCATCGGTTTCCAATAGTTACTCCCGGACAGATAATAGCTCCTCCTCCTATCCAACAGTCTTCACCGATTGTTATAGGATAGGCATATTCCTTAGTTCCTCTTCTTGCAATATAATCAATAGGATGGTGGGGAGTATATAGTTGTACATTGGGGCCGATAAGTGTATGGGCACCGACAGTTATATATCCTCCATCCAGAAAAGTACAATTGGCATTGACAAATACATGCTCCCCTAATTTGATACCGGTACCATGATCACAATAAAAAGGTGGACAAATGATAGAAGTGGCAGGGATATTCGGCACCAAATCTTCTAATGTCTGGCGAAAATCTTCATCATAAGTACTCATTGTTCTCATCTTGGCCAATAATTTCTTGGCGTGGGCGAAACTAGCCTGTATTTCCGGTTTTTCCATATCAGCCAATTCGCAATTACGCATTTTATCTATTTCATTCATATACTTTGGTTTTTGTGCTAAATGTAAAAGATATTTTTCTTTCTGCCAAATATACGCCACATAATATAAGAAAACAGCCGGATAATGCTATTACAGTAATCTTTTCGTCTATAATTATGGCTGAGGTAAGTAATGTTACCAATGGAACTATATAGATGTAGTTGGTACTTTGCACGGCACCCAGTTCTTTGACGCAAGCATTCCAAGAGATGAAACAAAGCATGGAAGCAATGATACCCAAGAATAATAGATTCCCCCAAACGACAGGTTGTAGCATCAAGGAAGTATCCCAGTGTAACGGACGAAATAGAAAGACAGGTAATATGGTCATTATTCCATAAAAGAAGACTTTCCGAGTAATAAAGACTGTAGAATACCGGCTGTCTAACTGTTTGAGAATAAGACAGTAAAAAGCCCACATTAGAGCTGCTGTTAAAGAAAGAAAGTCTCCCAATGGATTTATCTTGAGGATAAAACTGCCATTAAATACCACTAGTCCTACTCCTATTAATGCCATAAATGATCCATAAAGCAAATGTCGTGTAAAGGGTTCCTTTCTTTTAAAAAGGTATGACAAGAAAGTTGTCAGAATGGGTGACGTGCAAACAATTAATGATACATTGGAGGCAAGCGTGATACCCAATGCTGTATTTTCAGTTAGAAAATAAATTGTTCCTCCACACAGCCCGGCAAGAAATAATAGAAGTTCATCCTTAATTCTATTGGCAAAAAGCTTCTTGCGGGAAATGCTCCACATACAGATATAAGCCAAAACAAAACGGTAAAAGAATATCTCTGAAGGAGTCAAACCGTGTTGGATGAGAATCTTGGTGGAAACAAAAGTCGTTCCCCAAATAGCTACGGTTGCAATAGCTATAAGATGAAAAATCAGTTTCGATTTAGTTGCATTCATGTTTCATATCATATTTTAATCACGCAAAGATACAGATAAAAAGAATTCGTTTTAATGTATATTGCATTAAAAAAATATTCTTATTATTTATCTGTTCAGAAAGAGCCATGTTAATAAAAGAATTAACGTTTTGGTATCCAGGAGTCTACTAAACTTTGATGTTCTTTTACCCACTTTTCTGCCCCTTCTTTCTCATTGTATTCATTCTGCGAGACATCATTCAGCAAACTGCTGATTTCATCTGTGGTCATGTGCATATTGCCTATTAACTCTGCCACAAACGGATGTTGTTTGCCGAAGCCTTTCCGGGCAATGGCAGTAATTATCTCCGCCTTTCCGAAAATGCCTTTCGGATCTTCCAGAAATTTGAGTTTAAAGCGGGTAAACATCCAGTGGGGAGTCCATCCGGTCACAACGATCCATTGGTGCTCGTCGATGGCACGCTTCAGGACGGCAGTCATGGCAGGGCCGCTTGATTCTAACAATTTATAGTCGAGCTTATACTTCTCTATCGCCAAATCGGTGGCATGCATAATGCCTGCCCCTGCATCAATGCCGATAATCTCCCCTTTGAATTTCTCACGGTTGGCATTCAATTGTTCAATGGAATTTACAGGTACATAATCCGGTACTACCAATCCGATGCGGGCATCAGGATAAATCCGGCCGAGGATTTCCAGATTCTTGCCATACTGTTTCATATAATCCGCTTGCGTGGCAGGCAGCCATGCATCCATCAGCAAATCCACTTTGCCACGCGCCATGGTAGCATAGATAGGTGCAGGATCGGCGTTTTTCAGTATCACCCGGTAACCCTGTTGCTCCAAAATCACTTCTACCAGGTGGGTTAAAGCGATGCCGTCATCCCAGTTTATATATCCTATGCTGATTGTTTTATTGTCTTTCTTTCCGCTACACGATGTGAGCAGCAAGAGGAAAGATAAAAAATAAAGTATTCTTTTCATGCTTATTTCCCTTTCTTTTGTTTTCCAAGCCCTTGAGTTATTCTATCCAGAATGATGGCCAGGATGACTACTGCGATACCTCCTTCAAAGCCTAAACCGATTTTCATTTGCGTGATACCTTTTAATACGATTTCCCCTAAACCACCGGCAGCAATCATTGCTGCGATTACTACCATTGAAAGCGACATCAGGATGGTTTGGTTAATGCCTGTCATGATGGTGGGTAATGCCAAAGGCAATTGTACTTTGAATAATAGCTGTGTGGGGGTTGCTCCGAAAGAACGGGATGCTTCCACAACATTTTTCGGAACTTGTTTGATGCCCAAACTAGTCAGACGCACTACTGGGGGCATAGCAAAAATAATGGTGGCGAAAGCTCCGGGCACAGTTCCCAACCCGAAAAAGAGAACGGCTGGTATCAGATAAACAAAAGCAGGCATCGTCTGCATCAGGTCGAGGATGGGATGCAGAATTTTATCGCAGCGTTTGCTGTTGGCGCTCCATATTCCAAGGGGAAGCCCGATCATCAGGGCAATTATGGTAGACGACAGCACCAGAGCCAATGTCTGCATCGTCTCATTCCAAAATCCCATTCCCCAAATGAGTAATAAACCCAAGGCGGTGAATACCCCTACCCCTTTTCCTGATTTATACCAGGCGAGAAGGGTCAGCAGGGCAATAGTCACATAAAAAGGAATCCACATCAATACATTTTGGAATCCGTCTATGAAGCCCCCTATTCCGACATTAACCGCATCAAAAAAAGGTGCGAAGTTTTCTGTCAGCCAATTGATGGCTATTTCTATATATTTTCCGATATTTATCATAATTCTATTGCGTTTTGAATAAGTTCGTTAATTTCGTTTTTATCTTTTCCGGTCATCTCTACTACAATGGATGAAAGTGGAATCAATCCTTTTAATTCACGTTCCTCATCAACCACATAGATGGGTGAATTGGTCTTGGTAATCAATGGAAGCAAATCTTCTATTTTAGTATCCTCCGTAACAGAATGCACTTCACTCAGTATGGCGGTCTTGATAGACTTAATCCCTTTGTGGCGGAGAATGGCAGCATCTTCCAGTGTGATTTCTCCAATCAATTTATCATTTTCGTCTATCACGGGAAGTACGGTAATATCTCTTTCTTTCATTTTTCTAATCAGCACCTCAGGACCTTCTTTACGCAAACGGGCGACTGCCGGACGGGTAATCATAATGCTACCAGCCGTGACAATCTTGCTTCGGTCTACATCATTGGCAGGTTCGGTCAGGATTTCTTCGGAAGTTCCCACTTGTACGATTTCCCCATCCCTCATGATGGCGATGCGGTCACCCAATTTGATGGCTTCATTCAAATCGTGGGTAATGAAAATAATCGTTTTCTTCATTTTGGACTGTATAGCCAGCATTTCATCCTGCATCTGGACACGTATTAACGGGTCGAGTGCAGAAAAGGCTTCATCCATTAATAACACCTCGGGATTGTTTGCCAAGGCGCGGGCCAGTCCCACCCGTTGTTGCATACCTCCGGACAATTGGCCCACCATTTGATTCTGATAACCTTTCAGTCCGACGATTTCCATGCTTTTCATGGCCTTCTTTTCGCGTTCCTGTTTGGGAACGCCTTGCAACTCCAATCCGAAGGCAATGTTGCTCAACACACTACGGTGAGGAAGCAAACCAAAATTTTGAAACACCATCGAAATCTCGTGGCGGCGCATATCCAGCAATTCCTTATCGGATGCGGTAGTGATATCCTTGCCATTGATTAAGATTTGTCCTTTTGTGGGCTTTATCAACCGGTTGATGCAGCGGAGCAAGGTTGATTTTCCACTGCCCGATAATCCCATGATGACGAAAAACTCACCTTCGTGGATGTCCAGATTCGCATCTTTCACGGCGACGGTGCAACCGGTGGCTTTTAATATTTCATTTTTGCTTTTTCCTTCTTTCAGCATTCGGAGAGCCTTTTGTTTCTCCGAACCGAAAATAAGATATAGGTCTTTAATTTCTATTTTATTCATCGTTTATATAGGGTTTAAATTAATAAGAATAGGGGAAGTGAAGGGGCATGAAGAAGCAGCTTCCGTTTTATTTAACGAAAGAAAATATAAAATGGTTCATCGGACAAATCTTTTAATTATCCGAAAAAATATTGATTTAACAGTATTCTGCTATTTACTCCCGTAGGGAGTGGAGAGAAAGATATGGGCGGTGATTATTTCTCATAAAATTCGATGGGCAAATCATCCGGGTCTTTAAAGAATATGAATTTCTTTCCGGTATATTCATCTATTCTGACCATTTCGTGAGGAATGTTTTTTGCATCCAGTTCTTGAAGGGCAGTTTCTATATTGTCTACTTCAAAAGCGATATGCCGTAATCCGGTAGCTTCGGGATAGGATAACCGATGGGGAGGATTGGGGAAAGAGAATAACTCGATGGTATAAGTCCCGTTTAAAGACAGATCCGTTTTATAGGAATTTCTTTCACTTCTGAAATATTCATTCTTTACTTCAAATCCTAAATTCTGATAAAAAGCTTTAGACTTTTCATAGTCGGAGCAAATAATGGCAATATGATGTACGGCATTCAGTTTCATAAACTTATCTGATTAAAAGAAGTCTTGTTTTGTAATGGCAAAGATAATAAGAATTCGTTTTGTAGAAAATAGAAGGCGGCTAATCTTTTGTGGAATGCTATTTTGTTCTATCTTTGTGAAACAAATAAGATGAATATGGATAGCATTTTGATAATTGATGACGAACCGCAGATACGCAAACTTCTTTCGCGTATGATGGAACTGGAAGGCTACGAGGTTTTCCAAGCGACTGATTGCCAATCTACTTTAAAACAATTAAAACAGCACACTCCCCAGGTGGCATTGTGCGATGTCTTTCTGCCCGATGGCAATGGAGTCGATTTGGTTGTCACCATGAAAAAACTCTATCCCGAACTCGAAATTATTTTATTGACGGCTCACGGCAACATCCCCGACGGGGTGCAGGCTATTAAGAACGGGGCTTTCGACTATATCACCAAAGGAGACGATAACAACAAGATTATCCCTGTCATTAGCCGCGCCATGGAGCAAGCTAAAAAGAATATAGGAGAAAAAGCAAAGCCGGAAGAAGCACATACCTATTCTTTTGAAACCATCAAAGGCAAGTCGGCCTGCATGCAACAAACGGTCGCTTTGGCTCGGAAAGTGGCAGCAACCGATGTCACAGTGTTGCTTACCGGCGAAACAGGAACAGGAAAAGAAGTCTTCGCACAAGCCATCCATCGTAACAGTCTTCGTAAAGAGAACGCTTTTGTAGCGGTAAACTGTTCCGCCTTTAGTAAAGATTTGCTTGAAAGCGAGATATTCGGTCATAAAGCCGGTTCGTTTACCGGAGCGATGAAAGACAAGAAAGGCTTGTTCGAGGTGGCCGACAACGGAACGATTTTTCTGGATGAAATCGGTGAGATGGCATTCGAACTGCAAGCCAAATTGCTCCGTGTGCTCGAAGCCGGAGAATATATAAAGATAGGCGACACGAAACCGACGAAAGTGAATGTCCGCATCATCTCGGCCACCAACCGTGATTTGAAAAAAGAAATAGAACAGGGTCATTTCCGCGAAGACCTTTATTATCGCCTATCCGTTTTCCAGATACACCTCCCTCCTCTTCGCGAGCGTAAAGAAGACATCGAGCTTTTGGCGGAAACCTTTATCCGGCTCTT
>ERZ779641.652-NODE-652-length-8904-cov-2.91174_pt1 | contig 8904 bp, 8 predicted proteins | sample MGYA00511373_ERZ779641 | MGnify/ENA primary metagenome ERZ779641 (study PRJEB29588, sample SAMEA2163351) | human gut metagenome | biome: human gut; feature: human-associated habitat; material: faeces | place: Denmark | collected 2008/2010 ...
TTCATCTGAGCCTTTTTCTTTTGCTCAGTTTTTTCATAGGTCATTTGACACTATCTATATGAATCAGGTTCTAATCCAATAGTTCCATTCTTAAAAAAAGGAATGTCCCCCTTTTCCGATGTTTGATCTTTAAAAATTCGTTTGCATGTCTGGACTGTCCCAAGTTCCCCCAGCTTACGCTGTTCCCAAACTTTTGGTTTTATTCACCATATCACAATGGACTTACGCTAATAACGAGTGATGCCACTTTTCATCACTTATAATATAAAAGACGTGAGTCAAACTGTCCCACGCCTAAAATTAATTAAAAGCACGGATGAATGCTCTTAAAAGTAATCAAAATTTTTTCATATTTTATATTCTATCTCTCACCATCATAAGTGCAAATCCAAGCAGATTCTGTCCTCTCCACTTTTCCATTTCCAGTCTTTTAGGATCTGTCATTGACAATCCAATCCCCCATATGCAGTCCCTCACAGCACATTCCGCTAAAACCGCATCACCTGTAGCCTTTAGTCTGGATTTCAATTCAGGATTTTGAAATTTTTCACAAATTCCCTTGTAAACAACAATCTGTCGCTTTCCATTCCAGATTGTTTCATTATAATTTGAAACCTTTCTTCCCAAAGTCTTAATTTGTGCAACATCTGTAGTTTCAAGAATCTTCTCCGCTATTTTTATATCACCAAAACAATTTGCTTTTTGATACATCATGTACTGTTCCATTGATGAAAATCTTATTCCATCACATTCAAACTCACTTAAATACCAGTTACTAAGATATCCATTTTCCTCATTTGGATTATGAAAACAAACTATATTCATTTATAATTTACCTACCTTTTTTACCGCCAAATCAAGCTCTAAATCATGAAGTCCACAATAAGCCTTCCTCAGAAAATCGACCGGTACTTTATTTATTACCTCTGCGCTTGGAATATCATAATACCACTGATAATAAGCATAAAATTCACCAATCCAATCAGGCATAAATCCTTCGATTGCTTTTCCCTGCTTTAACTTATATTTTTCTGTGTCTGAAAAGTATTTCCACAGTTCTTTTGCATCCATAGTATTAACATAAGCCATCGCATCATCAATGTTCTTTCTTGTTTTACTTTTCATATACGTATTTATAAAATCTTCTGTATCACTATCAGGATAAGACTGTGCCACAAAATCAAATAATTTGCCCTGATTTTCCACCACGTCACCCAGATATGCTTCTGAATATGCGCCCATTTTCTCACCTCTAAAACAATGTACTAAAAACATTCGTAACCTTATTTGCATCTGAATCTACTAAATTACGCATTTTTTTTCTTGCTTCAATATCTCTTTGATTATACTTATTGTTAAATTCATTGTATTCAACTTGAAGTAAATCACTTTCTATCTCGCGTAAATTTGCATATGCTTTTTCTGTCTTAATACAATACTGAATCCCCAATCCGCCTAACGAAAGCAATTCTTCAAGAATATCTATATCAATATTATCTCGGACAAATTCTTTTGCAATGTAGAAATATGATGCATTTGCGCGCCATCCCTTTATCACATCATATGCATCGGTAGCAATACCATATTTATCAATAAACTTTGCTGCAAGCATCCTATAACGCTTGGAATCAGCAGCATCGCGATGTTTCATAAGCTCTGCAAGCCACGATAAAACATCTTTCTCCTGAAAATCCAAAATTTTTAGATTCCTTGTATTTAACTCATACTTATGAACCCATCCATTCTGTTCATTAGGTCTGCAAACCGCCCATTCTTTTGCTAAATCTATGTTTTCTGTCAGATAAAATCCACGACCATAATCATGTTTATCATCTCCACCACCAAATACCGGTGTTACTATTTTGTTAGGAGAACCATGATATAAAATTATTGTATCCATTTTAATTCCCTGTGACATTCTTAACCCTCCCTTCCTTCAGGAGATCTCATACCCCCTAATATCAAATGATTATATAAACATATTTTGTAACATATATTTTTTCATTTTCTTAAGTTCATCGCACTTACGTTGGTGAAGAGTGATGAGGTTATCGAGGGTGGAAAAATATAATGAAATCATTTCCTGTTCATCTTTTTTAGGAAAAGAAACCATCCCCTTTAAAGCGTTCTCTGCTGAAACTTTCATGTCATTTTTTGCACCTTTGTTTACCAACGGATGCATATAAGAATTCATTCTGGAATCAAGTTCAAAATAAATCTGTACAAACTTTGAATCCGTTATTTCTTTTGGCTTATAAACTGCATATAAGGTTGATACAATACCCGGAATTCCCTTATTTGTCTTGATTATTCCGTATGGATTAGATTTTAATGGTGACTTTGTATATACAACATCTCCGTTTTCCACAACACCGTAATTCGAAACCGATGCACCTGCAAATGAACGACCTTGAAATTCAATCTGATTTACAATTCCATATTCACCTGAAACCGATAGAACATCCTCTTTTGTGAAACGATTATCTCTATTCTTTTCAGATGATACCTCAAGATAATCTATCAACTTACGCTGTTCCCAATCGTAAGTAAACCCATCAAATCTAATTTCTGGAACTTTTGCTCCATTTTGAGGAAACATTTTTTGAAGCATATATTTTTTCAATTTTTTTGTCTGTTCACACTTTCGCTGGTGAAGAGTGATGAGATGGTCGAGGGTGGAAAAATAACGCCCAACCATAGTTTGTTCTTCTAAATTGGGAATAGGAATAGATACCTCCATAACCTTATTCTTTGAAATATTGTATCTCGAAATTCCCTGTGCTAAAAATTTCATTTCTTTTCTAAAAGAATCTGCTCGCAAAACATATGCTAGATAATCTAAATCAAATTTCTCTGTTGGTCTGTATCCAAAGCAAAAGCTGTTAAGATAGATATTATCTTTATTTTCAGGCATTACACAGGACATCCCTACTTCTTCTGGCGTTTCTGAAGATGTAGTAAAAAATACATCTCCCTTCTTGACACGATTTTGTTTAGCATCTATTTCTACAGCTTCTGTCATTTCAAGATTCGCTACAGGGTTAGAAAACACATTCATATAAGTTATAAACTGTGCATCTCCATGTCCAAAATCCTCTTTTGTTTTTCCTGACAATCCAGTGAAGGTTGACCCCATATCACCCAACTTACGCTGTTCCCAATCCTTAGTATACCCTTTAAATCTAATCTTTGGATTTTCCATACAAATCACCCCTCAATCATATCAATATAACGATTCAACGATGCCATTATATTTTCATCGGACGATGTCAGGTCTTTTAACAAATTCACAAACTCACCTTCGACCTTTCCTATCTCGTCATCTGTTTTTTGCATATCCTCGAGCAGACCATTTATATCGACTTCCTCTTCCTTTTCAAAATTGTCTACATATCGCGGTATGTTTAGGTTGAAATCATTCTTTTCAATATCATCAAAGCTTGCCAGATAGGATTCTTTGTCTACAGTTTCTCTTCTGTTATACAAATCCATAACTTCATCAATATGTTCGTCTGACATTTCGTTTTGTTTTTTGCCCTTAATGAACTTCTTTGACGCATCAATAAACAGTACATCTCTGCCATCTCTATGCTTTTTAAGTACAACAATGCATGTAGGAATAGACGTATTATAAAATAAATTAGCTGGCAGTCCTATAACCGCATATATGTTTCCGGAACGAAGAAGCTTTTCTCTTATTTTTCCCTCTGCTGCACCTCTGAAAAGCACTCCATGTGGCAAAACGATGGCCATTGTTCCATTGCTTTTCAGATGATAAAGTCCATGAAGTAAAAATGCATAATCAGCCTTTGATTTTGGCGCCAAAACACCATATTCTGAAAATCTTTCGTCCTGTAAAAATCCTGATGCAGCGCTCCATTTTGCAGAATACGGCGGATTCATAAGTACCATGTGAAAGTCAGTTTCCTCACCAGTTGGCCAGTCTGCATCAAGAGTATCTCCATGATGCAGATTCTGATTCTCCGCAGCTACATCATGCAGGAACATATTCATCCTCGCCAGATTATATGTAGACATGTTCAGTTCCTGTCCATAATACTTTATATAGTTTGTATCACCTTTATAGTATCTCTTTGCGTTAAGAAGCAGCGAACCTGAGCCCATACATGGATCATAGATTGACAAACCTTTCACATTCTCCTGTCCTGTTATTGCTATTCTAGTAAGAATTTTTGATACTGCCTGTGGTGTATAGAATTCTCCCGCCTTCTTACCAGTCTCTGACGCAAACTGTCCTATCAGATATTCATATGCATCTCCAAGTATTTCACCATCGGAATTGAGCAAATCCGCCTGGTCTATTACTTTTATCAGTTCTGCAATTGTATCACTTTGTTTCTGGTCTCCCGCTCCAAGCCTGCTTGAATACAAATCAATGTCGGAAAACAAATCCACAAACAACTCTCCGCTCTGCTCAATATTATTGAATGCTTTCTGTAATTGCTCACGATTAAAGCAATTATTCCTTGCATCCTCTGCAAAACATGTATATGTAAGCTCAGGCTCAATTACATATTTACGATCCTGCTTTAATTCATCAAGCAAATCATTAGCATATTCACCCTTCAACTCATTTTTATATGCCTCAAGTGCCACCTTGAGCGATTCCGGTTTCTCATCATTTATCAAATCATATACTCTAATCAAAAATGAATCTGATAGGTATTTATAGAATACAATTCCCAAAAGATAATTCTTATATTCATTCGCATCCATTTTAGAACGAAGTACATCAGCGCCACTCCAAAGTACACTGATTAAATCCTTATTGTTTTCCTGCTCTGCCATTAATTGTTTCCTCCGAACTTCTATAATCTTTTGCTTTAATATTACACTCCACTTACCTCTTCCGCAAGCTTCCTAACCTTACCTGCATCCGCACATTGATAGCAGTTCTTCATCGCTTCATCATACGAGAAATCTACTGCATTACCCGCTGCTGTCACATCACACTTCCATGAGCCACACGAGCTGTGCACCTGCGTAATACCTGTGTATTCGATAAGCTGTCTCACATTGGTATCATTCACGCCGCTTCCGGCCAGAATAGTAATATACTTTCCATATTGATTTTGAAGATGCTTAAGCTGTTTTCTGCCATCCCATACATTTGCTGCGCCACCGCTTGTGAGGATACGATCTGCGCCAAGCCTAATAAGCTTCTCCGCTGCACTGTCCTGATTATCTATGCAGTCAAAGGCACGGTGAAACACAGCTTCCCTGCCTTACTCATGAATGAGCTCTATCATTTCCTTCGTGCGCTTTTTGTCAAGCATTTTTTCCTCTGTCAGAAATCCAAACGCAATACCATCTGCTCCATGCTCTAAAAGAATTTTTGCATCCATAAGCATAGTGTCGTATTCTTCATCCGAATAGCAAAATCCGCCGCCCCTTGGACGAACCATTGCCACTACCGGTATATTGCATTTTTCCTTTGCATATATTAAATTGGCGAGTGTCGGTGTCAGCCCTCCCATATATAGGGCACTGTTCAGTTCAACCCTGTCTGCACCATTTTCATATGCTGTTTTCACATCCGAAAAGCTGCCACAGCAGATTTCAAGCATCGGTTTATTTATTTCTTTGCCTCTCATTTTCTCCCCCTCATCCTCAAAGCATATAAAAATTATATCATATGTTGCACACTTTGTATTGTTAACATTTCTAAGATTTCTAAAAATCATGTTTATTTGCCATTATTTCAAACTCATGTTACAATACTTTTATCCGGATTAATGGTGATTATTATCAGACACTTTTTAGTAGACAGCGAAAATGTCAACGACAACTGGCTGATGCTGTTTGATATGGCAGATGAGGAAGACGAAATCGTAGTTTTTTACACAAAAAAATCACCTCACATGTCATACATGTCAGTCATCAGGCTTATGGAAAACAACAGTATTAATGTACGATTTGAGGAATGCTATGAGGGAACGAATGCCCTCGATTTTCAGCTGGTATCCTATATGGGTTATCTGATTGGACACAATGATTCCCTCAGTGAAAGCACATGTGAACATGCATCAGGCAACACTGAAATACAAGATAACACAAAGCCATATAATGATAATTCTTCAGCTACTCATATTGTTACAAACACAGCAGATGTATCAGCAGCCTCATGTGCTGATGAATACATCATAATGAGCAATGACACAGGCTATGACCCTGCTGTAAGGTTCTGGAAAGATAAGGGATTCGCTGTACGCAGATTCAATGTAAATTTCTGCAAACAGGCTGTCCAGCGAAGAAAAAACATCAAGTATCAGGTAGTAGCAGATATTCCATCCAAGGAAGATAACGTCAATAACAATACCAATATCAATACTGATACCGATGCTATCACCGCAAAGTCTTACAATCTGAATGAACTTATCGATGGCAATCATAGCAGCTATACAGACAGTGAACCGTTAGGTGATGAGCTTGCAACTAACGATGACTTACCGTCAAGTGATAAGCTTATGACTAATGATGACTTACCATTCACTGACGAACAGACACCTCATAACGGTTCTGGTAACAGCTCAAATAAAAACGAAGCAGATGAGGCTAAATCCTCAACGGACAGCATTGATACATCAGATATTTCTGAAGTATCGGCAGTATCCGAAGACTTCGACCATTTTGAGGTAGATTCTTTCCTAAACTGCATGGGAAAAGACAATCTGCTCAAGCTTCACGAGACGCTGGTTCATGTTTATGGTATGAAACAGGGTCAGACAATTTATAAAACCATAAAAGACAAATCCTACTCTTTTACTCCTGAAAAGCTCACGCGTAAAAAGAAGGTAGAGCGTTTTACAGGTATAATTTTCGCACACAGTGATATTAATGATCCCGGAAATTTTGTTGATTTTCTTGAAAAAAACAAGAATAAAACAAAAAATCTCAATGGCATAAGATCTGCCATCACAAAGAGCTACGGTGAGACAGATGGTCTGAAATATTACAGCCTTTTCAAGCCATATTTCAAAATTATATCTGCACTGAAATAACGCCCTTTATTTTACAACAGAAAGGTAATCCGGATAAAACAATTGAGGCACGGAATTAATACTCCGTGCCTCAATTATGTTATTTATTTGATATCTTAAACCATGTCAATATTCTCTTTCAAACCTAATAAAGTTTCTGCAAAGAATTGATGCGGTTTAGGCTTTTGTGCCACATTTGCTCTTTTATGCAATAATATCTTTAAACGACTGTTTTTCGGTCATATTCATAAATTTATCCAAATTTACAACATTTTCGTTGAATAGCATCAGCATCTGTCGGCCATCAGCCCATGGATACAGCCGGTCCTCATGAAAATGTCCAAAGGCCCATCTCTTATAATCCAAATTAAATTCTATCTCGCCAAGATATCTTTCCATGGTTGAATCAACCGTGCTCTGATCAAGTCCTGCAAGAAACAAATCGGTTGGTTCATATAGATATGGGCATGTATGCGAAAGTACTAAATCAAACGGTGCCTCATTTCTGCACAATTTTCTTCCGAGCTCCATTTCTTTTTCGTTTAATTGCTCATCCTTATACCATGTCAAATGTCTGGCTTGACGATAGTACTTGTCCACGCTGTAAGCACCGGGCAGAGATAGAGTTTTATAAGACTTAAAATTATATACTGCCGGTCCGTCTGCTAAATACTCAATGTGAGGGAATTCTTTCTCAACAAATATGGAACCATCATATTTTGATATTGTTTCCCATCCATCAGGATTTTTGTCCATAACCGTTTTTACTCTGGCTTCATGATTTCCTCTTAGACATATAAAAGTAAATGGCAATTTTGAAAGCTCTGATTTGAATTTATGATCTCTCTGACCAGTGAGAGCAAAATTTGCACCAACATCACCAAGCAGAATCATAAAGTTTTCTGATGAATCCAAACTCAATCTTTCCTTATTTTTTTGATAAAAATAGTGAACCGGCTGTGCACTGCCATGTATATCACCCAATAAAAACCATTGTTCATTCATCACATTATCTCCATTGTTTACTTTATTGTTCCATCGGCTGACAACTGCCTCATGCATCTCTTCCAATGACGCAAATGGTCTGTTATCAAAGCGAATTGATGCTTCATGGAACAGATGCAGGTCACTTATATAGTAATTCATAGCTTCGTCTTAATTCTCTAAAGATCATCTGTCAATTTCATAATAACTTCGTTAACACAGTCATCCGTCAGTCCATCCATGTAACATGTCTTAACTAACTTTTCCACGATTTGCAACTGCTCATAATCAGGAAAAATCTCATCATCAAGTACACACCAAGACTCAGCTTTATGAGCATTCAGCCAATCTATGATACCTTCTTTCTATATATACGAAAGTATTTTATACATAGCCAATATGAAAAAAGCTGCCAGTCAATCATATCTTCTGCCAGCTTCATGGTTATTTATTACTTGTTAATTCACAACACTCATTCTTGCAATGAAGATCATGCATAAGTCTGCCTAATTCCGTATCATCTTGTTTCTTTGAATTTACATAACTAACTGAACGTGCGTGAGAGGGCGCTGGAAGTCCGGTGGACTTCCGCTTAGCGCCGACCGCAACGGAGTGTAGAACGTACCCTGGGGGGGTCAAATCGTCCGCGGACGATTTGTAATATAGAAAGAGCAGGTATTACAACCTGCTCTTTCTATATTATATAACGTGCGTGAGAGGATTCGAACCCCCGACACCTTGGTCCGTAGCCAAGTGCTCTATCCAGCTGAGCTACACACACATATTTAATTTACTCATTCATTATAACACCCTTGTCAAGTGTTTTGAATGAATGCCGCAGACCGGAATCGAACCGGTACTGTATCACTACAACAGGATTTTAAGTCCTGCGCGTCTGCCAGTTCCGCCACGCCGGCAT
>ERZ779641.657-NODE-657-length-8866-cov-1.59505_pt1 | contig 8866 bp, 8 predicted proteins | sample MGYA00511373_ERZ779641 | MGnify/ENA primary metagenome ERZ779641 (study PRJEB29588, sample SAMEA2163351) | human gut metagenome | biome: human gut; feature: human-associated habitat; material: faeces | place: Denmark | collected 2008/2010 ...
CCACCGACCCTGCATTGGATGCCATTTTGCAAATGGAATCATACCTGAAACGCCACTATGATTTCCGCTTTAACCGGATTAATGAAATAACCGAATACCGCCTGCACGGTACTTTGCCTTTCGCCCCCCTGAGCCAGCGTGACTTAAACTCCATCTGCATTGCAGTCCGCAAGGCAGGGATAAACTGTTGGGATAAAGACGTCAACCGCTTTATTTACTCCACACAAACCGGCAGCTATCATCCCTTCCGGCTCTATATGCAGGAACTTCCGTTGTGGGACGGCACAGACCGGCTGACCGACTTGGCACAGCGTGTTTCTGCCCACGATTACTGGGTGCGCAGTTTCCACCGATGGATGTTGGCAATGGTAGCCCAATGGATGGGCCTGGACGACACCCATGCCAATAGCGTGGCCCCCATCCTGGTCAGTCAGAGACAAGGGAAACAAAAATCCACGTATATAAAAATGTTGATACCGCCCGAATTGCAAAACTATTATACCGATGATTTCAACCTGAACGCTAAGGGACAGGCCACCCGCAAATTATCGGAATACGGGCTGGTATGTATGGATGAATTTGACAAAGAAACAACCAAGAAGATGCCTTTATTAAAGAATCTGATGCAGATGGCAAGCCTGAGTTTCATCAAATCATATCAAAAGAGTTTCTCCAAACTGCCTCGAATCGCTTCGTTCGCAGGCACATCCAACCGTAAAGATATCTTAACTGACCCTTCGGGAAGCCGCCGTTTTATCTGCATCGAAGTAGAAGAGAAAATCAATACGGAAGATATCATACATTCACAAATCTATGCCCAGCTGAAAACAGAGCTGTTACGTGGTGAACGCTATTGGTTTGACAGTGACGAAGAAGCGGAAATCAATCTCCATAACCGGGAATTTTACAGACAATCAACAGAAGAGAGCATATTTAATTGTTGTTTCCGGGCGGCACAACCTGATGAAACGTATATGGAACTGTCGGCAGCAGAAATCTTCCTATCCATCAAGAAACGCTATCCCCATGCATTAAAGCAGGCATCTCCGGCTAGTTTCAGCAAAGTATTGATGTCGCTTGGGGTAGAAAGGATACATACGCGCACCGGCAATCTCTATCGCGTGATAGAAATGAAATAACTCCTTTCACAGAAATGCGCTATAAGTCAAACACTTACAGCGCATTTTGTGTGAAAGGAGTTTTCCTAAACTTTTCTCTCTGTACTATTTTTGTTTTATTCTTAATTGACAAAGCTCAAGTCACATACCGGTATTCCGACCTGATACTTTTTCAAAGTATTCTCACTCATCTTCCGTTTTACCTTAGAAACAGGCACCAGATAATAGAGCATCGGATTATTCGGCCTCTGTCCGTACCCTATTAATACAAAGTCGACTTTCTTCCTTCTCCGGTCAATCAGTTCTTTCCGTGAGAATTTATAGCCGTCACTTTCTGCAAAGGGATACCAAGTGCACATCACATTCACCAGCTTGTCTGCCCTGTTCATCAGAGTAAGAAAATTACCCTCATTCACCATACGGCACTCTACCAAGCCCCTCTCATTAATGAACTTGCAAATGAAGGAAGCAAAGGTGTTATTATTGGCATTCTTTACCTGTGCCAATGATATTGTCGGTAAGAGAAAGCATAAAAATATGCTCAGCTTAAAATATTTACTCATTGTTGGACTACTGTTTATAAATTAAATTGGTAGTCTTAACAATGGGGAGAAGAGATTTGTTCTAGTAAGAAAATGTTAATGAAAAAATGAAAATCCCGATTCCCCTATTTTATATATATAACGTAAAGATAACAAAAACACATTGGTATAAACGCCATTCTCTCGGAAAGCACGTAAATGTTCTTTCATGATTCTCTTATGTGATCCCATTCCTGAAGTACTTGCCCCTCCTATACGCATTGTCACCATATCCATTGGTATATACTCTATTTTAATATTCCCATTAAAGATAATTCGCAATAAAAATTCGAAATCTGCAGCAATCTTATAATCTGTCTTATATAATCCAAATTCATCAAAACATCTTTTTCTCATATAAAATGATGGATGCGCAGGCATAAAGCCAAACCTCATTAGTTTCCGCCTAAATATTTTTGAAGAATAATAGCGAACACATTTATTTAGATTATTCGATTTAACAAAATGCACATCACCGTAAACAGCATCAAATGTCTCATTATTGTCGAATCTTTCCGCTACTTTCTTCAAGACATCGCCATGAGTAAAAAAATCATCAGAATTTAAAATACCTATAATGTCTCCTGTAGCCATTTTTATCCCTTTATTCATAGCATCATATATACCACAATCAGGTTCACTAAGATAACGTAATCTCCCATCAAATTTTATTTGATATTCTTTAATTACATCTAATGTTCCATCTGTAGAAGCCCCATCAATTATAATTGATTCAAAATCTCTGTATGATTGATTGAGGATACTATCAAGAGTATCTCCAACTGTTGACAAACTATTATAAGTTGTAGTAATAATACTGATTTTCATATCATTAATAAAAAAAACGTTTACTCAAATGATATAATAAATAAGACCTATAAGCTATTTTAAAGAAGAGGGTGGTACCATCAGAAAATCCACCAGCAGATGTATTATCAGTATGTCTCCTATATCTTATAAGTTTCTCATGCGAGATTTTCACCTTGTAAAAAGATTGGGCCACTAAAAATATCCAATTATCATGCGTACAATATAAATGGTTTTTAGGAAAAGGAAGAGCCTTCTTAAGTACATTCATTTTAAAGGCCATACAACAACCTAGAAATCCAAATTTAAGGATATTTCCTAACCAAGAATAATAGACATTCCTTTTGTGAAAGAAAGAATCTGCAATTTTTTCACCTTTACTATTTACAAGGATTGCATCAGACACAACTAAGTCATACTCTTCTAATTCTGCAATACAATAATCCACCTTATTACTCATCCAAATATCATCTCCCGTTGCATACGACAAGGCATTCTCAAAATTAGAAGTATAACCTTTCTCTCTATTATTTATGACTATTTTTATCCTATTATCATTTAATTCTTTAATTATTTCTAGCGTATTATCTGTGGAATGGTCATCTGAAATAATAACTTCATCCTTTTTTCCTAATTGTGGTAAAATGGAGAGTAGTTGTTCTTTTATATACTTTTCTCCATTATAAGTAGCGATACATACCGAAATCATAATTAGTTTAGAAATATATTAGATGTTTATATAATATGTTTATTGAAAACAAGAGTAAAAAATAGCATCCTACACAAATTGCTTTCATTTTTTCTCCTTTAAATAAAATAAATAAATATGGGAATAACAATATCTCAATACAAGCAAATAAATCCGAAGCTCTATACCCTAAAATCGGTGTACAGCTCCTAAAACGGGAAACACAAATAAAGAAATACCAAATATTTTCAGATACAAAGTAAAATTTTCATTCTCATTTTTTAGAAATGAATAATATCGAAGTAAAAAATAATAAATAAATAATTTAAACAAAAAATAAGGATTAAAGAGATTTATATCAGCAAATCCTTCGCTACCCATTTCTTGCAAAGACCTATACATCAATAATTTATTTCTAATAGGTGTAATAGGTATGTTTTCAATTAGACTTTGATTCAAAAGAAAATAAAAAGTATATCCTATAATAGGCAAGAAAATCCAAAAAAGAAAAGTTTTAGAAGTCAATTCTTTTTTTCTGAGAAATAAAAGAATAAAATACAGTAAACTGGAAAAATGAAATAAGCTCGCTAACAGTATAATAAAAACATATTTTTTTATTTTTCTTTGAGCTAAATAAGACACGGCTATGAGAAACAATGCTGTTGCAACTCCAGCTCTAATTTGATTAATGTCTTGCAATAAAGCAATATTAGATATATAAATTATTACTGCTACACAAGGCAAAGAAGAATTATGATATATAGCACGCATTTTATATGAAACCCCAATAGACGCATAAAAAACAAATAGAATAAAAGTGGGTAAACCTAAAAGCTGTATTAATGAAGATATAATAATAAAAGTTGGCTCACTTATAGTCAAATAGTTACCAATAGAAGCAACATAAGTAGTATAATCATTATCTACTCCTGGCCCTCTCAACCCAATAGATAAGACCAATACTATTGTAAGACAGATAAACTCTTTTTTGCTAAGGGTTTCATAAATACCATTATTATATATCTTAAAAAAAACATATAAAAATACTAGTAATAAAATGATTATTAAATGCATTGATGAAAGATTATGAAAATATATGCAACTTAAAATAGAGGGTTATCAATAGCCTCCTTTAACTTCTTATATGCGTTATCCCAAGTATATTCTTTTATTAAATTTAGACCATTATACGCCAATTTATATCTTAAATCATCATCCTCAATTAATCGGATAATATTTTCAGCTAATTTATTATAATCTCCAACTTTTGCCAATAATGCGGTTTGTCCTTCCTTGGCTACAACTGTATATCCACCTATATCAGTGCAAACAATTGCACATCCACACAGCATCGCTTCAGGAGGAGTTAAACAAAATCCTTCTTTAGAACTAGGACCTAAGAAAATAGAAGAGGAATTATAGATTTCTAGATGTTCTTGTGGAGAAGGAGTTTGAGTATATTCAATCCATTCCGGCAAATCTTTAGGTTTATCGGGAACCCCAAAAAAACGAGCTCTAAATTGTGGATATTTCTTCTTAACTATATTCAAAGCTTTCAATCCTACATTACATGATTTTAACGGATGATCATGCCAAAGCATAGTAACAGCGTATTTATTTTTTTTCTCTATAGGAATAGTCAAATAAAATTTTTTTTGATCGAAACCATTTTCAATCAAAAAAGACTTTTCATTAAGATTATCCGCTATCTCTTGTAACCACGGTGCAATTACAATTTTATTCATCTGCATCTTCCATGTACTAATAACAAAATCTTTATCCCCATTCCAATCTTCAAAAGATTGTAACAAATAATATTTTTGATTTGAGGGTATCTCATTATATAGATCAACCCAATAAGCTGTAGACCAAGATGTAGCAAATAGATAAGTTGTATTTGGTATTGATGCTTTATTAAGCCTATATCGTAATAAATGATTTATTCTATTATCTGTAACAAACCAACTATCTGGCTTATAAGAACAAAACAATTTATACTTCAGCCACCTAAACCATCTACAAAAATAATATCCATAGCGTATGACCCAATTAGAGACAGGACGAGAAGTTATTCCATATACAATATTTATGTGATATCCATCTCTTGCTAGGCGATTCGCATATTCATAGACAACTTTAAAACCTCCAATAGGTTCTTCACCTGTTCTTGGTAATATAAATGTAATTACAGCCATTTTAAAGATTTTCTTTGTTTTATAATCCAATCAATAATCTTTTCACCTATAATTGGTTTTAATATTAAAGCAATCTTGCGTGACTTAGGAACCCAAGAACCTGCAAAATGATGAATTGTATATGTATCCCGAGTAGCATAAATTTTTCCTGTTGCAGAAGATTTTGCTGTCAAGAAAACAGGTTCAAAAATACTTAAAGTTCCATTTTTAATATAACGATCATATAATATATCGTACATAATAAGTGGAAGAGGTTTTATATCAAAAGAGCCATCAGGTCGCATAAAACAACGATCTTCATAATAGCCCAAACATTCCTTTATCCAAACAGCATTTTTTTCTGCACCAAACACTCCTGCTTCAATAGCATTACTACCTTCTTTGCCCAAAATACATGAATTGTTCAAGAGAGAATTAAAACTTTTAACAACCTCCACATCCATATCCATATAAATACCGCCATAATGGTATACAGCAAATAATCTAATATAATCAGCAGCAAATGCATATTTTTTAGCTTCAAACGCTTGTTTTACCCAAATAGATGAATTAATATCAAAACGCTCAAAATTCCATAAGATAAATTCATAATCAGGTAGTTGTTTTTTCCAACTTTCCATATATTCCTGTAATTTAGAAGGAATAGGATTATTACTTAACCAACAGTAATGTATAATTTTAGGAATCATAATTTATAATATATAGGAGTTTTTAATCCAAAACGTACCATTATCTTATATATGGATTTTAAAAGATTCAAAGGTTTCTTTTCAGATATCGTATAATCTTTCCACTCTGTCCGTTCTAAATAAATATAATACATATTTCTTAAAGGATGTTCACAGCCAGCTTCCCATGGTTTAGGTTTCCAAGTATAATGTAATATAACAGGATTTTTTATAGCATTCAACAATTCTTCACTGTAATTGTTTTTTACAATTGTAGAATTATGAAAAAAGGCCTCTTCCACATTCCATTTACAATCTAAATGCAGATACTTATCATGAAACAAAGCATTCAAAACATCCTGATCATGAGCTTTTAATTTACTTGAATTTACAGCAATAAAGTCCGCTATCCGTTCTACTACTTTATTTTTTCTCCAATAATCTACATTTATTAATAAAACACCTGCATTAAAGTAACCATATTTAGATTCATATTCCAATCTTTCATATGCGTCATTTAATGAACATCCATGCTCCTCCACTGCCCCCAAAGCCCAATCAGATATATCTATCTCCCAAAGTTCTTTTAATGAAGAGTTAATGATTATATCACAATCTAAATACAACACTTTAGTTATATTTAGAGGCAATATTTGCGGTATTAATAGTCTATAATATGTTACAATGGTCAGATGATCAGTTTCTCTTATCGGGCACTTTTCTAACAATTTATCATCAATAGTCAAACAATAATATTCGCCATTATATTTGTCAACTATTGCTTTTAAAGAATTAGAATTCCTCACACTTAACCCACTTGTCAAAACATATACAAAAATCTGTTCTTCCTTATTATTCTCAAATAAAGATGTTAACATTGTTCCACAATGTTGAACATACATATCATCAGTCGAACATACTATAACCATAACATTATTTTATATTAAATTATTACCAACGACTTTCTTTATCTGATTCTTTTACGCCAAAATTGTCTATTTCTAAAAAACCAAACTAATGAAAAGTATTTTATAAAAAAAGTTCTACGATCAATGACTTTAAAAGATATTGCCTCTTTAAAAGCAGCATATAAATGTCCATGAAATAAATACTGAATCATATAACGCCATCTTTTCGCATTTTGCAATTCTTTCAAAGATAAATCTCCACTTCCATATTTTCCTATAATATAACTTGTTATATCATCAATACTCTCGTTGAACTCTTGAGATTTCCTAATATCATTGCTATTACTTATGGAAGTGGATAAACATCTATATCCAGCTGTATAATCTGTTAAATATATAATATCAGAATGTGCACTTATTGATAACCATACTGGATAATCAAATGTTTTAAACTTAAATTTTATGTAATCATCAATATTACAATATTTATTAAATAGCTGCCGAGAAAATAATACAGTCACAGCTGCCATAAAGTTAGCTTTTAGAAGTTCCGAATAATTATTATTCAATGGAACTTTAGACTCTTCTATTTTTTTTGATTTCTCATCAATCACATACCAATTAGAACATACCAAACCTACATTTTTGTTCTTTTCAAAAATATCAACTTGCTTCTGCAATTTTAAACAATCAAGCCACACATCATCACTTTCTAATATTGCTATATATTTACCTTTAGCGTGTTCTAATAAATACTTATAATTTTGCATCAATCCCCTATTCTCATTATAGTGAAAATAATGAATTTTACTAGGATACTGCTCTGCAAAACTTAAAGCAATAGACGAGGTTTGATCTGTAGAGCAATCATCACCTATTAAAAGTTCAATATCAAATTTTACTTCCTGCCGAAGAAAGCTTTTTATAGACTCTGCTATAAAATTTTCATGATTATAAGTCGGCATTAATACACTCACAACCACCATATCACTACTATTATTACACATATTATTTAATTCCTAATTTTGAGATTGCAGCTATAATAAATTCATTTTTAATACAATATATTTGTATTATCAAGCTGTAAATACACACAACACCCGCACCTATAAAAAGTGATAACAATAAAGATTTAATATAAAAATTGCAGATTATAACAAATACCACCAATGGTAGCATGTAAGCAATGTTTTTTATCAAATTCTTAAATGGAAATGACAAAAACAGATATTTTTTAACAAAAAATTGAGCAGAACAAAGTACAGCAATTTCAGATAATAACCATACTATAGAAGAACCAATACTTCCCCAATAAGGCACTAAAAGAATATTTAATAATATTCCAACAGATGCACCTATAATAGAATTTATCAGAATAGCTTTATCTTTTTTCAAAGGCATCAATATATGGCAAATTAAAATTTGCTCATACCCAATAAACAAAACTAACGGTAAAACGATTCTCATAGGCAAAATAGCACCTTCATATCCTTTTCCCGATATTAACATAATAATTTGAGGAGCAAAAATTGAAGTATATATTATTAACGGTATAGAAAAACTAAATAAGATATCACTTGATTTTCTAGATATCCTTTTAAATTCTTCCATTTTTTTTTCTGCGACAAGGCTACTCATTCTAGGAATCATTACTCCTGTAAAAGCTGTAAATAATGCCAAGAATATAGTATATAACTTAGTAGCAGTTGTATAATATCCAACTTCGATTTCCCCAGAAACAAATCCTAAATACGCAATATTAAAAGATGTATACATCGACGTTAATAATGCATAGATACCTAAAATGCAAAATGGCTTTATATAAAACAAAAAAGAAATACCTTTAATTTTAATATCTACAAAATGCCTACAATACATTATATTAATTAAAGCTGTAAAAA
>ERZ779641.662-NODE-662-length-8814-cov-3.39514_pt1 | contig 8814 bp, 5 predicted proteins | sample MGYA00511373_ERZ779641 | MGnify/ENA primary metagenome ERZ779641 (study PRJEB29588, sample SAMEA2163351) | human gut metagenome | biome: human gut; feature: human-associated habitat; material: faeces | place: Denmark | collected 2008/2010 ...
CCGTCCCTCTCGAAGCACCAGCGGAAGCCTTCCTGTGAACTCATGGAGCGCCCTAAAGCGCATCTGCACGCCCGGCGAAATATTTCCGCCATGATAACGTCCGGCGGCATCTATAAATTCATAAGTAATGCAAGTCCCGGCATCTATAACCAGAATATCCTTGCCGGGAAACTGTTCGTATGCGCCCACCACAGCCGCCATCCGGTCATATCCCAAGGTTTCGGGCGTTTCGTAAAGATTCTCCACCGGAAGCAATGTTTTTTCATTTAGCCACAACAATGAAACGGGTAAACTTTTCAGTTGTGCCAACACCCGTTCATTCAAATCGATAACGGTAGCCACGATTGCCTTCTCGACAGCATATTTCGCACATATATCCGACAGACATTCAAGCGTTTGATTAGAATCATAGAGTATTTCTACAATATCCTTATCTTTAAACACCGCTATCTTTGCAACGGTATTACCTATATCGATAATAAGATTCATTCTGCATATATTTAAAGCGGCGCAAAGATAGCACTTTTTTCCTTTGCTCCACATGCATAAAAGAAAAAGGTTCTCCTATGACAATTGCTGTTTTAAGATTTAAAGTCTATCTTTGTAACGAATTACAAGATACACTCTTGATTAAATCAATGATAATAAAAAAGACAAATGAAGTTATCTCCATCGGTTTTCCGTTCACTTATTTTTCTTTTCTTCAGCCTGTCCGTCGTCACTATGCAGGCACAAGAACCAAAAAGAGTTATTCCGGACTCTATACGTATCAGTCTGTTGACATGTGCCTCGGGAGAAGAAATATATTCCCTTTTCGGACATACGGCCATACGGTACGAAAACTATACCCGCGGCATTGACGCAGTATTCAATTACGGCATATTCAACTTCAATGCTCCCAACTTCATCCTTCGTTTTGCCTTGGGTGAAACGGACTACCAATTGGGAGTAACCAATTATGAACGCTTTGCCGCAGAATATTATTACCTGGAACGCGATGTCTGGCAGCAAGAGCTGAATCTCACTGTACAAGAGAAAGAAAAGTTGATTATGTTACTTGAAGAGAATTACCGCCCCGAAAACCGGATATATCGTTATAACTTCTTTTACGACAACTGTGCCACACGTCCGCGCGATTTAATAGAAAAATCCATTGACGGCACGCTGCAATACGCAGGCGACATGACAGACACTGATTCCGGCATTTCTTTCCGAGACCTGCTGCACAAATACAGCAAGGGGCATCCCTGGTCGCGTTTCGGCATGGACTTATGTATGGGCAGCCAAGCCGACAAAACCATCAACCGCAGACTGATGATGTTTGTACCTTTCTATGTACAAGAGTACTTCAACCAAGCCCGCATTGTAAACAAAGAAGGAGAAACACGCCCTTTGGTACTGAATGAAGAGAAAATAATAGTAACCGGCAACGAAGAAGCGGAACAGCCTTCCGACGGCTTCACCCCTATGCAGACCGCCCTGCTCCTTCTTATACTGACCGCAGCCGCCACCATCTACGGCATACGCCGGAAGAAAACGCTTTGGGGAATCGATTTCGCGCTGTTCTTTGCCGCCGGAACGGCGGGATGTATATTGGCGTTCCTTGCCTTGTTCTCCCAACATCCTGCCGTCAGTCCCAATTATCTGCTGTTTGTGTTCCATCCGCTTCATCTTTTCTGCCTGCCCTGTATGCTGAACAGAGTGCGAAAAAGGAAAAGAAGCCGTTATATGCTGGCAAACTTTATTGTTTTAACACTTTTTATATTGCTTTGGCTCGTAATACCGCAAAGATTTCCGTTAGCAGTGTTACCTTTGGCACTTTGTTTGCTGATACGTTCTGCAAGCAACCTAATTCTCACATACGATAAGAAATAATGAAGAAAGGACTGATAACTTCCATACTCGCACTGACATTCGGCAGCCTGCAAGCCCAGCCACTGCCGCCATCTCCGAAACTGGTGGTGACGTTGACAATAGACCAACTGCGTACAGACTACATGGAAGCATTCTCGTCATTGTATGGAGAAAAGGGGTTTAAACGGCTGTTAAGGGAAGGGAAAGTATTCCGCCAGGCTGACTATTCTTTCAATGTCGCCGACCGCGCTTCTGCCATTGCCGCCCTCTACACGGGCACTACACCGTCCATGAACGGCATCATAGCCGAACGTTGGTTTGACCCCAAAACCCTGCGTCCGAAGAATTGTGTAGACGACTCCGCTTTCATGGGTAACTATACCGACCAGAACACCGCCCCTACCCAACTGTTGACTTCCACTTTTGCCGACGAACTTAAAATAGCCACTAAAAACGCTGCACTGGTATATGCCATTGCCCCCTTTCGCGATGCTGCCGTCCTTTCGGCCGGACATAGCGGTAACGGCGCATTCTGGCTGAATCATCAAACCGGCAAATGGTGCGGCACAACCTATTACGGCGAGTATCCCTGGTGGCTGAGCCAATACAACGACGGGCAATCACCCGACTTCCGCATCAAGGAGATGGAGTGGAATCCTCTTCACCCCATCACAAGCTATACATTCCTGCCCGAATGGCGCACCATCCCTTTCAAGTATAGATTTGAAACAGAAAAGGACAACAAGTACCGCCGGTTGATAACCAGCCCGCTCATCAACGATGAAGTGAACCGTGTGACAGAGGATTTGCTGGATAAAAGCAATATCGGCAAGGACGACATCACTGATTTGCTTGCAATCACTTATTATGCAGGCAACTACAATCACCGTAGCACGCAAGAGTGTGCCATGGAAATGCAAGACACCTACGCCCGCTTAGACCAAAGCATCGCCCGCTTGCTGGATATGCTGGAAAGCAAAGTAGGCCTGCAAAACGTACTGTTATGCATCGCGTCCACAGGATATGCCGACCCGGACGGAGCAGACATAGGCATCTACCGTATTCCCGGAGGAGAATTCCATCTGAACCGTTGCGCCACTTTGCTGAACATGTATCTGATGGCTACTTACGGTGAAGGACAATATGTAGAAGGCTTTTATAATCAACAGATATATCTCAATCATAAATTAATAGAGGAGAAGCTGTTGAATCTTGCCGAAATACAACAAAAGTCGGCAGAATTTCTGGTGCAGTTCAGCGGAGTTAACAAAGTATATTCCGCCTACCAATTACTGCTGGGTTCCTGGGCTCCGCAGATGGAGCACATACGCAACGGGTTCCACCGCCACCGCTCCGGCGACTTGATTATCGAAGTCTTACCGGGCTGGACCGTTATGAAGGAAAACAGCAATGACAATCGCGTAGTACGCGCTGCCGCCATTGCCACCCCCCTCATTCTTCTTGGCAAAGGAATAAAGCCGGAAATTATCCGCATGCCGGTTGCCATAGACCGCGTTGCTCCCACCCTGTCGAGTGCGATGCGCATCCGCGCCCCCAATGCGTGCACAGCCGCACCGCTAAATTAAGGAACAAACTCCGCATTCTCCGTGGCAAGTCCTTAAAATAATCAGTGCAACTTTACATTATCTATTGCAAAATCAGTAACTTTGCACGCCATATAAACTTTAGTAAATAATAATAAAAACAAATACATAATGGGATTTAATGAATTTTTAAGCTCGATTTTCGGAAATAAGGCTACCCGTGACATGAAGGAAATAAAGCCGTGGGTAGATAAAGTAAAAGCCGCTTATCCGGAAATAGCCGCACTGGACAATGATGCCCTGCGTGCCAAAACCGAAGAACTGAAGGCATACATCCGTAACTCGGCAGCGGAACAACGCTCCAAAGTGGAAGAACTGAAAGCAAGCGTTGAAAACACAGAACTGGAAGAACGCGAAGAACTCTTTGCTCAAATAGACAAACTGGAAAAAGAGATATTGGATATTTACGAAAAAGCATTGGACGAGGTGCTGCCCGTCGCTTTTTCCATCGTAAAGGAAACCGCCAAGCGTTTCTCCGAAAATGAAGAAATCACGGTAACCGCTACGGAGTTCGACCGCCATCTGGCTGCTACCAAAGATTTCGTACGTATTGAAGGCGATAAGGCCATCTATCAGAACCATTGGGTAGCCGGCGGCAATGATACGGTATGGAACATGGTCCACTATGACGTACAGTTGTTCGGTGGTGTGGTACTGCACAAAGGTAAGATTGCGGAAATGGCAACCGGTGAAGGTAAGACTTTGGTGGCTACCCTGCCCGTATTCCTCAATGCACTGACCGGAAACGGCGTACACGTGGTAACCGTGAACGACTATCTGGCAAAGCGTGACTCCGAATGGATGGGTCCTCTTTATATGTTCCACGGTTTAAGCGTGGATTGCATCGACAAGCACCAGCCCAACTCCGACGCACGCCGCCAGGCTTATCTCGCAGATATCACCTTCGGTACGAACAACGAATTCGGTTTCGATTATCTGCGCGACAACATGGCTATCAGCCCGAAAGACCTGGTACAACGCCAGCACAATTACGCCATCGTCGATGAGGTGGACTCCGTATTGATTGACGACGCCCGTACTCCGCTGATTATCTCCGGTCCGGTACCCAAAGGCGACGACCAGCTCTTCGAGCAGCTCCGTCCGCAGGTAGAACGCCTGGTAGAAGCACAGAAGAAACTTGCCACGCAATACCTTGCCGACGCCAAGCGCCTGATAGCTTCAAACGACAAGAAAGAACAGGAAGAAGGATTCCTTGCCCTGTACCGCAGCCACAAGTGCTTGCCGAAGAACAAGGCATTGATTAAGTTCCTCAGCGAGCAGGGTATCAAAGCCGGTATGCTCAAAACCGAGGAAATCTACATGGAGCAGAACAACAAACGCATGCACGAGGTTACCGACCCGCTGTATTTCGTAATCGATGAAAAGCTGAACAGCGTAGACCTCACCGACAAGGGTGTAGACTTAATTAGCGGTAACTCCGCCGACCCTACGTTCTTCGTACTTCCCGACATCACCGCGCAGCTCTCCGAACTGGAAAATGAAAAAGACCTGACGGATGAGGAACGCCTTGCCAAGAAAGACGCCCTTATGACCAACTTCGCCATCAAGAGCGAGCGTGTACATACCATCAACCAACTGTTGAAAGCTTACACCATGTTCGAGAAAGACGACGAATACGTGGTTATCGACGGTCAGGTGAAGATTGTGGACGAACAGACCGGACGTATCATGGAAGGCCGCCGCTACTCCGACGGCTTGCATCAGGCCATTGAAGCCAAAGAAGGTGTAAAAGTGGAAGCCGCCACACAGACCTTTGCAACGATTACGCTGCAAAATTACTTCCGTATGTATCACAAGCTGTCCGGTATGACCGGTACTGCCGAAACGGAAGCAGGCGAACTTTGGGACATCTACAAACTGGATGTAGTCGTTATCCCGACCAACCGCCCCATTGCCCGCAACGATATGAACGACCGCGTTTACAAGACCAAACGCGAAAAATATAAAGCCGTTATCGAAGAGATTGAGAAAATGGTGGCAGCCGGACGTCCTGTCCTGGTGGGTACTACTTCTGTTGAAATCTCCGAAATGCTGAGCAAGATGCTGACTATGCGCCATATCGAGCACAGCGTACTGAATGCGAAGCTGCACCAGAAGGAAGCCGACATCGTAGCCAAAGCCGGTTTGAGTTGCGCCGTAACCATTGCCACTAACATGGCGGGTCGTGGTACGGACATCAAGCTGAGCCCGGAAGTAAAAGCTGCGGGCGGTCTTGCCATTATCGGTACGGAGCGTCACGAGTCGCGCCGTGTAGACCGCCAGTTGCGTGGTCGTGCCGGACGTCAGGGTGACCCCGGTTCATCCGTATTCTTCGTGTCTTTGGAAGACGACCTGATGCGTCTGTTCTCTTCCGACCGTATTGCCGGCGTTATGGACAAGCTCGGTTTCAAGGAAGGCGAAATGATTGAGCACAGCATGATTTCCAAGTCTATCGAACGTGCACAGAAGAAAGTGGAAGAAAACAACTTCGGTATCCGTAAACGTCTGTTGGAATATGACGATGTGATGAACAAACAGCGTACCGTAGTCTACACCAAACGCCGCCACGCTTTGATGGGCGAACGTATCGGTATGGACATTGTGAACATGATTTGGGACCGTTGTGTCAATGCTATCGAAGCTCCTACCTATGAAGACTGCAAGATGGATCTTCTCCAGACACTTGCCATGGAAACTCCGTTCACGGAAGAGAAGTTCCGCAACGAGAAAAAGGAGAAACTTGCCGATAAGGCTTTCGATGCTGCCATGGAACTTTTCAAACGCAAAACCGAACGTATGGCACAAATCGCTTATCCGGTTATCAAGCAGGTATATGAGAATCAAGGACACATGTACGAAAACATCCTGATTCCCATTACAGACGGCAAGCGCATGTATAACATCTCCTGCAACCTGAAAGCCGCTTATGAAAGCGAATGCAAGGAAGTTGTGAAAGCGTTTGAGAAGTCTATCCTACTGCATGTCATCGATGAAGCATGGAAAGAGAACCTGCGCGAACTGGATGACTTGAAACACTCCGTACAGAATGCCAGCTACGAACAGAAAGACCCGTTGTTGATTTACAAGCTGGAGTCTGTAAACCTGTTCGACACAATGGTAGACAAGATAAACAATCAGACAGTTTCCATCCTGATGCGCGGACAAATTCCGGTACAGGAACCGCAGGAAGTTCGTCAGGCAGCTCCCGAACAACGTCAGGATTTAAGCAAGTATCGCGAGCAAAAGCAAGACCTGACCGACCCGAACCAGCAAGCCGCCGCCCAGCAGGATACGCGCGAACAGCAGAAACGCGAACCTATCCGCGTAGAAAAGACAGTGGGACGTAACGACCCTTGTCCTTGCGGAAGCGGTAAGAAGTACAAGAACTGTCACGGAAAGAACGCGTAAAATAACGATTAGTGGTTAGAGATTAGCGATTAAGGGTTCATTGAGTACCAATCTTAACCACTAGCCACTAATCGCTAATCACTATAATAAGAGAGAGTGTGTCAAAATACATTTGATGATTTCTTTTAGGCACGGATTTCGCGGATTTCACGGAAAAAGAACAAAGAAAATCTGTGTTTTCCGTGTAATCCGTGCCTAAAAAGAAACAAATAGCAAGCGAATGTTAGTTTTGACACACCCTCTTTTATTTATTCAAGTAAAAGATTACTTTTGTTTTTCAGAACTAAGAATAAAAGACTATGACTAAATACTCTTATTACCTGTTACTGTCTTGTTTGATGTTTTTGGCGGGTTGCCAAACCGTCGAACCGCTTGCCATAGATTATATGTTACCGGCGGATGTAAGTTTCCCACCAAGTTTGAAACGGGTAGCCATTGTCAATAACATGCCTGAAGTTCCGGACAACAAGCCTATTCTTGCCAAAGAGAAGAAAAAAGACGATTTTGAGATAGCCAGCAAAACAGATTATTACAACGGCAATGCCGCTATTGCCACGGAATCCCTTGCCGAAGCCCTTGCCCACGAGAACTACTTCAACGAAGTGGTTATCTGCGATTCGGCCTTACGTGCCCACGATGTCACTCCCCGCGAAGGAGCGCTGTCACAAGAAGAAACAAACCGGTTGGTGCATGACTTGGACGTAGATTTCCTCATCGCATTGGAAAACGTACAGATACGCTCTGTCCGCAAAATAAAGTACATGCGCGACTGGGGCATTTATTACGGCACGGTAGATGCCCGGATATATCCTACTGTTAGGATTTACCTGCCCAACCGCAGTACCCCTATGGCTACAATCAACGCTAACGACAGCATTTTCTGGGAAGAAACCGGAAACGGTCCCTTTGTACAAGGCAACCTCATCAGTGAAGAAGAACTGATAAAACAAGCTTCTGATTTTGCCGGAACCATACCGGTAAAAAAACTGCTGCCGTATTGGAAAACCGCCAACCGCTATCTGTTCTGCGGCGGTTCCGTAAACATGCGCGATGCCGCCGTATATGCCCGGGACAAGCAATGGAACACAGCCATCGGGCTATGGAAGCAAACCTACGCCACCCAAAAAGGAAAGAAAAAGATGCAGGCAGCCTATAACCTTGCTGTCGGCTATGAAATGCAGGACAGTATTGCCGCCGCTCTCGACTGGGCGTTGAAAGCGCAAGCCGAAGCACGTATCGTAGACGACGTGGATAAAAAAGATTTGACTCACCTTGGCAAAGCGGATATCCCCTACTACGTCCTTACAACACTTTACGCCACCGAATTAAAGGAGCGGAAAGAAGGCTTATCGCGCCTAAATATGCAAATGCAGCGATTTAATAATGATTTTTAGTCAAATACTGTAAATGTAATTGTTTTTTTTATACCTTTGAACATCCATTAAGTAAAGAAAAGCAATTATGAAACTCAGTCAACCGGCATTATCTCTTCTCGAAGAAACTATCAAACAGGCAATCGGCAAGTACGCTTGCGGTTGTGAGCAGACAGTCGTTACGGATATCCACCTGCAAGCCAACCAAAGTTCGGGCGAATTTTCCATATTCGACGATGATGACAAAGAACTCGCCAGTACCACCATAGAAGAATGGATGACATACGAAGGCGATGATTTCTACGAAAACATGGAACGCATCCTGAGCAATCTGCTCTGCAACCTCAAGAACCGGGGTGCTTTTGACAAGCTGACCATCATGAAGCCTTTCTCTTTCGTATTGGTAGATGACGACAAGGAAACCATAGCCGAACTCTTGTTGCTGGACGATGACACCCTGCTGGTAAACGAAGAGCTGCTGAAGGGATTGGATGAGGAGTTGGATGCTTTCCTAAAAGACTTACTGGAGAAATAACGAATCATATACGAATCGTACAACGTACATAAAAGAAAGG
>ERZ779641.674-NODE-674-length-8651-cov-1.76722_pt1 | contig 8651 bp, 9 predicted proteins | sample MGYA00511373_ERZ779641 | MGnify/ENA primary metagenome ERZ779641 (study PRJEB29588, sample SAMEA2163351) | human gut metagenome | biome: human gut; feature: human-associated habitat; material: faeces | place: Denmark | collected 2008/2010 ...
ATGTTTGGGTACTCTTATTGCTGTATATGATACCAATTCCCAACATAATCACATAACACCATACTTCATAGGAGAGTGACCAAAGAACTCCATTTACAGGTTCGCAAACAATCCCTTGTAGAGAGAGTAGATTCCCAAAGTATGAACCCGAAGAGTGATATATTCCTAAATATGTATTTACAACAAAAGTTAGTACCAATGATGAAAGAAGAGGTAGCAGAATCCGCACACTGCGATCTATGCTATAACTTTTCCATGAAAAAGATTGGTTAGCAATTTTTTCCATTGTCTTTCCACCTACAAAAAAGCCTGAGAGGATAAAGAAACAGAGTACGGCAAAATGACCTTGTTTAGCTAGGAACATGAATCCACGAATAAGTATGTTTTGGTTTGCTGGAGGCAAATCTTCATATTCAGGAATAAAGACCATTAACGAATGAGATATAACTACTATAAATGCGGCTATGAAGCGAACTAAATCTAACCATGGATAATGTTTAGTTACTGTTTGATTTTGAGAATTCATCGAGATAAAATTATTTTCTGTCCAACAATTGAATAATGAACCATAACGAAGGATGTCTTCCAATAAAACGACAGGCATAGTTCATCAATTCTCTTAAGACAAATTTATAGTTGTAATAGCCTTTCAATTCTATATCATAGTCGGGGGTGGAGAGTCCCAGTTTCTTTCTTATGGTAAATGCTGCTCTGATGCCTGGACCTTTTTTATGTTTGTAGGCATACATTTGTGATGATTTCAACAATTCATCATCTATGCTTTCAATCTTAATCGCACTGTCACGGACTGCTTTCTTGATAATCTCGTGCCATTTATTAGTGCGGATAATCATCGAACTGATACCAATTTGGTCTTCTTTATATTTATCAATTTGCAAATCACCTAATGACACATCTGCCAATTCACCATAATGGTCTACACAGAGTGAGCATCTGCTCAAATTGAAGAAACCGTGTAAAGGTATGTAGTAAGAGAGATAACTCTTTTTTAATAATACTTTACCATTTTCGTCCTTGGCTATCATTGATCCCATACACCCTTCGTCTCGGTATGTAAACGATGCAACCGAATGTTCATCCACTCCATACCGTTTCATCATATAATGTAGTGAATCTTGGTTTTTTGTTGCTGAACAATAGAGAGCAAAATGTCCTATTACTCTTTCTTTCAATTTTTTAGAGATACGCTCATAATTTCGGAAGGCTTGGATATGACACGGCAAACCAACCACAACATATTTCCCTTCCTTTTGCAATATTTCGGATGCTATGCCTTCGTAGGATATCGCACAATATTTGGAACTACGCGATTGAATAATCTCTTCTTCAGTTCGTGCTATATAGGTGGAAGGGCTGAATGGGTTTTCCTTTTTAAAACTCACGACTACTGCACCGTCTATTATTTTTTTGCGAAGCAAATAAGATAATAATCCAGTAACTAAACCTCCTGAAGCACCGTGATAACGTATCTCGTGGTCAGTACTGTATCCTGCATAATTAGCCAGTGTATAGCCTAAATGGTTGTCTTTGTGAATTTGTAGTTCGTTGCCGAATAGTTTCTGAGTCTGTTGAGTAATTTGGAAGCCTTTACCCGGACACACTTGTAAACATAACCCACATTGATTACATTCTTTCTCGCTTAATGAAGGAATGTTTTGTCCTTTGATAAGTTTTATTTGAATGCAATGTTTTGCGCATACGTCTTCACAAATCCCGCATCCGACACATAAATTTGCTTTAACAATATGGTATATATTTTTATGCTGTTTCATTATGCAAATTTTTCAACTATATGCTTACAAAAATCATAATGTCTTTGGCTTAGCTTCATCATATCGGCAATTTTTTCAATATTATATTGTCGATACAATTCTTCTCTTCCTTTCGAAAAAAAAATGTTTTTCAACGTCTCAAACGAGATGTTATCATCCACAATGGCCCAATCTCCATCAATCGATTTCAAGAACGATTTGGTTTTGCCGGGTCCCCGATAGCTAATAAAAGGTGTTCCCATTGTTAATCCTGTTAATCCCAAATGTAGCATCGAAGTGATAAATACATCCATAGAAGCCAATACTCCCAACAGTTGTTTGGGTGATTCGTATCGATCAATAAAGATATTTGGGGATTCTTTTGAAGGAAGGTACTGATAATTCAGTTCTACCTTTTGCATATGGGTGGTTGTAAAATGAAATTCAATATCATTATGCTCCTCTGCATATTTGTAGATAGCTTTAAGTAAGTTCGAATCGATGTATTTACCTTTTTTGAAATTGATACCCACACGATATTTTGAGGTCTTCGGCAGTTTGTTCACTTTAAAATAGTTTGGCGTTTGAAATAACATATCGGGATAATAAATAAATGATTTACCGAAATTGGTCATGGTATCTACATCACCCTGTAGTCTTACCGTCCCATTGAGGAAAGCATTTAGTTTGAAGAAGTTAATTCTCCATTTCGAATACCATTGAGTCGGTTCACGTTTGATTCCATCGCCTCCTATTGAAATAGCACAAAACTTAACAGGGTATTTATGTGCTGCTTTATAGAGTTCCTTGAAATCTTGTTCGTATTCACGAGCTGCTTTATGCAATTGACGTTTCAGCCAACTGAATGGAGTTAACAAAGCACCTCCAGCAATTATGCAAAGGTTGATATCTTTACAAAGTGTATCTACATCTGGTGCAGATTCAATGCCATATTCTTTGGATAAACTTTCTTCCAACTGATATAGCTTCACGTTATATCCCATGTTTTTAATCATGAGTCCAAATGCTAGGGCTTGTAAGTCATCGCCATAGTTAGCATATCTTAAGGGAGCCCAAATAGCCACTTTTTTCTTTATCATAATCCTATTATATTTCTTATTTTAGTTAATATTCGTACTTTCAACGAACTGATGTGCAAACGCTGTTTAATGATACTCATTTCAGGCATCATGCGTTTGTCTATTTTAAATTGAGATGTATAGGTTGAGTCGAGCGTGGCCGTGAATCTTTTGAATTTTACCGGTTTGCAATGAGTGGCTAAATCGGTAAATCCTACATTGTCGGTTTTCGACATAATGGGAATCACACTGAATTTGTTTTGAACAAACATGGCATAGCAAAAACGAATGTCCCACATGCCCCCTCCATTCATGCAATCTTTTAACATACGAAACATATCACTACCTCCACGTTGGTTGAACTGGTTGATCCTTTTTCTATCTTTTCGGAATGATTCCCAATCTGTTATCTGCCAGTCTACAGACTGCCAACGATCTTTCCACGTAGCCCATCCCCATGATGAAGAACGCCCAAATAAATAAGCATCATAAGGATACTCTTCAGGTATTTTTAGGTCGATACCCCATCCACTTATGGACATAATTCTTGAATCATGCTCAAATTCTGTCAAACACTGGTTCATATATTGAAGGAAGTTTGGTGCAGTTATTACATCATCCTCCAATACGATTACTTTTTTATATTGGTTGATAATTTCACTTACGCCATCAATAACTGAAGGATCTAGTCCCTTATTCACAGTTTGCCGTTTGATGGTTACTTTTTTGAATCCACCGATGCTGTGACAATATTCTGTCACTTCGTTTACGAGAATTTTGTCGTACTCATTTCTCGGACCATCAATGAATATATGCAATTCACTTTCTGATGCTAAGATATTGTTTTGTAAAGATTCTACTACTAACTGTAATGTGTCTTTGCGAATGAAGGCAAATAATACAATGGGTGCTAATTGATTCATTTTTGTTTTGTTTAAACAATGGGTGAGATCCAATGTTTTATCTCTTCTTCTCCTTTGTAATTTAAAATTTGAGCAGGTACACCGCCTACAATAGCATTGTCGGGAATATCTCTGATAACTAGTGAATTGGCTCCAATAATCACATTGTTTCCTATCTTAATATTTCCGATAACTATGGCTCCGCAGCCTATAAAAACATTGTCCCCAATTTTTGGACATCCACCACCTTGTTTATTTCGCGAGTAACCGATTGTTACCTGTTGCATTACGGTGCAGTTTTTACCGATTTTGCAGTCTGTGATGAGTATTGAAAAACAATGTCCGATTCGAAACCCCTTTCCTATTTTAGCGTTATTGTGTATGTAGACATTATTAATGAGTCGAAATCAATCTTTCTACCCCCCCCATAAATATTCATAAATCAATGTGTTTCGGTATTCATGAGCCAGTCGATATATACATATTCTTTTAAAAGATTGATTGAGTAAGAAGGCCGATATAAAGTTCTTTAGATTTATATTTTGTCTTACTTTACGTAAATCCGATTGGATTAAGTCTTTCAAAGTTGGTTCATCTTTCATAATTGTCTATAATTGTCTATTTGTTCTAGTAATTTATCAGAAATAGTTGTGCGTAGTTTTCGTGCAAACATCTTATTCGATTGAATCAGTTTGTCGTAATCTGTTTCGGTGAAAGTACGTACTTCTTCGAAATATTCGATATAGTGTAAAGGGGTGAGAATCGTCAGTCCAATCCAAGGCCCTTCATAAAGCCAACATTTGGATGCAAATGGTGAATTAAAAACAATAGTTTGAATTAAGCATTTCATCGGGAGCAAAACTGTATTTGAAATAGTTTTCAAATATGGGACGGTTCATTTGAGACGCCACATACTTGAGACAATTGTAAGTGAGTCCCCACCAGGAACTTCCCTGATAGATATGTAATTGCTTTTCTCCATCTGTTATAAAATTCTTCTTTCGAATTGGTAATAATTTCATGACTTGGCGACTGCATCCTGAAAAGATTCTTTTTAAATAGAGATTCTTAACAGGTAAATCCCGAAAGAAATGATAAATAGTAAAACGCTCTTGTTTGGATTGTGGAGAATGGCAAGTTGTAATATCCATTCCTTTAATCAATTCATCTTTTTGATGTATGCTAAGATACTCTAAAATACGCTTATTTGACCAAAGTGGGTAATCTAACCCAGAAATGAAAAACACGCGGTCGTAATGTTTTCCTGAATCTATGCAAGTATTTATCAAAGCCTTTTGATATTTGCACTGAGAATATCCTCCCCAGTTTGTAAATATTCTTGTTTTTATATCCATAATTCATGAATTTTTATTACTTTTTATTTCTTTAAATAGTTTCTCCCATCTCAGTGTAATTTGCTCTTTGCTAAATACCTTTGACTTTTTCATGGCCTCTATTGCCATCTGTGTCCGTAGATTTTGGTCGTTCATCAGATGCGCCAAGTGCTTGGCATAGTCATTCACATCAAAAGGAGAAATTAGGAATCCGTTCAAGGTGTTATCAATGATTTCACATGCATTGGCATAGCTATTGAATGCCAAGGGGAAACTGCCAAAAGCCATCGCCTCTATCAATACAAGACCGAAACCTTCATAGGCAGAAGTCATGCAGAAAATAGCTCCACGCTGATAATATTTTTTAGGAGGCTGATACCCTTCGAAAGAAACGCGTTGAAGTTTCAAATCTGTAGCTTGTCGGTGGAGCGCAGTTGCTAGTGAGGTGTCACTTTCCGAAGTGGCACCCACTATCGTCAGTTTCCAGTCTGGGAATTTTTCTTCAACCTTTGACCATATTTTTAACAGTAAGTCCACACGTTTTTCGGCTGCCAAGCGTCCCACAAAAATCACTTCCTTAGTCTTGATTGGCAAAACATCGGGTAGCTCGTCTAGTGTGAGCACATTGGGGATACTTGTCACTTTTCCATCGCAAAGCCCCACGAATGCTGCATACTCGTCCTTGAATAGGTTACTTAGCAAGACTATTCGTTGGCTGTGTTCGTGCTGATAACGATAGTGTTTCCCATATTTCCACTTGAAGATTTGTTGGCACAGTGTGTCGGCAAGTTGCCACAGGCCCAATGCCTTGAGAAGTGGGTGTACTCGCTTTATTCGTGCGTTTATACCGTAAATTCCTGATAAAGAGTTGTGTATGACGGTTACAACTGGTACGTTCGCTTGGTTGGCATATCTGATACTCTCATTGTGGGTGGGGGTAGTGCCGCTTTGGTTTATTACTATGTCTATTTCCCATTCTCTACACATCTCTGCAAAACGTATAGCATTCTCTTTGCAATAAGAAGAATTGGCACAAGAAAGATAATACTGGTTATCGACTGTATCAGGGTGTGTTTTTTTGGTGGATACTAAATACACCCTATGTCCCGCTTCGCGTAGATAGCGACTAATCCATAGAGAAACATTGGCTATTCCTCCATGTAGTGGAGAAAACGTATGATTGATGTAAATAAGGATATTCATATTCGTTTTTTATGGGAAGACTAGGTGGCAGTGAAGAAAGAAAGTAGACGAGGATAGCACTTGTCTAATATTGGGTAGAAAATTACCAAAGTGCTATGCATGTTTTTAATATGTCGACGAAAGTACAATCTTTTCCATTTCAGCGATTATATCTGTTTGACTGATGGGAATTGTTTTGAAAATTACTTTCCACACCTGAGCCTAATATGGCTTATGAATGCGAAAAATGAAGACTAGAAACAAAAGGCGGGCTTATAATTACCGTTCAGTCATTTGTTCGACTCTAGCTGTTGTTCCTATCAATTCCGTCATAATATCAATGGATGTAGCCATACTGTTGTCGGTTTGTTCGAAAAAGCAGTTTCTATGGTAAATGAAACAATGCTTATTCATCAGGTAGCAATTATTCCATATCTGCTAAACAAATGAACAGAGTTGCTTTCCCCTGATACTAAAATTGTCTTTAAAGAAGAGTTCTGAAATAGAATGTCCTATCAGTTAAAATTATCTGCTATTCCTGATAAACGGAATATCCTCATCTTGATAGTATTATAATCTATTAATCAAGGAATTTATTAATTACTTTTTTAGACATTTTGAGTGATATTTAATGCATTATTAAATCTTTAATAAAAGTTGCTTTCAGCCTTTTTTCTGAATAGAACTGTTTTACCTTTTTCTTTCCTGATTGTTCCATTTTTTTATATTTTGAAGAATTTTGTAATACGTCAATAATAGAATAAGCAAAATATGAATCATCGATACATACAATTAAGTCCTGATGATTATGAAAGTTAGTTTCAAAACCTCTGTATGAGAAGGTAGATAACACGCATACCTTTCCATAAGCTAATGCTTCTAAAACTTTAATATTGGTGCCGGCTCCGGCATATATAGGAGAAACAACTAAGGAGGCTGTCTGATAGACAAGATTTAAAGACTTTACAAAGCCAATCAATTCTATATTTTTTATATTGCTCCATCGCTCATGTAACTTTTTCGGTAAGCCGCGTCCTACTATTCTTAAGATAGTAGAAGGGCAGACCTTTGTCACTTGTGGCCAAATATGGTTTATAAAATGGTTTAATCCGTCATAATTTGGAACGTGACTCAGATTTCCTACAAAGAGAACTATAGGATTGGATTCAGAAACAACATTTTGTGTTATGTTTAATTCTTCATCAGAATTGATGAATGGGATATTAGGTAGATAGGATGTATTATTACCAATCATATCTTTGGGGTTAGAAAAATAGATGGTTTTAAACTTCGGCCAAAGTTGTTTGCAGAAGTATTTTACCCAAAAAGCTCTATAAGAATGGTAAGTTCTTTTAAGAATACTATTATTTTTGTTTTGAGCAATACATTCTGAATTCTGCCAAGGAAGATCATCTATATCCATTATCATATTATTAAGTTGAGGTGCTCCGCATTTCATATAAGAGAAAATGTATCTAAAAAATACGAAATCATATTTTTTAGTATGAATTGCTTTTTCAAAATATTCTTTGCTCATCTCATCCATAGGATGAATAAAAAAATGGGAACATGGTAGTAAATTCAACAATTGTTTCATACGCTTGTTGTATTTATTTTTAACTTTGTTGTTAAGGAAAACCTGTGTAATACCATCGTTTTCTGAAATTTCTTCTTCTGAATTCAGGAAAAGAATATCCACATCCGCAAAAGACTTCAAAAGTTTTACTTGAAGGAAGGTTCGTTGATGTGCTCCTGTAATGGTAAGAGAAGGATTTATATTACAAACGTATAGAATTCTCATAGATGTTATTTGTTTTAGGATGGAGTAGATGTAGTTTATTTAATATCACAGCCCCCAAGAGGATAAAAAAAAGATAAATTGTATCAGTAAAAAGGCAGAGGGTAACAGCTGATAGCATAAATGCTTTGCAATTAATTTTCTTATTGAAGAACATTGCACTATATTTGTATGCGGTGCAAAATAAAGCAGACCATAAAATAATACCCCAAACTCCTAACTGCATTAGAGTAGAGAATACAATACCTTCCCATCCATGCATATTAGGGTGATAACCATAGTAAGTAGCTCCCCAGCCATTACCAAATAGCCAATCCTTCTTAATCTGATTGATTGTATAAAAGAATTGGTACTCTCGCAAACTGACAGAAGAACCGCTGACTCCATTGCTGGCAGCTACTTTGTCATCCCAAAAGAAAAATACAGTTTCAATGATATTTTTTAAGAAAGCCATTTCTGGGAATATAAGAATGGCAATAAATACTCCACTTATTATTACCATAGCCCAACGTAGATATTTTGTTTTTTTACGCATATCGTATTCTAAAAACAGGATGAACAAAAAAATTAAAACACTAATGATG
>ERZ779641.676-NODE-676-length-8617-cov-1.50491_pt1 | contig 8617 bp, 6 predicted proteins | sample MGYA00511373_ERZ779641 | MGnify/ENA primary metagenome ERZ779641 (study PRJEB29588, sample SAMEA2163351) | human gut metagenome | biome: human gut; feature: human-associated habitat; material: faeces | place: Denmark | collected 2008/2010 ...
GGAGTGAGCAGCGCCGCGAAGCCCCAAAGAACCGCTTCGATAATCAGACCCCACAGGGTTTTGGACTCTCCGGCTCCGTCGCCGGAAACAGGTTGATCCGCAGCATCCCCGGCCGCAACGGATGCCCGGGCCGCCTCGGGATCGCCGATCGTGATCTCGAATCCCCAATCCTCGGGCGAATTGCAATTTTCCTCCTCGCAGGAACGCCAGTTGATATTGCCTTTCAATACGGCGCCCTCACCCGTCAGGGTGACTTTCTGACCGAGGATGATTTCATCGAAATAAGTACCCATTTCGACCTCGAAAATATCGTCGTATTCGCGTTTGGAAGCGTTGATCTCATAAGGATCGCCGTCGAGCGTCAGGCCCGTTGCAGGCTCGAACTCCACCAGGGTCGAAGAAACGTCCGAATGCAGGTCGTACGTATGCCATCCCGGCAGGATCTTACCCGTAAATACGACTTCGTAATTCGAATCGCCGAGGTCCTTCAAAGTGCTGTCCCAGGTAATGGTCGGGGACTGCGCGTGAGCCGACAACAAACTCGTCAGGAAAGTCGCCAGCAGCACGATACGGATATAAAATTTCATATCTCTGTAGTTTTAAGTTTACCCCACAAAGATAGTAAATTTTATTCAAAAACCACGTATGGGACGCATTATCTCGCGTCCGCGAGAAAAAACTACTCGGAAACCTTCCTTTCGGCTTCGGCCTTGCTGCGTGCAAAAGATTGCAAGGCGAGGTACTCCTTGTCGCCGTAATCGAACAGGTTCTGCAACTCGTTGCGGAAATAGTCCAGGTGCTCCTCCTCTTCGACGGCCAGATCCTGGAACATCTTGTGCGTTACCGAATCGTCGGCTTCGGCCGCAATGCGAGCGGCATCGTTATAGCTATCGATCGTACTCTGTTCCAGTTGCATAGAGAAACGGAACATCTCCTTGGGATCGGTGATCTGGCGCGTCGTAAACGACGGATTCATATTCACGTCCCCCTGCAAGAAAAGGATACGGTCGGACAACTCCTCGCTATGACGCATTTCGGCGATGGAAATCATCCGCATCTTTTTGGAAAGATACTCGTAACCGGCATCTTCGAAATGGACATGGAAATACATGTACTGGAGCGAGGTGGCAATCTCTTTTCCCAAAGCATCGTTCAATAGATCGATACTTTTCTGGTACTTGTTCGCAACTTTGATCTTTTCCATAATAATAAAGGTTTTGTCTCTATATCAGCAAAACCCGTTCCAGAAAGGAACAAAGCCGATCGTAAAAACGGACCGAAACGAAGTCGATTCGGTTCGGCTCCCTGCCTCGCCCGCCACCACGAAATACGACACATCAACGCCACTCGAGCGCCGCCCGGACAGCGGCTTCCTCTCCGTTCGAAACCTCGAACAGCGACAAGCCGTCCCGTTGTTCGTACCCGACCGTAAGGGTTTGCCCGTAACGGCATTCGTGCATGAAATGAATGTCAAGACGCACCGGGCGGATCGCGGTCAGCTGTTCGATGGGCAGCATATCGAACATCATGTTGATATAGCGCATCGTATTGACGTGACGGTTGAAGTCGATGTCGCTGTAAACCACCCGGTGTTCGGCAATATGCTGCGGAACGATCCCCGTCACTTTGCGCGGCTTTTCGATCGGCGACGGAGCGTCCACGATCGAATCGGCGCAGGTGCCGATGACCGTATTGAGATCGATCGCCTTGCGGGCACCCAAGTCGATGATGCACCACTGCGTCACGGCCCGCCCGAACTCCCGGCCGGCGGCATCGTGCAGCGTGAAATTACGGGTCGAGAGCATCCGGTTGTACTCGTTCACCCACGTCACTATTTCATAAGAACTGTATTGTTCGGGGCGGTCGTCGATCTCGATCGCCATGCGTGAAAGCACCCACGAGCGGTTTTCCTTATTCAACTTATCGATCCCGAACCCTTTGCGCTGGGCATCGACACCCGCCGTATTGAGGACCTCGTTCGCCAAAGCCGGAACGGTCATCCGAAGTGTGAAATCGACCTGCTGAGGGTCTGCATAATAAGTGTAACCTGTTTTTTCTGCCATATTTCAGTGCGTTTTTCAATTTCAAATGCAACGAAACGACAATCCGCCGGGCCGGGAGAAAGCCGTAGATACCGAATGGTTCCATTCCTACAAAAACGCCCCCGCCCGGCTTCCTGCGGACAGTAGCGGCGTATGCCGGAAATGGAGCGAAGCCTTCCGGCCGTGCAGACTGCATTTCGTGCAAAGATACGAATAAGCCGGGTGCAAAAACAAATTTATTTGCGTTTTACCGGCGCGGAGTGTCCAAGACGAAGTTAAAGATAATAACAAGAAGAGCGGAGAACCAAATTCAACTTTTGTTTTCGGCTCCCCCGCGTAACGAAGCTCGTAGAGGGGCTTTCTCGTTTCGATCGTCCGTACTTGCAGGGGCCTCGCCTCCAAGACGGGGATGCTCCCTGCCGGTCCGACCTTCGGTAGGTTTCAGCCGGGTTGCCCGTCCGATCTCCGGTTCGAGGAAAGTCCGGAAAATTCCGCTCCGTATTCAGGCGCGAAACATCATTCGTTATATTTATTATGTTTTTATCGAAAAACGATAAAAATTATTTGTTTTGCAGAAGTTCTTTACTATCTTTGCCTCACCGGAGGTTAAAAACAGGTCGAACACCTCGCATTACGTATTCAGCAAACCGAAAATGGACAAAAAACAGAAAAAATCTCTGCGGCGCCATCTGCTGGTCATTTACATCTTTTATTTCCTGGCTCTGGCCGCAGGATTCATCCACAGCTTCGTGCCCCACGTGTCGTCGAGTCTGGCGACAGGTTGGCAGGCTGCGTCCGAAGACATTCGGATGCAGGAAAAACACGGTATCGCGCAACATACCTACTTTTTGGCGGCCCGGTTGCAAAACGACCAGAGCAATGAAATTCTTTTCCCGATAGAAACCGGACACGCATCGATCTCCACCGAAGCCGAATATACGGGGGTTAATATCTACGTCAAAACGGACGAAAACAGCGATCCGACAGTAGTCCGGGCACTGAACAAAATCAACTACACCCTGTTGCTGTTCATCCCGGCCCTGCTGGCCAAACTCTCTATTCTGATCCTGGTAGCGCTGATTATCAACATCCTGCGCAAATCGGTACGGGACGAACAACCCCTGCCGGGACGTATCATCATCTACACGCGTGCCGTAGGATTTCTGCTGATTCTGGCCGAAGTCTGCGCCGGATTCGGCGTTTATATTTACCACTGCACGGCCCGGACGCTTCTCGAAGGTTCGCCCCTGCAAGTCGCCGCCTCGTTCCCGCTCAATTACTGGAACATCGTCATGGCGATTCTGGTACTCTTCTCGGCCGAGGTCTTCTCGATCGGATCCCGGTTGAGCGAAGAGCAAAAACTCACGATCTAAAGAAAAAATAAATGTCGATATACAATATATACACGGGGGGGGGACGCAAGACATGGCGATAATCATCAACATAGATGTCATGATGGCGAAACGAAAGATGTCACTCGGCGAGCGGGTCGATATCACCCCGGCCAACCTTTCCATTCTCAAGAACGGCAAGGCCAAGGCGATCCGCTTTTCAACGCTGGAAGCCATTTGCCGCGAACTGAACTGCCAGCCGGGCGACATCATCGAATACCGACCGGAAGAAACGACCGAATGACAAAGCAATACAAATAATTTCACCCAAAATCAATTAACAATCATTTTATGAAAAGGTTCATTCTTTTACTTGTCACGCTGTTCGCAATGACGAATGTCGTGGCGCAACTGCGGCCCGACATGCCGATTCCTGCAGACAAAGAGGTGCGTGTCGGACAGCTCGAAAACGGCATGACGTACTACATCCGTCACAACGAAAAACCCAAGGGGCAGGCATCCTTCTACATTTTCCACCACGTAGGAGCTGTCCAGGAGGAAGATTCCCAACAGGGCCTCGCCCACTTCCTCGAACACATGGCCTTCAACGGCACCAAGAACCTGCCGGGCAAAAAGATGATAGAATATCTGGAGCGTAACGGCGTCAAATTCGGTGCGGACCTGAATGCCTACACCTCTTACGATGAAACATGCTACAACCTGGACAATGTGCCCACAGCAAACCCTGCGACGATCGACACCGCACTGCTGATCCTGCACGACTGGTCGCAGTTCATCAGTCTGGAGCCTCAGGAGATCAACAACGAACGCGGCGTAATCATGGAGGAGCTGCGCACCCGCGACGGAGCTGGATGGCGCGCCATGGTACGACGCAACGCCGCCGTCAACAGAGGCTCGAAATACGAGCACCGCAACGTAATCGGCTATCTGGACGGTCTGAAGAGTTTCGACCATAAAGCCTTGTACGACTTCTACAAAACGTGGTATCGCCCGGAATACCAGGCGATCGTCATAGTCGGCGATATCGACGTCGATCGGATCGAAAACAAGATCAAAACCCTGATGGCGGATATTCCGGTTTCCCCTGCAGATGCCCCGCAGAAAGAGGCTTACCTAGTTCCTGAAAACGAAGAACCCATCGTCAGCATCTTTTCCGATCCCGAAATGACGGCTTCGGTCATGCAGCTCTTCATCAAACGACCCGCTCTCCCCAAGCAATACAACAACCTGATAATTAGCCAAATGTACGATGTACTCAACTCCTACACAAGTGCCATGGCGAACGATCGCATGAATGAAATCGCCATGCAGCCCGATGCTCCGTTCCTGAGTGCCGGGATGGATTCAGGCAACATACTGGGAGTGAATCCGACCCAAGATCTCACGATGGTCGCCGTACAAACTCGAGACGGAGAGTTGCTCTGCGGTTACAAAGCTATCCTCGAAGAGATGGAAAAGATGAAGCGTTACGGCTTTACACAGAGCGAATTCGATCGTACGAAAGCTGAATTCCTGCGTCAGGCCGAGGCTACCTATGCCAATCGGAACGACCTTACGAACGGACAATATGTTCAAACCTACCTGGCGAATTACAAGAAAAATACCGCTATGGCAGATGCCGAAACGCAGTACAACCTCGACAAACAATACCTCGAAGCATTGACCCTCGACGATGTGAATGCTTGGGTAAAACAACTTCTGACACCTGAAAACCAGGTTATCACCGTCGAAGTACCGAAGAAAGAGGGACTGACCGAGCCGACCGAAGCCGAACTTCTGGCCATCCGCAGCGAGGTCATGGCATCCGACGTCGAGGCTTACCAGGACAATACCGTCAGCGAGCCTCTGATCCCCGCAGATATCAAGCTGAAAGGCTCGCCCGTGAAAAAGACCGCATACAACGAGGATCTCGGAACGACCGAATGGATTCTCAAGAACGGTGTGAAGATCATCGTCAAACCGACCCAACTCAAGGCGGACGAAGTCCTGCTGCAGGTACAGGCTGACGGCGGGATGTCGCAGCTTGCCGATACTGAGGTGAAGGAGGGTGAATTCCTTCCGGTCATCGCGGCCCAGTCGGGGGTGGGCAAATTCTCTGCAATCGAACTGAACAAGCAGCTCGCAGGCAAGAAAGCCGGAATCAACCTGTACGTCAATAACTACAGCAACGGTATGAGCGGTTACTGCTCGCCCAAAGACATCGAAACGATGCTCCAACTGCTCTACCAGAACTTCACAAGTCCCCGCTTCTCGGAGGAGGATTTCAACACGACGATGGACAGCTACAAGGCATACGTCCAGAACCTGACCTCGAATCCCGACTACATCATGCAGATAGAAACGATCAAAACGCTTTACAGCGACAATCCGCGTCAGCAGCCGCTGACGATCGAGGCCCTGGAAAGCATCTCGTTCGAAAATCTGCCGAAAACCTTCAAAACGCTCTACCCGGGTGCGAACAGCTTTACGTTCACCTTCGTAGGCAACGTGGATTTGGAAACGTTGAAGCCGTTGGTCGAGAAATATATCGGTTCGATTCCCACCTCGAAACACGTGCTTAAGTTCACGGACGACAAACTCCGCACAGCCAAAGGCAAGGTCGTGAACGACTTCCGCACCCCGATGCTGCAGCCGAAAGTTTCGGAGTTCCTGCTCTTCTCGAGCGATGCGGACTACACGCTGCGCAACAAGCAAACCATGTTGCTGCTTAACATGGCCCTGAACAACCGTTACCTGAAATCCATCCGCGAGGAGAAAGGCGGCACGTACGGAGTACAGGTAAGCTATACTCTCTCGTATCGTCCCGAAAAACAGGCCCTCCTGCAAATACAGTTCGACACCAACGAGGAGATGGCCGACGAACTCGTGCCGATCGTTTTCGATGAAATCGAGAAAATCGCGACTGAAGGACCGGAAGCCAAAGACATCAACGACTCCCGCGAATACTTGGTCAAGCAATTCAAGAATACGCTCGAAAATAACGGCACCTGGTTCGGGTTGATCGACGACTACAACCGTCACAAGCAGAATCTGCTCGCCGACTACGAAAAGACCCTGAACAGCATCACTTACGACGAGATCCGCGACCTGGCGAAGAAGCTCCTCGACAGCGGCAACGTAATACAGGTCACCATGCGTCCCGAAGCTCAACCCGAAGCAGATGAATAATCATCAATAACAGGTTTTATTCACTACTACCCCCGAACTCTCACCGGTTCGGGGGGTTTCTTTGGTTTCGGACTCCTGTTCACGGATGTTTCCTTTTCCGCTCCTATCTGCAATGCAGGAAGATCGTCCACGCACAGGAATCGTATCCGTTTCCGGAAAACAGACGCGGAACCAAACTCCACGAACGACGTTATGTCATACCCCGCCATGCTTTCCGATTCCGCACTTCGCATCGAATTCTCCGTTTCGGCGACGCTCTTCCGTTTGCGGACAGCTCTCTGCCGATCACGTTGCCCCTTCCCGGCAGTCGGAATCGCATTATGCGGACAGCAGGTCCCCCGGTGCGACAGCCTGCCAACTTGCAGCAAAAGAACGATCCGAACAATGTCTTGCTTTTTTCGGACATACGGCAACCGGCTCCCCGGCAGGCAGGAAAAACAGTAACGGGACAAGATCATGCGCTCCGACTTCCGCGCACTGCTCTTCCCTGAAATTTATGCCTCATAAGACCGGAGGCAGCTCCTTCGCGGACAATACGAGCGGAATCGCAACCGCATAAAGAATAAAAAACGGCGATTTCAACTGCAAACTGCGGCTATTTCGAAGTCACGACCACGTCGGACGCCTTGTTCAGCAACAACTGATAGGCCGCCGTCGCATCGCTGCCCTGCGAAAACTTGGTATAGATCGCGGTAATGTTCACCACGGAACCGTCCGCAGGTATTTTCTCGTCACGGAAACGGCAATAACCGCTCGAACGTACGACATAATTGCCTGCGAGGGTGTTGATGTCGCCATAGGTGAACCAGGCAGAGCCATAATAGAACGTACTCTCGTGCGTAAGCTCATCGACCCGCTTCGTCGCCCAGGTAGCCCAATCGTTGATATCGGTCCAACCCGGAGAATTCACATCGTAGGAGGTACTGTTGGCGAAGTAGTTGGGGAATGTATTTTTATACCCCCAGCCGGCCTTGCCGAACTTGCTTTCCAACCCTTCGAAACGGATCAAACGCCCCAGCGACTCATCCGTCAGCGTCGAATAGGAAGCGGGAGTAACCACCAAAGTATCGGCCGCCGTCAAGCCGATCAATTCGCCGAGCTTGACATGCTCTTCCAAGGTATTGCGGTCCTCCATATTGCCGTTGGCATAATTAGAATTGGTCGATGCGACACCCACGCTGAGCATCGTGCGGTAATTTCCCAGCACCAGACCCTGCAAACGGATATAAACCAGGCGACCGGGAGCATAGGTAATGTAATATCCCGAAGTCACTTTGATTTCGATGGCCGACTGGCAGCTTTCATCGTACAGGTACATCGACTTATAGACGTTACCGGCCTGGTCGCTGGAAATGACTTTGCCCCGAATCACCAAGTCGTCGGTAATGGTCAGCGACTGGCCGATACCGCTGGTCCCGGGATAAGCCTCCTCGAAAATATCCTTCAGCTCCTTGATCGAAATGATTTTACTGTCGCTGAAGTCCGCATCCGTCCATACCTTCGCAGGAGCCGGCGTATCGAAATCGTTATAACAGCCGACGAAGAACAAACTTGCTGTCACCGCCAGAAATATGGTTGCTATTCTATTCATATTCTTCACAATATTAATTCGTTAAGCCGTTAGAAACGGAAATAGACATTCAGGTAGTAAGTGGTGCCGAACAGGTAGAAATACTTGGGAGCGAACTTCTGGTAGGAAGTGATCTCCTTGCCGGTCTTAATGCCCTGCACACGCATCTGCTCGTAACCGCCGGTCTTGATATTCTGGTTGTTCAGGATGTTATTCACCTGCAAACTGAAGCCGAGCGTATAACGACGCTGAATGTAGAAATTCTTACCGATGCTCGCACTCAAGGTGTAAGCCGAATCGAACTTCTCCTGACTGCGCAGCTCCCGGATCTGTTCGTCCGTCATCGTAGGCAACAGCACCTCGTCCGTACGGTAAAGCGGGTTCATCGACAGATACATATTGTTGTAATAGTTCAGATCGATCGATGCGTAGATGTTATGAGGACCGCGGTACGACAAACCGATATTCATGGCCGTTTGCGGGGT
>ERZ779641.691-NODE-691-length-8392-cov-1.53293_pt1 | contig 8392 bp, 10 predicted proteins | sample MGYA00511373_ERZ779641 | MGnify/ENA primary metagenome ERZ779641 (study PRJEB29588, sample SAMEA2163351) | human gut metagenome | biome: human gut; feature: human-associated habitat; material: faeces | place: Denmark | collected 2008/2010 ...
TCATTTCTCAGGCTAACGACAACTAATCAATCGGTTAAAAACTACTGATAGGAAATTAACTGCTCACGCAGACGGCGCGGCATAATTTTATAAACTTTCGCTGCATTGAGCGATGCGTCGGGAACCCCGATATCCGCTGCCTTCTGATAAAATTTGAACGATTTGATTAAATCCGGCTTTACCCCTACCCCGCGGGCATAAATCCAGCCCAGAATTTCAACCGCCTGCGGATCGCTCTGCTCCGCTTTGAGCTCCAAAGCCCGCAGCTCCACCGGCGTCACTTTCCCGGCACGGACATTGTCCAGCACCGCCTGCCATTCTGCCAGTTCCGCACGAAGTTTGGCCTCGTGGATTTTCCTCTGGTTTTCCAGTTTTACAATTTCCAAATCCGGATTAACCGGACTGGTATCTTCCGGCTTAGGTTCCGGAACGTCTTTCAGCACAACCTCCTCGTCCAAAAAATCCGGCGCAGTTCTGTTTTTAACAAACATCGGCAGATAACCGCGGTTGTCCGAACGCACAACGTCACGGTAAATTTCATCCAAACTCATGGCCTGAACCAGATTGGCTGAAAAAAACAGCAATAAGAATGTAAAAACCAGGGTTTTTATTTTTTTCATTTCTTTATTTTTAATTTTTTAATATTATAGTTATACTACTCAATGCGTTAGACTTATTAAAGCACAAATTCCGCTTTATAAACACCAATCGAGGAAAAAATGAAGAAAATATATAACTCTGTCACCGAAATGGTCGGACACACGCCGCTGCTTCGCCTGCACAAACTGGAAAAGAATTACCGTCTCAAAGCGCGCCTGCTTGCCAAGTGTGAATTTTACAATCCCCTGTTTTCGGTCAAAGACCGCATTGCCCTCAGCATGCTGGATAAAGCGGAAAAATCAGGCAAAATCAACGCAAATACCGTTTTCGTCGAAGCCACATCCGGCAACACCGGCATTGCGCTGGCCGCCTTGTGCGCCGCCAAAGGCTACAAACTGGTGATTGTCATGCCGGAAAATATGTCGCAGGAGCGCATTAAACTGATACGTCACTTTGGAGCGGAAGTCATTCTGACCCCGGCGGAAGACGGCATGAAAGGTTCCATTGCCAAAGCGGACATTCTCGCTGAAAAGAGCCCGGACGTCATCCTGCTGCGACAGTTTGAAAACGAAGCCAATCCCGATGCCCACCGCCTCGGCACCAGCATGGAAATCATGGAAGACACCGGCGGCGAGGTCGATTGCCTCGTCAGCGCCGTCGGCACTTCCGGTACTCTGACCGGCATTGCTTCCGCGCTTAAAACCTGCAACCCCGATTTATATGTTGTCGCGGTTGAACCGGCGGAAAGCCCGGTTTTAAACGGCGGAAAACCCGGCCCTCATAAAATTCTCGGCATCGGTGCCGGTTTTGTCCCCAAATTTTACGATCCCGCATTGGTTGATGAAGTGGTTGACGTCACGTCCGAAGAAGCCATCGATATGGCCAAGACCGTTGCCCGCACCGAAGGTCTGCCGGTCGGCCTGTCTTCCGGCGCCGCAATCAAAGTCGGGCAGAAACCGGAAATGGCCGGAAAAAATATGGTCGTCATTCTGGCTTCTGCCGTCGAAAGATATCTGTCACTCGGTTACTTTGATTAGGAAAATCCATGTCTTTATTTGGTAAAGTAACTGTTATCGGCATCGGTTTAATCGGTTCCTCTCTGGCAAGAGTCATCAAAAGGGACGGCCTTGCCCGGCGCATTTCCTGTTATGACGTCAAACCGCAGTATATGCAGAAAGCGCTCGAACTGGGCATCGTGGATGAAATTCACAAAAATATAGCCGACAGCGTCAAAAACGCCGACCTGATTGTTCTCTCCGCCCCGGTTGGTGCTTACGGCAAAATCATCAGAGAAATTGCCCCGTTTCTCAAAAATGACGCTGTCATTACCGACGTCGGATCAATCAAAAAATATGTCATTCGGGAAATTGAAGCCAATCTGCCGCCCGATTCAAAAGTTTCGGTCGTTCCCGGGCACCCGGTGGCAGGAACCGAAAAATCAGGCCCCGAAGCCGGCTTTGACACACTGTTTGAAGGGCGCTGGTTCATTATGACCCCGTACGAACGCTCCTCCGATGCTGCCGTCGAAAAGATTTCCAAACTCTGGGCTCACGCCAAAATGCGGGTTGATTCCATGACTCCCGAACATCACGACAAAGTGATGGCGGCCGTTTCTCATTTGCCGCACCTGATCGCCTTTTCCATTGTCGGTACCGTTGCCGATCTGGAAGGATACGAACAAAAGGAAATCATCAAATACTCGGCCTCCGGTTTCCGCGATTTCACCCGCATTGCCGGCTCCGACCCCACCATGTGGCGCGACATTCTGCTCAACAACAAAACCACAATTCTTGAGTTGATACAACGCTTTGTCGAAGACCTGATTGCACTGGAACGCAACATCCGCTGGGATGAAGGCGACAAACTGTTCGAGCTTTTTTCCCGCACCCGCAAAATCCGCCGGGAAGTCGTTGAAGCCAAGCAGGATCAGCCGGAAACCGAAAAGAAAATTCTTTCTGAAATCAACCGCCGAGATTAAGCTTGTCAAATAAAGGTTTTTTTTATATCTTAAGCCCAATATAGCAACCAAAGTGTAAAAAACATGAATCCAAATTCTATTCTCGGCCGTTATCTCAGCAAACAGATTATCCTCAACTTCCTGGGGGTGCTGCTGATGGTGCTCGGCGTTGTTTTCATCTTTGAACTGATTGAAATGCTCCGCCGTGCCGCCGGAGAAGACGTCGGCTTCCTCTTTGTCATCCAAATGGCCGTCACCAAACTTCCGCAGACGATAGACATGGTCTTTCCTTTTGTGATGATGATTGCCGCCATGATAACTTTCTGGCGTTTGAGCAAAAGCAACGAATTTGTCATTATCCGCGCGGCCGGAGTGTCTATCTGGGGTTTTCTGTTCCCGGTACTGGTCACCACTTTTTTAATCGGCATCGTCAACATCACTGTCATCAACCCGGTTTCATCTAAAATGTATGAACTTTATGAAACCATGGACTACCGTTTCAAAACCCGCAACCCCAATGCCGTTTTATTTACCGATAAAGGCCTCTGGACCAGAGAAGCAGTCAACAAAGACACGGTTCTGGTCATCCAGGCGCGCAACCTTCATCAGGAAAACAACAGCCTGCTCCTGCGGGAAGTCACGATTATGGAAATGGACCGCAATGCCCAGCTTATCCGCCGGGTTGAAGCTTTTGCCGCCACGCTGGACGACAGCAACGGCTTTGAACTGAAAGACGTTAAAGTTTATGAGGCCGGCAAAGCCACCATTGCCCTGCCCAGCGTCAAATATACCACCAGCCTGACCCTTGACCGCATCAAGGAAAACTTTGTTGATCCGGAATCCATTTCTTTCTGGGATTTGCCAGACACTATCCGCTTTTATGAAAAATCCGGTTTCTCGGCTTTGAAACACTACCTGCACTATCTGTCTTTGCTGGCCTCACCGTTTCTGCTCTGCGCCATGATTTTAATTGCCGCGGTTTTCGCCCTCCGCCCCAACAACCGGCGCGGCGGCGTTATGTTCCTGATCGTCGGCGGCGTATCCACCGGCTTTATCTTTTACTTTCTGTCTCAGGTTATTTATGCTTTCGGGCTCAACGGCTATATTCCGCCTTTCATGGCCGTATGGACGCCGACCCTGATTGCCGCACTCATAAGCATCACCGTTTTGCTGCACCTTGAGGACGGCTGATATGAACAAACCGGTCTGCACGCCGCCGCAGCTCAATTTCTGGATTATCTGCGCTTTATTTATGATTGTGGCCGTTTCCCCGCAGTTGGATTTGGCGGTCAGCGCTTTTTTCTTCCGAGATAACCGTTTTTACCTCGGCGATTGGGGCTTTTTCCCCTTTTTGCGCCGGGGCTTGCCGGAAATATTCATCGGAATTGCCGCTGCTTTCGGCTTAATCTGGGGGTGGGGACTGCTGCGCCGCCGCTGGCTTTGGGGCATAAACACCAAAGTAATGCTCCTTACCACCGGCTCCATGCTGCTCGGCCCGATTTTAATCGTTAACGGAATTTTCAAAACTTTCTGGGGACGCGCCCGTCCTTATCAGATTATCGAATTCGGCGGAAACAAAAATTTTACCTCGCCGATGGTCATTTCCAACCAATGCGATTGGGACTGCTCTTTCATGTCCGGACACACGGCCGTCATCTTCTGGAGCCTGGCTCTGGCACTGCTGCTTCCGCACCGGTACCGCAAATGGGGAATAAGCGCGGTTATTATCCTCGGAATAGCCACCGGAATTGCCCGCATAGCCCAAGGCTCACATTTTGTCTCTGACGTCTTTTTCAGCGCCACCATAACCTATGCTTTAATTTTGTGGCTGCATTTCAAACTTTTTCCCGAACAATACTGCCGCTGAAACCTTTCCGTTTCTGTCACCGTCCGTTCATACCTTTTGAAATCTTGTTCTGCGGTTACCCTTCGGCATATTTTTTCCGCCCTCCTCCGGCCTGACCTGCCCGTCGTGCTCCATCCGCATTACGGCAAAACAAATTGCCATAAAAAAAATACCCCCTGTTTTTTCACAGAGGGTGTTTTTCAGAATTAAAGATAAACTTTGAACAGCCTGCGTAAATAGAACGATTTCCGAGGAGCTAAAAAATTCTAACGTACACCTGTGTACATGAAATTTTAACGCTTCGCAAAATTGCTCTAACCCCAGCCGGACAAAGTTCTATTCTGCGGGAGAATAAGCCTTTGCCTGCTTCTTCGCATCATCTTCAGTTCTGGCAACGTTAACCAGAATGGTCTGAGTAACTTCCGGATGCAGGTTCAGCTTAACTTCGTAGATACCCAGATCTTTAATCGGGCTTTCCATATAAACGCAACGGCGTTCAACATCAAAACCGGCAGCTTTGATAGCGGAAGCAATGTCGCGAATGGTAACGGAACCATACAGCTGACCGGTTTCGGCAGCCTGACGGATCAACATGGCGCTGAAGCCTTTCAGAGCTTCGGCTTTAGCCGTGGCAGCTTCCAGCAATTTCTTGTTGTGGGCTTCCAGTTCGGCTTTCTGTTTTTCAAAATAAGCAACATTAGCTTCGGTAGCGCGCAAAGCTTTCTTCTGCGGCAACAGGTAGTTACGGGCATAACCGTTTTTAACGTTTACTTTGTCGCCCATTTTACCTAATTTATCAACATGTTCCAAAAGGATAATTTCCATAGTTTTCTCTCCTTCAACTTATTGTGCCACAAACGGAAGCAGACCGATATAACGAGCACGTTTGATTGCTCTGGCCAGTTCTCTTTGTTTTTTAGCAGAAACGGAAGTGATACGGCTCGGAATGATTTTTCCTTTTTCAGAGATGTATCTGGACAGCAGTTTTACATCTTTGTAGTCGATTTTAAGACCGTCTTCACCGGAAAACGGACAAGCTTTTTTTCTTCTAAAGAATACTTGTTTAGCCATAACGTTGTCTCCTATTCTTCAACTGAATCTTTGTCGTTGGAAGCTGAAGAATCTTCGCTGAATTCATCAACTTTAACGGTCATGTAACGAATAATGTCTTCGTTGAAACGCATAATTCTTTCGAATTCGGCAATAGCATTGGCCGGAGCGGCAATGTTCATAACAACGTAGTGACCTTTGCGGTTTTTCTTGATGCGGTAAGCCAGGTTTTTCAATCCCCAGTTATCAACGCGAACAACCTCGCCGCCTTCTTTCTTGATAATATCGCTCAAGTCAGAAACGATATTGCTTACTTGAGAGGCACCGAGATCCTGACGTGCAATCAGCACGCTTTCATAATTAGCCATAAATTATCTCCTTATGGATTCTCAACAAATGGCCGAAATTTTCGGCCGGGTTATGTATAGCCGATACCGCGGTACCGGCAAGGGACGAGCGGTACTATATAACAAATCCTTTAAATTTCAAGCATTATTTAAATATAAATTAATCTTTTCGGGCTAAATTACGTCTATAAAATCAACGGAAACCGGAAAAATGAAAATTTTCAAAACCTCAATTGCCCTGCTCTGTGCTGCCGCTGTCGGCGCCTGCACTTTCCCCGAAAAGGCCGAGAACCCTCTCATGCCCAAGCGGTTCAGCTACGCCAACGAGGAAACCCAGATTAACCTGCAGCAGCCTTTCACCCGGGTTATCGTCAAATGCTATTCGCCGAAACCTGCGCCAAACTGTTTGAAAGCAAAGGATATGTCCGTTTTGAAGATATTCCTTACAAAACGGCAAATTACGATTTTCTCAAAACCGGAACCTATCCCACCCGCCGTTGGCGCCCCGGGGAAATAACCCCCCGCTGGTAAACGGCCGCGACTGAAGAGGATTTGATGCAGTCAAGAATAAACACGGTCGCCTTTAACGGTCTGGAAATTCTGGACGTTGATCTTCAGGTTCAGATAGCTTCAGGCCTGCCGGCATTTACCATTGTCGGCCTGCCCGACAAAGCCGTGGCCGAAAGCCGCGAACGCGTCCGCGCTGCTTTGCAGGCATTGGGCCTCAGCCTTCCTGCCAAACGCATCACCATTAATCTTGCCCCTGCCGATTTGCTTAAAGAGGGTTCCCATTTCGACCTGCCGGTCGCCCTGGGCCTATTGGCCGGCATGGGTATCATTCCCCAAGAAGAGCTTGCCGGTTATGTTGCCCTCGGTGAACTCGGGCTGGACGGCTCGATTATTCCCGTTAACGGCATTCTGCCGGTGGCCATTCACGCCAATGCCGCCGAAAAAGGACTGATTTGCCCGGCTGCCTGCGGACCGGAAGCCGTCTGGTCCGGCTTGAAAGATATTCTTGCGGCCGACAGTCTGTTGAGCCTGATTAACCACTTCAAGGGGCTGCAAACCCTGCCTTTTCCACAAGCCGAAAAGCAAATGCCCGTCGAAACGCCTCTTGATATGAGTGACGTCAAAGGACAGGAAAGCGCCAAGCGGGCTTTGGAAATCGCAGCCGCGGGCGGACATAACCTGCTGATGATAGGCCCGCCCGCCGGAAAATCCATGCTGGCCGCCCGTCTGCCTTCCATTCTGCCGCCGCTGACTGCCGAAGAAGCGCTTGAGACCAGCATGATTCATTCCGTTGCCGGCGAATTGAAAGACGGCAAACTTTGTTTCAGCCGCCCGTATCGCGACCCGCATCATTCCGCCTCCACTCCGGCTTTGGTCGGCGGCGGTCGCAAAGCAGCCCCCGGAGAAATTTCTCTCGCACACAACGGCGTCTTGTTTCTGGATGAACTGCCAGAATTCAGCCGCACCGCGTTGGAAGCCCTGCGCCAGCCGCTGGAAAACGGCTATATAACTATTTCGCGCGTCAATGCCCACACGGTTTATCCCGCCAAATTTCAGCTGATTGCCGCCATGAACCCCTGCCGCTGCGGCAACCTCGGCAATCCGGCCCTAGAATGCAGCCGGGCGCCCAAATGCGCCGAAGAATATCAGTCCCGGCTTTCCGGTCCTTTGCTTGATCGTATAGACATCCACATTGAAGTCCCGGCCGTCAGCCCTTGGGAAATGGCCGCCGTCAAAACCGGCGAAAGTTCGGCAGCAATCAGAGAGAGAGTCATTCGAGCCCGCGAAATTCAAAAACAACGTTTCATCGAACTTGACGAGCCGCAGCTCAGCACCAATGCACAGCTCCGCGGCCGGCTGCTTGAAGAAGTTACCCGCCTTGACAAAGATGCGGAAGAACTTTTAATCAACTTCGCCCACAAAAATCAGCTCTCGGCCCGAGCCTATCACCGCACTTTACGGTTAGCAAGAACGATTGCGGACTTGCAAAGTAGCGTAAATGTTCTTAAAATACACATCGCCGAGGCTTTGTCTTACCGTCGTAAGCTGCCTGCCAAAACAATTTAGGAGCCCTTACAGATGAAAATTTTAAAATCTGCGCCGTTTTTACTTTTCTCAGCCGTCTTTGCTGCCGGTTTAAGCCTGCCCGCCGCGGCGGGGGACGACACCGGAGAAGTCAAAATCATCAGCCGCCAGATTGAACGCAACCTGGAACGCGTCACCCCGCGCTCACAGGGAACTCGCGCCGTTTTTAACAACAATTTTCAGCCCAGGACAAAAGCCAAAAGCAACCGCAAATTTAACGAAGGCCCCATATTCGGCGACAACGACTGCACCCGGCGCACTTGCGGCGGCGCCATGTTCGGACCGCAAACCTGCAAGAGAATCAAACTTCCCTGCGAAGACTGCGGCGATCAGCCCAAACCGGTTAAACCCCGTCCGCATATCAAAAACTACGTTACCTTGGAAGAAGACATTTTCCAAACCATACACCACCGCTGCGGCGATTTTGCCCCTCTCCAGCTGGAATGGGTGGATTTCCGTATCAAAAAAGGCCGTGACCGCACTTATTCGCGCCGGCTC
>ERZ779641.698-NODE-698-length-8337-cov-1.83796_pt1 | contig 8337 bp, 9 predicted proteins | sample MGYA00511373_ERZ779641 | MGnify/ENA primary metagenome ERZ779641 (study PRJEB29588, sample SAMEA2163351) | human gut metagenome | biome: human gut; feature: human-associated habitat; material: faeces | place: Denmark | collected 2008/2010 ...
CAGATCGTCCGGGTGGTTATACTCGTATCATCAAGACAGGACATCGTCTGGGTGACAACGCTGAAATGTGCTTCATCGAGTTAGTTGACTATGATGAAAACATGGCTAAGACTGCAACTGCTAAGAAAACAACTCGTACTCGTCGTTCTAAGAAGAGTGCTGCTGAAGCTCCTGCTGCAGAAGCTGCAACTACAGAAGAAGCCCCTAAAGCTGAGTAATCTGTACACAACTATATATATTAAAGGTCGTAACCAAGTGGTTACGGCCTTTTTTATTTGTTTGCAATAGTTGAACAAATTCTCTTGTTGTTTGTTAATTTAATATAGGAAATGAAACAGGAAAGGCTAATTATGCTATCTTTGCAATAGAAAAACAAGAAAATGAAAGGATTCATAGCAATCATATTATTCTTTGTGCTTGCATTGGCAGGAGTCAAAACAGGGCATTTCAGCGTAGCTTCTTCGGTAGTTGTGCCGGAGCAATGTGCTGTGCAAGATGACTGTTCCACTCAGGCACATACAATAAATGAAGGTGCTATCATTCCTTTGGAAAGAGAGAGATCAGCGATGCCCACACACTGGCCCATCGTGTAAGTACCTCAGCAGAGCGTTTATACCGTTTTTCTTCCATAGAGACCATACAATACATGAAAGCCTTATTGCGCAAATTAGCCACACGTATGGACATGCTTGCCCACTGTTCAAAACGTGTTTACGATACTTCGCGCAGCCAAAGCTGGGACGATGCCTGCGAGCATTATATCTTTGGCATGAGGCGTATTCTGATTTAGATTTTATTCTTTTACTCGTATTTTATGCATTCGTATTATCCTGTTGCTACAGGGTAATAGGGGAGTGTATAGGGATAGTTATGTTTTTCTTATTAGTAACAGAATAAAATTTGAAGATTATGAATAATGCAGTTTCAGCTGATGTAACTCTGTTTTCAAGAGTACATCCCGACATAGTAAAACGTATTAGTGTTTCGTCAGTTATTGTTTCGGCCTTACTTGCCATTGGCGGTATTGGTGCTTTCGTTACCTCCTTGCGGATGGGCGACGCCACATCTACCTTGAGTATGATATTTATGACAGCCGGTACAATTCTGCTTCTTATAGCTCTTTTTCGCCTTTTCTGGCGGAGCAAAGAATGGGTCTACACTCCCACAGGCAGTGTGACCAAAGAAGGTTCTTGTTTCTTTGATGTATGCGATTTGCATGCGTTGACCGACCAGTTGGATAAGAAAGTATTTGGCAAAGACAGTGATGTGCAAGTAAAAACCAACGGTAATGTTCGGATGGATTATCTTATTTCTCAAGATAAGAGATTTGCAGCTGTCCAGCTGTTCCGTTTCATCCCTTATACGTATGAAGCAGCATCTTCCGTGTATTATCTGACCGGACAAGATGCGCTGGGCTTCACACGCTGTCTGGAAACTAATAAATTTTGATTTTTTCTATGACTCTTTATGTTATGAAAGTAAAGCAAGCCTGTGAAGGTGAACTTTACTTGCTTAAGACGTTAATGTGATAAATTGTTGGGTGGGGTTAGTCGTTGATGACTAGCCCCATCTTTTTCATTAAAAAGCACGCATTCATGTTGCGGGCAACACCCTCACGCATTTTGTAGGAAAAAGCCAACTCATTGTTTGTGATATCTGCCTCGAAGCAATAATTGCGGATTTCATCAGGGAAGTATTCGATTAGTTTGCCCAGCAAGAGGTCATGCGTAGCGATGATGCCGTTTGCTTTCAGCGTCATCAACTGTTTGACAAGGGCAAAAGACCCTTTCTGTTTGTCCATCGAATTGGTGCCTTTCAGTATTTCATCCAGAATGATAAATAATTCCTCACCCGAGTTCAGCCGGTCGATAATCTGTTTCAAACGTTTCAGTTCAGCAAAGAAATACGATTCGTTATCATTGAGCGAGTCTGAAGTCCTCAAGCTGGTTATGAGTCGGGCAGGATAGATTTCGAGCGAGTCACAACACACCGGACTGCCGATGCAGGCAAGCACATAGTTTATTCCGATAGTACGCAGATAAGTACTTTTGCCGGCCATATTCGCTCCGGTAATAATGACGAAAAAGGGGCGCGAAGGAATCTCCGCATCGTTTTTCACACATTGGTTTACGGGCATCAGCGGATGTCCCATTTCCCGGGCACGGAAGACGAACGGCCTGTCGGCTATCACCGGATACGTATAAGCCGGATGATTGAATGCAAAAGTTCCCATCGAACAGAGTGCATCCATTTCTCCGAGCGTATCCAGCCAATGCAGAAGGCAGCCCCCATATTTCCTTCTCCACTCTTCGATGCGCATCACCTGGCGGAGCTGCCAAAACATAGAGCCCTCCAAAAGTACATACATAATCAGATTATTTCTTAAATCCAGTCTGTCCAGTTCGGCCGACAACTCCTTCAGCACCTCCGTTGTCCGCTTTCCATCCGTACCGAAATTCGCTTTGAGGCGGGCAAGCAACGGTGCCTTCATCTCCTGTTTATCAATGAGCTCAATGAGTTTTGCGTAAATGGAGAGGATGCGGAGCTTCTTGTCATATATTCCTTGCAGGTTAGTGACATGTTTGATAAGTCCGAAACTCGCCACCACGAACGTGCCGAAAGCAAGCCCGAGCCAACTCATCGAAATCACTCCGGCCAATCCCAATGCCAATAAGACGGTATTGACCGCAGGCACAAGCCAAAGCATAGGACGGCTCCACCACATCCGGCTGAAATAAGCAGAAGATTCCGTCCATTCCTTAATCTCGTTGCGGTCGCCGGCCTCACCCTTGTAGAGCAGTCCGGTGATGCGGAAAGATTCGCGGAACTTATCATATCCGGCAAGTTCGCCGACTGCCGCCTGTCGTTCCTCTATTTCTTCCTTCTTTTCCAAAGGTTTCTGCAGCCATTCCGCCAGTTTGTTTTTTCCGAAAGAAGTGCACGTGCGGTTCATCGCCTGAAACAGAGAATGATGGCCAAAGATGTCGAGGTCTAAAGAATAGCGGTGGGCTGCGTTGACAAACTCTGCCCCTTCGTCAAACGGCTCATAGTTATTATCCAATGCCGAAATCTCGTCCCGATTAACACGGATACATGTCTCCAGCCACTCTTTTCGGAAGAAGAGTCCATTGTGGAACTTCACCAGCATCAGAAACGGTACGAACGTGAGTGCGATAATCAAACATAAGACGGCAGTTCCGGCATCATAGCCATAGATTACCCCGAAGACACCTGCCAGAAACAGGACAACCCGCAGGCTGCTGATGCGCATAATCTTGTTCTTTACTGTCTGAAGTTCCTTTTCCGCTTCGTCAATCCGTTGTTGATATTGTGCTTTTAATTCCATTTTTTTATTTGTTCATTGATAGTACTTGCAGGCAAATATAGGGAAAAATATCCCTCCTTCGTCAGTAATTATGTTATTTAGCCTTATCTGCCTGTCGTTTCGCAGCGATAAGGAGAAGTCGGGAGAATGAAACTTTAACGGAAAAAATGGATGTTTCTCTCCCGAAAAGTGTATATTTGTCAATAGAAAGAGCAACAAACACATTGATTATGAAAAAAATAGCATTGATATTGCTTTCATCCCTTATCCTGTCGGGATGTTCTCCTTATGGTATGCAGGGAAACCCGGCGGCAGTGCAGGCAGGTGCGGCCATCGGCGGTGTGCTGGGGGCCATTATAGGCGACAGGGCAGGCGGATATAACGCCTCACAGTTCGGAGCTTTGGTGGGAACAGTGGCCGGGGCTGCAGTAGGCAATGCGGTGACTACCCCTCGGCGGGACGATGGCACGGAAGAAGGATATTATATAGAAAGCCGCACGTCGCACCCGTCCTATAGCACTTCGTCGGCAGGAGGGTATGACGGCTACGCACCGGCCTATTCGGGTTTGCGTGTCACGAATCTTCGCTTTATCGATGACAATCGTAATCATACGATTGATGCCGAGGAAGACAGTAAGTTGGTATTCGATGTGGTGAATGACGGTGATACTCCCGCCTACAATGTCACTCCCATGATTGAAGAAGTGACCGGCATGAAACATATCCTTATCTCTCCGGCACAGCAGATTGCCTATATGCCGGTGGGAAATACGATTCGTTATACGGCAACAATCCGCGGCGGCAGAAAGCTGAAGACAGGAGAGGCCGTGTTCAGGGTTTATACCACGGAGAGCAACGGTGCGGTGAGCCAGACACATGAGTTTTCTTTGCCCACACAGAAAAGGAAGAAATGATTTATCAAACCAAATAACACAATGAAAAAGACAAAACTATTTGCAGCACTGCTCTTGATGGCTGTGTGTGCAGGATGCGGAACGGAAAAAGAGCAGGCAACGATGGTCACGGTGGATATTGCCGGCGAACATTCAGAGAAGGAAGTGCTCCTTCAGGATTTTATGGATGTGGAATACATTCCATTGGAGACAAGTGATGAATTTGTGACTCAAGGGAGTGTGATGGATATAGGCGACAAATATCTGCTGGTGAAGAACTGGGCAAACGACGGCGACATTTTTGTTTATGACAGAAAGACCGGTAAGGGCATACGGAAAATAAACCGGAAGGGACAAGGTGCCGAAGAATATAACTTTATCAACGGAATTATTCTGGACGAAAGCAGTGATGAAATGTTTGTCAACTGCACTGCAGCGAAAAAAATCTATGTGTATGATTTGTCGGGAAACTTCAAGCGTTCCTTTGAGCACCCGAAAGATACCGAATTCATGGATGTCCTTAATTATGATAAAGACAATCTGATTTGTTATGATATGTCTGTCTATTATAAAGACGGACAGCCCAGAGAGAAAGGAAAATCCTATCACTCACTCATTTCCAAGAAAGACGGAAGTGTCACTCGTGGCATCTATCTTCCGTATGATGTAGTCAAGGCTCCTTGTGTGCAGCAGGGAGATGGAGTGGCGATGGCTTCTGTACGTCCGATTATTCCGAACCGGGGAGAATGGCTGTTGGTTGACTGTTCTTCGGACACGGTGTATAATTATGTGCCCGAAAAAAACGAACTGGTTCCTTTCCTTGCAAAAGCGCCGACCAAGGACCCGGAGATACTCCTGACAATGGGAGCTATCACCGACCGTTATTATTTTATTCACACTGTAAAGAAAGTGTTTGATTTTACTACCGGAAGAGGATTCTTTATGAACGATTTCATGTACGATAAGCAGGAAAATGCGCTTTATAAGGCAAAGGTGCTCAATAGTGATTTTGTAAAGAAACGCGGTGTGGATATGTTTTTGCGCCCAATCAATAATAATGAAATCGCGGTTGTTCAGACATTGGCAGCCGGTCAGCTGGTCGAAGCTTATCAAGAAGATGGACTGCAAGGCCGGTTGAAAGAGGTGGCAGCGGGATTGGATGAAGAAGCCAATCCGGTGGTCATGCTAGTGAAGTATAAACACTAAGATGACAGACGGTATCTTATACCCTAAACAATGGGCATTGTTTTCGAAGAATGTTACCATTGTTTGGAAAAACTCTTTCCATTGTTTGGGAAAAACCTCACGAGAGTTTTTGAGGTATATATTTCCTGCTTTTCTTCCGGAAAAAGTGATTGAGCAGGAATAAATGCAAATCATGTTTCACACATATCGTGGGGATAACGTACTGTTGTACAGTGACTTGTTGTGAAATGTACTGCATGGGCGAAATCTGTCACAGGAAATTGTTATAATGAAAAAAGGTGGAAGAGTTTTTCGTTATAACAGTTGCCTGATAAAAGACCAAGGTCTTTTTAAAAAACTCCTTCACCTTTTTCAAAGACTTCAAGGTCTTTTTTCAAAACCTCAAGGTCTTTTTTGAGTACTCCATCGTCAGTTCTTATTGATGATGCTTTGAATTTCTTGCAATGTTAAGTTTCCGGTGATGATGATGATGGTAAGCTCATTCTGTTCCTCGCTCAGCAATACGAATTCCTTTTGCTTTTCCTTATCATGTTTCAAGAAAATCGTAGTCTTCTCACCTTCATCGTTGATGCGCATCAGCTCCTCGTAACCGTTCTTGGGGTTGATATAGCTGACATCTTTCTTTATCTGCGCAATGACAGACGCCTTTTCACAACTCAGAATCTGAATATTGTCCAACTTACTTGCCATTTTTCCGATATTGACACCCTCGGCTTTCATATCGGGCATCAGACTGAGCATCGCTTTGGATATATATACAGATGTAACACCTTCCATATCGGCATACTTGTCAAAAAAAGAGTCCTGTGCATAAGTGAATAATGAGCAGAGGGACAGTAACAGGGTAATAATATATGTACGTTTCATCACTTTAAGTTTTTAATTCGTTTCAATTGTTGGTTTACATTCTCTTGTATCTTTTCGGTGGTCTCGTGTACCGTTTCCACTTGTTGCACTCCCTTATTGAGCGCAGACGAAAACATGAGCAGTGCTTTTTGGGCCTCTGCGTATGCTTCGGCAGGAGAAGCGCAGGTATCTTGCGGGGTAGGAGATGTGTAAGGTTTATACAGATACATTCCTACCGAGAAGAGAAGGAGCAGACTGGCGGCAATGCTGCCCATCCACTGCAAGCGGATGATGCGTGTACGCTTTTTTATCTTCATGGTTCGCCGTTCGCGCGTATCCCATTCGTCTATCAGACCGCTTAATTTACTTTCCAGACCTTCGGGCGTTTCCGGTTCAGGTTGGGAGGCGAGCTGCGCGAAGAGTCTTTTCTCGGCAAGTAGGTGTGCCGGAACGTCCTCTTGTGCAAAGAACTTTTTCAGTTCTTTTTCTTCGGCCTCATTCGTTTCGCCGTCATAATATCGGACTAGTAATTGTTCTATTTCATTTACTTTCATAGTTCATAAGTTCATTAAATTGTTCACGTATCTTTTTGCGGGCACGGCTCAGCAATACACGGATATTGACGGCCGTGAGTCCGGTGGCTTGTTCTATTTCTTCGTAAGAGCAGTCGTTCACGTCACGCAGCAGGATGATTTGTTGCTGTTGCCGCGGCAACTGTCCGATTAATTTTTTTACCTGATTCGCTTCGTCTCTTTGTTCTATTTCGTGCACCATGTTGCTGTCTGTCGGGAGATTCAGCTCTTCGGGCAGTCGGCTGTCTTCGTCCGGTCTGCAGGAACGGAGGGAATCGTAGCACAAATTTTTGATAAGCGTCACACAATAAGCCTCAATGCTGGCAACCTCGGGAAGTTCGTCGCGCTTTTTCCACAATTTCAGATACGCCTCCTGCACCATGTCCTCGGCATCCTGTACATTGCCCATCAAGCGGAAGGCCACTCGATAGAGTTTGGCATGGCAAGGTAGAAATTGTTGTTTAAAACTAGCGGCGTCCATGTTACATTTCTTTTGCCAATAGTTTGGCTATTTTGCTTTTGCTCACTTTTCCCTTCAGCTGCACCAATGTACAATCGCCGTTTCCGGTGCATACGATGAGCAGTTCACGTATCACGTCATTCTTGCTTTTTGCCAGAATGCTCACCTTCTCACCTTCATCGTTTACCTGAACCAGCGTCTCGTATCCTTCAATTCGCTGTGTGTTTATCTTTTTGTTGAAGCGTTCTTGTACATTTTTCGAGCAAGCTTCCAAGTCCAGAATTCTTATTGATTTAAATTTCCGGGCAAGCTTCGCATCGTTGTCATTTCCCATAAACATCTTTCCGATGGTCATCATAAACGGTGAGATATTAATACACTCTGCGTTGGGTTCTTTCCCGAATTCATCGAAGAGGGAATTAAGGTTTTGGGCAAAACCGATGTGGCAGATAAATAATAATGCTAATGCCAATATGTACTTTTTCATGGTCTTATTTTGTTTATGTTTATACTTTAGGTAATCTTTTAAAAGCGCTTTCATTTAGATAGACGGAAGCAGAAAGAATGTTGTTACAAAGAAAAGTGTTTTTTTCTTTCAGATGGGGAAAAAATAATCGGGGGATATGGGTTGTTCTTAGTTGCGGACAGGAAGACGTACCCATAACCATTTGGGAATGAGTCTCCAGAAGAATACCAGTACTTGATAGCGCCGGTCGATGATGACGGTTCGTTTCTTTTGGTTGAGTGCACTGATGATGTGTGCGGCTACTTTGGAAACGTTCATCAGCAGAGGGTATTTGTCGTCTTTCAGTAGCGGGGTGGCTACAAATCCGGGGCGGATGTCGGTGAAGATAATGTGCAGCCGGTTCATGTGCGCCAATTGGTCGAGGGACTCGATGTAAGTATTCTGAAAACGTTTGGTGGCAGAATAAGCAGGAGCCGAACCCAGTCCTTTGGTTCCGGCAATGGAACTGATTACCGCCAAATGTCCGTATCCTTGTTGTTCAAAATAATGATAGGCTGCCGTCACCATGC